>Ga0116141_10000613_pt1 | contig 28858 bp, 20 predicted proteins | sample AD_UKC097_MetaG_FD_89744 | JGI IMG/M metagenome (GOLD analysis project Ga0116141, IMG submission 89744) | Active sludge microbial communities of municipal wastewater-treating anaerobic digesters from USA - AD_UKC097_MetaG | ecosystem: Engineered > Bioreactor > Anaerobic > Digestate | place: USA...
CAGGGGCACCGGGCGCCATCCGAGACACCTGAGGTCGATCCCCCGACGAAGCGGCATCGGAACAGCAGAGTCGCCTTGCTGCGCCGCGCATTGCCACCCCATGGCGGTGCTGTGATACTCGGATGTCGAGTGCGGCACATGGCAATTCCGGACAAGCATCCCGAGCCAGGGTGCCGGTGCACGCGTCGAGTTTTTGCGGTCGCAGGCAGCCCCAACCGGTTTCAGGGAATCCGCGGCACTGCCTGTTACCCACCGCCTTCCGTCGGAAGACGGCCCCGTTCCCGATCCTCGCAAGAGGGCGGGCGCACCCCTTGTGACATGCAAGAACACCGGAGTAGTCAATGAGCTTCATCAAACCCACGATGGTGGCATCGGCCATCAGCCTCGCCCTGATCGGCATGGGCACATCGGGTGCGCTCCATGCAGCCCACCCAACCCTCGGCGCGCAAGTCGGCCTGGAGTCCGTCGCCGGCATCGGTGAAAGCGAAACCGGGCGCTACATCGTCACTTTCGTCGAGCAAGGTCTGGTCCAGTACCGCGGCGGCATCGCCGGGCTGGCGCGTACCGCGCCGGGCGTGGACGGCGTGTCCCTCAACAGTTCGAAGAAGTTCGTGATGGACTCGGCGGCGGCGCAGCAGTACCAGCTCTATCTCCAGGAGCAGCGCAAGCACCATCTGGACACCATGCAGCGCGCGCTGGGTCACGCGCTGGACATCCACTACACCTATGACGTCACCCGCAGCGGCATCTCCGTGAGCCTCCGCCACGAGGAAGCCCTGCGCGTGGCCGCACTGCCCGGCGTCCTGTCGGTGACCCCGGTGCAGCGATACGAAACCCAGACCACGCGCGGCCCGACCTTCATCGGCGCCAACACCATCTGGGACGGCAGCGCCATCCCGAGCTGGGCCTCCGCCAGCCGCGGCCAGGGCGTGAAGGTCGGCATCATCGATACCGGCACCTTCATCGGCCACCCCTCGTTCACCAACGATCCGGCCTGCGGCTTCAGCGCGGCCAGCCCCAAGCTGTTCCCGCGCGACTGCACCACCAACAGCGGAACCCAGTGCACCGGCACCCTGCCCGACGCCGACATGAGCAGCCACGGCGTGCACACTTCCAGCACCGCCGCCGGCAACACGCTGAGCAACGCCTCCGCGCCGCCCGCGCCGCCCCTGCCCAACGGCGTGACGATGTCTGGCGTGGCCCCCTGCGCATCGATCTATTCCTACAACGTCGCCAACCACAGCGACGGCTCGCTGGCCAATGATGCCCTCGAGGCGGCAATCCAGCACGCGATCGTCGATCAGGTCGATGTGGTGAACTACTCGATCGGCCGCACCTGCGGCACCGGGAATCCCTGGGCCGATCAGAGGATGCTTTCGTTCCTCGACGCCAGCGATGCCGACGTCTTCATCGCAGCGTCTGCCGGCAACACCCGGGACACCTGCACCAATCCGGACGGACTGGTCGGCAACAACGGTCCGTGGATCCTGACGGTCGCCAACTCGACCCAGGACGAAATCGTCACCCCGACGCTCACCGTCGTCTCGCCAGGTCCCGTGCCTGCAACGCTCGAGCAGATTCCTCTCACCCCCGGCAGCACCACGCTCAGCCCCTCGGTCACCCTGCCGATGGCTGGCGCACGGATCAAGGTTCCGGCCAACCGCGAAGCCTGCAACGCCGGCGGCGGCATCCCGGCGGCTTCCTTCACCAATGCCGACATCGCCCTCGTCCGCCGCGGCTCGTGCGGCTTCGCCGAGAAGATCACCAACGCCTACAACGCCGGCGCGCGCACCGTGATCGTCGCCAACAACCAGGCCGGCACGATTTCGATGAACACCTCCGGCGCGCCCGGCGACGTGGCTGCGTTCAGCATCGGCTCGCAGGCCATCGGCGACGCGCTGTTCGCCTTCATCGCGGCACCGCCCGGTGAGCCGATCTTCAAGGACGGCTTCGAGGATGGCGCAGGATCCGCCCTCCCCGTGTTCGGCGACTACCTGCCGCTGGAAACCCTGAGCCGCCAGGGCGACGTGATCAACGGCGGCAGCCTGCGCGGCCCGACGCAGGGTGCCTACGAGAACCTGACCAAGCCCGACATCACCGGCCCCGGCACCGACATCTACGCCGCCTACATGGCCGCCGAAGGCAATTACGGCCTGATGACCGGAACCTCGATGTCTTCGCCGCACCTCGCGGGCGCGGCGGCGCTGGTGCGCGCCATCCACCCGACCTGGTCGCCGCAAGAAGTCAAATCCGCGCTCCAGACCACCGCCAAGCGCTCCGGCTTCATGGAAGACGGCACCACGCCCTGGACGCCCGACGTGGTGGGCAGCGGTCGCGTCGACCTTTCCCACGCGGCGCTGGCCGGCCTGACCCTGGACGAGACCAAGGCGAACTATCTCGCCGCCAATCCGACCGGCGGCAGCATCAGCCAGACCCAGCTCAACCTGGCCTCGCTGCGCAACGTGGCCTGCGGCGCCTCGTGCAGCTGGACGCGCACCGTGACCAACCGTCTGGACGCTTCCGGCACCTGGAACGTCGCCTTCGAGAACCCCGCGGGCTACACGCTCTCGGCCTCGCCGACGAACTTCACCCTGGCCCCGGATGCGACGCAGACGATCACGGTCACTGCCACCGCGAACGCCGCACCGACCCAGTCGATTTCCTTCGGCGCGGTACTGCTGCAGGAAACCGGAAACGCTGCGCCAGACCAGCACCTCACCGTGGCGATCAAGGGCGAAACGCCTGTAGCCCCGCCGGGTTACTGCGATGGCGGCGCCTGCGTGCTGAAGATCGACACCATGCCCGACGGCGGAAGCTTCTCAGGGGTGGGATGCGCGTCCTATTGCGGACTCGTGTGGCTGAACCAGTTCTCCCCGCCGGCCGCGGAATATCCGATCACCATCACCGCCGTGCAGTCCATTTTCGGCAACCCCGCCGGCTGGAACGCCGCCGGCGACAAGATCCACATCTACATCTACCTGGATAACGACGCGGATCCGACCAACGGCGCAACCCTGCTGGGCCAGCACACCTACACCCAGCCGACACCCGCCAATGCTTGGCGCAACATCGCGCTCTCGACTCCTGTCGTGGTCAACGGCCCGGGTCACATCCTCATCGCCATGACCAACCCGACCGGAAACACCGGCACACGCCCCGTCTCGGCAGATCCCGGCCCCTTCAATGGGCACGGATGGATCGGCGACTATGCGGACACGGCGACCGGCGTTGCGCCGGACCTGTCCGCTCCGGCAATCGGCCTGCTCCCCAACGACCAGGCGATTTCCGGATTCGACCGCAATTGGCTGATCCGTGCCACCGGCACCAACGGTGGCGGGCGCCCGATCTCGCTGGAGCCGGTCACGCACTGATCGAACACCGCAATGCGATTTCCATTCACCGGCGCGGGCAACCGCGCCGGTTTTTTTTCGCCCATCACACTCCCTCCGTCTGGCCGCAATCGCAAGGATGCTCCACAATCAGCGGTTTGCCGTGCAGACTCCGGAGCGTGTGCGTGGACGCCGAAGCAGTTCGCAATTACCTGGCAGGGATCGACTGGACGCGAGAGTTCGATCCGGGCACCTTGCGCCGCGCCAATGCCTACTTGGCGAACGACCACCTCCAGAGCCTGACGTTCGAGCGTGACCGGCGCGGCGTGATGCGCCTGCGCGCGCTGGTGCGCGGCAGCGGCGAGGCAATCTACGAGCCGTGGATCGAACTGCGCGAACAGGCGCGCGGCAAGCTGGCGCTGCTGGGTTCCTGCGACTGCCCCGTCAGCGGCCCCTGCAAGCACCAGGCGCTGCTGCTGCTCTACGCCCAGCGATTTCCCTCCGAGCGATGGCCCAAGGACGAGCCGGCACCGGTCGCCACCAGCACCTCGCCTTCCTCCGATGCACTGGAAGCCCTGCCCGACTGGCTGCGCACCGCGCTGGCCGGGCAGATGGGCGCAACGCCCGGAAGCAGCCTCCCGGACTGGGATCGATGGATCAGCCGCCTTGGCGAACTCGGCCCCAGGCCCGGCCCGCCGGAGGCATCGGAGCGCCGCTTCGGCCTGGTGCTGCGCGATCTTTCCGGTCGATTGGGCGTGCTGCCTGCGTTCCTGCGCGCCGGGCGCGGTCGCAGCGGCGGCTGGGTTGATCCCAAGCCGCTGGAGCTGAGCCCGGACGGTCCCGTCCCGACGCCGCCGGGCGGCTGGAGCAACGAGGAATCCATGGCGCTGGCAGCGATTCTTGGCAGCGCAGGTTTTGGCGCTCGTCGGGCCGACCCCGTCGCGATCGACTCGGCCCACGCAGAAGCCAGCCTGGCGATGCTGATGGAGCGCCACCCGGTGTACTGGGAGCGCGGAAGCCAGCCGCTCGAAGCCGGCCCCGCGCGATCGATCCGTCTTCGCTGGATCGACCGCGCCGACGGCTCGCAGATGCTTGGCCTGGCGCTGGAAGACGATGCGCCTGTCCACATCCTCCTCGGGCATCGGCTGTGGTACGTGCAGCCGGAAACGCGCCGCTACGGCCGGATCGACGGCGATCCCGCGCTGCTCAACGCCGTGGCGGATGCCCCGCTGCTGCTGCCCGAAGATGTCGCCGAAGTCCGCCAGCGCCTCAAGCGCGCCGGATCGCTGCCGCTGTCGCTGCCTCGGCCACGCCAGATCCGCCAGATCAAGCCGACCGCGATCCCCGTGCTCAGCATGCGGATCTTCGAGGTCGAGATGGAGGCTCGCCACGCGCAACGCACGCCCATGCGCCTTGGCGTGGCGACGCTGGACTTCGACTATGGCGGTCATCGCCTCGCGCCGGGCGTATTCAACGAGCGGGTGCAGGACTCGGCGAGCCAGGAGGTGACGGAAATCCTCCGCGACGCCGCGCGCGAGCGCCGCACGGAGCACCGCATCGCCGAAGCCGGCCTGCGCGACGCCATGCTCTGGGCCCACGACATGGCCCTGAGGCACAACCCTTTCGAGCCCGACCAGCTGGTTTTGCAGCTCGGCAGCTACCGCACGCCCGCCGCTCCCGAAGCCTGGGCCGCGACCCTGGCCGAACTGGAAGCCGCGGGCTTCCGGATCGAGTATTCGCCCGACTTCCCGCGCGACGATGTCGTGGAGATCGAGGACTGGCACGCCGAACTGGCCGAGGCCGACGAATTCGGCAGCCGCTGGTTCGACGTCTCGCTGGGCATCGACGTCGACGGCCAGCGCATCGACCTTTTGCCGATCCTGCGCCGCGTGCTGGCCGATCCGGACTTTTCCCTGCACCGCCCGGAGCACGAGCCGGCCGACGCCGCCTGGCAGGTGCGCATCGACGAAAACCGCAGCGTGCGGCTGCCGATGGCGCGGCTGCGATCCATGCTCGAACCGCTGCTGGAGTGGCTCACGGCCAGCGAACAGGGCCTGCGGCTGCACCGCAGCCAGACCGCGACGCTGCGCAAGGTCGCCGAGGACACCGGCCTGCCCTGGCGCGGTGCCGAACGGCTGCGCGAGCAGATGGAGCAGCTGCGCGACATACCTCGCACCGCCGTCGAGCCGGAAGGCTTCCGCGCCTCGCTGCGCCCCTATCAGCGCGAAGGACTGGCCTGGCTCGACTTCCTCTCCGATGCGCGGATGGGCGGCGTGCTGGCCGACGACGTGGGCCTGGGCAAGACCGTGCAGGTGCTCGCCCACCTGCTGTCGGAAAAGCGGCGCGGGCGGCTCGACCTGCCTGCGCTGGTGGTCGCGCCGACCAGCCTCGTGGGGAACTGGCGCGACGAGGCCGCTCGCTTCGCGCCCGACCTGCGCGTGCTGGTGCTGCACGGTGCCGGCCGCGCCGCGCGCTACGAGTCCATCGGCGAATCGGACCTGGTCATCACCACCTATCCGCTCCTGCCGCGCGACCGCGAAAGCCTGTGCCAGCAGCGATTCTCACTCCTCATCCTGGACGAGGCGCAGGCGATCAAGAACGCACGCAGCCAGGCCGCGCAAGTGGTGCGGGAAATCCCCGCGCGTCGTCGTCTGGCCATGACCGGCACGCCGCTGGAAAACCATCTCGGCGAGCTCTGGGCGCAGTTCGATGCCGTGGAGCCGGGCCTGCTGGGCAGCGAGACGCGCTTCACCCGCAGCTACCGCACCCCGATCGAAAAACACGGCGACCTCGATCGTCAGGCGCGACTGAACCGGCGCGTTTCGATGCTGCTGTTGCGCCGGCGCAAGGAGGATGTCCTTTCCGAACTGCCGCCCAAGACCGAGATCCTGCGCTCGCTGGAACTGGCCGGCGCGCAGCGCCAGCTCTACGAAACCCTGCGCCTGGCCCAGCACGAGCGGGTGCGTGAATCCATCGCCGAGCGCGGCCTGGGCCAGTCCGGCATCGTGGTGATCGATGCCCTGCTCAAGCTGCGCCAGGCCTGCTGCGATCCGCGACTGGTCAAACTCGACGCCGCCCGCAAGGTGCGCGAATCGGCCAAGCTCGAAGCCCTGCTCGACCTGCTCGAAGGGCTGATCGGCGAAGGCCGGCGGGTGCTGGTGTTCTCCCAGTTCACCCAGATGCTCGCGCTCATCTCGCAGGCGCTGGACAAGCGCAAGACGCCCTACCTGTGCCTCACCGGCGACACGCCTTCGACGTCGCGCTCGGATCTGGTGCGGCGCTTCCAGGAAGGAGAAATCCCGGTTTTCCTCATCAGCCTCAAGGCCGGCGGCGTCGGGCTCAACCTCACCGCCGCCGATGCGGTCATCCACTACGACCCCTGGTGGAATCCGGCGGTGGAATCGCAGGCCACCGACCGCGCCCACCGCATCGGGCAGGACAAGCCCGTCTTCGTCTACAAGCTGATCTGCTCGGGCACCGTGGAAGAAAAGATCCAGGCCATGCAGGAGCGCAAGGCGGAACTGGCGCGCGCGGTGCTGGAGGGCGGAGGCAGCAGCGCGGCCCTGCGCTTCGACGAATCCGATCTGGCGGAACTGTTCGCGCCGATCTGACGGAGACCGGCAGCAGTGGCGGTCGCCGCAAGCAGTGTTGTAACATTCGTTGCAACACCCTGTCGCAACCTGCCGCCATGAAACTGCGCATCACCTCCATCGGCAATTCCGCCGGCGTCATCCTGCCCAAGGAGCTGCTGGCCCGCCTGCGTCTGGACAAGGGCGACGAGCTGCTCGTGCTGGAAACCCCCGACGGCATCCGCCTGACCGCCTACGACCCGACCCTGGCCCGACAGATGGAAGTGGCCGAGCAGGTCATGCGGGAGGACCGGCTTGTACTCCACAAACTGGCGCAGTAGCCGCGCATGATCGTCTGGATCGAAAGGGCGCTGGCGCTTGCCATCCACGACCGCCAGCTCGCCGAGCACGGCGGCGGCGACGGCGTGCGCGACGAGGGCATGCTCGATTCGGCGCTGGCGCGCCCGCAGCAGCGCCTCCCCTACGGTGACCCGCCGCCCGACTTGGCCGACCTGGCCGCCAGCCTGGCCTTCGGTCTGGCCCGCAACCACCCCTTCGTCGACGGCAACAAGCGCACGGCGCACGTCTGCTATCGCACCTTTCTCCGCCTCAACGGCACGGATCTCATTGCCAAGGAGGAAGAAAAATACCTGGCCATGCTCTCCCTCGCCGAAGGCACGATGAGCGAACTCGAATTCGCCGACTGGCTGCGCCCGCGGCTGCGTGCCACCGCGCCGGCGGGATCGGTGCAGGACACCCGCACCGCGTACCGCCCCTGATGCAAAGCGCGCGGATTGCGGAGCGTGAATCGTGGAATACGAATGTTATTGACATCCATTCGCATCCGCAGGAAGATGCCCCTACCGCAGCGTGGACGCCTTCCATGTACGTGTGCATCTGCAACGGAATCACCGATCGCCAGATCCGCGAGGCCGCACAGGCCGGCGCGAGCGATCTTTCCGACCTGTCCGCCATGACCGGCTGCTCCACCGTGTGCGGAAGCTGCGGTGAGCTGGCGCTGGAAATCCTCGAAAGCACCCGCCGCCAGCAGACCTTCGGCCTGGCCCTGCTGGCCGCCTGATTCCGCATCCGGCGCACACGCCGATCCGCGTTGCCGCTACCCTAGCCCGTCTTTCCACCACGGAGTGCCTTCCGATGAAGGGCGACCGCCAGGCCATCGCGCACCTCAACAAGGCGCTGTTCAACGCGCTCACCGCCATCAACCAGTTCTTCCTGCACGCCCGCATGTTCGGCAACTGGGGGCTGGAGGAACTCAACGAACGCGACTACAAGGCGTCGATCCGCCAGATGAAGCAGGCCGACCGCCTGATCGGACGCATCCTGTTTCTGGAAGGACTGCCGAACCTGCAGAACCTCGGCAAGATCCTCATCGGCGAAGCGCCGAAGGAATGCCTCGAATGCGACCAGACGCAGGTTCGCCAGGAGCTGGCCGACCTGCGCGAGGGCATCGCGTACTGCGAATCGGCCGGCGACTACGTCTCGCGCGACCTGCTCGCTTCTCTCCTGCGCGATGGCGAGGAGCACCTGGACTGGCTGGAAACCCAGGCCGACCTGATCGAACGCCTCGGCCTGGAGGTCTATCTTCAGGCGCAGGTGGGCGACTGAATCTTACGCCTCGACTGCGGGCCGGTTTGATTGCGCTCAAACCTCGTGCTGCGGTGCAGCTAAAATGCAAGGCCCGGCAACGCTGCCGGGCCTTTTTCGTTGATGGAGCGCCCCATGTCCACGTTCGATGTCGAACGCGTGCTGCACGTCCGCCACTGGACGCCCGACTACTTCAGCTTCCGCACCACGCGCGGTGCCGGACTGCGCTTCGAGAACGGCCAGTTCGTGATGATCGGCCTGCCGGTGGACGGCAAGCCGCTGATGCGCGCCTATTCGGTCGCCAGCGCCAACTGGGAAGAGGAAATGGAGTTCTTCTCCATCAAGGTCCAGCACGGCCCGCTCACCTCGCGCCTGCAGCACCTCCAGCCCGGCGACGAGATCCTGCTCGGGCGCAAGCCCACCGGCACCCTGCTGATCTCGGACCTGCACCCGGGGCGCAACCTGTACCTGCTTTCCACCGGCACCGGGCTCGCGCCTTTCCTTTCGATCATCAAGGACCCGGGAACCTACGAGCGCTTCGAGCGGGTCATCCTCACCCACGGCGTGCGCAACATCGGCGATCTGGCCTACCGCGACCACATCGCCCGCGAACTGCCGCAGCATGAATATCTGGGGGAAATGATCTCGCGCCAGCTGCTCTACTACCCGGCGGTCACGCGCGAGGACTTCATGCACCGCGGCCGCCTCACCGACCTGCTCGACGCCGGCCGCATCAGCGCCGACCTCGGCATCGAGCCGCTCGACGCCGCACGGGACCGCGCCATGATCTGCGGCAGCCCGCAGATGCTGGCGGACTTCCGCGCCATCCTCGACCGGCGCGGCTTCAAGGCCGCCCCGCGCATCGGATCCCCGGGCGAATACGTGTTCGAACGCGCCTTCGTGGAAAAGTGAGTTCAGCGGCGCGGCGCCAGCGCCACGAAGCGTCCGGCCAGCGTGCAGCACAGCGTGCCGGCGGCGTCGCGCATTTCGACCTCCATCAGGGCGCGCGCCTTGCCGCGCGCCGCGAAGGCCGCCAGCACTTCGCTCCACGTCTGTCCTTCCGCCAGCCGGGCGATGGCGTGAAGGTCGCCGTACAGCGGGGTCAGATAGCGCACGCTGGAATCCTGCACATAGACCTCGGCGCAATTCCCGGCGTCTTCGAGCCGGATCGAAATCAGCGCCCAGGCAGCCAGGGTCATCACGCTGGCGAGGCTGCCGCCGAAGGCGCTGCCCTTGTCGTTGACGTTGGGCGCAAGCGGCGCGGACAGGCCCAGCATTTCGCCGTCGAAACCGGAAAGGCGAAGCTGCATGGCCTGCACCGGCGGCATGGACAGGAGGCGGGTGATGGCCGGATGGAGGGGCGGGGTCGTATCCACGGATGGGTTTGCTGCAAAAGGGCGCGTAAGCTTGCCCGATGATGCCTGAGCCTGTCTTGAAACCTCTCACCGGCTGGTCGGTGATCTGCCTGCGCCCGGGCGCGCAGCAGCCGGAGGTGCGCCGCGCCGTGCGCGCACGGGGCGGCATGCACGTTGCGCTGCCCGGCCTGCGGCTGGCGTCCATGCCCGAGGAAGCTCCCGCGCGCGCCGCGCTGCGCGAGGCGCTGGCCTGCCCTGCCGTGGTGTTCACCAGCCCGGCCGCCGTGGATTTCGCGGCCCGGCTCGCGCCGCTTCGATTGCGCGCGGAACAATCCGCCATCGCGGTGGGCGAAGGTACCGCGCGCGCGCTGGCGCGCCACGGCCTGCACGCGCTGATGCCGCCGCCCGAAGCGATGCACTCGGACGGCGTGCTGGCGCTGCCGCAGTGGCGCGAAGCCGCAGGCCCGATCGGGCTGGTCACGGCACCTGGCGGGCGCGGCGTGATCGCCGCAGGACTCGCCGCGCGCGGTCTGGAGCTGCGGCGCGCCGAGGTCTACCGCCGCCTGCCGCCGCGTCCGGATGCGCGCCGGATTCGCGCCCTGACCCAGGCCCCGGCGCCGCGCGCGGTGCTGGTATCCAGCGGCGAAGCGCTGGAAGCGGTGCTGGCCGCGCTGCCCGACACCGCGCGCGTGCGGCTGCTCGACGCCACCGCCGTGGCCAGCAGCCAGCGACTCGTCGATCTGGCGCGCGACTGCGGCTTCGCCCACGCCCTGCGCGCACCGTCACCCACGGCAATCGCCATGCTCGATGCGCTCGCAGCGCATGTCGGTGCAGCAGGCTTCCGGTAGCATGATCGCAAGACCCGTCCGATTTGCCTTGCCGTGGCCGACATCGACACCACCGACACTCCCGCTCCCGATCCGACCGGCACCACCGGTCCGCGCCGCTGGCCGTGGCTTGTGCTGCTGCTCGCCCTGTTCGCCGTCGGCGCGCGCTGGGGCTACCTCAGCCTGCGCGCCGAGGACGCCGATCGCGCGCAGGCGAAGGTAGAACTCGAAACCCTGCGCGCCCGGCTGACCGACATCGACCGCAGCCTGGAGCAGATCCGCGAAGCACAGCAGCGATTCTCCCAGCGCCTCGACGCCGCCAACGGCACCAACCAGGTGCTGCGCGAGGAACTGCTGGGCATGGGCGAACGCGCCGGCCTGCTCGAGGATGCGGTGGCGCGGCTGGCGCAGAGCCGGATGAGCGGCGAAAGCCTGATGCGCCTCAACGAGGCCGAATTCCTGCTCGCCATGGGCGCCGAACGGCTGGCGCTCTACGGCGATGCCGGCACCGCCATCCAGGCCTATTCGCTGGCCGAGGACGCGCTGGCCGAACTGGACGATCCGGCGCTGGCCACGCTGCGCCAGACCCTGACCCAGGAGCTGATCCAGCTGCGCGACATGCCGCCCGACCCGCGCCCGCCGCTGCGCGCCGAACTCACCGCGTTGGCGCAGGCGCTGCCGCAGCTGCCGGACGCGAACCGCGGCGAAGTCGCGCGCAACGCGCCGGACGGCTCCCGACTGGCGCGGCTCCTGGGCCAGATCGTGACCGTGCGCCGGGTCGATCCCGCGACGACCCCGCTCGGACCGGCGCAGCGCCAGGCGGCGCTGGCCGCCATCGCGCTCCAGTTCGAACTGGCGCAGGCCGCGCTGGCGCGACCGGACGCGGACGCCTTCCGCGCCGTGCTCGACCGAATCGAACAGGCCGCCCGCACCCTGTTCGACTCCTCCTCGCCCGCCCTCACGCAATGGCTCCAGCGCCTGACCCACGCGCGGGAAACGGCGCTGCTGCCAACCCCGCCGGTGCTGGGCGCCACCCTGCGCGAACTGCGCGCGCTTCGCGCCGCCCGCAGCCTGCGAGGCGGCACGCCGCTGCGCCTGGCCCCGCTGCCGCACGCGCCCGCGCACCCGGCTTCCGACAGCGTTCCTCCCGAGGTCGAATCCTCGCCGGAGGTCGAAGCGGCTGCGCCGCACCGCGAAGGAGTGCCGCAGTGAGACGGCTGGCCGGCCTGCTCGCGCTGCTGGCGCTGGCGCTGCTGGGCGCCTGGCTGTGGCGCATCGTCGCCGCCGACCCCGGCCACGTCATGATCTCCATGCGCGGCTGGGTCATCGAAACCACCGCCGTGGTCGCGCTGGTCGCTCTGCTGCTCGCGATGTCTGCGCTGTGGCTTGCGGTGGCGCTGCTGCGCCTGCCCTGGCGCTATCTCGCCCGCCGCCGCCGCCACGTGGCACGCGAGCGGCTGGCGGGCGGGCTGGTGGCACTCCACGAAGGCCGTTGGCACAAGGCCGAACGCCTGCTCACCCGCGCCGCGATCGAGCCCCAGCATCGCCTTCCCGCCCTGCTCGGCGCCGCGCGCGCCGCCCAGTCGCGCGGCGACACCCCGCGCGCCGATGCGCTGCTGGCGCAGGCCGGCGAACGCGGCGACACGCTGGTGGCCGCGCTGCTGGCTGCCCGCCAGCACCACCGCAGCGGCAACCAGGCCGCCATCACGGCCCTGTTCGATGCCCAGCCGGTCGCAGCCTTGCCGCCGCGCGCGCTGGAGCTGTACCTCAAGGCGCTGGCCGCCACCGGGCGCGCCGCCGAGGCACTGGCCCTGCTACCGGCGCTGCGCGCCAGCCGCGTGCTCGAAGGCGAGGCGCTGGCCGCCGAAGAGGCACGGATCATCGCCTTGGCCCTGCAGCAATCCACCGATGCCCGCGCGCTGGCGTCGATCTGGGACGGACTTTCGCGCCAGCACAGGCACCATGCGCCCGTGGTCGCCGCCTACGCGCGCCGCGCGATGGATCTGGGCGAAAGCGAGGCCGGGGTGTCCGCCGTGGAAGCCGCCATGCGCAAGCACTGGTCGCCCGAACTGGCCGCGATCTACGGCCTTTTGCCGCGCTCCGGCGGCAAATCCCCGCTCAAGATGGCCGAAGGCTGGCTTGCCGAGCATCCGGACGATCCCGCCCTGCTGGTCACCCTGGCCCGGCTGTGCCGCCGCGAGCAGATCTGGGGCAAGGCCGAGGACTACCTGCAGCGCGCCCTGGCGCTCGGCGCCGGCGCCGAGGCCTGGGAGGAACTGGGCCACGTCCACGCCGACCAGCACCGCGGCACGGCCGCCGCCGACGCCTTTGCAAAAGCACTGGCGGCACAGCGCGGCGAGCGCGCCCATCTGCGCATCGAGCGCACCCTGCGCGAGCAGATCGCCGAATCCGCCGTGCCCGAACTGCGCTCGGACATGGGCATGCCGCTGCTGCCAGCGTCGGCCGATCGCACGGTTCCGCAGGAAGGGATCGACTGAGCGTCGCGCCGCCTTCAGCCCCTGCGCTGCGGCGCGAACAGCGCATCCAGATCGAGATTTCCTCCCGAAAGCACCAGTCCCACGCGCTTTCCCGAAAAGCGCCCGCGCTCGCGCAGCAGCGCCGCCAGCGCCACCGCCCCGGACGGCTCGACCACCTGCTTCATGCGCTCGAAGATCAGCCGCATCGCCGCGAGCACCTCCTCGTCACGGGCCAGCAGGATGCCGTCGCAGCGGCGCGAGAGGATTCCGAAGGTGCGTTCGGAGAGGTGCGCACGCAGGCCGTCGCAGATCGTCTCGGCGCGCAGGTCGGTGATGCGTCGGCCCTCGCGCAGCGAGGCGTGGGCGTCGGCCGCGCCTTCCGGCTCTGCACCGAACACCTCGACGCGCGGAGCGAGCTCCTTGGCCGCGATCAGCGTGCCCGACAGCAGCCCGCCGCCGGACACCGGCGCGATGACCGCATCCAGATCCGGCACCTGATGCAGCAGCTCCAGCGCCGCCGTGCCCTGCCCCGCGATCACGCGCGGATCGTCGAAGGGATGGATCAGCACGCCGCCGGTTTCCTCCAGCACGCGCGCGGTGACGCGGTCGCGATCGTGCTGGGCCACCTCGCAGTCCACGATGCGCGCGCCGAAGTCGGCGATCGCCGCACGCTTCACCGCCGGCGCGCTGGTCGGCATGACCACGGTGGCGGGGATGCCGCGCAGACGGCAGGCCAGTGCGATCGCGGCACCGTGATTGCCGGACGACTGCGTCACCACGCCGCGCGCCGAGGTCGCTTCGTCCAGCGAGAACACCGCGTTGCAGGCGCCGCGGAACTTGAACGCGCCCACGCGCTGCAGGTGCTCGGCCTTGAAGAACAGATCGGCGCCGCTGATGCGGTCCAGCGAGGCGCTGCGCAACACCGGCGTGAGGTGCGCAAAGGGCGCAATGCGCACCGCGGCCTCGCGCACCGCCTCCAGCGTGCACTGCGATCGGGCTTCCTGGGACACGCGGCGTTCTCCGGAAAATCAGGCGATCCAGCATAGCGCCTCGCTTCGTCCGCGATCGCGCAAACCTTCCGCCCCCTGAATGTCCGGACCAGCCTCACGGTTCCCCCGAGAGCCTTGCGACAGAATGCCCTGCCGACGCGCTCGGCATTCCTTCCCTCACCAAGGCGTCCTCTCCATGCTTCCACTGCTTCGCCGCACCGCAGTCCTTGCGCTGACCCTCACCGCCTCGGTCGCCTCCGCCGCCGGCGATTCGCAGATCACCCTCCGCAACCACTCGTCCTGGGTGCTGCACGAGCTGTACCTGTCGCCCGTGGACGAGGAGGAATGGGGCCCGGACCAGCTCGGCAGCGAAGTGATCGACACCAATGGCGAGTTCCTCCTGACCGACGTGCCGTGCGAGGTCTACGACGTGCGGCTGGTGGACGAAGACGGCGACGCCTGCGTCCTCGAAGCGGTGGCACTGTGCAACCACGACGCCAGCTGGGACATCCGCGACGACGACCTGCTGGGCTGCCAGGCCGAGACCGACGAGTAAACCCGCGGCACCCGCGCGGCGCAGCTTCCGGCCGCCGCGCCGGGAGTTCGACACGATTGGATGACCGATCCACTCCCCAAATGGGTACCATTTGCGGCTCGCGGCGCCTTGTTCCCGGGCGCATCTTCTCCCCGCCGGCATCCGCCGCCCGACTCCGCAAAGTCCATGACCACAGACTCCGATCCGGTCGTCCGCCTCTCCGACTACCAGCCCCCCGCATGGCGCGTGAACGAAGCCACGCTGCGCTTCGATCTGGATCCTCACGCCACCCTCGTCACCTCCACGCTGCGGATCCAGGCCGATGGCAAGTCTCCGGCGCAGCCGCTGCGGCTGGACGGTGAAGACCTGGAACTGCTGGAAATCCAGCTGGACGGCCGCACGCTGGCCGCCGATGAATTCCGCATCGACGCGGTCGGCCTGACGATTCCGGATGCGCCGCCCGCCTGTACCCTGCGCACCGTGGTGCGCATCCATCCCGACCGCAACACCCGGCTGGAAGGCCTGTACCTGAGCCGCGGCGCGCTGTTCACCCAGTGCGAGGCGGAAGGCTTCCGCCGCATCACCTGGTTCATCGACCGGCCGGACGTTTCCGCCGTCTACGACGTCACCCTGGCCGCCGACCGCACCCGATTCCCGGTGCTGCTCGCCAACGGCGACCGGATGGAAACCGGCGAACTGGAAGACGGCCGCCACTTCGCGCGCTGGCGCGACCCGCACCCCAAGCCCAGCTACCTGTTCGCGCTGGTGGCCGGCGACCTGGACCGGACAACGGCCCACTTCACCACGATGGAAGGATGCACGGTCGAGGTGAACGTATGGGCCGAACCGGCCGACGTGCCGCGCTGCGAATTCGCGGTGGGCGCGGTGCTGCGCGCGATGGACTGGGACGAACGCCGCTTCGGCCGCGCCTACGACCTGTCCGTGTTCAACGTCGTGGCGGCGCAGGACTTCACCATGGGCGCGATGGAGAACAAGGGCCTCAACATCTTCAACGCGCGCTACATCCTGGCCGACGCCGACACCGCCACCGACGAGGATTTCCTCGCCATCGAATCGGTGATCGGCCACGAGTACTTCCACAACTGGAGCGGCAACCGCGTGACCCTGCGCGACTGGTTCCAGCTCTCGCTCAAGGAAGGGCTCACCGTGTTCCGCGACCAGGAGTTCACCGCGGACCTGCACTCGCGCGGGCTCAAGCGCATCGAGGACGTGCGCCTGCTCAAGAGCCGCCAGTTCGTCGAGGACGCCGGCCCGCTCTCGCACCCGGTGCGACCGGCGAGCTACCGCGAGATCAACAACTTCTACACCGCCACCGTGTACGAGAAGGGCGCCGAGCTGGTGCGCATGCTGCACACCCTGCTGGGCGAAGCCGACTTCCGTCGCGGACTGGACCTGTATTTCGAACGCCACGACGGCGGTGCCGCCACGGTGGAAGACCTGGTGGCCGCGATGGACGAAACTTCCGGACGCGATCTGACCCAGTTCCTGCACTGGTGGGAACAGCCGGGCACGCCGCGCATCGAGGTGATCTCGCGCTTCGACGCAGCCTCCGGCGAGTACGCGCTCACCCTGCGCCAGCACGGCAGCGATCCCGAACACCCGCTGCACATCCCGCTGGCGCTGGCCTTCTACGACGCGCGCGGCGCGCGGCTGGAGACTGCGCCGGAATCCGACGCCGAGCACCGCCCCGGCCTGATCGAGCTTCGCCAGCGCGAACACACCCTGCGCCTGCGCGGGCTGGAGCATCCGCCGCTGCCGGCCTTCCTGCAGGGGCTTTCCGCGCCGGTGCGGCTGGACTACGGCTACACGCCCGGGGAATTGGCGCGGCTGGTGCAGGTGGAAACCGACCCGCTGACGCGCTGGCAATCGATGCAGCAGCTCGCGCGCGCCGCGATCTTGCCCGGCGAGCGGCGCGCCGAGTCCTTGGCCGCGCTGCGCCACGCGCAGGCCGCCCTGCTCGACGACCCGCGCGCCGACGCCGCCTTCGTGGCCGAGTGCCTGGCCCTGCCCGACTTCTGGGACCTCGCCTCCGAACTCCCCCGCATCGACATCGACGCGCTGTGGGCCGCGCGCGAAGCCACCCTCGACGCGCTCGCCCAGGCGCAGGCCGAGCGCCTGCGTGACCGCCACCTCCGCCTGACGGCGGCCGCGCGCGGCGGTCTTGGCGCCGAAGGCGCTGCGGCGCGACGGCTGCGCAACCTCTGCCTTGCGCGGCTGTCGCGCGTCGAAGGCGACGGCACGCGCGCGCTGGCGCAGTACCGCGACGCCACCACCCTGACCGATCGCCTCGCCGCCCTGCGCGTTTTGCTGCACGCAGGACGGGAACCGGCCGACACGGTGCTGCGCGAGTTCGCCGCGCGCCATCGCGGCGATCCTTTGATGGTCGACCGCTGGCTGGGCGTCCTCGTCACCGCGCCGCGCGCCGGCACCCTCGACACCGTCGCGGCGATCCTGCGCGGCGCGCTCTGGCAGCCCACCAACCCCAACCGCGTGCGCGCGGTGCTCGGCAGCTTCGTGCGAGCCAACGTGCCGGCCTTCCACCGCGCCGACGGCGCCGGCTACTCGCTGCTGTTCGATCTCCTACCCGCGCTGGATGCCATCAACCCGCAGGTGGCCTCGCGCCACCTGGCGCTGCTGGAAAACTGGCGCCGCCTGGACGAGCCCCGCCGCGACCGCCTGGCGAATCATCTGGAGCAGCTCCAGCCGCAACTGGTTTCCCGCGACAGCCGTGAAACCCTGGAACGGCTGCTCGCCAACCCTCCAGTCTGAACCCGCGCCATCACCGGCTGAACCCACGGCAGGCGCCGCGCGGCGCCTGCACCAAGTTCAGCACGGATTTACGCCGCACGCCGGAGACTCACTGCACACGTCGAGAGACAAGGGGCCGACCGCAATGAAACGATGGATCACCGTCCTGCTTGCCGCCGCCACGCTCAGCGGCTGCATCACCACCCGCGAAGTGGTCTATCGCGAACCCTACCGCTCGGACGGCTATTACGCCGACGGTTCGGAGTATTACCCCGACGAGCGCGCGCCGGCACCGGCCTACTCCCGCGAAGGCGGCAGCTACTACTCGCCGTCCTACGGCAACCGCGGCGACTACTATTTCGGCGCCGACAGCTACGGCTACGGCAGCTTCGGGGTCAGCTACTTCGACTATCCCTTCTACTACTCGGTGTTCTGGCCGATCAACCGCTGGTACTACGACCCGTTCGCCTATCCGGGCTACTACTACGGCGTCACCTGGTTCCCGCGCAGCTACTTCAGCCTGAGCTACAGCTCCGGCTGGCACTCGCACGGCTGGCTTTCCTATTCGCCCTACCGCTATTCGTGGGTCGACCACTACTACGACTGGGGCCACTGGTATGACCACTACCCCAGCTACCGCCACTATTACCCGACCCCGCGCTACGGCGACGCGCGCGTGGAGGCCTCGCGCCTGGCGGATATCCGTCGCCCCTATCCGAGCACCCACTATCCGCGCGATTCGTATCAGGATCGCCCCGTCAGCCGCTACGGCGAAGGCGTGGCGCCGTCCTACAGCGGCAACCGGGCCGCGATCGGGCGCAACAACGGGTACGGCGGCTATGGCAAGAACGCCCCGGTGGAAAACGTCCGCCGGGTCGGAGCCAACGCGCCTCGGGTGGAGCCTTCCACGGGCCTGTTCGGCAACCCGGTCCGGAGCACGAACCCGATGCCGCGCGATCGTTTCAACGGAGGCCGTCCGATCAACGACAGTCGCCGCGAACTTTCCAACCGCTACGGCAGCCAGGACCGGATGTCGCAGGGCTACGCGCCCGCCGACCGTCGCGAGGGCATCGGTGCCCCCGTGCGCCCGGCCGTGCCGGTGCGCGGCATGAACCTGCCTCCCGCACGCACGGCGCCCAACGCGGAAACCCCGATCCGCAGCCGCAATCCCATCGACCGCAGCGCTCCCGTGCGTGAAGGCATCGGCGCCCCGGTGCGTCCGGCCGTGCCGGTACGCGGCATGAACCCGGCCCCCGTGCACACCGCCCCCGACGAAGGCATCCCGATCCGCGGCATGCGCCCCTACCAGCGCAGCGCACCGGTCCAGCGCGAGACGGACAGCAGCTACCGATTCTCGCGCGACAGCGAACCCGTGCAACGCACGATGCCTGCACGCGGGCTCGACTCGACACCGGACCGGGACTACCCATCGCGCGGAGGCTGGCAGCAGCAGGCTCCATCGCGCGGATACAACTCCAACGTCGAACGCTCAGAACCCGCCCCGATGCGCGCCGCACCGATGCCCTCGCAGCGTTTCGAAGCACCCGCGCGCAGCGCGATGCCCCAGGTCGAAGCGCCGCGCTACTCGGCACCGCCTTCGATGCCAACAGCACGCCCGGCACCGAGCGAGAGCCGCAGCGAAGGCGTCCGCCGCGTGGGTTCGGACCGGGAAGAATGACGAGCAGCCGGCCGCGAATCCCGGATGCGCGGCCGTTCGTCTTCATGATCGTGAACACAGTCACAATCCCGATCGATTCATGGCCAGAAGCGTCTTGCGTGCCCCCCAAAGCCTCGGCATGATTTGCCGCAAGTGACCTCCAGCGTCCGTTTGCGACGTCGTCTGGAAGCCACCGAAAGCTTCACCGCCTGTTCGGCGCCCGACAATGGTCTGTCCTGGATTCCCCCTGTTCCACCAAGACCGTCGGGCGCCGACTTGAAAAGAACCCCCGCTTGCGGTGCTGCCGCAAGCGGGGGTTCGGCTTTTCCGGAATCGGAAAAGTGGATGGATTTGCCGGTCGCCGATGTGCTGACGCCGGCTGCGTCCCCGTGACGCGCCGATCGATCCCTGTCCAACTCGATCAGCACGGCGATGGATCGTTCCGGTACGCGCTTTGCGCTGCTAGCCTTGCGATCCACCGAGTGCCTGCCGGCACGGGTGCAGCCTTGCTGTTGCAGGAATCGTTCCAACCACGAAAATCAGTCATTTGCGACGCATTGCGTCAGAATCTGTCATGCATTACACCGAATCATTCGACGTGATCGTGGTCGGCGGCGGCCACGCCGGCACCGAGGCCGCGCTGGCCTCGGCACGCAGCGGCGCGCGCACCCTGCTGCTCTCCCACAACATCGACACCATCGGCCAGATGAGCTGCAACCCGGCCATCGGCGGCATCGGCAAGGGCCACCTGGTCAAGGAAATCGACGCGCTGGGCGGTGCCATGGCACGCGCCGCCGACCGCGCCGGCATCCAGTGGCGCACGCTCAACGCCTCCAAGGGTCCGGCCGTGCGCGCCACGCGCTGCCAGGCCGACCGCCAGCTCTACCGCGCCGCGATCCGCAGCTTCGTGGAAAACCAGCCCAACCTCAGCCTGTTCCAGCAGGCGGTCGAGGACCTGGTGCTGGAGGGCGATCAGGTGCGCGGCGTGGTGACGCAGATGGGCCTGCGCTTCCAGGCGCCCTGCGTGGTGCTCACCGTCGGCACCTTCCTCGCCGGCAAGATCCACATCGGTCTTTCCAATTATTCCGGCGGCCGTGCCGGCGATCCGCCCGCGACCCCTCTCGCCCTGCGCCTGCGCGAGCTGCCGCTGGGCGCGGACCGCCTCAAGACCGGCACCCCGCCGCGCATCGACGGGCGCAGCATCGACTGGTCCCTGGTGGAAGAGCAGCCCGGCGACTCGCCGCGCCCGGTGTTCTCCAGTCTGGGATCGCAAGCCGACCATCCGCGCCAGGTGAGCTGCTGGATCACCCACACCAGCGAACGCACCCACGACATCATCCGCAGCGCACTCGACCGATCCCCGCTGTTCACCGGCGTCATCGAAGGCACCGGCCCGCGCTACTGCCCTTCGATCGAGGACAAGGTGGTGCGCTTCGCCGAAAAGAGCTCGCACCAGATCTTCATCGAACCCGAAGGCCTGTCCACCCACGAGATCTACCCCAACGGCATTTCCACCTCGCTGCCCTTCGATGCGCAGCTCGCGCTCGTGCGCAGCATCCGCGGCTTCGAAAACGCATTCATCACGCGGCCGGGCTATGCCATCGAGTACGACTATTTCGATCCGCGCGGCCTGAAGTCCTCGCTGGAAACCCGCGCCATCGCCGGCCTCTACTTCGCCGGCCAGATCAACGGCACCACCGGCTACGAGGAAGCCGCCGCGCAGGGGCTGATCGCCGGCATCAACGCCGCCCGCGCCACGCGCGGCGAAGCGCCCTGGACGCCGCGCCGCGACGAGGCCTACCTCGGCGTGCTGATCGACGACCTCATCACCAACGGCGTGCTCGAGCCCTACCGCATGTTCACCTCGCGCGCCGAATACCGCCTGCAACTGCGCGAGGACAACGCCGACCTGCGCCTGACCGAACGCGGCCGCGAACTCGGGCTGGTGGACGACCACCGCTGGCAGCGATTCTGCGACAAGCGCGAATCCATCGAACGCGAGAGCGCGCGGCTGCGGGCGCTGTGGGCCGCACCCGGCAACGCCCTGGGGCGCGAGGTGGAAGAACACCTCGGCGTCGCGGTCAGCCGCGAAACCTCCGCGCACGACCTGCTGCGCCGCCCGGAACTGGACTACAACCGCCTGATGCGCGCCCCCTCCATCGGCCCTGGCGTGGACGATGCGCGCGTGGCCGAACAGGTCGAGGTGCAGGCCAAGTATTCCGGCTATCTCGACCGCCAGAGCGAGGAAATCGAACGCCAGCGCCGCAGCGAGGAAACCCCGATCCCGCCGTACTTCTCCTACGACGGCATTTCCGGCCTGTCGGTGGAAGTACGCACCCGCCTGGAGCGCGCGCGCCCGGAAACCATCGGCCAGGCCATGCGCGTTTCCGGCGTCACCCCCGCCGCGATTTCGCTGCTGCTGGTCTTCCTCAAGCGCCACCGCAGCCAGGCCACTGCCGGCGCCGCCTGAGTCGGGCGCCGTTCGGCCCTGCGCGGCCGACGGCTCGCGTTTCGGATGCGCCGATCGCGCTATCTACGCGAGCCCTTGCGCGCCCCCGAGCACCTTGGCCAGAACGATGCCGGCGAGCACCGCCGCCCCGGACGCATTCCCCAGCGCCAGCGCGCGCAGGCAGTCCTCCCGCCCGCGCCCGCGCGCCAGCCAGAACTGCACGCCCGCCAGCAGCGCAGCCAGCACCAGACCGGCCAGGTAGCCCATTGCCAACGGCGCACGGTGCCCCACCAGCACCAGCGCCACCAGCGCGCCACCGGACACCAGCGCCAGCGCCGGAAGATCCATCTCCCCCAGAAGGATCGCCGTGGAGCGGCGCCCGCAGCGAAGGTCCTCGGCGCGATCGGCCATCGCCTGCCAGAGCAGGCACCCGATCATCCACAGGCTGCCCGCGCACGCCAGCAGCCAGCCCAGCGCAGACACGCCGCCCTGCACCGCCGCAAACGCCACCGCCGCCGCCCAGCCACAGGCCACGCCCAGAAACGCCTGCGCCAGATAGCTGTAGCGCCGGACGAAAGGATGCGCCAGCGCAAACCCCAGCGCCCCCAGCCCCATCCAGAACGCCAGCACGCCGCCCAGCAGCAGCACGCCCGCCAGGACCAGCGTCAGCGCCACGGCGAACAGCAGCGCATCGCGCCCTCGGAGCACCTCGCCCGCAGGGGCCGAAGGCGAAGACTTCCGCGTTCCGGCATCGAGCCAGCCGCCGATCCGTTCGCCGAGGAACGCTCCGAGCGGCTGCGCCAGCCACACGGCCAGCGTGACCAGCAGAAACTGCGGCCAGGGAGGAAACCGCTCCGCCGCCAGCCACAGCGCCCACCACGCCGGCCACAGCGCCAGCAGGGCACGCAGCGGATGCGGCCCGCACAGCGCGCGCCAGACTCCGCCCAGCCAGGGAACCGCGTACGTCGTGCGCGCGACGACCTCTGCCGGAGCCGCAGTTGAACGAGCGCGAGTGGGACGAGTCGCCATGCAGGTATCGCCCGGAGGAATGACGGGCTGGCATTTTCCCCCATCCGCCCCGATATGACAGCCGCATGCGTCACGTCCGGCCCTCGCCGCCGTCCGGATCGCACCCATCCACCGCATTCTTCGAAGGAGTCCGCCCATGAGTTCCAACGGCCAAGGCAGCGCCGGCAACGTCATCGCCGCGATCTGCAGCCTGTTCATCCCGGGCCTCGGCCAGCTCGTCCAGGGCCGCCTCGTCTCGGCGATCCTGTGGTTTCTCACCGCCTGCGTCGGATTCGCCATCACCTGGCTTTTGACCCTGAGCCTCCTGCCGTTCGGATGGTTCGTCGTGAGCGTGTTCTCCTGCCTCAACGCCGCCCTCTACCGGCGCTGAGCCGCACCTTGGGTGCGGGCCAGCCCCGCCGGCCCGCACCCGGACACCCCGCATCGAGCGACCGCGCCCCGGACATCGCGCGAAAGCGCCCATCCATGGCACAATGTGCGGCCCCGCCCCGCGCGCCTCCCGCAGGCGTGCAGCACGGCCACCGCGCAACACCGTGGCCCGCAGCGGGAAGTTCCGCACCACGCGCCTGTAGCTCAGCCGGATAGAGTAGTGGCTTCCGAAGCCATTGGTCGGGGGTTCGAATCCCTCCAGGCGCGCCATCTCAAGCCTTTGATCCAAAAGGCAATTCGATAAAATGCCGCACTGCAGCACGCCCGTGAAATCGGCCGTGTGACGGTTTCTGTGACAGATCCTGCAGGCGCGTTCGCGCCAAATGACCAGAAGCCGGCGTGACGCTCCGACACCTACGACCAGAGGTTCGCGAGACATTCCACCGCAGGACAAAAGACCAGAAACCGGCAAATCACACTTTGGCACCGACCATCCTCAAACAGCCCCCACCACCCGCTCCGCCAAGCGCCCAAACCGGCTCAGCGCGGTACCGATGGCCCTGTCGGTGGAGGCATCGACGCTCCATAGCTCGACCGACTGCCGGGCGCGGGAGAGGCCGGTATAGAGGGTCTGGCGCACCAGCAGCGGTGAGTCGGCGTCGGGGGGCAGCAGGACGGCGACGTGGTCGTATTCGGAGCCCTGGCTCTTGTGTACGGTCAGGGCGAAGGCATCCTCGTGCGCGGGAAGGGTGTTGGGGTCGAAGAGGCGAACGGCGGCGGATGCGTTCTCCCCCGCCGTGTCCGGGGCCGGGTCGAAGGCGACCTGGAGCACCGGTTCGCCGTGTTCGCCCTGCACCAGGACGCACAGGCCGACGTCGCCGTTGTAGAGGCGCGCGGCGGGGTCGTTGCGGGTGACGATGACGGCGCGGCCGGGATACCAGGCACGCCCGGCCCATGGCGCGAGGGCATCCCAGGCGCGCAGGCGCGCGGCGATGGTGGCGGCGACCTGCGTTGCACCGAAGGGGCCTTCGCGCAGCGCGCACAGGAGCTGCTGCCGGCGCAGGGCATCCAGAACTGCGGCAAGTTCGGCGGATGCGGGGGCGAGGGGGCGCACGACATCCACCTCGGCCAGCGCGCTTTGCAGGCTGCGCGCCCACGCGACGAGGCGGCGGCGCAGGGCGGCGGTGTCCGGCACCGCGTGATACGTCGCAGCGCGCCGCCCGTTGGCGGCGGTTTTTGCCGCAGCCGCGGCCATGGCGTGTCCAAACGCGGGAGAATCGCCGATGCGCACGGCTTCGTTGATCGGCACCAGGGTGACGTCGGCGCGGAAGCAGTGGGAGAGCCGCACCAGGTCGCCGCGCGGATCGGTTTCCAGCGCCTGCACGATATCCATCATCACCGAACCGGTGCCGACCGAAGTGAGCTGGTCGGCATCGCCGACCAGCACCAGCACGGCATCCTCGCGCAGGGCATCGAGCAGGGCGCGCAAGAGACCCAGATCGAGCATCGAGGCTTCGTCCACCACCACGATATCGGCCGGCAATGGCTCGTCGGCGCGGTAGCGGTAGCCGCCGTGGCGGCCGCGGCTGCCGAGGAGGCGATGCACGGTGCCGGACTCCGCCGCCAATACCGCGCGCAGGTGCGGCATCCAGGCCGCATCGAGAGGCTGACTTGCACCGCACAACCGGTCCGCGCCGCTGCGCAGGGACTCGCTCAGGCGCTGCGCGGCCTTGCCGGTGGGCGCGGCGATATGCAGCTGCGGCAGGCGCCCCGCGGTCGCCTCGTGTTCGCGCGACAGGCCCAGCAGCATGCGCAGCACGGTGGTGGTCTTGCCGGTACCGGGGCCGCCGGTGAGCACCATCAGGCGCTTGCCAAGCACCTGGCGCACTGCGTCGCGCTGACGCGCCTCGGGCTCGCTCCAGCTGCCGTTGAACAGGGCGCACAGGTCGTCGTCGGTCAGCGGGCGCGCGGGTTCGATCGCACCCTGGCGGCGTCGGCGCAGCGCGTCCGCGACGGCGCATTCGGCGCGATGGTTGCGCTGCAGATAGACGTGTTCGCCATCGAGCACCAGCGGCTGCGCGTGGGCGCTTACCTGCCGCGCATCGGCGACAAGGGCGTTCTGCGCCAATACGTCGCGCAGGGCTTCGCCCTTCGGCAATGCCGCGTCTTCCTGCAGGCGATCCAGCGGCAGCGCGCTGTGGCCCTGCCCTTCGGCATGGCTCGTCCAAGCGGCGACGCGTGCGGTGATGTCGTCCGCGCCGTGGGCCAGCATCCAGCGCCAGATGGCCTGATCCAACTCGCGCCAGACCTCGGGCAGCGGCGCGGCGGGCGTGCGCCCGCGAAAATCAAAGCGTTCTCCGGCAATCAACGCGTTCATGCGGCCTCCCGGAGGTCGGCACCCAGAACCGACTGCACGGCATCCAGCAGGGCATCATCGAAACGGTGCCGCCATACGCCGCAGGGCGTGCCGTCGGGCAGCGACAGTCCCGTCGCGCGAATGAACAGATACCAGGCGTCGCCCAGATGCCGCGCGCGGAGGTAGCCGGCACCCAGGCGTTCGCGCAGGTAGCGCTCCAGCGCCACCGCATACAGCAGTGCCTGAAAGCGGTAGTTGGCGTGGTGCATGGCCACTTCCAGCGGTTCCGGCGCGTAGTGTTCCAGGCGGGGGCGCGTGCCCTGGGACAGGTCGTTGCCCTTGTAGTCGAGCACGTGGAAACGGCCGTCGTGGGAAAAGATCAAATCGATCTTGCCGTTCATCAGCCCGGCCAGAGTCTGCTCGCGGCGCGGCACCAGGTCACGCTCGCCGTGGGCTTCGCAGGCGCGCCGCAGTTCGCGAAGCGAGGTGCCGTCGAGGCGATAGTTGAACTCCATTTCCGCGCGCATGTCGGCGGCGGAGAGGTCGATCAGGCGCGGGCCATCGGCTCCGCCCAGCCGGGCTTCCAGCACGCCCTGCAAACGGGTGGTCAGGGGTTCGACCAAGGCGTCGAGATCTCCTTCGCGCGGGCGCACGCCGTGCGCCTTCAGCGCCGCCCGCACGGATTCGCGCTGCGCGGTGAACGGCAGGCCCGGCGGCCGGTGTTCGAAGAGATCGTGCACGGCGTTGCCGAAGTCCGCGCCGGCCACCGCCGCCAGGGCGTCGAGCCCGGGATGGAGGGTGGCTCCTTGCAAGAGCGCCAGCGAGTGAACCGCACCGTCCTCGTCAAGGCCTGAAGGCGCGTCGGGCGCGACCAGTTCCTCGTCCTCAGCCGGCCGGTCCTCTTCGGCCAACTGCGAGCGCCCGCCGCCGATCAGCGAACTGAAACTGTGGCGGCGCGGCAGCGGGCCGGATGGCGCGGCGGGAAACTCGCGCGCTTGCCGCGTTTGCGAATCTTCACCGCCCGGATGCCAGACGGCATCCGGGTAGGCCTCCCATCCCGAACGGCGGGCCACCAGCGGCTGGGCGTCGGAGCCCTCGGGCCACAGCGCAGCAAGGTTCAGCATATTGAGCGGCGCATCCTTGGGGCTGCCCTTCACCCCGGACGCCAGCGCGAACACGTGGCAGGCGTAGATGGCGCGGGTCAGGGCAACATAGAGAATGCGGAAGCGCTCCTCGAACTCCTGCTGCTTCACCTGTTCCTTCGCCACGCCCTCCACCAGATGCCTGGTCTTGCCGTCGGGGGCGGCCAACAGATGCGCGGACGTCTTGGCCACTTGCGGGCGTGCGTGCTTCCACATCAGCGGCAAAAACACCACACCGAACTCCAGTCCCTTGCTGACGTGCAGGGTCATCAATTTGACCCGCTCGGCGTCGGATTCCAGCCGCAGGGCGCGGCTGTCGGCGGCATCGGCTCCCTCAGCGCCGCCCTGCATCTGGTCGGCGAACCACGCCATCAACCGCTCGCCACCGCCGCAGCTTTCCCACGCCTCCTGCAACAGCTCGCCCAGGTGACGCAGGTCGGTGAGCATGCGCTCGCCCTCCACGGTATCGAGCAGGTGGGCAGCGCGTTGAATGAGGATCTGATTCACCACCGCCAGCGGCCCGCCTGCGGTGAGCAGTTCGTGCAGGCGATGGAATCGGCTGGCTTCGGCATCCCAGGCCGCGGCATCGCGACCCAGCGCCTGCACCCTGGCCAGGCTGCCACCCCACAGGCGCGTCACCAGCGCGGCGCGCAGCGCGCGCGGATCTTCGGGATGAATCGCCGCGTGCAGCAGCAGGCGCAGCTCGCGCGCGGTGCCGGAATCGAACACGCTGGCTTGTGACACCGCCACACAGGGCACACCGCGCGCCTTGAGCAGGGACGCAAGTTTGGCGATCTGCGCATGGTTTGGCAGCAGTACCGCGATATCCCCGGGCCGCAGGGCGCGCGTGCCGATGCGGTAACCGTCTTCCGACAGTGCCCGCACGATCTGCCCCGCGCAGGCGCGCAGCGCCATCGCTTCCAGCGTGTCATCGGCGCTTTCTTCCGGCAGCTCGTGGATCACCAGCGGTCGGGAAACCTGGTCACCGCTGGCGGCATCGCGCAGCGGCTCGCCATCGCGTCGCGCGCTGGATTTCACCGGCTGGTACGCGATGGGCGACATCGATCCTTCCGGGCCCAGCCGCGCACCGGTGGCGGCATAGAAGGCATTGACCGCTTCCACGTAGGCGCGGCTGGAGCGGTGGTTGGTGTCGAGCGTGAGCCGGTCTTCTTCCGGCACGGCGGCGCGGGCGCGCTCGTAGGCCTCCACGTCGCCGCCGCGGAAGCGGTAGATGGCCTGCTTGGGGTCGCCGATCATCACCAGCCGGCCGCGCGGCTGGTGGTCGGCATCGCGATAGATCGCATCGAGGATGCCGAACTGCACCGGGTCGGTATCCTGGAACTCGTCCACCAGCGCCACGGGCCAGGCGGCGTGCAGGGCATCGGCCAGCGCGCGCTGGCCATCGCGCGGCTCCAAGGCATCGCGCACCGCATACAGAAGCTGGTCGAAGGTGGACTGGTTGGCCGCTTCCAGCCGCGCCTGCATGGCGGATTGGCACCAGCGATGGGCGGCGGCGAGGAAGTGGCGCAGCGCGGAATTGCATGCCATATCCACGTCCAGCGCAGAAACGCTGCCCGCAATTTCCACGGAAGAGGATTGCAACCGCTCCACCAGCCGATGCCCGCGACCGTTCTTGCTGATATATCCGCCTTCCGCGGCACCTTTCAGGTCGTTGAGGTACTCGTTGAGCACAGGGGAAACCTCCCCGTTTGGCACCTCCAAGGCATTCGCCAACGCAATCCAGGCTTTGGGCACACGGCGGGTGAGATTCACCAACCCCGAAGTCGAGGCGACCGTACGCACCGCGTCGACCCAGCCTGGGACATCACCGATCGAAGATTCGACGATCCGACGGACCTCATCTCCGTCCGCGGCATCCACCACCACATTCGGCTGCAGCAGCACGGGGAGGTATTTCGACAGCGTGCTCCGCTTCAGGGGGTTCTTGGGATCCGCCGCATTGACCTCACGCGCCAGGCGGACCAGCTCATCGCCCTCGTCACCCTGAGAAACCACGCGCCACAGGTCATCGGCCAGCGCCGATTCAAGCGTCTTGCCGTCGATCATCTCGCGGCCGCGAAACAGCGCGCCGGCGGCAAAGGGATGATCGGCCAGGATGCGCGAGCACAGTGCGTGCAGGGTGGAAATCGGCGCCGCATCGAATTCGGCCAGCGCGGCATGGAGGCACTGCATGTCCAGCGCACACTGCGAGGAATCAGCCTGCCAGCGGGGGTGAAGCCAGGCGCGGTCGGGGGCGTCGCGAGATTCATCGCGAGCAAGCTCGCTCCTACAGGGGAGTGGGGCGCTGGTGGAAGAAGCGGAGGCGTCGAGGGACTCATGAGCCACAGCGCTTTCCCCCTCACCCCAACCCTCTCCCCCGTCGGCGACGGGGGAGAGGGAG
>Ga0116141_10000619_pt1 | contig 28723 bp, 21 predicted proteins | sample AD_UKC097_MetaG_FD_89744 | JGI IMG/M metagenome (GOLD analysis project Ga0116141, IMG submission 89744) | Active sludge microbial communities of municipal wastewater-treating anaerobic digesters from USA - AD_UKC097_MetaG | ecosystem: Engineered > Bioreactor > Anaerobic > Digestate | place: USA...
CCATCACGGACATTCTTTGGGATTGAAGTGCTTCCGCGGGCTGGCACCATTTCCAGATTAATACCCAGAGAATGGCCGCGGGAATCAGCAGGATTTCGGTGTGATGATCAAAGTGGCGGTAAGCGGCTCCGAACGCGATCTGACTGGACCCGGTGGCCCTGGTGGCCAGGCCGGCTCGGGCGGCAACGCGTATTCGGATGTAGGCGTAGATGGAGCTGATGGTATAGCAGGCAATGGCGGAAATGCTGGCGATGGCGGCGACGGCGGCAACGGCTACAATGGCGGCGATGGCGGCGACGGCGGCAGAGGCGGCAACGGAGGCGCAGGTGGCACCGTGCCCAGTGGCGGCGGCGATGGCGGCGACGGGGGAGACGGGGGAGACGCCGCGCCCGAAGGGGAACCGGGACAAGGCGGAGAACCGGGGCCGGGAGGAGAAGGGGGCTGGAATTGGGATACCGACGAAGAGCAGGGTCCGGAAGGTCAGGATGGAGCGCCAGGAGCGCCGGGCGAGCAGATGCCCTGGCCCACAAACCCATCGGAACCCAGTTTTCCCTCGCTGCCGTCCCTGCCGGGAGATACCGTTGGGCCTCTCCCGGAGGTCACGTTGGAGGTCGTCGCTCTTGATCCGAGTCTGTGGCCCCATGGTCTGACGACAGAGACATTGTCCGGGTTGAGAGAGTCGAAGGAGGGACTGGCCGCCGATGGTGTCTCGAAACTGGTGGTCAGAGCGTGGTTGGACATCGTGGATGGCGACCCACTTGCACCGCCGCAATTCACTTTCGTTCTGACGGATGAAAGCGAGACAGTGAGTCCCCTTCCGGCACCGGAGCAAGTGGGGGCCCTGTACGATCCGGCTCATCCGCCAGCGGATGATTCCTCGCTCTCCAATTGTGTCACGGTCGATGCCCGGCAGAATGCCGACGGCGACTGGCTTGCCTCCTGCATCGTGCAGGCGCCGCTGGACTACATCCGCACCGATGTCGCCACGGACGCCGACAATCCGACGCGCAACCTCACCGTGAAGCTGTATGACGGGGCACTGTCGAGTCTCGACGCACAGCAAGAGGTTGCGGGGCAAGTGACGGTCCGCCTTCATCGGCCGCCCGTGTTCCTCGTCCACGGCATCTGGGGGGCTACCTCCAAGTGGGGTTGGCGGGCTATCCTCAAGGCCAAGGGATACGCCGTGCATGAGATCATCTATACGACGGACGACGCGTACTTTGACGACAACGTCAGTCGTGTTGCTGCGGGGATCGTGTATACGATCATCGACTATGCGGCGACGCACAACATTGTGGCTACCCAGGCGGATGTTTTCGCCCATAGCATGGGAGGGATCTTGTGCCGCCTGTGTACCACGGACGCCAAAGTGGCTTACCGTCGCACTGACAACTACGGCGCAGGCGACATGCATAAACTCGTCGTCGTGAACTCCCCGCAATTCGGATCGGAGCTTGCCAATCTATTGATCGACGAAAACGAGCAGAAGACCCAACTGGGCTATCTGTTTGATATGGTCTACAATGTGGATGGCGGCGGTGTCTACGACCTGCGCGTAAACAGTGCCGCAATCGATGAGTTGCTTTCGCTGCCCTCCTATGCCCCGGTCCATGCCATGTACAGCATGGTGGATCCGGTGGTCTTCTGGGACGATGTAGGAGAGTTGCTCCAGGTCCTGCTCTTGCGTTTGCTTTGCGGCATGGGCATCAACGATGCCTTCAACGGCAATGCGAATGACACCATCGTAAACGTCATCAGTCAGAAGGCGGGTCTTGAAGCAAAGTACTTGAGCGAGATCGAGGGGGACAAGCGGCTGCATACCGGCGACAACGGTGTCAAGATGAGCACCTACGCGGCCGACATCGCGGTCGCTTTGCTCGAAGCTCCGGTCAACGACGACAATTTCCGGATGGATGGCTTCCCGATCACGGCGATACGATTGGCTGAACCGCCCGTGTGCGACAGCCCCTTAATCCTGCCATACCCTCTCGACGGCCTGGTCATCTCCATTGTTGTGCCGGACGATGTCAACGACTCGACGAGTTATCCCAGTGGTGATGCGGTCGTTGTACAGATTGCTCCGGTCAATGGCTTTGTCCCCGAGTACGTCATACTGAGTACATCGCCGGAAGCTGAAGTGGTCTACTCGGGGCTCGTGCGGGCGGAGGTCACTATCCCTCTGACCCATGTCGGGCATTTTGAGATCGAGGCACACGGATTCAACTCCGACTATTTCTGCACCTCCAACAAGCTCACTCTGGTTGTCGTACCGCCGGCCGATCTTGAGAGGCTGTCCCTTGACGTCGCCGAGGTCGTCCTATCGGAGGCACAGCCCGAGTATCAGGTCCACGTGATCGGGTCATTTGCGGATGACATCGAACGGGACTTGACGGACGGCTCCACCGGGATAACGTATCTCATTGAGAATGAGGCGGTCGCCACCGTCGAGGCCGATGGGCTGGTCGTTGCGCAATCGGTGGGTCAGACGCTGCTGCTGGTCACGTACGAGGATCACATGGTGGCTGTCCCAATCATTGTGCAGAGCGTCAAGAGCGACTGAGGACCGCGAAAACGAGTCCGGCTGGTCGTGAGGATACCATACAGGACTGCCGCGCGGGAGGACACTGTGGCTGAGGATCAGCCCCGGATCGGGAAGAACGAGTTGAGAAAGCCAGGGATCGCGGTACTCTTCGGTGCGCTGGTCGGTCCGGCTATTCAGGGTGTTCTGTTGTTCGCGACCGCCGGCCGGATGGACCTGTCGCGGGGATGGCTGTTCCTGGCCTTGACGCTCGGCTCGATGGTCGTCAATACGGTCCTTGTGGCCGCTGTGAATCCGGAACTGCTCAATCAACGCGGCTTGTGGCGAACCAAGAAGGACGCCAAGCCCTGGGACCGCAAGCTGCTGGCGCTCTTCGGCGTCGTCAGCTTCTACCTCCCGCCCATCGTGATGGGCCTCGACGTGGGCCGATACGGGTGGTCGAATCTCAGCCCCTGGGCCGCGGTTCTGGGCTCGCTGCTGTTTGTGCTCGGCTGGCTCATCATCACGTGGGCCATGCTCGCCAACACGCACTTCGAAGTGACGGTCCGCATCCAGACGGACCGGGACCACAAGGTGGTTACCACTGGGCCCTACGCGGTCGTCCGCCATCCGGGCTACGCCGGCGTGAGCCTCTGGGCCCTCGGCACTCCCCTGGTTGTCGGCTCGGCCTACGGGCTGATCCTGTCGGTCCTTACGATTGTGGTCTTGGTCATCCGCACCCGCCGCGAAGACCGCACTCTCCAAGCCGAACTGCCCGGCTACGCCGACTACGCACAGAAGACCAGATGCCGGCTCATCCCGTGCCTATGGTGAGACGGGGGTTTGGCTGCGGGCGAAGGGGTCAGGGGACCTGGGCCAGCTTGGCGGTTGGGCCGGTCAGGCGGGGGTTGTAGATGCCGATCGTCGAATCGAGCAGGGCGTCGTTGGTCGCGTCCTTGCGGATGTGCAGACTGCCGACCTGAACGACTGCCTTGGAGGTCTCGACGGCCGTGAGGAAGTCGAGGAGCTGCTTGAGGGTGATGTCCTGCATCTCGATCGTGACGACGGATTCCGAATAGTCCGGTTGGGGCTGCACGGTGTCCGGCCGCATCGTGGGGACGTGGCCCGCCAGCTTGTGACGCTCGATCATCGCTTCGAGGAAGGGCAGTAACTGGAAATCCGGGTCCTGCGAGGCGAGTCTCGTCCGCAGGTCCTTGAACCTGCCTTCCAGGGCGATGTATTCGATGCCTTTTTCCCGGAGGTCTCGCACCTGCGTCTGCTTCTCGGGGACGATGCGCTCCAGCGTTCGGATGCGCTCTTGCGCCGGCTTGACGGCGAAGGCCCAGGCGGCCCAGACCGTGAGGGCGGCCAGCAGGGCGATGGAAAGCAGTTTCTCTCTCTGGTTCATCTGGATCATGACGCCCTCTTTTCCGTCGTGGACAGCGAGACGGTGAACTGAATCCTTTGCGAGCGTGGGTCCTTTTGCGGTTGAGGCGCGTCCACCAGCCGCAGACCCGGTGTCTTCTCCAGCAGTTGCTGCCACTCGAAGAACGTCTTGAACGAATCGCAGGTGCCCATGATCCGCACCGAGTCCGCTGCGATCAGCACGTCGTTCAGCTTCAAGCTGCCTTTCGCGGGCATTTGGCGGCTCAGCATGCTGAGGACCTCGAGCGGGGCCGGTCGGCCCGGATTGAAGCACGTGAACAGTTCGCAGTCCTTGCGAAGGGCGTCGAGCTTCTGCTGGAGCTGGGCGGCCGGGTTGACCACGCTCGGTTCGTCGGGCGCCACGCGTCGGAAGATCGCGGTTTCCTGCTCCTTCAAGTCTATGTATTGCGATTCGAGCGAGTACAGTTGCAGGAACATGCCGACCACCCAGACCGCCGCGGCTGCCGCGGCCAAGCCGCCACAGATGGCCAGTTCTCGCCTTGGTCGTACGGCCGGCTGGGTCCGGGCCCGATAGGCGGACAAGAATCCCATGCTGTCCGGCGTCTTCGGCTGGAGCGCTCGTCGCGCCAGCCCTTCCGCTACGCACAGGGAGAAGTCGGCTTCGATGGCCTCGCCCTTCTTGACGCCGGCGTACGGATCAATCAGGACGACCTGGCTGTCGATCTTCTCCGCGACAGCGGGGCCGAGCAACTCGGCCATCCGACGGGACGCGATCATGAAGATGCGAAGGCCCGCGCCCGGGGTCTTGCCGGACAGACGCCTCCAGGTGATTTCGATCTCCTCGGCGACGACGTCGGCCGTCTGCCGGGCGAGCGACCGGGTGTCCTGGCTCTCGTCCGAGAACATCGGGAGGTTGCGGACCAGGAGAATGCTCCCGTCTCGTGTCACGGCGATGCTGAGCGTGGATTCGTCCACGTACAGCATGATGGCGAGGCCCTTCGCGGCCTCCGGGTGGCTCGTCAGAACGGTGGCATGCGCCGCCGCCGTTGGCGTGTCCACACACGCCGGCTCGATCCCCGCTTCGCGGAGCACGTTCAAGTGCTCTCGGAGCGATTCGCAGGAAGCGGCGGCCACGAGAAGCGAACTCTTGCCCGCTTTCCCCGGCAACACGGAGCAGACCCGGGCGATGACGTCCTCGGCTGGAATGGGGAAGCAGTCCTTCAGACGTGCGGTATCCCCAGCTCGAATTGCTTCCACTCCCGCCGGATCGGTCTCCACGTCCGCGAAGAAAAAGGTGTGGTGGGGCAGCGAAACCGCGATCTCAGCGTGGGCGTCGAACCCGTGCTTCTGGGTCAAGGAACGCAGAACCTGCGGCAGCGAATCGGTGCGGCGACGGGTCTGGACACCAATGCCCTTTTCCACCTGGACCCCGTCCGGCGTCCGGACGATCTGCACGGCGTGCACATGCAGTCGTCCGATATCGATGCCGATGCATCGCTTGGGCGCTCTCTTGTTCTTGCCTATGTTCCAGCCGGACCTGTGTGCGAGGGAGGGCAGACGCACGTTCCTGATCGACGCCAGCCGCATATTCTTGAACGGAGCCCTTTCTTTGATCTTCCGAAAGAAGCAGGCGATCCCCGTCTTCGCCGGGCGGCTGCCCGGCAGGCAGGAGAAGTCGCGTAGAAGCCTTTGCCTGTTCAATGTGGATCGAATGCCCATTGTTGTCCAAACTCTCTTCCAGGACCGAGCCGGCCGGGAGATCACAATTCCCGATACAGGATGATATCGACCGTTCTGGCCTGTGTGTTTCTCTGCAAAAGGGCCTCGACCACACACTTGCGCTCAGCCATGCTCGCCTGCGACGTGACGCGGTAGAATCGCTCCGTCGGGCGGACCACGATTCGGTCCTTGATCGCCCGGTATACTTTATCGGTCATACCCGGCAGGTCCCGAAACTGCGCGGGGTTCTCGAATGGGCCCAACCGGCGTCGGTCGAGGATCATCTGGACCAGCGCGTTGTCCATCTGCTCGCAGAGCGACTCGAGGACGAGCTTCGGGGCGGCGTTGACGTTGATCTTGCCGTCGCCGACGCAGGTCAGGTAGGGACCCAGGCGGCTCAGGATCTCCGGCGTGATTCCCTTGACCGAGAGCAGGTCGTCCACCGTGTCGAGCGGCTGGTTCCGGCAGGGGTACGACGGCGATTGCAGTCGGTAGTAACCGTCCTCGGCGCCGGTGTTCTCCCGCTGGACGAAGGGCAGACGTGTCACCTCGTCGTCGGAATCGGTCCAGTCGACGATGCACGGGACAATGCCATAGCCGATCCGCTCGCCCTCTTCCTTCTCCTGACGGTTCACGAGGTCGATGAGGCGGAGGAATTGATCGACGGCTCGGCGGTCGATCTGACCGTCCGGGCCCTTGAGCCGATTGACGTTCAGTAGCCCGCTCTCATCCAGGATCGCAATGGAGCACTGCGCTTCCTCGATGGGAAACGAGTTCTCGCCCGTGACCAGCTTGGAGAATTGCGGGTCCGTGCCGATATCGTCGCTGTCCCGGACGGCCGCGAGGGCGATTTGCAGACCGGCCCGTGCCGCGTTGGCGATCTGCTCCGTTCGGTAGAAGCTGTCCGCCGTGCCCAAGCGGGTCCGCATCATCTGGTTGAAGCCGATCAGCAGGGCCGAGAGGACGAGAACCGCCCCGAGCACGACGATGAGAATGAATCCATCTGGTCTGTTGCCTGCGCGGCTTCTGGTCATGGTCGTTGGCCCGGTCTTGGGGGTTGGGGAACCGGTGAAGCTTCCTGGCAAACGATCGGGACCATCGTCGCGTAGCGGTGCTCGCGACCGCCTTTCTCCACGACCGACAGAGCAATCTTCACCGCCTGCGGCAGCTTCCGGTTCGATTTCGAGTCCCATCGCGGCTGCCAGTTCCGTCCGTCATAGTATTGCAGCTCGATACTTGTGACACCGGTGAGCATGGGCCGCCACGTGGCGGACTTCTGCAGGTTGTCCGGGCGGCCTATGCTGGGTTCACAGCAGATCGAGAGGATCTTCGCCCGTTCATCATAGCGATAGCCGACGCGCGAGATCCCCACCGGCCTGTCGAGTCCGAGGCTGAAGCCGCTCGTCGTTCCGAAGGACAGGAGGTCTCCTCGCAGGTTTCGCGTCTGGCCCTGAAAGGCGGTTCCGGGTCCCACAGCGGGGTTGCCGCGGCCCGGGCCCCCCTTCCCGATGTTTGTCGGCGTCGGGGGCACGTGAGCGCAGCGGATTTGACGAGTCATCATGCGCAGCACGAGTTGCGCTCGCTCGGAGCAGGCGAGTCGGCTGCTGTAGACGTCCACGGATCGTGACGTGGCGGCGTAGCTGCCGTAGACCATCGTGACAATCGTGCCCACGATGGCCAGCGAGACGAGCATCTCGATCAGGGTGAACGCCCTATGTACGGCTCGGTATCTCACGAATCTTCGTCTCCGCCACGCACGTGCTCAGCCGGAATTGTCGTCCGCGGGAGCCCTCCCCGCACGTCACTTCGACCGAGAGCCTCCGCAGCCGGTCGAGCTTGATGCCCAACGGCTGCCGCTGCGACATGGATGCGTCGGCCACCTCGGCGCGCCAGGTGAATCGAATCCCGTCGGTCTCGACGACGCCGGACTGCGTGCCCAACGCCGGGTACCCCGAACTCAATACCTCCGCCATCTTCTCTTGTGCGAGCAGGACCGCCTGAGTGGTCGTCTGCGCCTTGTCGGCCGTCCGGATACTGATTAGGTTGAGCTGCAACAGTCCAAGCAGGGCGGTGGATACGATCGCCAGTGCTGCGACAGTCTCGATCAGCGTGAACGCGTTGGGTTTCCCGAATCTCATGTTGTTCCTGGGCCAGATCCTTCGCTTTCGCTCAGGATGACAAACGGCGTCTTGTTCGTTCAGAATGACAAGCTGTGTCGCTTGCCCACTCACCCCTCGAGGTTCCAGCTCTCGATGTCGGCGTTCTTGTCGGCCCCGCCGTCTTCGCCGTCCTTGCCCAGCGACTCCAGATCGTAATCCTTGCTGTGGAGGCCCGGGCTGAGATAGATGTACGGGTGGCCCCAGGGGTCGGTGGGCACCTTCTCCAGATAGCCTTCCGGGTCGTATCCTGTGAGCCCGGGATTGCTGACGAGCGCCCGCAAACCCTCGGCCGTCGTGGGGAAGCGGCCCGTGTCGGTCTTGAACAGCGCCAGCGCCGACTGGATCGAGCGGATATCGACCATCGCCTTCGTCCGGCGGGCCTGGTCCGGCTTGCTCAGGATCTTCGGCATCACGGTTGTGGCCAGCAGGCCCAGAATGACGACGACGATCATCAGCTCGATGAGGGTAAAGCCCCGCGCCATGGATGATCTATGATTGATGATTGATGATTGGCTCATGGTCCACAGTCCTATTCAATAATCCGTAATCAGTTATCCATAATCAATGCCTACAGCGCTTGGTTGATTTCGAAGATGGGCAGGAGAATCGCCAGCACGATGAACGTGACGATCCCTCCCATCGCCAGGAGAATGACCGGCTCCAGCAGGGCGGTCAGCGTCCGGACGGACGCCTCCACTTCGGTGTCGTACATCTCGGCGATGCCGATCAACCCATCCTCGATGTTCCCGGACATCTGACCCGTTGCGATCAGGTGGCATACGACGGGGGGGAACATGCCCGTGGTCTTCATCGCGCCGGCAATGTTGTCGCCTTTGTGCACCGATTCCCGGATCGCCTGCATCGCGTCGGCGATCGTGCTGTTCTGGATGACCCGTTGCGTGATCTCCATGGCTGCAATCACGGGCAGGCCGCTCTTCATCAAGGCGCCGAGCGTACGCGTCAGTCTCGCTAGCTCCAGCCTCAGCAGCAGGGGGCCGAATAGCGGCAGCTTCAGGACGGTGCGATCCACCCATGTCTGGCCCTCGCGGCTTTTCCACAGAGCCGCGATCCCGACCACGCCGGCGCACAGCAGACCGATGAGGACCGCGATGTACGCCTGCGTGAAGCTGCTGATCGAGATCAGCAGGCGGGTCGGCCAGGGCAGTTCCTGTTTCATTTCAGTGAACAGTCGCGTGATGCCGGGGACGACGTAGGAGATCAGGAAGACCACCACGCCGGTGGCCACCAGAGCCATCACCGTCGGATATGTGATGGCAGCCTTGACCTTCGAGACAAGTTGAACCCGTTTCTCCAGGATATCCGCGACTCGGGCCAGCACCTCTTCCAGGGCTCCACTGCTCTCGCCGGCTGAAACCATGCTGACGAACAAGGGCGAGAACACGCCGGGATGCGTGCCCATTGCCTCGGCTAAGCTGATGCCCTCGTTCACGTCGTCGCGCACCTCCTTGATCGCCTCGGCAAGGGGTTTCTTTCGCAGGCTCAGTGTCCCGGCGTTCGCGTCGGCTGGACACTCCAATTGCTCCACGAGGGCCGACAGTGCGGGCACCAGGGGCATCCCCGCGTGCAGCAGAGCGGCCAATTGTCGTGCGATGCGGCACAAGTCTTCCGTCCCGGCCCGGCGCAGGATCTCGATACCTGACTTCTTCGGCGCGACAGGAGGCTGCGACTGCCGCCTGGCGGCCTCGGCCTCTCGTTGCACGTCGCTCATGAATTCGGATTCCAGTACGGGCATCTCACTCCTCCCGGCCTGCGATCTGGACGCTGTCCTGGGTAACGCGATAGACCTCCTCCAGCGTCGTGATTCCGTCGAGGGCCCTCCGCAGTCCGTCCTGTCTCAGTGTGGCCATGTCTTTTTCCATGGCCGCCTGCTTGATGATGTGCGAACCCTGGCGCCGCACGATCAGGTCCCGGATGTTGTCCTCGACGAGCAACAGCTCGAAGATGCCGGTCCGGCCCATGTATCCGCTTTCCAGGCACTTCTCACAGCCGGCGCCCTTGTGCAACTTGACGAATCCCTTTGCGACCTTCTGCAACTCGCTCCACGAGACCGTCCCATCCTGCGGATCGAACGGCTGCTTGCAGTTTGGGCAGATCACGCGGACCAGCCGCTGGGCCATCACGGCCACGACGGTCGAGGAGATCAGATAGGGCTCGATCCCCATGTCGATCAGCCGGGTGAAGGCGGAGGCGGCGTCGTTTGTGTGCAGCGTGCTGAGCACGAGGTGCCCGGTGAGCGAGGCCTGAATCGCAATCTCCGCCGTTTCGCGGTCGCGAATCTCGCCGATCATGATGATGTCCGGGTCTTGGCGGAGGATGTGTCGCAGGCAGTTCGCGAAGGTCAGGTCGATCTTCGGCCGGACCTGCATCTGACCGATCCCCGGCAACTGGTATTCGACCGGGTCCTCCACGGTCAGGATGTTCCGCTCCTGGCAGTTCAATTCGTTGAGCGCCCCGTACAGGGTCGTCGTCTTGCCGCTGCCGGTCGGGCCGGTGATCAGGATGATCCCGTGCGGGATCGTGATCAGGTTTCGGAACGTCTTCAACAGGTCTGGCCCGAAGCCGATCTCTTCGAGCTTCAGCTCACCGCGGCCTTTGTCGAGGAGCCGGAGCACGACCCGTTCGCCGCCGGCGGTCGGGATCACGGAGACGCGGATATCGACGACTTCGTCGCCGATACTGACACGACTCTGGCCGTCCTGAGGCAGGCGGTGCTCGGCGATGTTCAGATTCGCCATGATCTTCAATCGCGACAAGACGGGACCGACCTGGATTCGCGGCAGGGTCAGGATGTTCCGCAGAACCCCATCGATGCGGAAGCGGATCTTCACTTCCTGCTCGTACGGCTCGATGTGGATGTCGCTGGCCCGGCTGTGCACGGCGTGGAACAGGATCTTGTTGACCAGCTTGATCGCGGGGGCTTTGTCCGCGATGTTGAGCAGGTCCTCCGCCCGAGTCTGGACGGTGCTCGACACGCCCATCGTCTCGGCGTTCTCCTGTGCGGAGGACTCCGGTGCGTCGGGCGTGAAGTAGTTCTCCTCCTCGCCTGGACTGAGATAGTAGCATCGGCTGATCGCCTGCTCGATCTGGGACGCCTCACAGACGATCCGCCGGCAGGGGCGGCCCAGGATGCCCACGATCGCGTCGTAAGCTTCGACGTTCAGAGGATCGGCCAACGCGACGGCAGGCTCGCCCTTTTCCGCGAGGATAGGGATCGCCCGTTGCCTCTTGAGGAATTCGAGGGGCAGCCGTCGCATCAGCTCCGAGCTCAGTTGTTCCGGCCGGATCTGATGGAGCTGGCGATTCTCAGTTCGTTCGATCAATCCCTGGCTCACCTCGGTCTCCGCACCCGGTCTTACTTGTTCTTCTCAAGAGCCGGGGCCATCTCATCCTTCTTGCGGTCCGTCATGTTCACCAAATCCTCCTGGGAGGACATGACGTATGGCGTGATGAACAACAGAAGGTTGGTCTTCTGGACGATGTCTCGCTGGTTCTGGAACAACAACCCGACCAGCGGCAGGTCGCCCAGCAGCGGGATCTTCTTAACCGCACGGGTCGTGTCGTCGCGGATCATCCCGCCGATGACGATCGTGGCGCCGCTGCCCATCGTAACGACGGTCTGGGCGGAGCGTTTGGCCGTGGCCGGCGTGTCGGCCGAGAGGTTCGTCACGTCTTCAATCAGTTTGGTGAATTCGCTGTCGATTGAAAGTCGGATGAGCCCACCCTGGCTGACGTGCGGCGTGATCTCCAGCGTGATGCCCACGTCCTTGTACTCGAAGGTCTTGATGACCGTCGGTTCGATCGTTTCCCCGCTCTCGGTGATCCGCGATTCGGTCACGAAGGGTCGGTTCTCGCCGACGACGAGCTTGGCCGTGCGATGGTTCGAGGTCACGATCGACGGCGTCGACAGGATGTTCACGCCGGACTCATTCTGCATTGCGTGGAGGATCGCCCCGATCTGCAGGCCGCTGTCGGTCCGCTTCCAGGCGCCCACGTTCAAGCCCTCCGACGTGCCGCCCAGGTAGTCGATCCGCGGACCGAAATTCGTCACCCCGAAACCGCGGATGCTGTCGGATACGACCGTGTCCATCGTGGCCCAGTCGATGCCGATTTCCTGAAGCGATTCTTCCGTCACCTCCATAATCAACATCTCGACGAGGACCTGCTCGCGAACGATGTCGAGCTTCTCGACGATCTGCGAGATCACCTCGAAATCCTGAGGCGACGCGACGATTACAAGGGCGTTCGTGCTCGGATCGGGAGTGACCTGGATTTGTTGGGTTGCGTCGGCCGTGCCGGTCAGCTTCATGCTGGCCAGGGCCTGTTCGAGCGACCGGCTCACCTCGTTGGCGTCCGCGTTCTTGAGGTACGTGACGTGGACATTGTTCATGCCGACCGGTCTTTCGATGTCGAGCTGCTGAATCAGGTCTCGAACGGTCTCGGCCTCCTGTTCACCGGCGATGACGAGGATCGAGTTCGTTCGGTCGTCCGGGAGAATTCGGGGGCCAGCACCCACGGCGGTCGCCTGAGGACGGCCCGCTTGTGAGGCGCCGCTCCTGCCTTTTTCGAGAATTCGGGTGATCTGCTCGCTGAGCACCTGTGCCGAGGCATGGGTGAGCGGGAACAGCATCACCTTCTCCTTGGAGCCGGCCACGTCGAGCTGCTGGATGACCTGCGCGATGTGGTGGAGGTTCGAGGAGGTGTCCGTAATCATCAGCGAGTTGGTCCTCGGATAGGTCGCCATCTGGGCGCCCGTGGACAGCAAGGGCTGGATGACCTGGCTGACGTCCGCAGCGTCCGCGTACTTCAACGGGAGGATCTGCGTTACGATCACATCGGTCATGGGGATGTCGGCCGGGTCGGCGCCGATTCGCACCTGCAGGTGGTTCTTGACGGCCTCCGCCTTCGGGATCACCTTGACGGCGTTCTCCGTCTCGATCGTGGCGTATCCGTGCACGTCGAGAATCGATTGCAGGAAGCCATAGATATCGCCCAGCCGGATGGGGGTGGGAGACATGACCGTGACCGTGCCGGTGACTTGCTGGTGCGGGGTGAAGTTGATCCCCGTGATGTCGCCGACCGTCTTAAGCACGGTTCGAATGTCCACGTTGTCGAAGTTCACGGAGACCATCTCATCGGCCATGCCGGGCCGAAGCGAGGGCATCGCCTGAGGTGCGGGAGTGACCGCGAGCGGCTGCTGTGCCGGGGGCTCCGCGGCCGGCGGTTCCGATGCCGGCGTCGAGATCCGCGAAGAGAGCTCGACCGGGGTGATTACCTCTTTCTCGGCGATCCATCGCCGGGTCTGGCTCTCTCGGGCAAATCCCGCGTCATTCTCCCGAGGCATCACCGGCGGGTGCGAGATTCGCTCCGGAGCGACGGGCTCGGCCTGCGGCGTGCCGGTCGCCGGGCGAACGGCTTCCGCCTGCTGCTGCACGGGCTGGGATGAGTCGGCGGGCGTCTCGACGGCAGCCGGAGGCTGCGTCTGGCAGCCTGCTACGATCGCCAGGGTCCATAATGCCAGGGCCGCGAGAACCGCACGTCCGGCGGCGCGGCTGCTCCGCGATTGAGTGTTATTGGGATGTCTTTGCATACTCAAGATGCCCTCCATCCGGGGCCCCGACACGTTGCATCGCGTAGGGCGCCCTGCTGCTATCGGTCGAATGACAGATTCTTGCTCTTGCCGTCACGTAACAGTTGGATATCCACCTTCGATTGTGTCTTGGCCTTCATGAGGACCTGGAAGGCCTTCTGCTTATTCGTCAGTTGCTGGCCGTTGACGCTCTGGATGATGTCCCCGTTTTTGAGGCCGAACAGTTCGGCCATCGGAATCTTGTCCAGGCCGGTGATTTGCAGACCCTGGGTCTGATCGTTCTTCACCACGGGCTCGATGGTTGCCTTGCGGAAAACCTCCGCGATGTAGTCCGCCTTGATGGGCGCAGGAGTGCCTTGTTGGGTTGTCGGCGCGGGCGTCTCCTCGGTCGGCTTTCCCGTATCGGCGGGGGACTCCTGGCTGCTGGTCGCACCGGTATGCGACCGTAGAATCAACTGCCGGCCTTCGTGCGATAGCACGACGGCGTCCTGTTGGATCGCCTCTATTTTGGCCGAGGCGACGGTGTCTCCGATTCGGTAGACCCCCGTCGTGTTTACCTTGGTGTTCTGGATGTTGGCGCGAGAGACTGCCGGGCCGCCGGCGATGGTACCGACCAGCCGGAGCCCCAACTCCTCTGCCGACGGCATCGAGTCGAGCGCCTGCGGTTGGCCGGTGTCGGCCCCTGAATCCGCGCTATCGTCGGGCCCGGCGAACAGATTGCCCTGGAGGATCGCCCTGTAGTCGGATCGCGACTGGGTCCTCACCGCCGCCGGCGCCACCTCGGTCGTGTGCTCATTGCCGGAGACGACGGCCGGGTCGAACGCCCCAAAGTGCAAGTGCCCGGTAATTGCTTTGAAACCGGCGTAAGCCAACACGACGAGCAGGGCGGCCTTGGCCAGCCAGAAGACCTTGATGAACCGTTTTTCGTTCATGGAAACCCTCGTCCGAACGTACTATTGCCAAGCGTTCTATCGTCCCGCGATGGTTCGCACTTGATCTGAATGGCGCCAGGGCAAATGGTTGCTCGATCGGCGCGGGAGAGGTTGTCAGACGCCGTGTCTTATCGGGCCGTAGGTGCGAAGGCCGTCAGGAAGCACCGATAAGCTCGTCCGTGTCATGGGTCATGCGAAGGTCGCGGCCATGATCCCGTAGGAGACGTTAGCCAGGCCGTGGAAGAGGATGGGCGCCAGCAGAGAGCCGGTGCGGACGAACAGCCATGCCATGAGCAGACCGGGCAGGAACGTCAGGGCCGATATTATCTGACCCTGGACGACGACGTGGGCCAGGGCGAAACACGCCGCCGAGACCCCAATGGCGATCCACCGCTGCGCCGGTTCGGACAGACGCCGTTCGCAGAGCCACCGCATCGCATTGGCCTGGATATAGCCGCGAAAAAATACTTCTTCGGCTGCTGCCACATAGAGGAATTGGTAGAGTAGCCAGGTGATCCAGTCTTGTCGTCCCACGAGAGCCGGCCGCAGGGGGATCGGCAGACCCAACGAATCCAACAGCCACAGGCCGAGATAGACCGCCGGCAGGATGCAAAGGCACAGCGGCAGCACTGTCGTCAGAGCGAGGCGGATGCGGTCGGCGCGGAATCCGATATGGGGGAAATCCCGATTCGCAATCCACGTCGGCACCAGGGCAGCGATGACCAGCACGGAGGGGATCAGGACCCACTGCAGGTCGGCGGCATCACGCACGTGCAGGAACCGCACGGTCGCGATCGCGCCGGCGGCCACCACGGCAGTCTCCAGGGCCGGCAGCGCCGAAGCCGTCGTCAAGGAGGCAGGCCGCAAGAGAGACGCCGGCTCGATGAGAGCGCACGAGTTGACGTCGCCGCACTGAAACTGGAGCTGATCCGGGGTCTCTGTCATGATTCGACGCTTCTGGCCGCCCTCTTTCTGTCCTTGTACTGCAGGATTGCCATGACCACAGCTACGATGCCGTACGGAACGAGCAGGTGCCTGGGCGAGCCGTGGGTGGACCGGGAGATCGAACACCCGCCGCCGTCGTTGCTGCTGAACCCGATAACCTCGGCATCGTCGGCCACGACGTAGTAGGGCGTGAAGTGCGTGGTCTTGAATCGCAGGGCACGCAGATTGGCGTTGATCGTGATGTTCTCGATATCAGTGATGCCCTGTTCGCTCAGCGCCCCGGTGAGCGAGTCGTACCAGTACGCCCGGGCCTGAGGGTCCGTCTCAGAGACCGCGTACGGGATTGTCACCGTCACCGGCTGGTCGAACTCGACGCCGCTGGGTCCGAAGTCATAGCTTCCGAAGCAATCGCTCGACGAGAGCACCGGATTCAGGATCTTCGAGATGGTGATTCGAAGGTCGGTCGGGCAGGCACCCGCTGGCACGACGATGGAGACGTCTTCGGTTCCGGTGATTGCCATCGGGTCCGCGCCGACAGTCGCCCCCGTGGCGGCGGCGACCACGGCCGAGTGCAGCGGAGTCAGATCGATGCACGTCGTCGCGGCATAGTAGATTTCAGGCACCATGCTGCGGTCGTCCGTCCAGACAACGTACGGCTGACCGGCCGCAGTCACAGAGACGACCGGCGAGACCTGGCTGGCTCGGTTGCCCTCGTCGTCTATGAGGATGTTTGTCTTCCCGGCGCCCGAGCTGATCTCGGCGAAGTACACGTCCGCATCCTCACCGTACGGGCCGATGTTCCGCGTGTCCTGCCAGCAGGCGAAGACCTTCCCGTCGGCGGTGCACGCCAAGGCCCCGGCGGTCTGAGCGGCGCCGGAGGTGTCGTCGCTGATGTTGGCCCCGGTTACGGGCGCGGCCGGAAGGCCGTTCGACGCCGCGTAGTAGATATCCGGACTGCCCGAGCTATCGTCAGTCCATAGAAAATGCAGGACGGAACTGCCCGGCGTCACGGCTATCACCGGATCGCTTTGATCGCCGTCGCTGGTGACCACCGGAACGTTGGACCAGGAAGCAGTGCCTGCCCCTCCATAGATATCCGCCTGCCCCTTTCTCATATCCGTCCAGACGAGATAGGCTGCATTGGTCGCGCCGATTGCCATGTCCGGAGAGGTCTGGTCCGCCGTATTCGTTGTGACCGTCGCCGTGGTCATGCTGGCGAAGGCATTCGTCGAGCTGGCTACGAAGATGTCCTGATTGCCGTTGCGATCGTCCTGCCACGCGACGTAGACGCAACTGGGCGATCCGCCATCCGCAGCCACGACGGGTTCGATCTGGTTATCATCGGAGTCTGTGACAAGGGTCTCCTTGGTGAAGGCCTGACCGGTGGTGGTTGTGGACATGAAGACATCCCAGTTGCCTCGACGATGGTCCTGCCAGACAACGCACACAGAGCCGTTGTTGGCCAGCGCGATGTCCGGATTGCAGTGGTCACCGGGATCGGTCGTGACCTGCACGGGCGTATCGAAGAACTCCTCGCCTGCCCGCAATCTGGCAACGTAGATGTCCCTGGCGCCTTCCGGACCGGCGTGCCAGGCCGCCCAGATGTTCCCGGCAGCGTCGCTCGCCGTCACGGGCGCCTCGGAGGAGGCCGCGTCGGCCCCGCAGACTCGCTTGTTGCTGCCGAAAGTCCGCATTTCCGTCGTGAACGAGTATCGGGCCTCGTTCATGACGTTGCCCGCCCGGTCCGCGGCGCTGACGGTCACGACCACGGTGTGATCGAAATCGAACATCTGCTCGTGCTGATAGACAAACTCGTAGTCGTTCTTCAGGCCGAGGCGGCTGCACCGCCCGGAGCCGCTCGTGTACGCGGCCGTGTCGCCGTCGTATACGACCTGCCCATCGACGGTAATGTGGACCGAGGCGGCGTTCACGCCTCTTCCGGCATCCGTCACATGTAGCGTGATCAGGTTGTTCAACGGCACCTGGATGGCGCCCGGGGCGGGCGATTGCCGCGCCACGACCGGGGCCGTCTGGTCCGTCACGGTGCTCACAACCGCCACCGTGATCGTCTCGGAATCGGTGCTCATGCCGTCGCTCACGACGAACGTGATCTCGTGCGAGCCGATCTGGTCGTCCGTGGGCGTCCACGTGAAGCTCGGGCCGCTGAGGTTCGCACCGGAGGGAAGGCCCGTGGCGGAGTAGGTCAGGGCCGTACCATCCGGGTCGGTTGCCGAGAGGGTAAACGACAGCGTCTCCTCTTCATCGACAGAACGGTTCCCAATGCCGGCCAGCGCGGGCGCCCGGTTGACGTTGGCGACCGAGATTGTGATCGTCTCGGAGTCCTGGACCCGGCCGTCGCTGGCCACGAACGTCACGTTGTAGTTGCCTGCCTGGTCGTACCCGGGCGTCCAACTGAACGTCTGCCCGGCGAATGTGGCTCCGGTCGGCAGTCCCGACGCCGAGTAGCTGATCACGTCGCCGTCGGAGTCGGTCGCACTGATTGTGAAGCTGATTCCCTGGTTCTCATTCGTGCTCTTGCTCCCGATGCCGGCGAGAACGGGCGCCGCATTCGGTCGCTCCACGGTGATCGTGATGGTCTCGGAGTCCTCGGCTGAAGCGTCCCTGACCGTGAAGGTCACCTGATGATCGCCGATCTGGCCCGTTGTGGGTGTCCAGGCGAACGTCCGGTTTGAGAATGTGGCCCCAGTGGGAAGACCCGTTGCGGAGAAGGTCAGCGGGTCTCCCTCTGCGTCAGTCGCACTGACTGTGAAGGTCAGAGTCTGGCCCAGCGTGACCTGTTTATCTCCGATGAGCGACAGAACGGGCGTGCCGCTGCTGCCGGTCTCAGGCCAGACGGGGCCGCACTGTGTCCGGTAGGTGTCCCACATGTTCGCTGTGAATGTGCTGAAAGTGCGTGCGTACCCGTAGCCCTCGCCGCCCGGCAGGGTCGCCGCCATGTATCTGTCGGTGTAGTCGAAGTAGGCGTCGTGGTTCCAAAGCCTCTTTGCCCCATCCATGAGCAGGGCCGCCAGAGCGGTACCCTGAAAGGTAGGGGAGGCCACGTCGCGGTAGATGGCGTTGAAATCTCTGTTATCGAATTGAGGGTGCGTGGAATGCCTGATTCCCCATTCAGCGAGGCCGAGCATGTCTTCCGAATAGGGAGACGGTATTGAGAACCGATCATCCGGCTGCCATGTTCCGTGGATGTTGAATCTCGTCCTGCCAATCGGCGTGAAGCTCCCCCCCCCGGTCTTGTCGGTGATCTTGTTGGACGTATTGAAGTCGGAGCCGGAACCGTTCCAGGTGATCGTGACGATATCCTTGTAGTAGCCCGAGCTGTCGCGATAGGCGACGATTTTGCCGGTTGCTCCGGTTACATCTTGCACCGCAGTGTTTCCCACCCCGACGTTGCCTGTGAGCCCCGACGGGTCCGCGTAGTAGCTCCATGTGTTGCCCGAGTGGAGGTCCTTTGTGGTCCGAGTCACACCGGCTTCGGTGACGCGGAACGTCTGATCGTCTTCGCCGAAATGGATGTAGTCCGGCGGGGGGTTCCCAGCGCCATACCCCTCGCTGTACAGGTAATCGCCCGATTTCTGTCCGATCGCCTTCATGCTGGGGTCATGCAACACCAGGCCGGCGAACAGGATGGGCCACTTGCGTCCTGCCGAGTGCCCGCCGTCGTTTGCCCAGTTCATCAAGCCGCCCGCGGCCACGATCCCGTACAGATCGATGCCGAGTTGCACGTACCGAACCAGCAGTGTCTCCTTCTGGGCCGGAGGGAAATCCACGTGGAGCATGAGCGCCCCGTTGCTGATATCCCGGTGGATTTCCCGGCCGTACTCCTGCATGTTCTGCCTCGGGTGATGAAATCGGCCGATCCAACCGGGGATGTGGTCGATCCACGGCTTCTCAAAAAGCCCTTCCGTGAACGACAACGTCAACGTGTTCGGCACTGGCGGGAGGTTCTTGAGCAGCGAGTAGTCCAGGTCCGCCTTGTTGAACCGGATGTTCTTGTCCGTGCCGCAGTACGAGGGACGAAAACTGCCCATGGGTGCGGCGGACGGAAGCACGGTCAATATCGCGGCGGCCAGAAGCTGCGTATCGTTGCCTCCGACCCGCGTTTCAATGCTGATCGTCGAAACCAGGGAGGAGTGGGCGGCAAGCACCAGCGGGGACTTGTCGGAGACGTCGAAGGCCGCATTCAAATCCGCCTCGTAGGCGGCATAGGGCATCTTGTTGTCGTAGCCCTGACCTGTGACACCTGGTGATGGATTTACCATGGCGCCGTTCATGACTCGCTCGCCAGCAAGAGTGGATCGCGGCGTGATCGCCGTGATCGTTACCGGCCCCACGACCCAGAAATCGCCGTTGGCGAACTTGCCCACCGCGTAGTATTCACTGAACTGCCACGTAATCCCGAACTGCTGGAGGGTCTTTGCCTTATAGGAAACGTGCTCCGGCCACGCGGCGGCGTAGGTGGCTGCATCCGCTTGCTGGATGAACACCGTGTCGCCGGCTTGCGCCGCGGATTGGACGTGGCTCAGGGTTTGCCATGGTCGGTCGGCAGTGCCCGGATAGCTGTCGCTCCCGCTGACGGTGTTCAGATAGTACACGCCTGCCCTTACAGGCGATGCTGCCCCGATCAGGAGTGTCAGGGAGACGATTTGCGCCCAGAACGTACGCCTGTCAAAGAGCCGAATCCCGCTCTTATCGAACCCTGCCGCCGATTTGCCGAAAACCATACGATCCCCCATGAACCGTTCGTTTCATCGTGCCACACAGCACGGGCCGTTCCACTCGGAAACGAATACCTTCGTCCAAATTGTAGCAAACGGGGAGCTATCTGAACAAATCTATTGATGGATTTGCCCGTGGGGAGCGGCTTCTGAACCATAACAGGAGATCGCGAACTGATTCCGCGCGCGGTCGTCGGTTTGTGCGGCGAGAGGGACGGAGCCGTTGTGGAGGAGCCCCCGCAACGATGCCGGCGAATCTGCCTGTGGGTTACCGGACATTGTCGCACTTCCCTTTGTCTGGAGAGTCATACGCGTTCGCCAGCCGGAGCCCCGAATTGGCGCTTTTGGCTTGAGTTGCCCCGTTGGCACACCGATAATGACTCCGAGTATTGCTTCCGGATCCGGGGATGACGCCCGATCGGCGCACTGAGCGTCTGAGGGTATGACTGCCTTCTACATCGTGTCGACCGATAGGTGGCCTTTCACGGATGGCATACTACTTCAAGGGTATCCGTATTGGCATATTCCTTTCGTTGGGGTGTCGATGATGCATGGGCCGCGTAGGAGTCCGTCCGGGCGTTCTGCAAAAGGGGTGACTTCCATCCCGGTCGCGGCGACGATCAGTGTGGTGCTGCTGGTTGCTGCTGGCATAGCCTATCGGCTTGCCGCCTCGGCCTGGGACAAAGACCCCGGCAGGAGCATCCCCCTGCCGATTCCCCTGAGTCAGATTCCCCAACAGATCGGTGACTGGGTGGGGCGGGACTTGGAGATCCCCGCGGCTACCCAGGAATACATGAAGAGCCACTATGCGGATGACTATGTAAGTCGAAGGTATGTCAACGCGACCGAGCAACTCCTGGCGGATGTCTATGTCGTCTACTGTTCCACGCGTCCGTCCGGGATTCTGGGGCACAGGCCCCAAGTCTGCTATCCCGGGAGTGGCTGGTTGTCCGATGGCCAGGAGCAATCGGAGTTTACGACTCAATCCGGCAGGAGGGTTCCGTGCCTGGTTGACTCTTTCCACATGCGGCCTCCTGCCTTCCAGCAGACCTATGTGCTGAATTTCTACGTGCTCAACGGTCGGATCACCCTGAGCGAGAAGGAGTTTTCAAGCATTTGGGATCGCAGGCCGAACCTTTCCGGCGACCTGGCCCGATACGTGGCCCAGGTTCAGGTCCGTTCGTTCAACACCGAGTATCCTGCCCGGGCGCTGGCTTCGCAGATCACGGAGACCATTCTCGGATTCCTGCCGGATCAGAATGGGCATGTCGCAATGGCTGGCGCCCCGGCCGATTCGGCGGAGGCTGGAGGAGCGGCCGCGAGCGACAGGTGACTGTCTCTCTTCCGTCAGGAATTGACGTAACTGTAGTCTTGACAATGGATTGTGTCTGTCTTTCGGGCGTCCCCGACGGGGACGGAGTCTGCCTTGGGACGCTCATGAACAGTGTGGTTCTCAGGTGGAAGGGCGCCTCCACACGCATCTGTGCAGAGGTGGACGGTTCAAGGATGTCCTGTTCATGGGGCCGTACATCGACTCTGCCGAGTTCCAGAAAGGATGACGAAAGTGTCGCAGAAAACATTTGATGACCTGGCGATCTTGGGCGGTCCGCCCGCTTTTTCGGAGAAGCTCCACGTCGGCCGGCCAAACATCGGGGACCGCACCCGTCTCATGGAGCGGATCAATGAGATTCTGGATCGTCGCTGGCTGACGAACGCCGGCGTGTACGTGAGGGAGTTCGAGCGGCGGGTGGCCGAGATGGTGGGGGTCCGGCATTGCATCGCGATGTGCAACGGAACGGTGGCCCTCGAAATCGCCATTCGGTCGCTTGGACTGAAAGGGGAGGTCATCGTCCCGTCTTTCACCTTCATCGCAACGGCCCATGCGCTCCAGTGGCAGGAGATCACGCCCGTGTTCTGCGACGTCGATCCGCAGACTCACAACATCGATCCGGTGCGCGTCGAGCAGTTGATTACACCCCGTACGAGCGGGATCATCGGCGTGCACGTATGGGGGCGCCCGTGCGACGTGGAACGGCTGGAGTGGATCGCACGCAAGCACGAGCTCGGATTGCTCTACGACGCCGCACACGCGTTCGCCTGCTCCCACAATGGCCGAATGATCGGCTCGTTCGGCAACGCCGAAGTGTACAGTTTTCACGCGACGAAATTCGTGAACACCTTCGAAGGCGGGGCGGTCGTCACCAACGACGACGATCTGGCCGCCAAGATCCGCCTGATGAAGAACTTCGGCTTCGCCGGCACGGACACGGTGATCTATATCGGCACGAACGGCAAGATGAGCGAGATCTCCGCCGCGATGGGACTTACGGCGCTGGACGGCCTCGACGAGCTCATCGGGGTGAATCGACGAAACCACGGCGCCTACCGGCGGGGACTCGCCGGCGTGCCCGGCCTGGATCTGGTGGTGTACGACGACGTGGAGAAGGCTAATTACCAGTACGTTGCCGTCGAGGTCGATGCGGACGTGCTGCGGCTGTCGCGCGATGATCTCGTGAGGGTCCTGGCCGCCGAGAATGTGCTGGCACGCCGGTACTTCTACCCCGGGTGCCATCGCATGGAGCCCTATCGGTCCTATTTTCCCAACGCCGGGTTGCTGCTGCCTCACACCGAATCTCTCACGACGCGGGTCATGTGTCTGCCGACGGGCACGACGGTCAGTCCCGAGATGATCGAGACCGTCTGCCATATCCTGAAGCTGGCGGCGGCGCACCCTGAGCAAGTGCATCGCGCATTGAGCGGCTCTGAATGCAGCCAGACCCAGCCGAGCTGAATCCACGGAATCCGGGCCCATGACCGAGTCTTTACGGAAGAAGGCCGAACGAGGGGCGGTGTGGAGCTTCATCGACGCGGCCGGCAACCGAATCGTCCAGTTCGTGATCAGTGTGATTCTGGCGCGTCTGCTCGCGCCGGAGCAGTTCGGTCTGATCGCGATGCTGACGATTTTCATGGCCGTCGCGCAGGCCTTTCTGGACAGCGGCTTCGGCCTGGCGCTGGTTCAGAAGAAGGAGATTACGGAGGCCGACACCAGTTCCGTCTTCTACTTCAACCTGGCAATTGGGTCGGTTCTGACGGGCCTGTTGTATCTGGCCGCGCCCTGGATTGCTGCCTACTACGAACGGCCGGACCTGTCGTCTCTGACTCGGGCGCTGTCGTTCGTGCTTGTGATCAACTCCTTCGCGGTCGTCCAGACCGCCATGTTGACTCGCCACGTCGCGTTCAAGCTCCAGACCAAGGTCAGTTTAATCTCAGTCCTTTGCTCGGGAGCTATCGGTGTCGTCCTGGCATACCGGGGATTCGGCGTGTGGAGCCTCGTCGCACAGCAGATCAGCCGCGCGATTCTCAATGTCGTGTTGCTCTGGGTGCTCAATCGCTGGCGACCCGCCCTGGTGTTCAGCTTCAGTGCCCTGCGGCGAATGTTCACGTTCGGTTCACGGATGCTCGCGTCGGCCCTGCTCAACCAGGTGTTCGACAACATCTATTATCCTCTGATCGGCAAGGTGTTCACGCCGGCAAGTTTGGGGCACTACGCCCGCGCCGTGCGCCTGGAGGAGCTTCCCTCCATGACGTTGACCACGGTGGTCACCCGAGTGACCATCCCGGTGTTCTCTTCGATTCAAGAGGACAACGCCCGACTCAAGAAGGGATTGCGAAAGGCCCTCTGCACTCTGGTGTTCATGAACGCGCCCATGATGCTGTTGTTGGCCGCGACGGCTCCAGCCCTCGTAAAGGTGATGCTCACCGACAAGTGGCTTCCCTGCGTTCCCTATCTCCAACTGTTGTGCATTCAAGGTCTTCTATACCCGTTGCATGCCATCAACTTGAGCATCCTCATGGCCAAAGGCCGGTCGGACCTGTTCCTGCGACTCGAAATGATCAAGAAGGCGCTCGTCGTGTGCAACGTTCTCATCACCTGGCGCTGGGGCATTGTGGCGATCATCATCGGGCAGATCGTGCTGGGTCTTGTCTCGTATTTCCTGAACAGCTACTACAGCGGCAAACTGCTGGGCTATTCGGCGTGGCAGCAGTTGCGCGATATGGCTGTGTATCTTGTCTCCGCGGCTGCCGTCAGCGCCGGCACCTATGCCCTGCAGTACGCCGGCCTGCCCAATGTGACACTACTGCTGGTGACCCAGATCGTCTTCGGGTGTGCGGCGTATTTGCTGCTGTGCGGATTGTTTCGCCTGCCGGCCTTCCTTGATGTTTGGCGTCTGGTGGCCGAGAGAGTGCCGGGCCTGGCCCGACCCACGGCATGACGCGGCCCTGATGTACCGAGGATTGTGAACCCATGGGTGAACGCGACATCAAAGTCAGCGCATTGATCCTCACCTACAATCACGAGCGATTCATCGGTGACGCGATCGAAGGCGTCTTGATGCAGAAGACGGACTTCCCGTATGAATTGGTCATCACCGAGGACTGCTCGACGGACGGAACCCGCGACGTGATCCGGAAATACTGGCAGAAGCACCCGGACCGCATTCGCGTCAGCCTGAATCGGCACAACATCGGGGCCCATCGCGCCATTGTCAGAGGCTATCGGGCGTGCCGCGGGCAATACGTGACGTCCATGGATGGCGATGACTACTGGACGAGCTCGGACAAGTTGCAACGGCAGGCGGACCTTCTGGACTGTCGCCCCGATTGTGCGATGTGTTTCCATTGTGTAACTTCTCTTCGGGATGATGGAAAGCAGCCATTGACGTTGGGGCGGCCGCCGAAGGTTCAGGAAGCATACACGTTGACCGAAATCCTGGACTACAACTTCATCCCCGCCTGCTCGGTGATGTACCGCAAGGGAGTGTTCCCGGAGCACCCCTATTGGTTCTTTCTGCCCCCTGTGGGCGATTGGACCCAGCATATCCTGCACGCTCTGCACGGCAAGATCGGCTACATCGACGAGCCGATGGCTGTGTACCGAATGCATGCGGGAGGCGTTCACAGTCTGCGCCCACGGGAGAAGACCTTGCGCGTGGATATCAAGACACGGTTGCTTCTGCGCCAGGTGCTGGAGAGGAAATACCGGGCGGCGCTCACGGTTTCGTTGATCCACCAATACGCCATGCTCGCCGACGTGTACCGTGACAAGGGAGACCGGACCGAGCTGCGCGCTTGTGTTCGCGATTGTGTTCTGGACTGCTTCCCCAATCTCTTCAAGGGGGACATGTCCCTGCTGAAGATGCTGGCCCATACCTATCTGCCGAGGTCCTACGGATGGCTGCGATCGTTGGCTCGCAGTCGGCCCGGCCCGGTCGGATGAGGACGTAGAATGCACGTATGTCTCCTGAGTCTCGAATGGCCTCCTTACGGAGGGGGAATCGGGACGTACATGTTCAATCTGGCGCGCGGTCTCGTTTCCCTGGGGCATCGGGTCACGGCGATCACACACGACCGCGACCCCGTTGCATCTCCGGGCGTCCAGGTTCAACGGGTGCCGTTGCCCGACCTCCGCAGGAACCTGTCGGGGCGGCTGAAACGAGGCGCGGGCCGGTTGGTCCACGGAATCCGGCAGCCCTGGTCGTGGAGGGCCTGTGAGTCGTTCCGGGCGATCTCTCGCGCCGAACCGGTCGATATCATCGAGACCGCCGAGTTTGGCGCCTGGGGCTGGCATTTCCTGCAGGACGTCCACGTCCCCCTCGTCGTTCGATGTCACTGTCCCACCTGCGTCGTGTGGTCCGTCAACCACGACATGACGGGATATTGCACCATGCCGTCCTATCTGCGGGAACAGGAGAGACTCGAAAGGGAACAGACGCAATCCGCCGATGCCGTGGTCTGTCCGAGCCAGGCGCTGGCTTATCATCTCAGTCTTACTTGGCTCATTCCGCTGAGTCGTTTCGCGGTCATCCCCAACCCGATCGATGCCGAGCTGTTCAGACCGGCCGAGGGGCAGCCGGAGCGGAAGGAAATCCTGTATGTGGGCAGACTCGAGTACAACAAGGGAGTCTACGATTTGGCCGAGGCCGTGGCGCCTGTGTTGGAGGAATGCCGCGACGTGCACGTGCGCTTCGTAGGGAAGGATTTCGCGAAGCCAAGCTGGCTTGCCTGCGGGGGTGAGACGGCCGTCGACGCCATCCGCTCCATCGTGCCGAAGCCCCTGCACGACCGGCTGTTGTTCACGTCGCACCTGCCTGTGACGGAGATCGTCGCGCTGCACCAGAAGGCCCTGTGCGCCGTGGTGCCGACACGCGGGTTCGAGAATTTTCCCTACACGGTCCTGGAGGCGATGGCTTGCGGGAATCCCGTCGTCGCGACCCGATGCGGAGGGCCCGACGAAATCGTCACGCACGATGTCGACGGGCTGCTGGTCCCGGCCGGCCGATCCGCTTTGCTCGCGGAGGCCATTCGGCGTCTGGTATCCGATCCCGAGGGCCGACGCCGGTTGGCCATGCAAGGAAGGCAGACGATCGAGAAACGGTTCTCATCCTCCGTCGTTCTGCCCAGGATCGTTGACCTGTACTCTGAAACGATCCGGCGATTCAAGGATCGTCATGCCAATGGCTACGCAAGAACGCGATCTGGAGGATAATACCTGTCGATGGGGCAAGGAAGGGCAATCTCTATCGTGATCAGGGTCCGAGATGCCGCGCACGAGCTGGAGCGCTGCCTCTGTGCGTTGAATCGCCAGGTGCTGCCCGACGGCGCGACGTTGGAGATCGTCGTTGTTGACAACGATTCCCGAGACGATTCCCGCGCCGTTGCGGAGCGCCATGGCGCTGTGGTCGTGCCCATTTCCCGGACGGATTTCACCTGGGGCAGGGCCCTCAATCGAGGGATTGCCCAGACGCGCGGGGACGTCATACTCCTGCTGTCGTCGGATGCGACGCCGGCGGACGAGACCTGGGCCCGGCACATGGTCGAGCCGTTCGCGGAGCCGGACGTGGCCATTGTGTACGGCAGGCAGATTCCTTATCCCAATGCCCCGGTCGACGAACGAGTACGTCTGCAGCGGACTTTCGGAAGTGAGCCGATGACGCTGGATCCGGACAAACATGCAAACAACTTTCGCGCGAAGGGCATGTTGGTTTCAAACGCCTGTGCTGCGGTTCGAAAGGCCGTCTGGCTTGAGCACCCGTATGATGAGCAGACCTCTGGAGGCGAGGAGGGCCCGTTTACCTGCCAGACCCTGCGGCAGGGGTTTCGTGTGCTCTACCGCCCGCAAGCCATCGTCCATCATTCGCATCGCGACGGCCCGTGGAAGTTTGCCTGCCGGGAGTGGGAGATCCTTCACAAGAATGCCATGTATGCTGGGGTGCGCTTGAAGAAGCGCATGGTTGTGCGGTGGTGGGCCGCCGTGGTGAAGCGGCGTGTCATCAACTGTGTCCGGACCGATGGATCGTTGTATTGCCGAATTGAAGGATTGTGGCGACTGCCAGTGGACCTGGCGGCGTGTGTGATCGTGGGATCCGTGATGTTCCGCGAGAAATCGAGACGGGCGGCGAGACAGGTGTTCTGGAAATAGGGTATCTCCAGCGCCGAGGCCGGCGTCTTTGCGGCAAGGTGGGAATCATGCATTGCAGAATATGTGGAAATGAGCGGGACAATCGGGTGTACGAAGCACGCGAGATGATGTATGGCGACGGAGACGTCTTCCGCTATTTCCAGTGTTCGGGATGCGGGTGTCTGCAAATCGAGGAAGTCCCTTCGGATCTGTCGACGTACTACCGGGGAGACTACTACTCCTATGAGAAGATCCGCAATCCAAACGGTGTCAAGAGACGCTTGATCGACCTGAGGGACAAGTACTGCGTTTGGGGCAGAGGATGGCCAGGCCACGTACTGTCCTGGGTCTATCCCACGTCAGTATTCCAGTTTCTCCGCCATGTTCCAGTCCGTATCGACATGGGCATTCTCGACGTGGGTTGCGGGGCGGGAAGAACCCTCTTTGCGCTTCGGGAACTGGGATTCGAGAACCTCTTGGGAGTGGACCCGTTCCTTTCTGGGGATATCGAGTACGAGAATGGCCTGACCATCCGGAAGCAGTGCATCGATGAAGTGACGGGCACGTGGGATGTGATCGTGTTCCATCATTCGTTTGAACATATTGCAGATCCCCATGGGACACTCAGGAGCGTGCACAGACTGCTGGGGCCCGGCGGGATTTGTGTGATACGAATACCCACCGTTTCTTCCTATGCCTGGGAGCACTACGGCGTGAATTGGGTTCAACTCGACGCACCGAGGCACTTGTACCTCCACTCCGTCGAGAGTATGGCCGTGATCTCCAGACAAACCGGATTCGAGTTACACCGGTGGGTTTGCGACTCAACGGCTTTTCAGTTCTGGGGTAGCGAACAGTATCTCCGGGGCATTCCGCTGCGCCACGATCGTTCCCATGCGGTGAACCCGCAGGTGTCGGCATTCTCCAGGAGACAGATTCGGGACTTCGAAAGACGTGCCGCGCATTTGAATGCCGCTGGGCGGGGGGACCAAGCAGTCTTCTATCTGCACAGGGCCGAGAGTTCGACGGGGTGGCAAATGGGCGAGAATCCTCACTGCTAATTTTCGTGTGACGCCGGGGAGTTCTCTACGACGGAGCCTCTTGCTGGGCCGTTGATTGGTGCCGCGACGGCGAACGCCGCCATGTATCCCGCGCCCTGGGTTGTGCGCGACCATCTTCTTGCTCAGCGGTGCATCTTCGCGTGCTGGTGGTGACAGTTGAAGGTTTTTGGGATGGGTGTCGTCCTTGGCTATGGAATCTC
>Ga0116141_10000622_pt1 | contig 28692 bp, 27 predicted proteins | sample AD_UKC097_MetaG_FD_89744 | JGI IMG/M metagenome (GOLD analysis project Ga0116141, IMG submission 89744) | Active sludge microbial communities of municipal wastewater-treating anaerobic digesters from USA - AD_UKC097_MetaG | ecosystem: Engineered > Bioreactor > Anaerobic > Digestate | place: USA...
CATCTTCGGCGGGGGCGGCGGCTACTCCGCCGGCTACTACAGCTACCTCTGGAGCGAGGTCCTCGACTCCGACGCCTTCGACGCGTTCAAGGAGAAGGGGATCTTCGACCCGGCGACGGCGACCTCGTTCCGCCGCAACGTCCTCGAGAAGGGCGGGACCGACGACGCGATGGCGCTCTACCGGGCGTTCCGCGGGCGCGAGCCCTCGGTCGAGCCTCTCCTCGTCAAGCGCGGCCTCGCGCCGGCCGTGAAGCCCGGGACGCCCGCCTCGAAGTAGGTCCGCGCAGCGGGGAGAGGGCCCGAGCCCTCTCCCCGCCCGCGCTACTCGAGCGCGGGCCCGGGATGCGTCGCGCGGATGATCCGCGCGGCGAGCGCGCCGGAGACCGTCTCCCGCATCAGGAGCGTGTTCACGAGCGCCTCGACGGGCTCCCAGAGGTACGCGAGGCGCACGGCCGTCTCGTGGAAGACCGAGCCGATCTCGAGTCCGGCGCGGTGCGCGAAGACGGCGATGCGGCGGGTGTCGATCTCGATCCCGACGTGCGGGTCGTTCGGGAGCTTCCCTCCGGCCATCACGACCGCGATCGGTCCGGAGGCGAGGAGGCGGAGGTAGACACCCTGATCGCGCCGATCGACCTCGTCGACGCCGTCCGGGAAGTCCCTCCCCGCGAGGATTCGCCCGCGCGTGTGCTCCTCGGGGTAGATCGAGATCCGCGGGAGGCGGAGCCCCGCGTCCCAGGCGATGACGGTGCGTCCGGCTTCGTGGAATGCGACCAGGCGACGGAACCTCAAGGGGTCCTCCCCTTCCAGATTACAGGTTCGGGAGCCGAAAAGGTGCGACGGGAGATCAGCACGCGTGCTCCGTACGGGCCGGGAGAGGGTCCCCGTCCTTTGTCCGACCGCGGCGGCCCCCGCAGAATCGGGCCGATGTCGATGCCTACCTCGCCCCCCACCGGACGCCGCCCCCTCTCCCTGCGCCTGCCACAGGGCCGCCTCGAGGCGGTCCGTGTCCGCCCCGCGGAGGCTGTCCCCGGCCGCGCCCCGGTCGTCTTCCTCCACGACGCCCTCGGCTCGATCTCCCTCTGGCGCGACCTTCCCGAACGCCTCTGCTCGGCCACCGGCCGGGACGGGCTCGTCTACGACCGCCTCGGCCATGGCCGCTCCGATCCGTGGCCCGACACGCCGGGGCTCGACTACTTCGACGTCGAGTACGGGCAGTCGCTCCCTGAGGTGCTCCGGCAGGCCGACATCGAACGTCCCGTCCTCTTCGGCCACAGCGACGGCGCGACGATCGCGCTCCTCTTCGCCGCGGCGTTCCCCGACGTCCCGGCCGCCGTCGTCGCGGTCGCCGGGCACGTCTTCATCGAGGAGGAGACGGTCGCCGGCGTCGAGGAGGCGACCATCTCCTGGCGTACGACCGACCTCCCGGTCCGGCTCGCCCGCCACCACGGCGAGAAGGCGGAATCGGTCTTCCGCTTCTGGAGCGAGACGTGGCGCGACCCGGCCTTCCGCGGCCTCTCCTTGGTGGAGGCGATCCGGCCGATCCGATGCCCGCTCCTCGTCCTCCAGGGAGAGAAGGACGAGCACGCCACCGCGGCCCAGGTCGAGGCGATCGCCTCGGCCGTCTCGGGGCCGGTCCGGACGGTCCTCCTCCCGGGCCTCGGGCACTTCCCGCACCGGGAGAACCCGGAGCGGGTGATCGAGGAGACGGCGGGGTTCCTGGAGGAGCACGGGGCCTGAAGCGCCGGCTTCAGGCCCCGGCGAGACGCGCCGTCAGACCTTCTCGAGCGCCTGTGCGAGGTCGTCGCAGAGGTCGGCGGCGTCCTCGCAGCCGATCGCGATCCGGACGAGGTCGTCGGAGATCTCGGCCTTCTCGCGCTCGGCCTTCGGCACGCTCGCGTGGGTCATCGAGGCGGGGTGCTCGATGAGCGTCTCGACGCCGCCGAGGCTGACGGCGAGCGTCGCGAGCTTCATCGAGTTCATCAGCGTCCGCCCCGCCTCGAGCCCGCCCTTCACCCCGAAGGAGACGATCGCGCCGCCGCCCGACATCTGGCGCTTCGCGAGCTCGTGCTGCGGGTGGCTCGGGAGGAAGGGGTAGCGGACCCAGGCGACCTTCGGGTGCGCCTCGAGGAATCGGGCGACCTCGAGGGCGTTCGCCTGGGCCTTCTCGAGGCGAAGGCCGAGCGTCTTGATCCCGCGGAAGACGAGCCACGCCTGGTGCGGGTCCATCGTCGGGCCGACGTTCACGTGGACCGAGCGGAGCCGCTTGAAGAGCTCCGGGTCCTTCGCGACGACGATCCCGGCCACGACGTCGCTGTGGCCGTTCAGGAACTTCGTCATGCTGTGGAGGACGACGTCGGCGCCGAGCTCGAACGGCCGCTGGAGGAGCGGCGTGGCGAACGTGTTGTCGACGCAGACGAGGGCGCCGTGCGCGTGAGCGATCTTCGCGATCGCCTCGATGTCGCAGAGCTTGAGCGTCGGGTTCGCGGGCGTCTCCAGGTAGACGAGCTTCGTCTCGGGACGCATCGCCTTCTCGACGTTCGCCGGGTCGGACGTGTCGACGAAGGAGCCCGTCACCCCGAACCGCGAGTACTCCTTTTCCAGGATCATGCGGCTCGCGCCGTAGAGGGCGTCCGTCCCGACGACATGCGCCCCGGCGCCGAGGAGCGAGAAGTAGACGGTGTGGACGGCCGCCATTCCGGTCGACGCGGCCATCGCCCCGCAGCCTCCCTCCAGGTCGGCGACGCACTCCTCGAGGGCCGCGACCGTGGGGTTGCCGAGCCGGGTGTACTTGTAGCCCGGGTCGGTCCCGCCGAAGCGGGCGGCCCCCTCGTCCGTGTCCTTGAACGCGAACGTCGAGGTCTGGTAGATCGGCGTCGCGACGGCGCCGGTGAGCGGACAGGTCTGCTGCCCGGCGTGGACGATCCGGCTGGCGATGCGCAGGTTCTTGGCGGACATTCTCTGGAGCACCTCTCGAGGAGTGGCGGCCCGGAGGGGTGCGGCCGCCCGGTCGGGTATCCTAGCATATGCTCGATTCAGACGCGTCGCGGCGAGGCCGCTCGCGGCCCCTTCGCTTTCCTTGACTTCCCCTCCTCCCCCTTCTACAAGGCTCGCTGGGCTCTCGCCGGAGCGCGCCGCGCCCGAAGGGCCCCGGGAGCGGTGCATGCGTGTCGTCGAGAGCGTCGTCGAGCTGATCGGGCGGACCCCGATGGTGCGGCTCGGCGCCCTGAAGGAGCCGGGCGAGGCGGACATCTTCGCCAAGCTCGAGTACCTGAACCCCGGGATGAGCGTGAAGGACCGGACGGCCCTCGGCCTGGTCCGCGACGCCGAGGAGCGCGGGGTCCTCGCGCCCGGCGGGACGATCCTCGAGGCGACCGCGGGGAACACCGGGGTCGGCCTCGCGCTCGTCGGTGTCGCGCGCGGCTACCGCGTCGTCATCGTCATGGTCGAGGGGTACGCCCGCGAGAAGATGGTCCTGATCCGGGGGCTCGGCGGCGAGGTCGTCCTCGTGCCACACGGCTCGGGGATCCCGGGTGCGCTCGCGAAGGTGAGCGAGCTCCTCGCCGCGATCCCCGGCGCGGTCCCGATGCGGCAGTTCGAGAACCCGGCGAACGCCCGGATCCACTACGAGACGACCGCGCCCGAGATCTGGGAGCAGCTCGAGGGGCGCGTCGACGGCCTCGCGGTCGGCGTCGGCACGGGCGGGACGTTCACCGGGATCGCCCGCTTCCTGAAGGAGAAGGCCCCGTCGATCGCCTGCTGGGGCGTCGAGCCCCCCGATTCGATCTTCGGCGGCGGCGACGGGAAGGGCGAGCACATGGTCGAGGGGATCGGGAACGCGTTCATCCCCGCCACGTTCGACCGCTCGCTCGCCCACGGCGTCTTCACGATTCCCCACGCCGAGAGCTACACGATGGTCGACGCTCTGGGGCGGCTCGGTCTCCCGGCGGGAGCCTCCTCGGGCGCCGCGGTCGCCGGGGCGAAGCGCCTCGCGAAGAGGCTCGGCGAGGGCCGGCGGGTCGTCACGCTCCTGACCGACCCGTCGGAGCGCTACTTCTCGAAGTACGTTTACGACCGGTGCTACGAAGGGCGCCCGATCCGCTGAGGCGGACGAGGAGGCCGGAATGGACTATCCGATCCGGGAATTCGCGGTGGGGGGCGGCCTCCTGATTGCCGTCGTCGCCACCCTTCACGTCGTCGTCGCGCATTTCGCCGTCGGCGGCGGCCTCGTCCTCGCGGTCCTCGAGACGGCGGCGGTGAGGCGCGGAGATCGCCCGATGCGCGACCTCGTGAAGAGGTCGTCGACGATCCTCCTCCTCCTCTCCACCGTCTTCGGGGCGATCTCCGGCGTCGGCATCTGGTTCACGATCGGTGTCGTCCACCCCGCGGCGACCTCCTCGCTCATCCACACGTTCGTCTGGGCCTGGGCCACGGAGTGGGCCTTCTTCTTCCTCGAGGTCGTCACCGCGCTCGCGTGGGTCGCCACGTGGGAGAAGGTCTCTCCGAAGACGCACCTCCTCCTGATCCGGCTCTACGCGTTCGCCGCGTTCCTGTCCCTCGTCGTGATCCAGGGGATCCTCGGCTTCATGCTGACACCGGGAAGGTTCCCGAGCACGGCCTCGTTCTTCGACGGCTTCCTGAACCCGACCTATCTTCCCGGCGTCCTCTTCCGCACCGGCGTCTGCCTCGCGCTTGCCGCCGCCTGGATGGCCTTCGCCGCGCTTCGCGAGGAGGACCGCGCGGCCCGCGCGCGCCTCTCCCGCGTCCTCGGCGGAGTCGGGACGCTCGGCCTCGCCGTCGCCGCCGCCGGCTGGTTCGTCTGGGAGAAGGCCCTTCCCGAGCCTGTCCAGCGCCTCTTCCTCGGTGAGAAGCCGCTCCTCGCAGCGCTCGCGACGGGGAGGACGCACACGTTCCGGATCCTCCTCGTCGCCGCTCTCCTCGCGCTCCTCGTGACGGCGCTGCCCCGCCTCCAGTCCTGGCCGGTCGCCCTCCTCGCGCTCGTCGCCTGCTCGGGCGTCCTCGCGGGGTACGAGCGGGTCCGCGAGGGGGTCCGCAAGCCCTGGGTGATCGCCGAGCAGATGTTCTCGAACGGGGTCCTCGTCACCGAGATCGACGCGTTGAACGAGAAGGGGATCCTCTCGAAAGCCGTCTGGGCGACGAAGGAGGCGGGCGGGCGCGAGGTGCCGACGGGAGAGGCCGTTTTCCGCGCCGAATGCTCCTCCTGCCACACGCGCGACGGCTACCTCGGCATCCGACAGATCGCCTCGGCGATGGACGCCGACTTCGCCGCGACGTTCCTGACGGCCCTCCGCGACGACGGCGCGCGTTGGCAGGCCCGCGCCGCCGGGCAGGACGTTAAGCCCGACTACCCTTTCATGCCCCCGTTCGTCGGAACCGACGCGGAGCTCGAGGCGCTCGCCGGGTGGCTCGCCTCCCAGAACGCGCCGCGGACGGCGGAGGTGTCCCGTGCCCGGTGAGACGCCGCTCCCCGCCCTCGACCCGATGCCGATCCCGGGGCCGCCGTGGCTCTTCCACGCCCTCTGGCTCGTCACCTTCGCCGTCCACGTCGTCGGCGTGAACGTCGTCCTCGGCTCGGCGATCCTCGGCACGTTCGCCTCGCTCGACCGCGATCGCGCCTTCGGCCGCCCGATCGCCCGGCTCTTCGCCGAGGTCAGCACCTGGGCGATCGCGCTGACGATCACGTTCGGGATCGCGCCGCTCCTCTTCCTCCAGGTCCTCCACGGGCGGCTCTTCTACTCGGCGACCGTGATCCTCGCCCCGGCCTGGCTCGGCCTCCTTCTCGTCCTGATGGCCGCCTACTACCTCACGTACGCGGCGAAATTCCGGCTGCGCGCGGGGAAGGAGGCCGCCCTGCCGCTCGCGCTCTCCTCGCTCCTCTTCCTCGCCGTCGCGGCGATCCAGGTCGCCGTCCACCTCCTTTCGGTCCAGCCCGGCCGCTGGGAGGCCGCGCTCGCGAGCCCGTGGGCGGCGTTCTCCGACCGCGCCTTCCTCCCCCGCCTCTTCCACTTCGTCCTCGCCGGGGTGACGCTCGCCGGGATCCTCCTTTCCTGGCTCGCCGTCCGGCGCGCCCCGGCGGCAGAGGACCGGGCCACGGCCGCCGCGCGTGCCACGTGGGGCGTGAAGATCGCGCTCCTCGCGACGCTCCTCCAGCTCGTCGTCGGGCTCTGGCTGACGATCTCGGTCCCGCGCGACGTCCTCCTCGGCCTGATGCGGGGCGGCGCGGCAACGATGGCGCCGTTCACGCTCGGCATCGCGGCCGGCTTCGGCCTCCTCGTCTTCCTCGCCCGCGTCCGCGACCCGATCGCCGACCGATCGTCGCTGCGCCGGGCCCTCGAGCTCTTCGGCCTCGCGATGCTCCTGATGCTGGTGACGCGCCACCAGCTTCGCGACGTCTACATCGACGTCGCGAAGGCGGGAGCCGCCCCGGCGACGGCTGCTCAGTGGGGCGTCTTCGCGATCTTCCTCGTCTCGTTCGTCGGGTGCGCCGCCCTCTGCGTCGTGGCCCTCCGGCGGAGCGCGACGGACCGGCCCGGCCCCGGCGGGGCGACGGCGTGACGCATTCCGCCTCGCGCCTCCGGGGAGCGTCGGCGCTCCTCGCGCTCGGGACGCTCTTCGGCGCCTCCTGCTCCCCGGCCCCTCCCCCGGCGCCCCCTCCGGCGCCGACGCCCGCCCCGACCCCGGTGCCGACGCGTGAGGTGCCGGCGAAGCTGGGCCTCGCCCTCGGCGGCGGTGGCGCCCGCGGCTTCGCGGAGATCGGCGTCCTCAGGGTCCTCGAGCAGGAGAAGATCCCGATCTCGTTCGTCGCCGGGACGTCCGTCGGGAGCCTGATCGGCGCGCTCTACGCCGACACGGGACGCGTCCTCGACGCCGAGTTCCACGCGGTGTCGGTGACCGAGGAGGACCTCTTCGACTACCGGGCCCTCGCCGTCTTCTCGGGCGGCTTCGTGAAGGGCGAGCGCCTTCGCGCGTTCCTCGGCGCGAACCTGAAGAACCGGTCGATCGAGCAGATGAAGGTCCCCTTCGCCGCCGTGGCCGTCGACGTCGCGGCCGGGAAGGCGGTCGTCTTCCGCCGCGGCCCCGTGGCCCCGGCCGTCCACGCCTCCTGCGCGATCCCCGGCGTCTTCGTGCCGGTGGAGATCGGCGGCCGGACCTACGTCGACGGCGGCGTCGTCAACCCCGTACCGGCCGACGTCGTCCGCTCGATGGGGGCCGACGTCGTCGTCGCGGTCGCCATCCCGGCCCTCACGCCCGCGACCGTCCCGAAGGGCCCTCTCGCCGTCGCCTACCAGTCGGTGATGATCATGTCGGCCGAGATCGGGCGGCTTCGCGCGCGCGAGGCCGACGTCGTCGTCACGCCCGACGTCGGCGACGTCGCGTACGACGACTTCACGCAGAAGAAGCGCCTCATCTCCGCGGGAGAGGAGGCGGCCCGGCGGGCCCTTCCCGAGATCCGCGCGGCCCTGGCGGCGAAGAGCCGCCGCGTTCCGGTTTCCTGAGGCCCCCGGGCCTCCTCGCGCTAGGATCGGGGCGTGCTCGGAGGCCCGCCCCACCCGACGCTCCGCGACCTCTGGACCGAAGAGGACGAGGAGGACGTCCGCGCCTTCCTTTCGGCCGTGACCGAGGACGACCTCCTCGGCGCCCTCACGGCCGTTGAAGGGTCTCCGGCCTCGATCCGCTTCGAGGACACCGCCCAGGTGGAAGCCTGGGCCGCCGTCGCCGTCCGGCGGCTGACGGTCCTCCCGACGAAGGGGCCGTTCGCGCTCTCGCGCCTCCTGCGCGGCCTCCTCGTCGACGAGATCGGACTCAAGGGGGACGCCGACGACTACTCGGCGACCCGAAACTGCTGCCTTCACCAGGTCCTGTCGCGCCGCAAGGGGATGCCGATCCTCCTTTCGTGCGTCTGGATGGAGGTCGGCCGTCGCGCGGGGATCCCCGTCGAAGGGATCGGGATGCCCGGCCACTTCCTCGTCCGCGTGGGCGGGGCGGCCGGCGTCCACGTCGACACGTTCGCCGGGGGACAGGAGCTCTCGCGGGAAGGCTGCCGCTCCCTTCACGACCGGATCGCCGGGACGAAGAGCCGCTGGAGCGACGACTTCCTCCGGCCGAACACGATCGACCAGGTCCTCGAGCGGGTCCTGAACAACCTCGCGGCCACGACGCGCGAGGAGAACGACGCGGCCGGGAGCTACAGGGTCGCCACGTTCCTCGCGGCCCTGCGCCCGCTCTCCCCGGAGCGGACGCTGCAGAAGGCGATCACCGCCGCCGCAATCGGCGTCACGGAGGAGGCCGCGAGCGGCTTCGCCGACGTCATCGAGCGCTTCCCCGACTCACCCGAAGCGGAACGCGCCTCGCAGGGGCTGGACTCGCTCGCCGCCGGTACGACGGTGAACTGACCGCCCGGCCCCGTCACCGCCCGGCGGGAACCGGCGGGTCGAAGAGCGCGTCGTCGAGCTTCGACCGCTCGGCGTCGAGGTAGTCGACGACGGTCGTCCCGGACCGGAGCGCGTCGACGATCGTCATCCGCGTCACGGTCCGGACCCCGCGGAGCGTCCCCCACTCGTCGAACGTCGCCTCTCGGGCCGTCTTCCCCGACGGGAGGAGGAAGATCACCTTCCGCGTGAGCGACTCGGCCCGGTCGACCCAGACGCGCAGGACCGGAAACGCCGGGTCCCGCCCCTTCTTCGCCCGGAGGAGCAGGACGTCGCAGGTCCTCCCCGCGAGGACGTCCGTCCGCTCGACAGTGGCGTCGTAGTCGTCGACGAAGCGGGTCCGCGCGACGTCCGCGACGGCGAAGCCGCCGGTCACCCGGTGGCTGCGCGGCACGCGGATCGAGTTGCGGGTGTTCGGGAGGACGAGCCAGGCGTCCTTCCCGTTCACGAGGAGGAGCTTGCCGCGGTCCGCCGGCGCGAGGAACTCGATCCGGATCCTCTCGGGTCCTTTGACGAGGACGGCGAACTCGCCGGTAAAGGTCGCGCTGCCGGAGCCCGAGGTCGTCACGCGGAGGTGCAGGCGCGCCTCGGAGAGGGCCGTGCGCGGGACGTCGGCGCGGGCCAGGATCGCGGCCGCGTCCGGCGGGGCGCTCCGCGCGGACGGCGCGAGGGCCAGCAGGAGGAGCGCGAGGACCAGCAGGACGAGGCCGGCCGCGAGTCGGCGGTCAGACATGGGAGAGGGCCTCCACGGGGTCCAGCCGGGCCGCCCGCCGCGCCGGCCACCACGACGCGACGAGGAGCGTGACCGTCATCAGGACGAAGCCGACGCCGAACGCGAGCGGGATCAGCTCCACGTGGAGCGCGCCCCCGCTCGTGGCGCCCGGGGGCGGCGGGAGCTCGATCCGCGCCGCGTTGACCGCCGCGCGAATGAGGAGCGACGCGACGGCCCCGGCCACGGACCCGGCGAGGCCCATCAGGAGGCCCTCGGCGAGGAAGAGCCTCCTCACCTGGCCGCGCTCCATCCCGATCGCCAGGAGCGTCCCGATCTCCCGGGTCCTCTCGAAGACCGACATCGTCATCGTGTTCGCCGCGGCGAGGACGACGACCGTCGCCAGGACGAGCCCTGTGAAGAGGAAGATCGCCGCGTAGAGCCTCTTCACGGCGACGTAGAACGGGGCGCTCTCGATCCAGGTCTTCACAGCGGCCGGCGTGCCGGTCCGGTGGAGCCGCGCCCGGAGCGCCCCGGCCGCCCTCTCGAGGTCGGTCCCCTCCTTCAGCGTCACGGCGATCGAGGTCGCTCTCCCCTCGGCCTTCAGGAGGCGCGCGGCCGGCGCGTACGGGAGGAAGAGGACCCGGTCGTCGAGCTCCTTGATCGGCCACCGGAGGACCGCGACGACCTCGGCGTCGACGGCGTTCAGGCCGCCATCGGGTGTCGTGGTCATGACCGTCACGAGACCGCCGACCGTCACGCCGAGCGAGCGGGCGAGGCCCCCCCCGAGCATCACCTCGTCGGCCTCCGGATCGGAGAGGAACGTCCCCTCGGCGACCGCCTCCGCGGCGAGCGTCGCGCTCTTCTCGAGGGCGGGGACGGTCCCGGTGCCCATGTAGCCGACGCTCCGGTCCCCGTGCGCGACGAGGCCGAAGAACGAGAGCCGCGGCATCGCCTGGCGGACGTCCGGGCTCGTCGCGACGCTCCGGGTCAGCTCCTCGGCGTCGTCGAGGAGGAGACCGGCCGCCTCCTCGTCGGTCTTCCCGACGGCCTCCGCCGACACGACGCGGAGGTGTCCGCCCTGGCCCCGGATCGTGATGTCCTTCAACCCGCCGAAGGTCTGGGCGACGAAGCCGGCGGTCATCGTCGCGGCGACGTAGCCGACGACGACGATGCTCCCCGTCAGGAACGTCCGGCGCCGGTGCCGGAGGAGGTTGCGCGCCGCGAGGCGCCACCAGCGGAGCGTCACGTCGCGCCTCCGCCGGTCCGTTCGTCCGAGGCGATCCGGCCGTCGACGAGACGGACGCGCCGCGGGACCCGCTCGACAATCCGCGGGTCGTGGCTCGAGAAGAGGAACGCGATTCCCTTCTCGGCGTGGAGGGCGTCGAAGAGGTCGAGGAGGCGCGCGGCCGTCTCGGAGTCGAGAGAGGCCGTCGGCTCGTCCGCGAGGACGAGCGCCGGCTCGCCGACGATCGCTCGCGCGACGGCGACCCGCTGCCTCTGGCCGCCCGACATCGCGTCGGGGCGGCGTCCCTCCATCCCGGCGAGACCGACGGCGGCGAGCGCCGCACGGGCGCGGACTCGGCACTCCGCCTCCGGGAGGCCGCGGATCCAGAGGGCGAGGGCGACGTTCTCTTCGGCCGACAGGACCGGGACGAGCTGATGGGACTGGAAGACGAAGCCGAGCTTCTCGCGCCGGAGCCTCGCGCGCCCGCGGTCGTCGAGCGTCGAGACGTCCTCGCCGAGGAGCTCGAGGCGGCCGGAGTCGGGCCGGTCGAGGAGGCCGAGGAGGTTCAGGAGCGTCGTCTTGCCGCTCCCCGACGGGCCGGCGAGGACCGCGAGCTCGCCCCGCTCGAGGGAGAGCGCGGCGTCCCTCACGCCGACGACCCGCTCCTCGCCCACCGCGTAGGTCCGGGTCAGGGCGGTCGCGGAGAGGAGCGGCGCCGTCACGCGTTCCGCCGGAGCCGCCCCGCGCCGACCGCGCCGAGGAACAGGATCGTGCCGGTGAGGATGATCGCCGCGCCCGAAGGGACGTCGAGCGCGACGGAGAGGAGGAGCCCGCCGAGGACCATGACGAGCGCCGCCGACACCGACCCGAGGAGGAAGCCGGGCCAGCGCGAGAACAGTGCCCGCGCGACCGCGCCGGGAAGGACGAGCAGGGCCGAGACGAGGAGGATGCCGACGACCTTCAGCGCGACGACGACGGTCAGCGCGAGGAGGACGAGGACGAGGAGCCGCATCCGCGCCACGTTCACGCCGGCCGCGAACGCTCCGTCCTCGTCGATGGAGGCGAGGAGGAGCGGCCGGAAGTAGAGGACGAGGAGGAGGACGACGAGAGCCGAGGCCGCCACCAGGGCGAGGAGGTCCCGCGGGTCGACCGTCAGGATGTTCCCGAACATGAGGCCGAAGAGGTCGACGTTCGTCTCGAGGAAGCTGATGGCGACGACGCCGATCGCCATCCCCGCGACGGTGAAGACGCCCACCGCGGTGTCCTCGGTCAGGTCGCCGTCGCCGGACGCCTTGGCCGTCGCGAGGGCCACCGCCAGGGCGGCCAGGAGCGCCCCGAGCCCGGGCGGGGCGCCGACGAGCGCGGCGAGGGCCACGCCGCCGAAGGCCGCGTGCGAGACGCCGGAGCCGACGAACGCGAGCCTCCGGAGGACGACGAAGAACGAGAGCGCCCCGCAGACGACCGCCACGACGAAGCCGGCGAGGAGCGCCCGCTGGAAGAACGGGAACGCGAGGAACTCCGTCACGCGCGCGTCTCCTGGGCGAGGCGCCCGTCGATCCGGAAGACGGCGTCGGCGCCCCCCATCGCGTCGCTGTCGTGCGTGACGTAGACGATCGTCCGCCCCGCGGCGACCTCCTCGGCGACGAGCCGGCGGAGCGTCTTCATTCCTTCCGCGTCGAGCGCCGTGTCGGGCTCGTCGAGGAGGAGGATCGCCGGCGTCCCCGCGATCGCGCGGGCGAGGAGGACACGCTGCCTCTGGCCGCCCGAGAGCCGGCCGACGGGGCGCGTGGCGAGGTCGTCGGCGAGGCCGGCCCTCCCGAGCGCCCGCCGCGCTTCCGCCTCGACCTCGGGCGACATCCCGAAGCCGGGGCCGGGCGCGAGGGAGAGTCCGACGAGGTCGAGACCGGTCACGGGCGCCTGCGGCGAGAGCGTCGACCGCTGCGGGAGGTAGCCGATTCGCGGGCGCGGCAGCTCCCGCCCCTGCTCGTCGAGGAACGCGACGCGGCCGTCGTCCGGCCGGAGGATCCCGAGGAGGACCCGCGCGAGCGTCGTCTTTCCGCCGCCGTTCGGTCCGACCATCGCCGTGCGCATCCCGGCCGGGATCGTGAACGAGGTGGACTCGACCGCCGGCCGGCCGCCGAAGCGGACCGTCACGTTCTCGAAGCGGGCGGCGACGCTCACGGCCTCTCCTTCGCCGCGCCGGAGAGTCCCCGTACGAAGGCGTCGGCGTTGAAGCGCATCAGCTCAGGATACGTCGCCCGACCGGGGACGCCCCCGATCGGGTCGACCAGCGTCAGGTCGAGGCCCGCCTCGTTCGCGACGACCCGCGCCGCTGCCGGCGGGAACTGCGGCTCGGTGAAGAGACGGCCCAGCCCCCCCTGCCGGCCTTCCGTCACGAGCGCCTTCAGCTCGCGCGGCGAGGGCTCGCGTCCCGGCACGGGCTCGATCGAAGCGGCCTCCACGAGACCGTACCGATCGGCGAAGTAGACCCAGGCCCGGTGCGCCGAGACGAACCGCGCCCCGCGGAGCGGCGCGAGCCGGGCCACGATCTCCCGATCGAGCTCGGCGAGCTCCGCGGCGCCCTCCCGGGCCCGGGCCCGGTAGGCCTCGGCATGGATCGGGTCGACGCCGGCGAACGCCTCCGCGATTCCGGCGAGGCAGCGGGCCGCCAGCTCGGGCGAGAGCCACCAGTGCGGATCCTCGCCGAGGATGCCGTGGGCGTGGCCGTCGTGAGCCCCTCCCGCTCCCACCGGGTCGCCTTCCGGCTCGGGGCCGTGCGCCCCGGCCTCGTGTCCGTGGCCCTCGTGCCCGGCGACCTCGTGGTCGTGCGTCGCGTGATCGTCCTCGTCGTGCGCGCCGCGCTCCTCCGCCGACGCGTCGTGACCGGCGCCCTCCGTCCACGCGTGTCCCTGTCCGATCCCGAGGGAGGCCGCCGCGTCGTGGACCGGCGCCCGCGACGCGCAGGCCGCGAGGACTTTTCGCATCCAGTCGTCGTAACCCGCTCCCGCCACGAAGACCGCCCGAGCCCCGAGGAGCTTCCGCAGGTCGGACGGCTCCGGCTCGAACACGTGCGGCGACGTCCCCGGCGGGATCACGGTCCGCACGGTCCAGTCGGGCCCGGCGACGCGCTGGACGAGGTCGGCGAGAGGGGCGATCGTCGCGACCGCGATCTGGGGGGAAGGCACGGGACGCGTCGCGGGCGCCGCGCAGCCCGCCGCGCCCGCGACGATCGCCAGCGTCAGGGAAAGGCGCCTCCGGGACAGGCTCATCGGCGTCCCGCCCCGGCTTGACCTCGGCCCGCTCCCGGGCCGATGCTCCCCATCCAGGAGGGCGACACGCCGTGGAGCACAGGGACGGGCATCCCCACGAGCACGGACCGGGCTGCGGGCATCGGGCGATTCGGCATGGCGATCACGCCGATTATCTCCACGACGGGCACCTCCATTCCGCCGGCGAAGCGGGCGTGACCGAGCACGTCCTCGCCGTCGATCGCGGACGCCCGGCCGCCTGCGCCCCCGTCGAGTGCCCTGCCCGGCACCACCCGGGATGCCCGCACCCGCGGGTCCCTCACGGCGACCACCTCGACTACCTCGTCGACGGCGCCCTCCATCACCTTCACGGCGACCACTGCGACCTCCACGGCACCGTCTGAGCCCGCTCAGGTCGCCCCGGAGCGCTCCGCGAGCGCCCGCGCGAGAACGGCCCGGACGGGCTCCTCGAACGTGAACGCCCTCGTCGCACGAAGCTCCCTTTCCGTCTCCTGCGAGACGTTGAAGGCGTCCAGCGCCCGAAGCCGCTCCTCGAGCCACCCGGGCCCGACCTCCCGCCCGGAGGCGAGGCGCATCAGGCTCTCCCTCTGCTCCGCCGCGCCACCGATCTCGGGGTGATGGTTCACCGCCCAGATCCTCGGCGACCCGTCCGCGAAACGGTCCAGCTCGACCATCGTCACCGCCTCGCCGCCTTCCCCGTCCGCACTGGCCTCGTGGGCGAGGATCGTGCCCGAGCCGCGGCCCGACGGGAGGATGTCGAAGAGCCGGCTGTCGAGGACGCGGACCCGCCCTTCGCGGCTGGTCCGGTAGTAGCCGCCGAACCAGGGGTGCGCCTCCGCCTCTCCCGTGAGGCGGTTCGCGACGGCCCCCGCGCTCTTCCCCTTCTCCGGCCCGCGGGCCACGGCCTCTCCGAAGCCCGCCCATCGGGCCAGCAGGCCGAAGGTGTGGCAGATGCCGAAGAGCGCGGTGCCGCGACGCGCCAGGAGGGCGTCGAAGAAGCGCCAGAGGGGCGCCTCCCACGCCGGATCCTCGGCGATCCCCTGGGCGAGGGGCGAGACGCCGTCGTTCTGGCGGGGGTCGAGGGCGCCCGGTCCGCCCGTACCGACGACGATCGGGAAGCGGGACGCGCTCGACGGGATCGCGAGCCCGCGCCGGACGTCGTACGAGACGACGCGGACCTCGGGGGCGGATCGTCCGATCCGATCGCGCTCTTCCGCGCCGATCCGCTCGAGGCGCCCGACGACCGAGGCGTGCCCGAGATTCGGGAAGCCGTGGTTCATGTCGAGGACCGCCACGTCGAGGAACGCGCGCTCCGCCGGCGGCTCTTCGCCGGGGCGGTCGACCCGGGCGTACGTCAGGTCCCTTCCTCCTTGAGCGAGCGCGTCATGAGGCGGGAGACCGCTTCGCGTGGTTTCGTCGTCCCGGCGAGGATCTCCGTGACCGTCTCGGAGATCGGCATGACGACGTCGACGCTCCGCGCCAGCTCGACGATCGCGCCGGCCGTCGGGACCCCCTCCGCGACCTGGCCGCCGAGCGAGGCCAGCGCCTCTTCGACGCTCTGGCCCGACGCGAGAGCGAGGCCGACCCTCCGGTTCCGCGAGAGGTCGCCCGTCGCCGTCAGGATGAGGTCGCCGACGCCGGCGAGACCGGAGAAGGTCTCCGGCTGGCCGCCGAGGCGCGTCCCCAGCCTCCGGATCTCCGCGAGCGCCCGTGTCAGGAGCGCCGCCCGGGTGTTCTGTCCGAGCTTCAGGCCGTCGACGATCCCCGCGGCGATCGCGACGACGTTCTTCGTGGCGCAGGCGATCTCGACGCCGACGACGTCGGTCGAGCGGTAGAGACGGAAGGTCGGCGAGGCGAGGCCCTTCTGGAGCCGCTCGGCGACGCCCGCGTCCGGGCAGGCGACGACTGCGACCGTCGGGAGGCCGCGCGCCACCTCGATGGCGAACGTCGGGCCGGAGAGGACGGCGACCGGGACGTCCGGCCCGAGGGCGTCGACCATCATCTGGCTCGTCCGGCGGTGGGTCCCGACCTCGATCCCCTTCGAGGTCGAGGCGAGAGGCAGGCCGCGGCGCAGCCACGGGCCCAGCCGCTCCAGCTCGCTCGCGGTGAACTGGACCGAGACCGACCAGAGGACCGCCTCGGCGCCGTCGAAAGCCTCGTCCGGGCTCATCGTCGGCTCGACGAGGGACGGGAGCGGCTCGGCGCCGGGCAGCGCGGGGTGGGCGCGCGTCCGGGCCAGGTCGTCGACGATGTCGTCGCGGTAGCCGAGGAGGCTGACGGCCAGCCCGGCCCGTGCGCCGTGGATGGCGAGAGCCGTTCCCCATGCGCCCGTCCCGACGATCGCGATCTTCTTCACTTCGCCCCCCCTCCTTCGTTCAGAAAGGCCCGGACCATCCCGAGCGCCGCCGAGGTCGTCCAGCGGCGGATCATCGCCCGATCGCCGCCGAGGGTCAGCCGCTCGTGGCGGGTCGTCGACTCCGTGTCGAGCGCGACGTGCACCGTTCCGACCGGCTTCTCCGCGGTCCCGCCCGCCGGTCCGGCGACGCCGGTGACCGCGAGCCCCGCGGAGGCGCCGAAGCGGCGTCTCGCTCCCTCCGCCATCTCCCGGGCCACCTCCTCCGAGACGGCGCCGTACCGCGCGATCGACTCCGGCGAAACGCCGAGGAGCGCCACCTTCGCCTCGTTCGCGTACGCGACGACGCCCCCCGGAAAGACCTCGGAAGCCCCGGCGACGTCCGTGAGCCGGGCCGCGATCATCCCGCCCGTGCACGACTCGGCGACGGCGAGCGTCCGTCCGGCCTCGCGCAGGAGCCGCCCGACGACCCCCTCGAGGGTCTCCTCGTCTCGGCCGAAGAGCGATCCCCCGAGCGCCGCGCGGAAGTCGGCCTCGAGCGCGTCGAGCACCCGCCCGGCCTCCTCTCGCGTCCCCCGCGCGGCGAAGTGGAGCTGGACCTCTCCCGGCGCTGCGGCGAGGATGGTCACGTCCTGCTCCCGATGGGCCTCGTAGACGGGCTTCACGAGCTGCTCGACGAGGCTCTCGCCGAGCCCGACGACCTTCAGGACCCGCCGGTGGAGCCCCTCCCGGGGAGCTCCTTCCGTGAGCCGCGGGACGACGGCCTCGACGAAGAGCGCCTTCATCTCGTGCGGGACGCCCGGCAGGAGGACGATCGACCGTCCCCCGTCCTCGACGAGGTAGCCGGGCGCCGTCCCCCGCCGGTTCGAGAGGACGAGAGCCCCCTCGATCACGTCGGCCTGCTTCGCGTTCACCGCGGGCATCTCGTATCCCCGCTTCCGGAAACGCTCCTTCAGCCTCGCGAGGATCTCCTCGTCCCGGACGAGCCGGCGACCGAGGAGGTGCGCCACGGCCTCCTTCGTCCGGTCGTCCTCGGTCGGCCCGAGACCGCCCGTCACGACGAGGAGGGGCGACCTCTCGAGCGCGAACCGCAGCTCGGCGAGGAGCTCCTCCCAGCCGTCGACGACGCACGCCTTGCGGACGACGCGCACCCCGATCGCCTCGAGCTCCCCCGTCAGGAAGAGCGAGTTCGTGTCGAGCCGCGTCGTGCCGAGAAGCTCGCTCCCGACCGCCAGGATCGAGGCCGTCGCCGTCACGCCGGCACCTCCTCGAGCTTCTTCACCGCGTCCTCCCACGCCGCGTAGCGCGCCTCGAGCGCCCGCCGCGCGTCGTCTCGGGCGAGCGTCAGCTCGCGGGTCCGCGGCCCGTCCTTCCACGTCGCCGGGTCGGCGAGCGCCGCGTCGATCTCCCGGATCCTCTCCTCCAGCCGCACGACCTCCTCCTCGAGCGCCTCGACCTCGCGCCGGGCCTTCGTCCGCTGCCGCTCGGCCTGGCGGTCGGGCCGCCGGACCGGGGCCCTCTCGGGCCTCGTCCCGCCCGCGGAAGGCGCCTCGTCCCCGGCGGCGGCCTTCTCGGCCGCCCGCCGCCGGACGAGGTCCGACCAGCTCCCCGGCCAGAGCGACGCCTGCCGGTCCCTCACCTCGAGGACGTGGGTCGCGATCCGGTCGACGAACCAGCGGTCGTGCGAGACGAAGACGATCGTCCCCTCGAAGTCGAGAAGGGCCTCCTCGAGCCGCTCGCGCGAATCGAGGTCGAGGTGGTTCGTCGGCTCGTCGAGGAGGAGGAGGTTCGCGCCGCCGAAGACGATCCGGGCGAGCGAGAGCCGCCCCTTCTCGCCGCCGGAGAGCGTCTCGACCCGCTGCTCCACCTCGTCGCCCCGGAAGTCGAAGAGAGCGAGGAAATCGCGCGCCTCGCCGTCGAGGAGCGTCGGGTCGAGCTCGCGGACGACGTCGAGGACCGTCCACGAGGACGGGAGGTCGCGCATCTCCTGGTCGTAGTAGCCGACGATCACCCCGGTCCCCGGGACGGCGCTCCCCGCGAGGGGCGGGAGGAGGCGCGATATCGTCTTCAGGAGCGTCGTCTTCCCGCAGCCGTTCGGCCCCCAGAGAGCGATCCGCTCGCCCCGACGCAGGAGGAACGAGACGGGCGAAAGGAGCGGACCGGTCTCCGCGTACCCGGGGACGAGCCCCTTCAGCTCCAGCACGCGGTCGCCGGAGGTGCGCGCCTCCTCGAACCGGAACGTCACCTCGTTCGCGTCCTCCCGCGGCGCCTCCACGCGCTCGAGCTTCGCGAGCATCTTCCGGCGCGCCTGGGCCTGCTTCGTCTTCTGCCCCGCGATGTTCCGCCGGATGAAGTCCTCGGTCCGCTCGACGAGCTTCCGCTGCTCCTCGGCCGCCTTCGCCCGGACCCGGTCCCGCTCCGCTTTCAGGCGCCGGTACGCCTCGTAGTCGCCCGGGTAGTCCTCGAGCTGCCCGTGGGCGACCTCCACGATCCGGTCGGCGACGGCGTTCAGGAACCGTCGGTCGTGAGAGACGACGAGGGCCGCCTGAGCGGCGGCGGCCTTCCGCTCCACGAGCCACGTCTCGAGGAACTCCAGGCCGGCCAGGTCGAGGTGGTTCGTCGGCTCGTCGAGCAGGAGGACGGTGGCCTCGCCAAGGAGGAGGCGCGCGATCTGCGCCCGGTGCTTCTGGCCGCCGGAGAGCTCCCCGACCGGCCGGCCCCAGATCTCCCGCGGGAGGCCGACGCCGAGCAGGACGCGCTCGACGCGGGCGTCGGCTTCGTATCCGCCGTTTCGCTCGAAGCGCTCGCGCAGGGCGTCGTGCTCGGCCAGGAGCGGCTCGACCGCCTCGCCGGCCCCGGAGGCGGACGCCGCCGCGATCGCCTCTTCCAGCCGGCGCATCTCCCCTTCGAGCCCGCGCAGCCCCTCCTGCGCCCGCGCGACGAAGTCCCGGAGCGGCTCGTCCCCCTCCGGCTCGACGGCCTGTTCGAGGGACGCGAATGTCGTCCCGCCCGCGAGAAGCACCCGCCCCGCATCGGGCTCGACGTGGCCCTGGACGATCCGGAGGAGGGTCGACTTCCCGGCGCCGTTCCGTCCGACGAGGCCGACGACCCGCCCCGGGTCGTGCTGCCAGGTCGCTCCGACGAGGACGCTCTTCGTGCCGAAAGACTTGTGGACGCGCTCGAGCCGATAGAGCACGGCCGGAGGATAACCTCCGAGTCCCGAGGCCGCTGCGGGAGGGTCCGGGCCGAGGCCGCCCCGCGGCTACGGCCCGTCGCCGCCCGATTCGACGCGATTCCGGCCGGCGCCCTTCGCCTTGTAGAGCCGGACGTCGGCCGCCTTCAGGAGGTCGGTCGCGCCGCGTGCGTCCGAGGGGAAGCACGCGACCCCTCCGCTGATCGTCACGCGGCCCAGGGGCTGGGTCTCCCCCCCGGCGAACGCCGTCGCCTCGACCCGCGCGCGGGCGGCCTCGGCCACCTGGAGCGCCTCGCGCCGCGAGGCGCCGTAAAGGAGGACGACGAACTCCTCTCCTCCGAACCGGGCGACGATGTCGCCGCGCCGGGCGGTCCGGCGAAGGAGGTCGGAGACCTGCACGAGGACGACGTTCCCCGCGGGGTGGCCGTGCGCGTCGTTGTAGGACTTGAAGTGGTCGATGTCGAAGAGGACGACGCTGACGGCGTCGCGCATCTGGACCGCGCGCTCGAGCTCGAGGTCGAGCCGCTCGATGAAGAAGCCGTAGTTGTAGAGCGAGGTGAGCCTGTCGGTGATGGCGCGGTGCTGGCTCTGCGAGACCATCCGCGAGAGGCTGCGGATCCTCTGCGACTCGATCCGGAAGAGCTCCTCCATCAGGTGCGGCCGGAGGCGGATGAAGTCCCGGAACTCGGCCGCCGGGATCGTCCGGATGCGACAGTCCGTGGCGGCCCGGAGGCCGGCCGACCGGGCCCCGCCGTCGAGGCAGGCCATCTCTCCGAGGACGTCGCCGGCGCGCGCGAGGCGCAGGACGATCGGCTCGCCGGACGGCGAGGACTGGAGGACCTCGAACGTCCCTTCCACGAGGAGGACGACGTTGTCGCCCTTCGCCCCCTCCTGCCAGAGCTCGTCGCCGGCGGGGACGACGCCCTCCCGTCCGAGCGGCAGCAGCTCCTGGTAAAGCTCGTTCACGGCACTTCCGGCTCCTCGCGTTCCGATGCCCGAAGTATATCGAACCGCTCGCGGGTCACCCGTCGAGCGGCGATACACTCGTCGCGATATGGCGGACGAGGACCTGCTCGAAAAGGCGTTCGCGGAGGGCGAGGAGGCGCCTCGCCTCGCGTCGGGGAACCGTGTCGTGCCGCCGCAGCTCCTCTCGAAGCTCCGGCACGACATGCGGACTCCGATCCACCAGATCCTCGGCTACGCGGAGATGGTCGAGGAGGACGCCATCGCCACGGGCCAGACCGGGTGCGCCGCCGACCTGGGGAAGATCCAGGACGCCGCCCGCCGCCTTCTGGAGATGGTCGACACCCTCCAGGAAAGGCTGCTCCCCGCGGTCGACGAGGCCGCGCTGCCGGAGCCCGCGCACGACGAGCTGCCGGCGACCGGTCTCGATCCCGGCCCGGGCCCGCGCGTCGACGTCCCACCCGTGACCGGGCCGATTCGCCGCGCCGACCTCGATATCCCGGTCGCCGAGCCCGTCGAGCCGGCGCATCTCCTCGTCGTCGACGACAACGCGGAGAACCGCGACATGCTCTCCCGCCGCCTCCGGGCGCACGGCTTCACGATCGCGGTCGCGGAGAACGGCCCGGAGGCGCTTCGCCTCCTCGAGGAGGTCCCGTTCGACCTCGTCCTTCTGGACGTCGTCATGCCCGGGATGAGCGGCCTCGAGGTGCTTCGGGACCTTCGGGGCCGCCACGACGCCGCGGACCTCCCCGTGATCATGGCCACCGCCCGGGACGACTCGAACGACGTCGTGACCGCGCTCCGCCTCGGCGCCAACGACTACGTCACGAAGCCGCTCGACTTCCCGGTCGTCCTCGCCCGGGTCGGCACGCAGCTCTCCCTCGCGCGGGCGAAGGCCCGGATCGGGACGCTCGCGCGGGACCTCGAGGTGCGGAACCGGTTCATCTTCGAGACGTTCGGCCGCTACCTCTCGAACGAGGTCGTCGAGCGGCTCCTCCAGACGCCCGAGGGCCTCAAGCTGGGAGGCGAGACGCGGAAGGTCACGCTCCTGATGTCGGACCTCCGCGGCTTTACGCAGGTCGCCGACCGGATCCCCCCGGACCGCGTCGTCAGGCTCCTGAACAACTACCTCGGGACGATGGCCGACCTCCTCCTCTCGTTCCAGGGGACGATCGACGAGTTCATCGGGGACGCGATCCTGGCGATCTTCGGCGCCCCCGTCCAGCGGGAGGACGACGCCCTGCGCGCCGTGGCCTGCGCCGTCGAGATGCAGAAGGCGATGGAACGCGTGAACGAGTTCAACCGGCGCGAGGGGCTCCCGCCGGTCGAGATGGGGATCGCGATCCACACCGGCGAGGTCGTCGTCGGGAACATCGGCTCCGACCGCCGGGCCAAGTACGGCGTCGTCGGGAGCCCCGTGAACCTGACCGCGCGCATCGAGTCGTACACGGTCGGCGGCCAGATCCTCGTCAGCGAGCGGACCCGGCGCGAAGGCGGGGGCCAGCTCTCGGTCGGGAGCGAGGTCGTCGTCCAGATGAAGGGCTTCGAGAACCCCGTCTCCGCCTGGGACGTGCGGGGGGTGGCCGGAGGATACGACCTCTTTCTCCCGGCCCGCGACGAGCCCCTGCACGCGCTTCGGGGTCCTCTCGCCGTCCGGTTCGCCACGATCTCCGGCAAGCGGGTGGACGGCCCGGAATCCGAAGGGCTCCTCGTGCGGCTGTCGATGAAGGAGGCGGAGGTCGAGACGCGCGAGCGTCCCGACCCGTTCCGCAACCTGCGCCTCCGGTTCGTCGGCAACGACGGCCGGACGATTCCGGGGGAGCTCTACGGCAAGGTCTCCCCGCCGCGGGCCGGGACGAAGGGTTTCGGCCTCCGGTTCACGTCGGTCCCTCCGGAGATCCGCTCCTTCCTCGAGACGGTCCTCGCAGGCAGCCGCTGAGGGCCTCTACCCCGCTTCGAGGAACGACTCGACCTTCCCGAGGAGCCGCGGCAGCTCGACCGGCTTCGTGTCGTAGTCGTCGCAGCCCGCCGAGAGCGCCTTCTCGCGGTCTCCGACCATCGCGTGCGCCGAAAGGCCGATGATCGGGATCCGCGACGTGGACGTGTCCGCCTTCAGCCGCCGGGTCGCCTCGTAGCCGTCCAGGACCGGCATCGACAGGTCCATCAGGATCAGCTCGGGCCTCTCGGCGCGAGCCTTCTCGATCGCCTCCGCTCCGTTCACGGCGAGTGCCACCTCGTACCCCTTCCGGAGGAGGCGTCGCGAGAGCATGTCGCGGTTCATCTCGTCGTCGTCGACGACCAGGATCTTCGCCATCGGTGCCGCCCGGAGTGTAGCGCCCCGCCGCCTTGACAGCAGCCGGAACGCTGCCCTACCGTCGAGCCGGAGCAGATGTCGAATGGCGTTTTCGTGGCTCTCCGGCTCTGACGACGTCGCCGAGTTGATCGCGAAGCGCAACTACAGCCGCGCGGCGAAAGTCCTCCGCGGCCAGCTCGCGAAGGACCCCGCGAACGCTTCCCTGAAACAGCAGCTCGGGGACGTCCTGGCCCTCGACGGAAAGAGCTACGAGGCCGTCGAGCTCCTCTGGAAGCTCGCCGACGACTACGCGACCTCCGGGTTCGTCGGCAAGGCGATCGCCGTGCTGAAGAAGGTCCAGCGGATCGACCCGACCCTCACGAAGGTCGAGGAGAAGCTCGCGCGCCTCGTGCGTCAGAAGGACGACGAGTCGACCCTCGCGCTCCGCGTCCGCGCGGGCGCCATGCGTCGGCGGACCGAGCTGGAGACCACGCCGACACCCATGCCGGAGCGGCCGGCCGCCAGGCCGCCGGCCGCCGAGCCGTTCGTCCTCGACTTCGAGGCCGACGACGGCGCACCCCCGGAGGGCGCCTCCGAGACGGCGCCCCGCAGCCTCCACCCCGTCGGCGAGGAGGCGGCGCAGGGGATGGTCGCGAGCCCTCTCTTCAGCGACTTCTCGAGCGAGGAGCTCGTGGAGGTCATCAAGGGGCTCGAGCTCCTCACCTACGAGGCGGGCGACGTCATCGTCGCCGAAGGGGCGCCGGGCGACTCCCTCTTCGTCCTGACGACCGGAACGGTCAAGGCCTTCGTGAAGGACCCGGACGGGCACTACCACAAGGTCCGCGAGATGTACGAAGGCGCCTTCTTCGGCGAGGTCTCCATCCTCACCGGGAAGCCCCGGAGCGCGACGATCACCGCGGCGACGCCGTGCGAGCTGCTCGCCCTCGACCGGGCGGCCCTGGAGTCGATCGCGGAGCGCCAGCCGAACGTCATGACGATCCTCCGGCACTTCTGCGAGGCCCGGTACGGGAGCGTCGACGAGCAGCAGATCCGGCGAGGCGACACCCATCCCGGCGTGAGCCGCCGCCCGTCGGCCGTCTGAGGGCGCGAAGGTCCGGCGTCTCCGCGCGAGTCAGAGACGCCGGACCCGCCCGGGCTCAGAGCTTCTCGACGACGAACGGGAGCGCCGGCTCGGCGCCGGCTCCCTCGCCGATCTCGAAGCAGGCCGCGACGCGCTCGAGGTAGCCCTTCGGGAGCTGCGTCCGGGGGCCGAGCTCGACGACGAGGAGCGGCTCCCCCGCCGCGACCGTCTCCCCGGTCTTCCGGAAGACGCGGAAACCCGAGGCGGGGTCGACGACGTCCTCCTTCCGGGCGCGCCCGCAGCCGATCTCGATCGAGAGGAGGCCGAGCTCGCGCGTCGCGACGCGCCGGACCGTCCCGGCGGCCGCGGCCTTCACCTCGTGCTTCGCGGCGGGCTGCGGGAGGAGCGCGAGGTCGTCGCAGACGGCCGGGTTCCCGCCCTGCTCGGCGATCACGCGGGCGAACGCCTCGAGGGCCGTCCCGTCCTGGAGCGAGGCGTTCAGGCGCCGGCGCGCCTCCTTCTCCGTGTCGGCGACGCCCGCGGCGAGCAGGAGGTCGGCGCCGAGGAGGAGGACGTTCTCGCGGAGGTCGGCCGGGCCGTCGCCCCGGAGGAGGCGGATCGACTCCTCGACCTCGTTCGCGTTCCCGACGGCGATGCCGACGGGGCGGTCCATCGCCGTGACGTAGCCGCTCGCCTTCCGCCCCGTGGCCCGGGTCGTGTCGACGAGGGCGCGGCCGAGCGTGTGCGCGTCCTCCGGCTTCTGCATGAAGGCGCCGTTCCCCGTCTTCACGTCGAAGACGACGGCGTGCGCGCCCGTGGCGAGCTTCTTCGAGAGGATCGAGGCCGTGATGAGCGGGATCGACTCGACCGTCCCCGTCACGTCGCGGAGCGCGTAGAGCCGCCGGTCGGCCGGGGCGACGGTGTCCGTCGCGGCGATGAGGGCGCAGCCGACCTTCTCGACGAGCCGGTCGAACGCCTCCTTCGACTGCCCGGTGACGAAGCCGGGAATCGCCTCGAGCTTGTCGAGCGTGCCGCCCGTGTGGCCCAGGCCGCGCCCCGACATCATCCCGGTCTTCACGCCGCAGGCGGCGAGGAGCGGCGCGAGGACGAGGGTCGACTTGTCGCCGACGCCCCCGGTCGAGTGCTTGTCGGCGACGAAGCCGTGGGGCGACAGGTCCCAGGTCTCGCCCGAGTTCATCATGGCGAACGTGAGGGCCGCCGTCTCCGCGGTCGTCATCCCGCGGCAGCAGATCGCCATCAGGAGGGCCGCCGCCTGCTCGTCGGTCACGGTGCGGTTCGTGACCCCCGCGACGAAGTCCCGGATCTCCCCTTCCGACAGCTCGCCGCCGTCGCGCTTCTTGACGATTGTCCGAACGATGAGGCTCATCTCTTCTCCGCGCTCGTCTCGAGCGACTTCAGGACCTTCCCCCGCCACTCCCGCGCCGCGGCGAGGACCTTCGCCTCGTCGAGCGTCGTGACCCGCTTCCCGTCCCAGAGGACCTTCCCGTCGACGACGGTGAGCGAGACGTCGCCGGCGCGCGAGGCGTAGACGACGGTGGAGGGGAGGTCGTACACGGGCTCAACGTGGGCCTTCGCGAGGTCCACGACGATCAGGTCGGCTCGCTTCCCCGTCTCGATCGACCCGACGAGGCGGTCGAGCCCGAGAGCCCTCGCGCCGTCGATCGTCGCCATCCGGAGGAGCTCGGGCGCCGCGAGCGGCGTCGGGTCGAGGGCCGCGACCTTCGCGAGCTTCCCCGCGAAGTCCATGGCGTCGAACATGTCGAGGTCGTTGTTCGAGCCGGTCGAGCCGTCGGTCCCCAGGCCGACGACCACGCCCGCCTTCCGGGCCGACGCGACCGGGGCGATCCCCGAGCCGAGCTTCATGTTCGACTCGGGGTTGTGCGAAAGGCTGACGCCGCGCGCGGCGAGTGTCGCGAGGTCCTCCGGCGAAAGCCAGACGCCGTGGGCGACGCAGAGCCGGGGCCCCAGGAACCCGACCTCGTCGAGCCAGGCCGTCGGGCTCTTGCCGTGCTTCTCCCTCAGCTGCGTCTGCTCGTCCCAGGTCTCCGAGACGTGCGTCAGGAGCGGGGCGCCGTACTCGTCGGCGAGGGCCCGGGCCGCCTGCAGCGTCTCGCGGCTGCATGTGTAGGGGGCGTGCGGCGCGATCGCCGGCGTGATCCGCGGGTGCCCCTTCCACTTCTCGAGGAACGCGCGTGTCACCGCCTTCGTTTCCTCGAGGTTCGCGTGGCCGGGGGCCGGGAAGTCGATCCAGGTCTCGCCGAGGACTCCGCGGAGGCCGGCGCGGTCGACGGACGCCGCCACGTCGGACTCGAAGTAGTACATGTCGGCGAACGTCGTCGTCCCGCCCCGGATCATCTCGAGGCAGGCGAGGTCGGTCCCGGCACGAACGAACTCCGGGGAGACGTTCTTCCCCTCGGCCGGGAAGATGTACTTCGTGAGCCACTCCATGAGCGGCTGGTCGTTCGAGAGGCCGCGGAGGAGGTTCATCGCGGCGTGCCCGTGGGTGTTCACGAGGCCCGGGAGGAGGACGGCGTCCTTCCGTTCGATCCGCTGCTTCGGCGCCCACGCCGCGTCGATCGCCGCCGGGTCGCCGACGGCGACGATCTCGCCGGCCCGGACGGCGACGGCCGTCGCAGCGCGCACGGAAAAGGCCGCGTCCATCGGGAGCGCGTGGCCCGCCACGACGACGAGGTCGCAGGGCGCCTTCTTCGCGGGGGCCTTCGCGGCGGGCGCCGCGGCGGCCGGGAGGGCGAGGAGGAGCGCGGCGGCGAAAGCGGTCCGCACGGTCGCGCCCCTCACAGCTCGAAGGCCCTCGGCAGGAGCGAGGCGAGCGTCGTCTCCTCCAGCTTCCCCCCCGTCGTCGCCATGACGACGGCGATGTCGCGGCACTGGTCCCAGAGGACCTGCCGGCAGGCACCGCAGGGAGAGGTCGGCTCGTCCGCGCCCGTCACGACGGCGACGGCCCGGAACGAACGGACGCCCTCGGAGATCGCCTTGAAGACCGCCGTCCGCTCCGCGCAGCAGGTGAGGCCGTAGCTCGCGGATTCGACGTTGCAGCCTCCGAAAATGCGTCCGTCCGCGGCGAGGAGCGCCGCGCCGACGTGGAAGTGCGAATAGGGGGCGGACGCGTTCTCCCGCGCCGCCGTCGCCGCGGCGACGAGCGCCTCGCGCTCGGCCGCCCCGAGGGACCTCGCCGTCATCTCCTCACCTCCTCCGCCGCGCCTGCGGCTTCGCGCCCCGGCGCAGCCCGGCTGCCAGCTTCGTCATCACCTTCCGCGGCGCTTTCTTCGCGCGCCGGGCCGGCTCGACGACCGGCCGGTCGGACGATCTCCCCTTCCCCATCGCCTCGACCAGCGCGGTGAGGAGCCTGACGAAGCGGTCCTTCACGCGGCGCGTCGTCTCGAGGACCTCGTCGTGGCGGAGCGGCTGCTTCAGGACGCCGGCCGCCATGTTCGTGATGCAGGAGACGCCGAGGACGCCGACGCCCATGTGGGACAGGGCGATGACCTCGGGGACGGTCGACATGCCGACGGCGCTCGCGCCGAGCGCCCGGAACGCGCGGATCTCGGCCGGCGTCTCGTAGGACGGCCCGGTGACGCCGATGTAGACCCCCTCCCGGAGCGGAACCCGGATCTTCCGCGCCACGGCCTTCGCGAGCGTCCGGAGGTCGGCACGGTAGGCGTCGGACATGTCGGGGAAGCGCGCCCCGAGCGAGTCCTCGTTCGGTCCGATCAACGGGTTCGTCCCGAAGAGGTTGATGTGGTCGGAGATGAGCATCAGGTCGCCGGCGGAGAAGCGCGTGTCGATCCCCCCTGCGGCGTTCGTCACGATGACGTCGCGGCAGCCGAGGAGCCCGAGGACGCGGGCCGGCGTCACGACGAGCGACATCGGGTGCCCCTCGTAGTAGTGGATCCGACCGGCGAGGACGACGATCGGGATCCCGGCCAGCGTCCCGGCGACGAGCGTCCCCGCGTGGCCCACGACGGCCGACGCCGGGAAGCCGGGGATCTGCGCGTACGGGATCTCGACCCGGTCCTCGACCGCCGCGGCGAAGTCGCCGAGGCCCGAGCCGAGGATGACGCCGACGACGGGCGGAACGGGGATCCGCGCCCGGAGGAACTCGACGGTCCTGGTGAAGCGAGCGTCCATCTCTCGTCTCCTTCCGTCAGCCGAGGAGGATGCCGGCGATCGTCGCGCTCATGAACGTCGCGAGCGAGCCGCCGAGGAGCGCCCAGAGCCCGAGCCGGGCGATGTCGCTCTTGCGCGACGGCGCGAGGCCGCCGATGCCGCCGATCTGGATGCCGATCGAGGAGAAGTTCGCGAAGCCGCAGAGGGCGAACGACGCGATCAGGCGCCCCTTCTCCGTCCACTCCGTGAGCGGGATTTTCGTCATCTCCGCGTAGGCCACGAACTCGTTGATGACGGTCTTGAAGCCGATCAGCCTCGCGACCTTCGAGCAGTCGGCCGCGGGGACGCCCATGACCCAGGCGAGCGGCCAGAGGAGCTTCGAGAACAGCCACTGGACCGAGAGCGTCGTCGCCGGGTCGACGCCCGGGCCGGGCGTCGCGAAGCCCATGTAAGTCCCGACCCAGCCGAGGAGGCCGTTGAAGAGCGACACGAGCGCAATGAAGGCGATCAGCATCCCGATGATGTTGATCGCGAGCGAGACGCCCTGGGAGGCGCCGCCCGCCGCCGCCTCGATGACGTTCGCGTGCTCGTGCTCGATCTTCACCTTCACGGCGCCCGACGTCTCCGGCGTGTCGACCTCGGGGCGCAGCAGCTTCGCGATGACGATCGTCGCCGGGGCGGCCATGACCGAGGCCGTGATGAGGTAGCTCGCGGGGATCCCCATCGCGGCGTACGCGAGCAGGACCGCGCCCGAGATGTGCGCCATGCCGCCCGTCATCATCGTCAGCAGCTCGGAGTTCGTCATCTTCGGGATGTACGGAGCGATGATTATCGGCGCCTCCGTCTGCCCGATGAAGATGTTCGCCGAGACCGCGAGCGACTCCGCCCCGGAGATGCGGAGGAGCTTCGTCATCACGACCGCGAAGACCTGCACGATCCGCTGCATCACGCCGAGGTAGTAGAGGATCGTGAAGAACGACGCGATGAAGATGACGATCGGCATCACC
>Ga0116141_10000623_pt1 | contig 28691 bp, 24 predicted proteins | sample AD_UKC097_MetaG_FD_89744 | JGI IMG/M metagenome (GOLD analysis project Ga0116141, IMG submission 89744) | Active sludge microbial communities of municipal wastewater-treating anaerobic digesters from USA - AD_UKC097_MetaG | ecosystem: Engineered > Bioreactor > Anaerobic > Digestate | place: USA...
ATTCCGCCCCGGTCTCTGGCACCCCTTGCGGAAGCTTCCATGATTCCGACACCCCTTCCGCCGTTTAACAGTATCCAGCCATTTTCGGCAATCATGCTTCCTAAGTGATAGGCCGCTTCCGTATCTTCCACCGTCGCCGTTCCTCCTCCCATCACACCGATAATTAAAGACCTTTTCACAATTCTCCTTCTTTCAAACTTTCAGCAACGCTGCTGCATGAATCATTTTATTGTAAAATAAGGCAATTATTCCATGAAAAATATTTTGCGAAAAAAAGTTTGAATATGGTTTCAAAGACGTAACATCCACAAAACTATCAAAAGGCTAACGGAAGTGCTGCTTTTCGATGAAGTGATCAACGGCTTGGTTGTGAATATTGCTGGGCGGCCGGTACAGCCCAGAGCCGTGAACACAGGCGTGGTAACATCCCCCTGAACGAGCTCGCCATGGAAAGAACCAGCGAGGCAAGGTAGGGCAACGACTGAACGATCAAGACCGCAACCCACATGACGGCGTCGATATTATCGGTGCGTTGGTGCATCAAAATTAATGCTGCCGTGGTCCAAAGCAACAGAGCCATTATCAGTTCTTCTCGCGCCATGAGTAAGCCTCGGATCAAAGCCGGTCGATTTTCGCATTTGGGCGTGCGCAGAAACGGCCTGGACTTGCTGAAAAGAGCTGTCAGCATCGCTATGGAGATAGTATGCGCCAGGGATAGGCCCGCTATCGCTGCGCCCAGACGGGCCATCAGGCCGCAGGGAACGCGTGCCTTGTACAGCCACAGAAAATGGATCAGCTTGAAAACGAACCCTCCCAGCATCGGCAAAAGGAATAGGTATATCGGAAGGCCGAAATAGCGCGGTGCCACCAAAATGCCGAAGGACCACAGAAGGCTCACGATTGTAGTCACGTAGTTCAGAGAATCGCCGAGCCAGGGTATCCAGCCTGCGAAGAAGTGGTACCGTTGACCGAAGGTCAACGGGCTGCGGCGATTCCATGGCGCCACAATGCGCCAGTGGTGTCGCATGATCTGGACTGCACCGTAAGCCCAGCGGAATCGTTGACGACTGTAACCGGCAAAAGAATCAGGGGTGAGCCCCCTGCCGAAGCTCTCCTTGATATAGAGCGCCTCTTGGCCTGCCTGGATCACACGCAGACCCAGTTCGGCATCCTCACATATGCACCACTCACCCCAACGGCCAACCTGCTCCAGGGTGGTGCGGCGGATGAGGGTCATGGTTCCATGCTGTATGATGGCATTGCGTTCATTGCGGTGTACCATTCCGATCTCGAAAAAGCCGCTGTATTCCCAGTTGATCATCGTTTTGAAGGCATTCCCTTGCCAGTCGCGGTGATCCTGGGGTGCTTGAACGATACCTACCTCAGGCTGCTCGAAGTGAGGCACTAGGTCGCGAAGCCAGTCGGAGCTCACCACGTAGTCGCTGTCCACCACGGCGATGATGGCCGCATCGGCAGCGGTGTGAGATAGGGCGAAGTTCAACGCGCCGGCCTTGTAGCCCGAATGGGTTTCCAGGTGAAAAAAGCGGAAGCGTTCGCCCAACTGACGACAATAGCCCTCCACAGGCTGCCACAATTCAGGATGCGGGTTGTTGTTGTCGATAACCAGCACTTCATAGCACGGGTAGTCCAAGGCTGATAGGCTGAGTAACGTTTCGCGAACCATTTCGGGCGGCTCTTTGCAGATAGGAACATGGATCGAAACCTTGGGCAAGCGGGCGGGGTCCGACGACTGCAGTCGTTTCAAGGACCGCTTAAGCCCCTTGGGCCACAGCATTTCGGACATTTCGAAACCATTGACCAGCACTACAATCAGCAGCCCGACCTGCAGGGGGATCAATATGGACCATGCGACGGTTTCGGAGCGGAGGAACTCACCTGTCAATGGGGTAAAAAACATCCAGACAAGCGCCGAACTGGTAGTTTGCAGCAGCAAAGCGAAAAAGGTGCGTGCTCCTAAGGGCTGATCGAAACGTCGGCGGAGGTAGAACCACACCGGAAACACCCCAGGCAGCGTTGCCATGAACTGTAAGAGCCACGGGGATTTGTCGTTCACCAATCCGGTCAGCGCCAACTTGGGGCGGCGCTGACGATCCCATATTCCCCAATGAGCTCCGACTACCCCTTCGTCCGAAACCTTCCAGGGCTGGTCAAAAGCTTCCATAATGCAGTAGTCGATGCCGTTTAGCTCGGCCAGGTTGAGGAAACGGCGCAGAAAGATCGATTCAAGTGTCTGGCCGGGTTTGGCCCGGCCGACCCGCTCACCATGACTTGGCCAACCCACTTCAGAAATCATGATTGCCTTGCCCGGAAAGGCTTTCTTGATCTGTTGATAGCGGTCTAGAACCCAGCCGATGCTTTCCTTAAAGGAAATGCGTTCCCAGTAAGGCAGGACGTGGATGGCAATAAAATCAACGTGGTCGACCAAGGCAGGATTGTGCAAAAATACATGCCATGGTTCGGCGATACCAATCGGCTGACGGACGGCGATGCGCACGCGGTCGAGGTAGGATATCGCCTGCTTGACAGTGAGGTCGCCGCGAAGTACCGCCTCGTTGCCTACGATGACGCGTTTGATGGTGCTGTAACGATTGGCGTTCGTGATCAGATTTTCGATCTCGCGCTCATTACGCGCCAGATCGCGGTCCAACCAGGCGCCGGCGATCACCTTGAGATTCAGTGCTGCGGCTTGCCCTGGAACCGCCTCCAGACCGTCCAGCGAGGAATAGGTTCGCACCGCCTCAGTTTTGTCGCGTAAAAAACGTATATCCTGCCAGACTTGCTCGGCGCTCGGGTATATCTTGGCGCGAGGGTTATTCTGTTCTCCGGACGGATTGAAGGAAAGCGCTCGAAACTTACCATGCCACTCCGGTTCGGGCGCTGGTGTTGGATGAGACAGCCACCAGGCCATGAAATTCACGGCAACAACAAAAACCACAATGGTACAGGTACAGCTCGATTTTTTGTTCATGGATGACGCAGACCCTTCGACGCGAAGATTGATTGTTCGAATACCAGAAATATATAATCCCGTGCGGTAAGAATACCCGACAGAATCAGCTGAACGGATCGGAAACGGAGAAAAATGGATGGCACGAGTGGCGCATCCAGGTCGGATAATGCGATGATATCTGCATGTCTGCTGTCCTTCTTTCCATCGGCATCCTGCGTTCGACTGGACGTGCAGTGGCGGATGACGGTGAAAGCTGCAACGAACCAAAGGTTTAACGGTATCCAAAAGCGCAAAAAAAGTCGCCCGCTTCGTCGAAAAAACACAACAGGACGTGATGGCAATTTCATGGCTGTTCACGTACCGGGTTCTTTTGACCGGCATTCTGATCGGAATGATATATATATGGTTTTCAGGGTGTTGTCAAGGCGGCGAGACGGGAGTGTGTGTAGCGAGAGCGAGCAAAAGTGCGCTACAGGTGCGTTGACATCGGTTCTTTTTTTCACTAAAGTAACTTATAATTGATAATAAAATTGTTATGAGTGATTCCTCAACCCCCCCTGCCTTGCGGCATCATTTTATTTCCTGTTTGGCCACTTAGCCATCTTCTATTCAAAGATGTTTCACAAAAGGAGATTCACATGGAAAATTCAAGTCCCGACAGAGATAAATCGAATCACAAGGATGTCTTGAGACAATTGAAATCGGCTTTCGAAAAATTGCCTCATGATATTTTCCTTTACCTGTTCACGAGCAAAGAGCAAGAGAGTGTTTTCAGCCAAGCAACCCGCCAGGTTATCCAATCCTTTCAGGAAATATCTTCCCGAATCAAATATGAAGAACATGACCTCAGCCACGAACTGGCTGCCAAATGGAAGGTGGAAATTTCGCCAACACTTCTGATGGCGCCGGATCGGTATTCGATCCGATGGACGGGCGCTCCCATTGGAGAAGAAGGTCGAACATTTGTGGAAAGCCTCATTCTTATAGGTCTCGGAAAAAGCAACTTAAGCGATCAATCTCTCAAAATCGTCAAGAAAATTAACTCGCCGAGAAAAATCAAAGTATTCGTAAGTCCCACCTGTCCTTATTGTCCCTTTCAGGCTGTCAATGCGATAAAAGCGGCGATCGAAATCCCAAAACTGGTTTCTCTCGAAATTATTGACATTCAGTGCCATCCGGAATTGGCCGAAAAATACAACGCTTACAGTGTTCCGTTGACCTTTTCCAATGATGTCCTCATCGCGCAAGGGGCTCAGTCGGAAGAGCTGTTTATTGCATCCTTGTACACGCTGGAAGAGCAAACGGTTTTTATCCCGGAGAGCGACGCCGAACGGATCGAAACGGAGCTTGTTATTGTCGGCGGAGGACCCGCGGGACTGACAGCGGGAATTTACGGTGCCCGAAGCGGGCTAAAGTCGGTGGTGGTTGAAAAAGGTGCTCTCGGAGGGCAGGTAGCAATGACTCCTGTCGTTGAAAATTATCCGGGTTTCACCCAGGTCGGAGGTAAAAGCCTTGTAGACATCATGGTAAGCCATGCCCTTCAATACGTTCAGATTTTCCAGGGAGAAGAAGTCATTGATATAACGCCCGGCCAACCGATGGAAATCATTACCAGCCGTCGCACCTTTGTGTCGAAGGCGGTTCTGCTTGCGACCGGCGCAACCTACAGAAAACTCGATGTTCCGGGGGAATCCAGGCTGGCGGGAAGAGGGGTGAGTTATTGCAGCACCTGCGACGGACCGCTGTTTAAGGGAAAAAAGGCGGTAATGGTAGGCGGCGGAAACAGTGCGGTAACGGAGGCGCTTCATCTTTCTCACATGGGCGTTCATGTTACACTCATCCACCGGCGGGATGCCTTAAGAGCACAGGATCATCTTGTCGGAAATCTCAAAGAAAACAAGATTCCGATCCTATGGAACACCGAAATCAAGGAGATACGGGGGAAAGAACGAGTGGAAGCGCTTCTTCTTTTTAACAACAGAACCGGTGAAACATCCACCTTTCAAACGAGCGGGGTATTTGTTGCAATCGGCTATGAACCGGCGGTCAAACTTGCAAAAAAGATCGGTGTAGCGCTGACACCGGAAGGCTACATCAGGCATGACGGTCGGCACCGAACCAATATTCCCGGTGTATATTCCGCGGGGGATGTGGAAGGAGGATACAAGCAGATCGTAACGGCAGCAGCCCAGGGTTCTGAAGCGGCCATGACGATTTTTGAAGATCTCATCCATCCGTACTGGCGGAACATGTAGAAATGATTTGAAATTCCGCCAACCCCGCTTCTCGGAAAATGGAGCCCGTCGCTCTCCTGTTCAGTATATACCCTTTCTATCGCACGCGCTGCGAATTTCCCTATTGCACCGCCATCAAAATCATCCCGACCTTATTTTCGATCTCCCGGATTTTTTTGATCTGTTCATCGGTTAAATTCGGGGCGAGTTTCGTTTCCGGACATGAAAATGCCAGAAGAGTTACTCCCAGTTCCTTTTCCAGATTTTGGATTTCTTTAAGCTCATCCACACCCGGCTTAGAAAAGCTGCAAAGTATAGTCATGACGAATCTCCTCCTTTCTGTTCCGTTCCGTATGCCTGGATCTTTAATCAAACGGTTCGATTTCTAAAAACATTTTCCGTAAAAACAAGAATTTTGTCCATAGGTAAAAAGACTCATTTTATGAAGGGAGAAAGACCCGACAGGAATTCCTGTCGGATCGGTGAGGCAAATTCCCATGATAAAAAACAGAATCTTGCATAGAATCGGCAAAGACTGTAAGGTGTTTTTGAACGTTTTCAATTCATGCTCAGCCGTTTTTTAATAATATAAATCATTTTCAAAATCAGGAGAACGCCATGGAGCTTCGCATGCTGGGTACAACCGGAATAAAAATCACCCCGATCATCATGGGCACCTGGCAAGCCGGGAAGGCAATGTGGACGGGTATTGAAGACGCCGAAACAACAAAAGCGATTCGGGCAGCGTTTGATGCAGGCATAACAACCATTGACACGGCGGAAGTATACGGAGACGGTCATTCGGAGCAAATCATCGGTGAAGCACTGGCGGATGTTCGTGAACGGGTGGTTTACGCCACCAAGGTATTCCCCAATCATCTTCGGTACAACCAGGTGATGGAGGCTTGCGATCGTTCGCTCAGAAATCTCAAAACTGACTACATCGACCTTTACCAGATCCACTGGCCGTCCGGTTCGTTCGGAACCAAAAGAATTTCCATTGAGGAGACCCTGCGTGCGATGAATGACTTGAAAAAAAAGGGAAAGATCCGGGCGATCGGGGTGTCCAATTTTTCACGAGCCCAACTGGAAGAAGCTGCAAACTACACCAGGATCGAAAGTTTGCAGCCGCCTTATTCACTGTTCTGGCGGCAAGTGGAAAAGGAAGAGATGCCATACTGCGTCGAGAACAACATGACAATCCTGGCTTATTCCTCAATGGCCCAGGGAATTCTGACAGGCCGGTTTGGTCCGGGCCATCAATTTGCAAAAGGGGATCACCGATCGAAAAACAAACTCTTTGAACCGGAACATTACAATCGAGTTCAACAGGCACTGAAAAAATTGCGGCCAATCGCCGATGCTCACGGAATTACCCTTGGACAGCTGGCGCTGGCTTGGGTCATTGCCCAGCCGAATACATGTGCGATTGCCGGGGCGCGAAATGCCCGGCAGGTTATTCAAAATGCCCAGGCCGGCCGGGTGCGTCTGTCTGAATCCGATCTGTCGGAAATGGACGCAATCGGACGTATCGTTACGGATTTTTTGGATCCGGACCCGGTTATGTGGAAATGGTAATCGGGCAACGGATAGGATAAAAAAAATTTTTGAATCAGACGGAAGCGACCATTCTTTTCGGCTTAACCGCGGGATGTGATTTCGGGCTATTTTCGAATCAAATTCTGATAGGCATGCTGAATTTCTTTAAAACGCTTTTCTGCTAGTTCTCTGAATTCATCACCCAAGTAAAGTACTTTGTCCGGGTGATATTTGTTTGCCATTTCCCGGTAGGCCCGTTTGATTTCATCCCGGGATGCCCCGTTGTGCAGCCCGAGCACTTCGTAAGAGTCTTTTTCGATGCCTGCCTCGGTGAATTGGGATTTTTCGCCGTTTGGTTTCTCTTCAGCGAATTTTTCTTTTTTAAAGGATTGCCGGAACTCCCGATTTTCATTGCTATTACGCGATTCCTTCGATTTGCCGGAGTAAAGATACCTAAGCAAAAAACCAATAACGACGAGATCATCGAGCCATCCCCAGCCGATCAATAAATCAGGTAAAAAGTCATAAGGCCATAACGCATAAAGCAGTGCAAGAAGGATGAATAAAATTTTCCACATGATTCATCCTTATATCACTTATCCTGTCCCCCACGCAATGCATGCTTTATTTCCATTATACGAACGTCGATATGATCCGACTTTAAACCGGCCGAAAACGACCCGGGATTACCTGTCGATATCCGTCATAATTTTCTTGATTTCATATTTCTATTTAATTAAAGTAGTTAACTCGTGTCGGAACGAATTAAAAAACAATTCCATTTTCACGGCGCGCATTTGACCATTTTATGATTTTCTGTTTAACTCAGGCAAACGATAGACAGGATGGTTGAAACCACCATCATTCGTAACACCGGTGGACGTAGTTGGATTGAAAGATGATTTCTTGGAAAAAAGCATGAAACACGGATACTGGATAATCGGTTTTCTTTTTTTTACCGGGTATCTTCTCTTTGCGTATCCGTCCTCCGCTAGAATGGTCAACGACCCGCTCGGACGGGAAGTGTCTCTCCCCGTAGATCCTCGGAGGGTCGTAGCGCTTGCGCCGAGCATTACCGAGATCGTGTTTGCCCTGGAAGAGCAAGATCGCTTGAAAGGAGTGACCCGATACAGCGATTTTCCTCCTGAAGCCTTAAAATATCCGAAGGTGGGCTCCTATGTACAGTTGGACCTTGAAAAAATTGTGGCCTTGAAACCGGATCTTTGCATTGCAATAAGAGACGGAAATCCAAAAAATGTCATTGATCGTCTTGCCTCTCTGAACATCCCGGTTTATGTTGTGGACCCAAGGAATTCAGAAGCCGTAATGGAATCGATCCTTAAAATCGGGATGCTTCTGAACGCTGCTGAAAAGGCGGAGAAACTGGTGAAAAATATGCGGTGTCGGATTCAGCGGGTAAAATTTCTGGTTGATCGAGTCGATACCCGCCCCCGGGTCTTCTTCCAGATCGGAATTTCACCTATTATTTCCGTCGGCACCCATACGTTTTGCCATGAACTCATCGTACTTGCCGGAGGAAAGAATCTTTCGGAAGGTCCTGTTTCCTACCCGCGGTTTTCAAAGGAACAGGTTCTGGCAATCTCCCCGGAGGTTTTGATCGTGTCTTCCATGGAAAGGGAGAGGGTTTTCGAACAGGTGAAATCGGAATGGGATCAATGGCCGGATTTGCCCGCCGTGAAAAACAAACGGATTTTCCTGGTAGATTCCAATCTTTTTGATCGACCGACCCCCCGGCTGGTGGATGGTCTTGAATTACTCCTGCAACTGATTCATCCCGAAATTTTCGAGGAAGATCCGTGAATCGGAATAAGCCTTTTCTTTTTAAACGTATTCTGAAAATTTCAGTATGGATGGTGCTGCTACTGTTCATCGCCGGGTTTTTGGGAATTTCCATGGGATCCGCCGGGTGAGGAGTGGGCGCTTTCCTGCAATCTCTGCTGGGACAAAAAGAAATCGATTCCATGACGGAGACCATCATTTGGCGAATTCGCTTTCCTCGAGTCGTTCTTGCGACCCTGGTGGGAGCGACCCTCTCGTTGGGGGGTCTGGTGTTCCAGGCACTGCTTCGAAACCCATTGGCGGAGCCTTACATCCTGGGCATTTCCGGCGGTTCGGCAGTTGGAGGGATCATCGGCATCCTGATGGGGCTTTCGCGGTTCCCGGGTGTCGGACTTGCCGCCTTCTGCGGAAGTATGGCCACGCTGTTGCTGATCCTGATGATGTCGTCCGGCCAAACGATTCTCAAGAAGGATTCTCTTCTTTTATCAGGGGTAATGGTCAACGCCTTTTGTACAGCCGTGATTATGTTTCTTGTTTCCCTGACGCATGATTCGCGGCTTCACAATATTATTTTCTGGCTTATGGGAGACCTGTCCTCGACGGATATCGGCCAGGTCGGGATGCTGTCTTTGACCATTCTTCCCTGTTTTCTTTTGCTGTTCTGGTTCTCCAACACAATGAACCTGCTTCTCATGGGAAAAGAAATGGCTCAGACCATGGGTGTCAATGTAAAGGCGGTGACCGTGATCCTGCTGGTCGCCACTTCATTGATGGTCAGCGCCACCGTGAGCCATTGCGGACTCCTGGGCTTCGTTGGTCTGGTGATGCCGCATTTGCTTCGGCTTGTTTTGGGCCCCGACCACCGGATTCTGGTTCCGGCGTGTGTACTGGGCGGAGGCGCCTACATGGTTCTATGTGATCTGCTGGCAAGAATTCTGCCTCAACAGGGGGAAATGCCCGCCGGTGTGATTACGGCCATGATCGGCGCACCGCTTTTTATATTTCTTTTGAAAAGATCCAAACGATGAATTCAGCGATTGTTGCCATGGATTTAACTTTTTCGTATCGGAATACACCGGTTTTAAAACGAATTTCATTTTCGATACGGAAGGGAAATTTTTTCATCATCATCGGGCCCAATGGATCCGGAAAGACGACCCTCATGAAGATCCTTTGCGGCGTTTTACCGGCGCAAAATGGCCGATTGGAAATAATGGACCGTCCATGCCGGAACTACACGAGAAAAGGCCTGGCAAAAACCATCGCATTGGTTCCACAGATGGCCTCGATGGATTTTCCGTTCACCGTAACCGAACTGGTTCTGATGGGACGTTCGCCCCACCTTGGGATGCTGGGGCTTGAGAAGGAAGAAGATATTGAAATCGCCCGGCAGGCCATGGCCTTTACCGAGGTGGCACACCTGGCATCCCGTAAGATTGACGAGTTGAGCGGCGGAGAGCGGCAGCGCGTTTCCATCGCACGGGCCATCTGTCAGGAGCCTAAAATTATTCTTCTGGATGAACCGACAGCATCTCTGGATCTTGCTCACCAGGTTCGGGTAATGGATTTGATGGAACGGCTGAAGGAGGAAAAATCAGTCACGGTGGTGATGGTATCCCATGACGTGAATCTGGCCGCCATGTACGGTGATGATCTGCTTCTTCTCAAAGACGGCCGGATCATCAGCCTGGGATCACCCAACGAAGTGCTTACTTACCGGACCCTCGAAGAAGTCTATGGATGCACCTTGCTGGTGGATAAAAGTCCGGTCGGAGAATTTCCGAGGGTTACCTCGGTTCCCGGAAAATTTATCGATTCATCATCGAGATAGCAATCGGCAACGGGTTGACGGTTCAGTAGGATCGCCCAACGGTGCTACGAGAGGATATCCCCAACGAAAAATTATCACCGTACAGCCTGCTATTGCTGAAAAGACCGACAGGAAATGAAAGATTCCGATCCGCTTCTGATCCGATCCATGCTTTTCGGGATCAAAAAGTTGGAAGCAAGTCCCAGGACTTTCCCCGTCGGTTCCCCGGCTTTTTCTTAAGATTCCCTTCTTCATTGTCGATATTCTTTTCATCGTTTTTTTTGGTTTCGCTCATTCATGGTGGAGCCTGTTTCGGCGGCAGATATGCCGCCCGATCTTTTTGATGGTTGTGGTTGATCATCATGAGAACCAGTCGTAACGTTGCTACGGGGAAAATATCCTGATTTTTAAACTTGAACGCATCGCGGCGTCCATGCACCCTTGCGTGATATATCCTTTTTAATATATGATGATGTTTAATTTCTCCGGCTTTCCAGTGGAGGCTTATAGCCGGGAAAAACCTCGATTGATTACTTTTTCTATTGGATTTCTTTACCCTTATTCGACTTATTACTTTACCGGAGGCAAACAACATGTCCGATTCCAAAGCGCAGCATCCCGAAAAAAATGTTTCACAATCATCTGAACCGACGGTTTCCATCTGCCCGAACGGTGAAGCGTTTCCTTTACCGAAAGAAGCCGATTACCCGGAAGAATTCAAGCGAATTCAAAATATTGTCAAAGAGCAGCGTTTTCTGGGCCGTGAAATCGTGATGGTGATGGGTGTCGGTTTTGTCGGAGCCGTGATGGCGGGGGTTATTGCCGACTCGGTGGACAAAAAAACCGGAAAGCCCTCCAAATTTGTAATCGGCATGCAAAGACCTTCTCCCCGCTCCTTCTGGAAGATTCCGTATTTGAACCGGGGGCTGGCGCCTGTAGAAGCGGAGGATCCGGAAGTCGTTCCGATGATTCGACGCTGCGTGATGGAGAAAAAAACCATGATTGCCACCTATACATACGATGCGCTGTCACTTGCCGATGTCGTGGTGGTGGATGTTCAATGCGATTATCTGAAAGAAACCCTCGGAAACGTCAGGCAGGGTAAAGCGGACATCGTTGCACTGGAGGAAAGCCTGAAGGTTATCGGAGAAAAGATCAATCCGGAATGCCTGGTTCTGATCGAAACAACGGTTCCGCCGGGAACCACCGAGTATGTTGCGTATCCAATCATGAAAAAAGCATTTGTAAAGCGAGGTCTACAGGATGTTGAACCGCTCCTTTCCCATTCGTTTGAACGCGTAATGCCCGGTCGTAATTATGTCGCTTCGATCCGTGATTTTTGGCGGGTTTGCAGCGGTATCAACGAAAAGGCGAAGAAGCGAGTCAAGGCGTTTCTTTCCGATGTGCTCAACGTGGATCAGTTTCCACTCACGGTGCTGGACCGGCCGATTGAGAGCGAAACCTGCAAGATCGTTGAAAATTCCTACCGGGCCACAACTCTGGCTTTTCTGCACGAATGGAGCGTGTTCGCCGAGCGGAACGGAGTGGATCTTACGAAGGTGATTGAAGCCATCAAGGTTCGCCCCACGCATTCGAATATGATTTTTCCGGGCCCCGGCATCGGCGGGTACTGTCTGCCGAAGGACGGAGGATTAGGGGTCTGGGCCTACCACACGCTGATGGGATTTGAAGACGACATCTTCAAAATAACCCCCCTTGCCATCGATATCAATGATACGCGCGCGCTTCGTGCCGCCCAGTTGGTGCGCGACGCACTGAGAAACATGGGAAGGATTGTCGCCGCCTCGAAGATTGCCGTTCTGGGGGCTTCCTACCGCGAGGATGTGGGAGATACGCGCTACAGCGGGTCTGAAATTCTTGTCCGAAAATTGACCGAAATGGGAGGTGATGTGACCGTTCATGACCCCTATGTCAGGCATTGGTGGGAGCTTGAAAAACAGGAGAGCTACCCGGCTCCCGGCCATTCACGGTCCAGGTTCTTCAGAAATCAGGAAAAGCTCAACGAACTGCATGTTCATAACGAATTGTCGGAAGCCCTGAGAGGAGCCGATGCGGTGGTGTTTGCCGTCAGACACCAGGCGTATCGGGAACTCAAACCCGAAACTGTGGTGGAAATGACCGGACGGCCAGCTGCCGTCATTGACTGTTTCGGTATGCTCGACGATCGAAAAATACGGCGCTATTTTGAGCTTGGTTGCGAGGTGAAAGGCCTCGGTCGAGGGCATGTCAAACGCATCAAGGATGAAGTAAGGAATTGAAGATTTCCGGAGGCTTGCAGCGGGTTCAGGAGACGTGTCGGAACAGGATTGAAATGGTAAAAATAGCCATGTTGCCGAGGATATGAATCGTGATGGGGGTCAACAGACTGCCTTCGACCTCGTATGCGATCGCAAAAAGAAAACCGCCGAAAATCTGAGGAATGGGAAGGCCCTGTGATACGGGATGCATGAGCACGAACAAAAGAGTGCTGACCATCAGGGCCAACGGAATTCCCCATTTTCTGAAAAAACCATATAGGATTCCACGAAAAAAAATCTCTTCGGCAACCGGTCCGACAACGCCGCCGACGGCAAAAAAAAGGGCCATTTTTACATGTCCTGTGGGCAGGTTGGGCTCTACCAGAGACAGGGGATTCAAACCGATGGCTCGGATTAACAAACAAGCGAAACCGATAAACATTCCGAAAGAAATCGACCAGATGAATCCTTTTTTAAGGCCGTCAATCATCCGGGACGGTGCTAGTCCAATAGAAGACGGGCCATTTCCAACGAACGAGACCAATTGTATCATCAACCATATTTGAAATGATCGGGCCGCTCCGAGTATGATGATCGGATCGTATCGGATCGCTGAAGACACCATCCCGGCTCCGACCTCGATTGAGAAAACCGCGCCTATCGTTATCATCAGGGTTTTTGATTCGATTTTTGCTTCCACCCAAGCGTCCTCATCGCCTTGTAGGCATACCACTGTTCATACCAGTGATCGGATGTTTCCATCCGATTCATGATTTCGGTAACCGCTCTTCGATCCCCTCTCCGGCCTAAGGCATAAAATGCCATGCAGACTACGTTCGGATGGGAGTCATCCAGCATCTCCAATAAATTTTTGAAAGTCTCCGGCTTTCGACTGTGGCCAAGGGACCGTGCCAGCCAGTAGCGTTCCGGTACATGCGGACTTTTCAAAAGATCCCGGTAGGCGGAAAAATCGGCTACTTCAATCTCTTCCCGTGCGGCGATCTTCAAAGCGGCAACTCGATCCCGCCAGCGGCCGGATGTAAGTGATCGGATTGGATCGCTCGCCCGGATTTCTTCACTTTGATTCGGATGGAAAAGAACCGTCACCGCAATACCGATTAAGAGGCATAGAACGGATGCGATCACAGACGGAGCCGTTCCCGTTGCAAACACGGACGACAAGAAACGAAACAGGCCGTAAAGGATCATGTAAGACATGATGGGAAGAGCGATCAAGAGCGAAAAAAAAGTAAATTGACGGAAGTAGGCGTGCCGGTCGCTTTTCCGGGAGAATTCTTTCAGTCGGCTTCCGGAATCGGAGAAAAAATCTTTAAGAGGCACCTGGAGGACGGTTTTTTCATCGTTCTGGAAAAGAAGGAGATCGCCTTTTCCTGTAATCTTGAGATCGACTTTCCGATCTTCCCATACGGGAAGGTAATCTTGACGGGTTAATTCTTCTTTTAAATCCTCTTCCAGAGACTTTTGGACGATATTTTGGAAGGCGCATGTTTTGAGGATTTTCTGATCCAATGATTTGAGGGCTTCCGCCGGGTATAAGGTATATCGATAGTAATTGTCGCTGATTTTCGTTCCGAAGGAATTGGATAAAAGAAAATGATCCCTGAAGTTTATAAACATATCGCTGCTCCATTGCGATATCCAGAAGAATGCCAGAAGCGCCGCCGGGACAAAAGGGATCATTTGTTTCAGCTGCGACTTTTCCCCGATTCGGTAGGGGAGCCATTTTGTGGCGGCCCAGAAGATCCCAGCGGGAATGATGATAAAATAAGAAATGGTCATCGGACAGCAACCACGACAGTTCATCGCCATCAGACGACAGAGCCAGAATACGAAATAAAGGCCCAAAATGATTTTGTTCCGGTGAAACAAACGATCCCATATCCATTCGGCGGCCAGAGTAAGAATCGTCAGTCCGGCCCCGGCCGTCAGCGTAAAGAAAAGGCCCCCGAAAAAAGCCGGACCGAAATCATGGAGGGTGTCCATGATTTTTTGGTTGGGTACGGTCAGATAGCCGGCGCTTTTAATCAGCACCAGCTTATCATAAAGTGTCGCATTGGAACCGTAGACCCCGATGGTGGACAGGATCTGCGCGGCGGACAAGCCGATCAGCATGATAAGCGCATAACGGGCTCTACACATCGTATTCCGTTCAAAAAATGAATCGAGGTTTCCCCGGCTCTATTCAATGTTTGTCAATATAAAAACCCCTTTGAGCCTTAGGTACTCCATATATCCCGGTGATAAAAATTGCCGCCTTCCTTAAACTGGATCGGGATGGATCTTTTTTTAAAGATATCTTTAAGAAAATACTTTAAATAATATATCAGAACACTTAGAAAATATTGTCTTATATGATCATAAATATCGTTCCAACCAATCTAATGAGGCGATCAGGTGTTCATATGAAAAAACTTCCAGTGACAGCACGCCTGTGAACCGTTTCAAAATCCGGGTGATCGGACGGATTTCTTTCGGATCCAGTTTATCCAGGGATATATGGTCCCGTTTGTTTTTCACGCCGTGAAGGTGAATAATTGTTGTCCGGTCGGCATACCGATTGAATATGGTTTCAACCTCGATTTCAGAAAGGATAAGATGCCCGAGGTCAATGCAAACGGAAAGGTCAAAATCCCTGATGATCTTATCGACCCATTCAAATGGGTACATAAGTGTTTCAATCGAAATCTTTCGACTCTCGATACCCTGGGCAATCAGTTGATCCATGCTTTTATATGAAAGCTCCTGCCATTTTTTTACGTATTCGCTCGAAGTCGAAATTCCTTCATAGGATAGATGAAGCGTCCAGGTCGTGGGGCAAAGGGGGGAAAAAAGGTCGATGATCCTCCGAATTGCTTCGATTGCGTGATTTCTTTGACTCGGGTCGGGATCGCTCAAGGATATATCGATCGGCAGGTGAACGTTGTAAGACAGGTCGAAATTTTTTGAATACCGGCGGAGTTTTTCAATCTCCCGTTGGGTTGGAAAACTTTCCGGCGCCGCGCTCTCATAAATTAGAAGTTCGATTTCATCCAAATATGGGGCCAGCATTTTCACGTTGGGAAGAATGCGGTCCGGATAAATGTAGGAAGTGGTTCCCAGCCGGAACGGATATTTTTTTTTGAATGATTTGGACAGGGAAGGGTAATTCAACATATCGGTGCCGTTGGTTAAAGAAAGTCAACATCTGCCGCCTGATGCATGCGACAGATGTTAATAAAAAAAAGCGGTGATTGCCATCAAGATTACTACCCACAGCATGGCGGAAAGGATCATCAGATCGCAGGCTTGTTTGATATGATTCAGGTTCACGTTTGCAAAACGCCGGCCGATGGCCGGTTTGCACACCAGTTTTCCTCCATAAAAACTCGGGCCTCCGAGTTTGACTTCAAGGGCTCCTGCAAAAGCGGCTTCCGAGCAACCCGAATTCGGACTGCTGTGGTTCTTTCCCTCTTTAATGCCTGTTCGAAGCGCAATCGATCCTCTGCCGGAAAGAATTTGGGAGGCAAGCGCGATCACAAAAACGGAGAGCCGGGCGGGAATAAAATTCGCGGCATCATCCATCCTTGCTGCCGCTTTTCCGAAATCCCTGTACCGCTCATTTTTGTATCCGATCATGGAATCCAGCGTATTGACCATCTTGTATGCCATCGCAAGGGGAGCTCCGCCGATTGCCGCAAAAAACAGTGGGGAGATAAAACCGTCCACCAGATTTTCGGCTACCGTTTCGACCGAAGCCTGGATGACGCCATGTTCCGTCAGAGGTTCGACATCCCTGCCGACGATTCGTGCGACCTTTTTTTTCGCATCGTTCAATTGATTCTGCTTGAGCGCGCCGTAAACATCCATTGCATATTTTTCAAGACATCCGGCTGAAATGCAGTAATAAATCATCAGGATTTCCGTAACGATTCCAATTACCGGATGAATATTCCGGGTGGCTTTTACAATCAAGAAACTCAATATCCAGGTAAAAAAAATTAGGAAAAATGAAAAAAAAGCCCCGGAAATGAAAAGAGGGATGGACAGGTTTCTGAAACGAGGCTCCAGAGCAGCAATCGATTTCCCCATCCATCGAATGGGGTGCGGAAGAAATTCCGGATCTCCAAAAATGAGATCGATAATAAAAGCCGCGGGGAGGATGTGCCATGTTTGAAGTATCATTTTTTATAATTGCGGTTTCAACCGCACTTTCACAAAAAAGCGTGTTTGGTTGAAAACGGTTCTGCAGGATTTTATATCAAATGAGAGGAATTTTTCGCTATTTTTCAATGATGGGTTTCCGCTCAGATCCTCGATCATGACATTGCTCCTGCGGAAACCATCAGGAAAAGCAGGGATTCGATAATTTCGTTCATTGCTCCAAGCATATCACCGGTAATACAACCGATTCGTTTTTTGTAGTAAGATAGAATCAATATGGTCAGGATCAAAAAAACAACGTTGAGCCAGAGGCCCTTCCATCCCAGGAAAAAAGAAAGGACGACCGGAACAATCAATCCCCAGAAATCTTGGAGCGCCGGGGTGCCGGCGAAAAAGGAATGCCCCGTGCCGCCTTCCGCTCTTCCATACTCCAGGAAGCGTATTCCGAATATCATACCGGCTCTTGCATAGCTCGGGATTATGATAAGCAGAAGACTCCGGTGTACATCCAGGCACGCGATCCCCCCCCATTTAATCGACAGACCGCAAACGACGGCGACAAGTCCCATGACGCCGATCCTGCTGTCTTTCATTATCTCAAGCGCCTTTTCCCTGGATCTGTGCCCATAGAGGCCGTCCGCCGTGTCCGCCAGACCGTCCAGATGAAATGCACCGGTAACGGCAACCAGAAAGATCACATCCAGAAGGGCTGCGACCGGTCGCGGCCAAAGTCGAAAAGCCGCCTGATCAAATACGGCGAGAAGCAAGCCCAATATGACGCCGACAACCGGGAAAAACCGGATGATCCCTTTGGGATCAAAAATGCCGGGTTTACCCAGAGGCAAAATGGTGAGAAATTGTATGGCAGAAATCAAATTCCGCATTGGTTTTTGGATGTGAGATGAGGCTTCACAGTTTTAAAGAGAAACATGAAATAAAATTCTATAACCTCATGATAATTTTTGTTATTTAATCGAAACGGGAATACCGGCAACCATCCATATTACGCGGTCTGCACAGGTTGCCAATGCCTGATTGGCAAAACCTGCTGCGTCCCTGAACTGTCTGGCCAGCCGGTTTTCCGGTACGATTCCCGTTCCGACTTCGTTTGAAACGATGATCACTTTGCAAGGCGCATTTTTAATGGATTGCGTCAGCCGTCGGGTCGGCTCGGCAATTTTGTCCGGATCACCGGTCTCCATAAGGAGGTTGCTTATCCATAATGTCAGGCAATCCACCAAAATCAGGTTTGCTTTCCGGCTTTGAACCTCGATTGCCTCCGGCAACCGATGCGGAACTTCTATCGTGGTCCATTCCGAACCTCTTTGCTGCTGGTGGCGTTCCACCCGCTGTTTCATTTCATCATCAAAGGGTATGGATGTGGCCAAAAAAAATTTTTTGCCGCCGGGAATTGCGGCCGCCAGTTCAAGAGCATAACGACTCTTGCCGCTTCTGCATCCGCCGATCAAAAATATGGTTTCTTTCACGATTATTTCCCGTTTTTTGTAATGGTTGGACATGTTTTGGGCCTTAACCGGCGCGATCCGGCCTCCCTGCCATCAAAAGTCTGTAGAGAACGGTTAATCAAACTTTTTTCCTTTTCGGATCCGGTACTGAAAACAGGCAGAGAACGGGTTTTTCGGAAGTTATTATTTCTCAATTCCAACTCTGGCCGAAACCCCTTTCCGGTAATAATGCTTGATTTCTTTCATTTCAGTGACCAGATCCGCCCTTTCAATCAATTCGGGACCCGCATCTCTTCCGGTGATCACTAATTCCACATCATCCGGTTTTAACCGGATCAGATCCAGAAGATCCTCCAGCGTCACCAGACCATACCTGACGGCCACATTTCCTTCATCGATAATGACCACAGTATACGCACCGGAGGCGAGGATGGATTTCAGCCGCTCCACACCTTTTGCAGCGGCTCGAATGTCTTCGTCGGATGGTTTGCCTTCAATAAAACGGCCATGCCCGTATTGCTCGACCGTAATCAGATCGGAAAACCTCCGGATTGCCCTGATTTCACTGTAATCGCCGCTTTTGATAAATTGCGCGATAAAAACCTTTAACTCTGCACCGGCGGCTCTTAAGGCAAGTCCCATTGCGGCAGTGGTTTTTCCTTTTCCGTCTCCGGTATAGACATGGACATATCCTTTCAAAACCTGTATGCCCTTTCATTTGGCGATGTTTTTTTTCCAAGCAGAATCCGTTTTTCTGAAATAGGAGAAATCGTATTTAATGTCAATCGAAAGGTTGATTTCCCGGGATTTCTACTATGGACTCACGGTTTCCCCAATTATGTGTCGATATGGCTTACGAAATGAACCGGCCGGGCGCCTATTTTTTAAAACCGATCTGAATTGAGAATTTCGAATTCATGCCAGGCAGAAAAAGCCCGGATAAAAAAGTTTATCCCCTTGCAAGTATTAAAAAAAACGAGTAAATTGATTCAATTGTCATGACCCTGAAAAAGGGACCGTTGTATAATGCCTTCTTTCACTCAATTTTTACGTCAGGCTCAAATTTAAATTCTTGAAATACGCATGGTATTCCTGTGATCTATAATTGTCGCCTTTTCCGCACGTAAACAAGATTGAGCATTTTTCAAAGGTCTCCAAGTGATTCGCTCACTGTAAACCAGACGGAGCGACTTGCCGTTGGCGGATCGCATGGTTCGGGGAATGATCTTTAAACCATAATGCCGGAAAACAGGGAAGGTCAGAATGACATCAAGTCAAAAAACAGGCGCCCAAATATTAATTCAGAGCCTCATCGAAAGCGGTGTGGATCATATATTCGGATTTCCCGGCGGAGCCGTGATTCCGATTTATGACGTTCTTTATGAAGCTTCACTGAAACATATTTTAACCCGACATGAACAGGGAGCGGCTCACGCCGCGGACGGGTATTCGCGGGCAACAGGTCGTGTCGGGGTATGCTTGGCCACTTCAGGCCCGGGAGCAACCAATCTGGTGACGGGTCTTTCTACCGCTTATATGGATTCCGTGCCGATGGTGGCCATTACCGGGCAGGTTCCCGTTTCGATGATCGGCAACGACAGTTTTCAGGAAGCGGACATTTATGGGATCACCATCCCGGTGACTAAATACAATTATCTGGTTAAGGATGTGAACGATCTTCAACGCATTATCAAAGAGGCCTTTTATATCGCATCGTCCGGAAGGCCGGGCCCTGTTTTGATCGATATCCCAAAAGATGTCCAGCAGGCCAAGACAAGAATCAAAAAAATCGGGCCGGTCAAACTGCCCGGTTATCATTCACCCAGTCAAGGACACCCCAGGCAGATCCATGCCATCCTTCAGGCGATCAAAGATGCCCGTCGACCGATCATTTATGCCGGAGGCGGTGTAGTAAGCTCCGGTGCCAGTGACGAACTCCGAAAGTTTGTTCAGAAGACACAAATTCCTGTTACCACCAGCTTGATGGGAAAAGGGGTGATCCCGGAAACCGACGACTTGGCTCTGGGCATGCTGGGCATGCATGGAACCAAGTATGCCAACTATGCAATCTATGAGTCCGATTTGATCATTTCCATGGGAGTGCGGTTTGATGATCGTGTGGTCGGTAATGTTCAAAAATTTGCTCCTTTTGCCAAGATTATCCATATGGATATCGATCCGGCTGAAATCGGAAAACGCATTGCAGTGGACATTCCCATCGTCGGGGATTTGAAAAACATATTATATATGCTGAATCAGAAGGTTCAGGAACAGAGCCGGAAGAAATGGCTGCAGACGGTGATGCGGATGAAGAAGGAAAACCCTCTAACGTTTGGCGATGACGGCAAGCTGAAACCTCAACTCATCATCCGGACCCTGAGTGAAATGACGAAAGGCGATATTATCATTACAACCGATGTGGGACAGCACCAGATGTGGGTCGCTCTCTATTACCCCACAACGGAACCCCGTCGGTTTATTACTTCGGGGGGGGCCGGTACCATGGGCTACGGTTTTCCCGCAGCCATTGGCGCGACGGTTGGGCGGACGGATATTCCGGTCGTGAATATTACCGGGGATGGCAGCTTTCAAATGTGTATCCAGGAGCTGGCCACTGCCCGGATGTATAATCTTCCGGTAAAAATTTTCATCCTGAACAACGGATACCTCGGAATGGTTCGGCAATGGCAGGAAATGTTCTACGAGAGGCGTTATTCCTATACGAATTTGGAATTTAATCCCGATTTCTGCAAGGTGGCGGAGGGATACGAGATTCCCGCGATTCGGGTCACCGAATCCGAAGCGGTTAAATCCGCAATTGACCGGGCCTTGAATATGGATGGTCCGGTTCTGGTCGATTTTTATATCGACAAGGAAGAAAACGTGGTTCCGATGATCCCGCCTGGAGGAGGGCAAACGGATTTTATTCAAGAAGGAGAAGCAGGATGCTGAAAGTTATCTCAATTCTCGTTCGAAACCATCCGGGGGTGTTGTCTCATGTTGCCGGCATGTTTACCCGCCGGGCCTATAATATTGAAACGATTGCCGCGGGGCAAACCGAAAACCCGGAGGTCACCCGTATCACAATAACCGTTTCCGGAGATGAAGCCGTTTTGGAGCAGGTTACCAAGCAGTTGCGCAAGCTTATCGATGTCATCCGGGTACGCGATCTGAAATATTCAGAATCCATCACGCGGGAACTGGTTCTTTTAACCGTTTACGTATCCATGGATAAACGGCAGGATGTGATGGGTATCGCCAACACCTTCGGGGCGACGATCGTGGATATCTCGGAAAAAACAATGACACTGGAATTTGTGGGCAACCGGCGCAAAATCGATACGATCCTCCATGCCTTGGAGGGTTTCAAAACCAAAGAGCTGGCAAGGACCGGCATCGTGGCTTTGCCTCTGGAGAGTCAGATTGAGCAGCACCGGACGTTGCTTTAAAAGGTTTTAGAAGTAGTTTCAAAACCTCCCATCGGCCCAATCTCTGTGTTGGGACGAGACGTTCAATCCTCAAAATACGAAATGTATTCCTGCGGTTGAACGCCTCGCCCCGCCTTGATCTAAAACCCGATGGAAGGTTTTGAAACCACTTCTAGTGAAGTTTTGCCCCTATGATTTTTCCGGCACCCGGCTTGCAAAATTTCATGGTTGAAAAAGGATGCAAAATTCGAGTGTTTTTATTAAAAGATGGGGCAAAACCACTCCGGTTTCTTCAAGAAAACGTATTGGAGAACCGATTGATAAATCAATATAAGTGCCATATGAAACAGAAGGTTCTTTGTATCATGTTCCGTCAAGCGGTAATGAACAAAGATAGACAGCCTGAAATGAAAGGGTTCCTCCTGTCCGATTTGAATCAGAAAAGCCTTGAGATCGCTCGATTTGCGTGAAACGTAGGAAGGGAGAGGTTCATGTACCGTGAAAACGATGTCAATTTGCTTCGGACTGAACTGCTTGCAATGGTGGAGAATCACCTGACACCGGTAGCGTTGCGTTACGGTTATAGTGACGTGCCGTTGGAAACCAATATCAAATGGCGACCCCAGGTTCTGGTGCTCGGCAATTATTCCTCAGGCAAGTCGACACTTATTAACGATTTCCTTGGGGCCGACATCCAGGCGACGGGGCAGGCTCCGACCGACGATTCATTTACCATCATTACCTACGATGATTCGATACCTTCATCGCCTATCATTCGGGTGACGGAAGAGCGAGACGGCAAATTTTTGCTCAACGACCCGGAATATCCCTACGATATTCTTAAAAAACACGGTCAGCGTTTCATATCCCATTTCAAGCTCAAAAAGGTCAACTCTCCGTTTCTGAAAAATCTCGCCATCATTGATACACCCGGTATGTTAGACAGCCTCACCGAACGCGATCGTGGATATAACTACCAGGAAGTGATCGGAGATTTTGCTCAAATCGCAGACCTCGTGCTGGTTTTGTTTGACCCTCACAAGGCGGGAACGATACGGGAAGCGCACATCAGTCTCAGGGATACATTGCCTGCCCGTACATTCGAAGACCGTGTTCTTTTTGTCCTGAACCGTATTGATGAATGCGATTCACTGATCGACCTGTTACGGGTATACGGAACCCTTTGCTGGAATCTCTCACAAATTACCGGGCGAAAGGATATTCCCATGATTCATCTTACCTATTCGCCCCGTGCCGGAAAAACATCTGAAAATCGGGCTGAGTGTGAGACCGATTATCTTTGCTACCTGGAAAATCAGCGGGAAAAACTGAAAAAGGCCATTCTGGAGGCTCCTCGTTACCGTCTCGATCATCTGGCCTCATTTATTGAAACTCATGGCGAACGACTTTCCCATCTTCTCGAGGCATTGATCAGCTACCGAAAACAGTTTCGTAAATTTCGCCTAAAGTATGCATTAACCGGATTTTTTGTCAGTTTTCTCGGTGGAGGCGCCGCAATATTTGCAATTACGGCAAACGCCCCCTTCGCTCAAACGGATAGCCGCTGGCAACTGGTTTCAGGAGGAGTGGTCGCGCTGGCGATTCTGATTTCCTGGATGACGCTATTGAGAAAGTATATCCGGTCTATATTCCATCGAAAGCGGTTAAAAAATCTGGACCGGTTGACACCCTTGGAAAATCAGACCCGTCGGGACTGCTGGCAGTCGGTCCGTGAGCTGGTTTACGATTACCTTAAAAAAACCGGAGGATTATTTTCGGAAAAAGAAGTCAAAAAAGAATATGCCGCCGTCCGCCGGGTTTTCAGCAAAAGGGCTCCGGAGATTCGGGAGGCAGTGAATGAACTATCAAGGATCGACTATGACCAGCCGGATACAACGGAAGCTCCGATTTCAAGCTGAGCGAAACCCGCTCTCCCCAAATCTCGCAAGAAAATTGTATCGAGCAAAAGCGGATACTTAAATTCGGATTGAAAAACAGTCAAGGAGGATCGATGGTTGAATTACAAGGTGTGAGCATTGAAGATTTGACCGGATTCGCAAGGGATGCCATTCATCGTTCAGGAAAGGAATCGCTTGCTTTTTACGGCAAAGGAAAGTCTCATGTTCCATTTGACGAGGAACTGATCACCGAGGCCGAACTCGGTCTCAGAAAATTTTTTCAGGATCTGATGAATGCTCATTTTCCCGATCATGCAGTACTTGGAAACGAACAAAAAAAAATGAATTACACGCATGATCCAAACCGATATCTCTGGATTTATGATCCACTGGACGGGGTTGCCAATTTTCAGGCGGGGATACCCATATGGGGTACCTCTTTGGCGCTTCTTGAAAATTTCTGGCCGATTTTCGGCGCATTTTATATGCCTGCCACCGGTGATTTTTTTCATGCCCGTGCGGGACAAAGAGCTTTCCGGGGTGAAGCGGAAATCAGTGTGTCAAATCAAAAAAACATCACGGATGAAAGCCTTCTTCTTACTTACTCAAGGTTTCATCAAAATTATCATTCCACGTTTCCCGGGAAAATTCGGAATCTCGGTTGCACTGCGGCGCATATCTGCTATGTTGCCATGGGGCGGGCGGAAGCTGCTGTTATTGCCAACGAGTCATATCAGGGCCTTGCCGCCGCCCTGATTATTATTGAAGCAGCGGGAGGAAAAATTTATAAAATGGACGGAAGCGATTTTTACCTGAACGAATATATGAACGGAGAAAAAATCGATAATCATTTACTGGTTGCCGGTCCGGAAATTTGTTTACAAATACGCGATTATTTACATGAGGTATAGAAAGTCGTTGCTGGCATCGACGGCTTTTGCCGGAATCGCCTGTTTACCCATTTTCCCACCAGGCAAATAGAATCAGAAACCCCAAACCGATTGCCATCAAGCTGTAATCCAAGCCCGTGAGCGGATGCATCTTTCGAATGGAGCGACCTTTGCGTCCGAATCCTCGAGTTTCCATTGCGATTGCCAGTTCATCCGACAGAACAAATGATTGGATCAGCAAAGGCATCAGCAGTGCGATGAAGTTGCCGGCGTTTTTTATCTTTGGCCGAAGGTCGATCCCCCTGGAGGTTTGAGCATCCATAATATTTCGAATTTTTTGCCCGATCAAGGGAACATATCGCATGGCGGTCGTGAAGATAAAGACGAATGAGTGAGGAATGCCGATCCATTTTAGAGTATTCCCTATTTCCTCTACACCGCTCACGCGGAAGAGGATAAAGGATACGGTCATCAGATTCAGCAACCGGACGGAAAGCAATAGTGCCGTTTGAACATCATAGAATAAAAGCGTGATGATAAAAATCAGGCCGATCATCGGACAAATGAGCCCGAGCGATCGAACCAGCGCACCTCCGATTCCCAAAAGAGGGAGGGAAAATAATAAAATCATGCATTGCACGAGCAGTGTTTCCGGCCTGCGGGTAAGAAACACCGCCAGAATTGCCATAATACACAAAACCAATTTGGTTCGGGGGTCCAATTTTTTCAAAAAATCAACTCCTCATCTTCTTCCGGCCTGATCATCGCTCCAATGCGAACCAGGTATTCATCCCGGCAAAGCTCCCGTGGGTATCCATCCGCAATCAGTCTGCCGTCATGTAAAACGATCCATCGGTCCGCTGTGGCCCGGGCAAATTCCAAATCGTGGGTGACAATGAGAATGGTCAGGCCTTGAGTCCTCAGTTCGTCAAGAAGAGACGCCAACACCTCTCGAAAACGTCCGTCCTGTCCGACGGTCGGCTCATCCAGTATGACGAGTTTCGGTTGCATGACGAATACGGAAGCAAGAGCAACCCGCTTCTTTTCTCCTTCGCTCAGACGGTACGGAGATTTGTCCAGGATCGAATCCAGATGAAAGATATTGCAGATCGTGTAAAACGCATGATCGGTATTTTTTCCAATTGCCCTTGCACCGGCTAAAATCTCGTCCTTGACATTATCCTTAAAAAATTGGTCGTTCGGATTCTGAAAGCAAAGCCCGATATCGGTCGCCAGTTGAGAAGTTGCTTTTCCTTTTATTTTTTCACCTTGAAAAAAAAGATCTCCATCCGTGGGTCGAAGAAGTCCGTTGAATTGTTTGACAAGACTGGTTTTCCCGGCCCCGTTCTTTCCGATGACGGCCACCGTTTCCCCGTTTTTTATTTCAAAGGAAATATTTTTGAGTATTTCTTTTTTTTGGGATCGATAGGAAAGGTTTCGAACCGAGAGTAGGGGGTCATTACAAGCAGGGATGCTGTCGCAACGTTTGGGATAATTCGGCACCAGATGATTTCGCCTTAAAATTTCATAAGAATCTTCCGGAGATCCGTTGAAAATGATTTTTCCATGTTCAGTGACTATGCATCGGGTCGCATCCCGTAAAAAACCACCGACTCTTTGCTCGATAACCAAAACGTTTGTTCCTTGTTCATGGATTTCTCTCAAAACACTTCGGACCTGCCTGATTCCATGCCAATCGAGATTTGAATAGGGTTCATCCAGAATTAAAAGAGAAGGACGGAGACAGAGAACCGATGCGATTGCCACCATTCGCTTTTCTCCGCCGGAAAGATCCATCGGGGATTGACCGAGAAGATCCGTTATGTGAAGACGTTCCGAAATCTCCTTTATTCGTCTTTCGATTTCGCTCTCGGGCAATCCGAGACTCTCCAGGCCAAAAGCGATTTCGTTTTCAACGGTGCTGCTGAAAAGCTGAGCATCCGTGTTTTGCAGCACGGTGCCGACAACCGGAAAAGCACCTGCATCATTGATGGCTAAATATCCTTCCAGTGTGCCGTTGAAGAAATGCGGAATCAGGCCGTTCAGGATATAGCCAAGAGTGGATTTTCCAGATCCATTGGATCCGAAGACAGTGATATATTCCCTGCGTTGAATCGAAAGGTCAATCCCCTTCAATACCCATCCGGTGCCGGGATAACGGTAGCGTATGTTTTTCATCCGGATCATGGTTCCCAGATCCCGGCTTTGCGCAGAAGAGGAAGAGCAAAAAGAGCAATAACCGTTCCTCCAATGGTGCTGATGCTGAATGCAATGATCAGCGCGAATACAGCCATCGTTTTGCCCATCAGAAGCGGCCCCACGATCCAAACACTGATAAGGGAGCCGATCAACCCCGTTCCGATCACTTCTCCGATTCCCGCGATGTAAATATTCTTGAACGATCGATATGCCAAACCCGCAAGAAGGGCTCCGACCATTCCACCGGGAAAAGCCAGAATCGTTCCTATACCCAGGATGTTTCGAATGATCGCCGCCATGAAGGCGATAGCGACTGCATAAGCCGGCCCGAGCATGACGGCACTTAATACATTGACCATATGCTGGGCGGGAAAGCACTTTGATATGCCGACCGGAATAAAAAACGGTGAAAGCGCCACTGCGATGGCCGTCAGGATTACCGCCCGTGCCACGTTTCTTGTCTTCATCGGTTACTCCTTATTTTTGCGGGAACATTTTTTGTCTGAAAGATGCATCCACTGAATATCTTATCCCTCGCGCATTATAAAAAAAGCCGTTTCCAAAGGGAAACGGCTTTTCATTATCAGCAATCCGTTATTTAATTTTTTCGTTTCCCTACGCTGGCATTACCCAGATCAGGTTCAATGGGTGTAATCTCAGGCTGATATAGCCACCCCAATAAATTGTTAAGAAAGATATTGAAATCACCGGAAGGTGTCAAGCATAAACTTCAGCATGAGCTATGCAATTTTAAGAGAATCGATTATTACAAGATATGAAATCGGCTTTCAGCAGCCATCGATTCCTGACCCGGTTTTTTTCGTGCGACACCGGAAGACCTTGAAAAACAATAAATGCCTTGATTTTGACATTGCCTAACCGATGCGCTTCGATTTTTCATCCACTCGTGCGTTAAAACTTTTCGCATTGATCACATATCGCTCATGCGTGCATTTTGTTATTTGATCCACGCCGTCATCGGCAACGATTGAAAAGATGAGTTTGCGGCCCTCAACCTTATCCAGTTTCCCGTTAACCGTAATGGTCAGTCCGGGGGGGGTAGCTGCCGTATGACTTAAGTTCACGCCGATTCCGACGGTTTGCTCGTTCGGCCAGTCGATATGAGGATTAATCGCCTGGATGCAGGCCCATTCAATCAATCCGACCAGGAAGCCGGTGGCAAAGACCTTCGGCATGGCTTGAAATTCCCTGGCTTCGGGATAGAGATGAGCAACGGTTTTGTTCTCCGGCACCTTAAATTTGAATTCAAAGGTCAGACCCGGCTTCAAAGAATCTTTCATGATTTGCCTCCATCATTTTCGGTTGATATCTTTTCATCCAAATATTTTATGAATTTTTTTAAAAACCTTATTTTAGATATCCGGAGCAGCGGGCCCCTTACAGACTTTTTAAGAAATAAAACGTATTCACACGAATAAGTCAAATTAATTCAACAGCCGGAAAATCTTTAATTCGGGCGATCAATGCCCGTTGAGAGGCGAAAAATCCATTCCACTCCATTCCAGGTTTAGTGATGAAAACATTTGAACTCCTCGATTAAATATTACGACTTTCAAAGCATGGATCAAAAAAATGAAAGATTAAAACCGGTCAGTTACAGATGCTTGAAAAATCCATGATTTGCGCCTTGGACGGATTTCTTTACAAAAATTTCTCCGGATGATACTTTACAAATAAAAGTATCTTTTTTGTTTTCATTTTACGCGAATATTTCATGAAGCCTTCGGATGAAGGAGCACAGTGGAGAGTTCTCAAAGGAAATCAATTCTTTGCCCCAACTGCAGGAAACTGATCAGCGTGGATGAGCCTCGGTGTCCTTACTGCGGAATATCGAATCCGGGATCACGGTGGAAAAACAACCTGTGGACACGCGGATTTCAGAATCCGGACCAACTCCTTAAAGGAATTATATATGCGAACATCGGGATTTACATAATTTCTCTCTTGATTAACCCTGGATTTGCGGCTTTCTCTTTAAATCCGTTCGCTTTCTTATCACCGACAAATGACAGTCTC
>Ga0116141_10000629_pt1 | contig 28509 bp, 26 predicted proteins | sample AD_UKC097_MetaG_FD_89744 | JGI IMG/M metagenome (GOLD analysis project Ga0116141, IMG submission 89744) | Active sludge microbial communities of municipal wastewater-treating anaerobic digesters from USA - AD_UKC097_MetaG | ecosystem: Engineered > Bioreactor > Anaerobic > Digestate | place: USA...
CAATATAAAAATAATAGATGAAAAGAAAAAGTTTGTTCGGCAAAATGAAAAAATATTTATATTTGCAGCCTTGAAAAACCCGCCTTTTAGCGGTAAGAAATCTCAGATGGTCAGAGCGTCCCGCATCCGACATCAGGAGGATCGGGAAGGTTGAGAGTTCATTGAAATAGTTATATGGCGACCCCGACAGGTCGGGGTCAGATGGTCAGAGCGTCCCGTATCCGACTTCAGGAGGATCGGGAAGGTCGAGAGTTCATTAAAATATTTGGCGAGATAGCTCAGATGGTTAGAGCGCATGATTCATAATCATGAGGTCGGGAGTTCAATTCTCCCTCTCGCTACAAGAAAATCAGACACTTACACAGACAACGTGTAGGTGTCTTTTGTTTTGTGCTAGGTTTGTGCTAGGTTTTGTATGATTTTGGCCCTTATTATCATAGTATTGAAGTCCTCTTTTATAGACCAATTGTTTGAGATACCTACATTGAGTTGGCAAGAGATATGGTTGGAATTAGTCCTTTTTGCAAGCCCAGCCCGTTGATAATTTCTGAACAACGTGGAACTAATCTCGTCCGACGATCTCGTCTCTTACGTCAAATTTAAGTGGTCTGGTTCAATATTTATGAACGGTTGAAGCAAATTATTCTATTCGCCTGATAGGCCCATTAAATCTGGCTCTCCTTGTGTTAGGCAGTTTCAGAACGAAGGCTTACTTTGGCCCCCTTATGAGAAATCTCATCATACATCCAGAAGATCCTACCACGACTTTTCTTTCAACAATCTATGCAAACCTCAAAAACAAAACCGTCATTAAAGGGGGTATCACAAAATCGGAATTACGAGAACTTATTGATTCCCACGACAGGGTTCTTATGCTTGGTCATGGTTCTCCACGTGGATTATTAAATCCTGGTCAGTTTCCTGATACGAATTCATACATTATTGATGATTCGATGGTTTTAGCGTTAATGAACAAATCTGCCAGTATTTATATTTGGTGTTTCGCCAGTAAGTTCGTCCAACAACATGAACTCTCAGGATTGTGTACTGGGATGTTCATCAGCGAAGTAAGAGAAGCGAATTCATACTGTTTTGATAATATTGATAAGGATTTGATAGATCAATCAAATGAGAGATTCTCTTGGATTGTCTCAAGATATTTAAGCCAGCCGATTAAACTACTTTATAAAAATCTATTACATGATTATGGGTTATTGGCAAGAACCAATCCTATTGTCAGATTTAACCTTGAACGTTTATACCTTAGACTTCGAAAAATAGAATAATCGGAACTGATTCTTCAGTGCCTCTTGAGATTACAGAAAGTAAGGTAAATCCAGATTTGCTAATGCAAGGGTAATTTGATAACTTTCTGGGGTATTCTTCATATAAATATTAAGTTTTATGGCTCGACCAATTGAATCTCAACTTTATAGAGAGCTTGTTGAATCATGCTTTCATTTTATCAGGAGAGGACCCCGAGAAGTCAATGAAATATATGAATCAGTTCAACATAGATTTCCTAATTTATGTGAAGATGATTTTCATTGCCTACATCAAAAAAATGTTGGTTTACACCAACCAGAATGGAAACATACGGTTAGAAATGCATTAAATATTTGTAAGAAGAAATGTGATCATGTCGATTATAGTGGAAGAAGAGGGTTTTGGATATTCTCTTAGTAAATTCCTTAATAAAATCTATTTATGAAGATTACTGGTGTTATAGTTAATGGCATGCCCTTAATTATTCCAGACAACCGTTCTACTACAGGTTACTTCAAGGCATTCATGAATTATTGTATTCAGAATTTTCCTGTGCTAAACAATGAATCGAACATTCTCAGAAAGCATTTTAAGTCGGATCCTAATCATCCTGAATTTAAACAAGCAATCTTTTATCATCGTATTGTTGGATATAATGGAGTAAATTATTCCACTTACAGCAATAATGAAAGGAAAAAGATGATTATGGAAGAAATCGCTGAAGAACTTAGGATAGATTTGAGAATTATGACTAGATAGGTGGAAATTAGAAATTAAACTTCCTTTCAAATTACAGGAGCTTAAAAGAATTTAATATGAATTGAAAACCTAATTATTAGAATTAGGTAGTATCTCTTTGACTGAATTGGCAAGCAAGGCACAGATTACTTTTTTACGTTGCTTTGTTATTTCTCTTTTTAATAAAATATTGCCATGATAACGGTTTCCTTCAAGCCTAGCTCTCTCATATAAAAGACGGTCCTTAATATATTGTCCTTTTCTAATCCTGTCGATTTCCTGGCGAGACAATTTTGCTGCTCCGTACTTGAATTGTAATGAGTTATCCTCCTTTTTCTGACAAAATAGTACCTCAATCGCACCATTGTCATCCATCCAATTAATGGATTCTTCTGAAAACCCATCGTCACGATGAATATTGTTAAACTGAAAAAGAGAAGAGGTGGGTTCTCCTTCTTCATCAATGCAGGATGGATCCGAAATACCTCTGAGGCAGTAGTCTGGAAATGAATTCATGTATTGCTAGCGACAAACCTTAATAATGACAATAACAAATCTTTACAAGAATTATAAAGTAATCTGCCAGAAGCATTGGCGTCTTGGAATTTTTCATTAGTGACAATGTACCAAGAGGATTCTTCATCATTAAGCTCAAATGAAAAACCAATTTTAAAATCCTTAAAACCCCATTCTATCAAAACAGATCCATCTTCAAGTAAGTTTATGATTAACGATGGTAATGTGCCGACTGTTTTTAAGCTATTACGGTTATCAATAATTATTTCAGCGAATATCTGAAGAAAAACAATGATGTTTTGTCCTATTCGTGGATCAACTCTTTCTAATTGTGTAAGGTCTAACCTTCTGAAAACATTTATTTTATCAGGAAGGATTTTTTTATAATCATCCCGTGCCTCATAGCCACTTGATGTTGGATCCAAACTATTGTATATCTCTTCAAGATTTTCGATATTTTGATCATCTGAACGGGGCAAATTACAACTGGGATCTATCTCAGTACCATTGGTTGTAAAATTTCGATTGGGCATAATTCTACTATTTCTTAAATATTCTCAGGTCTCATTAGGCGGTGCAACTCATCAGTAATTATCCAACGAATTAATCTTGTGGCGCGCTTATGAAGAAAATCAAGCTTTTGGTTTGAGTCTTCTAAATTCATCCTTTTTGAAGTATAAAAATCACTATCAACCATAAAACATTTTTCTAATGATGGCTGATGAATCAAGAATGAGTTTACTATTCTTACCTTACTAAGGCTATCTGCAAGAGCAATTTCATACACTGATTCAAAATTCTCAATGCTTTTTGAAATAGGAGAAGATAAGATACCAAGGAACATAGGATTTATCAATCTATCCCAAGCTAATTCTGGTATTCCCAAGTTTGTACGATTAAAAACATCCGTATATCTCAAGCCAATTCGTGTGAAAAAGGGAGGATTATATATTTTCATGAATTCTTCCATAATATGACAGAATGATGAATAAAAATCTTCCCACTTTTCATATTTACTGGTTGAAAGTGCAAGGTAAGTTCTGGTTAAGTTGACCTTTAATGTACCATCTGGTGAAACAAATTCATGATTTTTTAGACTTGATGATTTAGACATCAAATTGATGAAGTCAGGAGACATACCAGGTTTCGGTTCAGAAACCAATTCTTGTCTGTTTACTGTCCGCTCAAAATATAAGGGAAAAACATCCCTGATTTTCTCTTGGAAATCCGAAGGTATTTCAGAATCTATTTTTAAGATCGGTGTAAATCGATATTGGCAAATGACCTTTATGAGAGGATTGCTTTTATAAATAACTCTTTCAACTTCAGGAAATGGCATGATGTATATTTTTATGTTATACGTGACTTTTTTTCAAGGCATTATAAGGAGCTTTTTAATCGTTCTAAGCATACAAACGTCTATTGTCCTTCTTGAGGTTCATCCATTAATAATCTTATAAAGTTAAACCAGGTTCAAAAACCTTGCAAGGATCTTCCTTACCAAGAACTTACAGTCCGATGCCTTATCCCGTGAAATCGTCGAAATATGAGCCGATTTGTTCCTGAATTTATTCAGGAGTTCGTTCAATTCAATCATAAACTCCGTATTATACAAATCAGGAGAGAAGTTATCAATTACGTATAGATGGAAGTCACTCATTAGCCTGCTCCTCTCTAACATAGTTCCCTCGCTAAGGTTATTCAGTATGAAATACATACTGCCCAGCGATATAGAATGTCTATTATTTATCACTGCCTGGGCAAAAAGCCGAGTAGTTGGGTGATTTTGGTCTTCTTCGTAATCTTTATCACAATTTGGATTAATATTCCTTATGTAATTGATAAAAGGTACAAATACTTTAAAGAGGAGCTCACTTTCCACTGATCTTGAGAGTTGTAGTACATATGGACTATAATCCTCAGAGAACTGTTTTACCAGTGTATCATGTATATATTCAGCTGATATCAGGAATGAAAAACTCTGTCTTTCAAGTTTTGGAGCATCCTTGATATATCCCCGTACCCTAGCATCGAATACGTTATTGTCTGTAGGAGTTATTCCGTCTAGGTGATTATATATTTTTTGTTGAATTTCTTCTTCATCGACAAAAACCTCTGAATTCCCCTCCAATGCCGACTGAATTGAATGAGTTATATTCTTAATGTTAACTTTTAACAACTCCTTGGCAACGATAGTAATCATTCCTTGAAGTGTTCCTGCCTTTCTAAGGTCTTCAACTGTGATATCATAGAAAGTTGAAAGATCGTTTCTTCGCAATTCAAGCTCTTCTGGCTGAACATTTTCTTTCTGAGGCAGATAAGCTTCGGCAGGGAATTCTCTATATTTTTCTAATATGTCATAAATTTCTGAAGAGTTAAAGACAACAGCCCAATGCCATTTTCCAAATCTGTTGGTCTCATTAACAGCCCGTATCCATAAGTTCAGAAATTCACGCTTTACTCTATTCTCATCATTATCTTGCCCTTTGACTTCCAGGATAAGCTTATCGCCGTTATTGAGTTCGATTATATAATCAGGGATATAGTTTCTTATTACACCCTTATAGTGGTACTTAATTATGAATCCAAGGTGATCATTTTTTACAAAGGCTCTTACAGATTCATGTTTATCAATAATACCCGCATTATTGGCCTCCCATGTACTATCAAAAACGGTGAAGTTTATATGACATTTTTTATGCCACTCATTCGGTTTGGAGGTATACCATGTGGGCATGTCTAAAGTTGAACGAATTGGCTTCTCATTGTCAAAGACAGGGGTTAGTACCGCTGCATTCTGATCTTTAATTGATACCCAAAAATGCTGGATTATCCTTGAAATGTTCAATGTTAAAAGAATGTTCTTCCTTACTTTATCCCTGTTGAACAGATCCGTCTTTATTATTATCTTATTTGAGTTAATGAATTCCTCAGTTAGCCTTAGGAGCTGGGCTAGAAAGTCATATTCATTACCCCTCCAATTTGGCTTTTCCCTGCTGTAGATATTGGTAGCAACTCTGAAAATCACTGACTGTAAGCGAAATCTTTCTGAATATTCCTTCAGGTCAATATCAGTTAATGCAGCTGGTACCACATTATTCTGAATTACTCCAGCAAGCTCTGCTACAGTAATACTGTCATTGGGATCAATTACAATTGATTTAATTTCATTATAATCTATTGACAGACTGGATTTATATACAGTGTCAACTCTTAGGATATTAGGGAATTTGATTTCAAAACTTAACTTTTCATTTACGGGTTCAATCTGGTATTTTGGTTTCGGTGGACGTGGTATTGAAACACCACCTTCATGTGGAATGAAGGAAAATGGAACACCGAAGACATTCACATATTCAGGTTCCAACATCTGGTTTTCATCAAATTCGTAGGAAATCCTCCTTAATCCCCTTCCGATAACCTGTTCACAAAGCAATTGGCTTGAAAAAGCTCTCAGTCCCATGATTTGAGTTACGTTTTTCGCATCCCATCCCTCGGAGAGCATACTAACACTTATTACATTCTGCATCTGCTCTCCTGGTTGACCAACTTTACCAACAGTATCAACTTTTTCACGTAATTGTTCTGCCAGCAATTTCTTTGATCCAGAGAGATTTTCATCCTCATTTTCAATCTGGTTTAAGATTTCACTGTCAATCTGAAGTGTCTTATTTATATCACAGAGCTCCTTTACTTCACACTCTGATGAGTCGAAATAGAATTTAATTCGTTCTGATGTGGCGGTAGTATTTGCAATTGTAATCATAGCAGGAGGGATTTTGATGCCTCTCTTTATCCATTCCTGTTTTGTTCTCAACCAATCTGATCCTAAGAGATTATAAGCGTTCTTAACCAAGTCGGGTATTGGTGTTTCTTTGACTACCTGCTTCTGATTGAGATCCTCTCTTACTTCATCATCGTTGTAAATGTGGTATAAACGTGATTTATAATCGGAAGTGTATTTTCCATCATCCCTGAATACTACTCTTGGAGTTTTAACCAGTCCAGATTCAATTGCATCATTTAACCCAAAATCACTTATAATCCAATCATACAACCCAAGTTCAGAAGTCCTTTTACCTGTTGGAGCAAAAGGGGTAGCTGAGAAATCATGGCACCGAAGTATTTTTACCTGCCTGTGAAGTTTATCAAGTCCTCCTACCCATACAGTATTGTCAATGTCTTCCCTTTTTACCTGCTTTTCTTTACTTTCTGCAGCAGTTCTCCATGCATGATGAGCTTCATCATTAATAACCAAGATATTATTTGATTTAGACATTTCGCCTAAAACCAACTTAGCGTATGTAGAATCGCTAACCTCCATATATCGCCTCTTATCAACACTCCTTAGTTGTCTTTTTTGAGCCTTTTCATTAAGTTTCTCCTGGGTATCCCAGGAGAGCATGTGCCAGTTTATTACAAGAATCTGACCTTGCCTCAGTTTATCCATCATTGTAGGCGGAACAATACTGAATTCTTTATAGTAATTGTTTTCATCTGAAGGATAGAGAACCGTTAACCTGCTTTTAACAGTTAATCCTGGAGCTACTACCAAAATATTCTTAGAAAATCGAATGTCCTGTTTGTATGATACCTTGTTTAGTATATTATAAGCAATTAACATGGCCATTACAATCGTTTTTCCACTGCCAGTAGCCATCTTACAGCACCATCTTAAAAAATCACCACCATCTTTGGGAATGGAAATGCCAGTTCTAAAATGGTCTGGGGCTTCGTTCAAAAAAATAATGGTCTCAATTGCTTCTAACTGACAAAAAAACAAAGGATATGTTCTCTGTTTATCGTCTTCCCAATATTCTAATAGTTCCCGACTGATGCCAGTTAATCCAGGTCTATTATTTTCTTTCCACTCTTTTATTCTTCTTCGAATTGTGTTTACTAAGGGTAGCTCAATAAATTCCCCGATGTTTTGGGAAGAGGCAATTGTATAACCTGCAGGTCTGCGCCCTTCAGCTTGAAAAAACTCTTGTGTTGCCAACTCATACTTCCAATGGACATGAGGTTCCTTGTATGGAGAACAAAGTATTAACTTATCAATTTGTTTCATCGTTTGATGATTTTAAGACTTTCAATCCCTCTATCGTCGATGATTTTAACAGCTATAATCTTGCCTGGAACAAATGGTAATGATATGGTTCCATTTAATGCTTCTATTTTTTCTTCATCGATTTCTGATTTCAAGTTCTTTGCAATTTTAGACCATCCTTCACCACTACCTGCAAGAGGAAGGAAAACTTGTCTTGGAAATAAACTACGACCGTCATAGTCAGGATCTAACAACCACATTGCTATATTCCTTTTACCACCACTCTCAATTGAACCGTTTCTCGGATTATAGTAATCGAAACCATTTACTTCCATTCTTACCTTACCCTTATCTTCACCATTTTCAATCTCGTGAACTTTGACATCAGGTTGACCAATCAACCAGAAACTTTGATTCGTGTTCTTACTCTTTTTCAAATCATCCGTCTGTAAATCCATGTTCATTTGAGCTTTAAGAAGTTTGAAGCCAACCAGTTTTTCGGGAGTTTCATCAATATCTTTAGCTGCTTCATCTTCAAATTGAAATGCACAAAAAAGTAGAATATCAGGCTTCATGAATCGAGCTTCATCTATAGCTAATTCCACTGTTCTTTGTTCAAGCGGAGCATGTTCAGGACCGAAAACTATCAAAACTTTCTCAGGTCTCTCATTTTTGGTTTCTGCCTGAGCCTGTATGTATTTTGTGCCTTCAATTGTTTTAACATAATTAAATCCCAACAGTGCACCACCCTTGGCACGAACACCTGTTTTTAACAATTCGCCCCGCCATTGATCCTGACGTAGAGTTTCACCAGATCTTGAGACGGAATAATCTGCCTCTATTCCAGAATCCATTTGGTCATCGAGATATTTTACCGTAGGTGCAGGAATACTTTCAACAGTAAATGGCCCCGTAATACGTAATTTTCTATTGTCGATTAAAGGTTTGTCATAGAGTGTTTCCTCAGTTAGCCTTTCATTATTAGCTATACTTTTTAATGTTATATGGGGCACGGTTGTATATAAGAATCCGCCTCCAACTCCTTCCTCTGGTCGGGCTAATTGATAATAATCAAAACTTGAAGTCATTAACCTTTGCTTTGCCAGGGCTAAGGCAACCCTACTTGTATCACAAGTAATCCATCTTCGTCCCCACTGCTCAGAAACATATGCCGTAGTTCCACTACCACATGTAATGTCCAAAACAAGATCACCAGGGTCTGTGTTTATTAATACACATCTCTCGATGACTTTTGTGGTAGTTTGAACAACATATAAATTATTACCAGAATATCCTCCTGCTACTGTATCGTCCCAAAAATTATCAAGTGGAGAAACAGGAAAATCGTCAAGGTACCTCACATAGTATATTCTATTTCCTGCAGCAGTAAGTCTCTTGGCCTTGGCAAGGTTATGCATACCCTGCTCTGATGTTTTCCAATGTGAGTTGGTATCACAAAAGTATTTTTTACCTTCAAATTCAAAAGCAAAATTCTTTGCTGATTTTCCTGCGGATGATAAAGGGGACTGCAGGAATAATTTAGAGCCTCTGGGAAGTAATTCCAAATTATCCCGCTCATCTTTTGTCATCGATCGCCTTGTGCCATTTGGGAGCTCGACCCACCTATAGTACTTTCCACTTCCATCAAACTCAGCCTTAGATGAATATAGATTTCTGTATTTTAATTTGTCTTTATCCTTAGCATAGAATAAGATATAATCGTTAGTTGTGGCTAAGTATTTTGTTTCAAATGCTCCTGTTTTTTTAAATAGAATTTCAGACACGAAATTTGAACTCCCAAAAATTTCGTCCAAAATTTCTCTTACATGATGTACATTTTCATTTGAGATTTGAATAAAAACACCTCCACTCTCATTTAATATTTCCTTTGTTAGAAAAAGCCTATCCCTTAAATATGAGAGATATGAGTGAATTCCCAAGTCCCAAGTATCTCTAAATGCTTTAATCATTTCGGGTTCTTGGGTAAGATCTTCATCGCTTCCATCTTTTACATCTCGCTTGTTAACGAATGGCTGAAAATTACTACCGTATTTTATGCCATATGGAGGATCAATATAGACCATTTGTACTTTCCCTGCCATGCCTTCCTTTTCAAGAAGAGAATTCATCACCAAAAGGGAATCTCCCGCAATTAAACGATTACTCCAATTCTCCTTATGCTTGTAAAATTCAATTGCCTCACGTAAGGGCTTCTCCTGTTGCTCAAATAATGAAATTTGTTTCGGCTGATTATCTTCTTTTTTTACAGCATCAATTATGGTCTTTGGATCAATCCTCTCATGAACATGCAATGATACGACAGGAACTTCAAAGGATGTTCGTTCTGTTTTACCTGCCCATTGTAGTTGTGGATCGAGATGTGGATCATATTCATACTTTTTCTTCTTCTGGCCATAATCTACATCTGTGACGTCGCTCACCAGACCAACAGGAGGATTATTAAGTCTCTCTTTGTCGGGATGGCTGTATTGCTCAATGGGTTTTTGGTTCGAAGACTTTTCTTGGGTTTTTCTTAATCTTGCCATGATTTCTTAAAAAATGAGAAAAATACTTGGATTATCAAAAATAGCAGAATAATACCTCATTAGCAATTGCTGTTTTACCTTCAATTAATTATAGGATATGGGAAAATGGATTAATTCAACACAAATATCAGCTTGATACCTTATTGAAGCTGAAAAAATTGGCTCATAATATTAGTTTTGGAAGTGATAAAGTATCCTCAAATATTCTGAAAAATTGCCAAAATTTTTGAATCGGTTTTTATGAAAAAATTCAATTCCAAGATTTCCAGTGATTTTCACCAGAAATTTTTCTTATGGATTTGTACCCCATTTCAGATGGAAAGGTTTTCCCCTAATCAAGGTGGGATACCAGGGGGGCATACCACGGGGCAGCAAGAGGGGGGGAGGAGGGACTCCCATAGGACCTCTATTCAAAGTCAAACAGCAACTGAGACAAATTATTGATTTGATTCGTTTTAACATAGAGAAATCCTGTAATAGAATAAATAAACTCAATCAGCAAAAATAATCTGCAGATTGACTTTTTATGGCCAACAGATCTGATCATTCCACGCCATATCGTGTCGAAAAAATGTGCTTTGTTAATGATTCAACCGTTCCCAACTATTTAAAAAGGGGGTGTAGTCCTTGTCTGTTCCGTCTGCCATCCTGCCACCTACCCCTTGGCTTAAAAGATACCATTCACCCTCAGGTGATATACGTGTAGTATGGTAAATAGAATTATCAGGCAGCAACCAAAAAACTAATCTGAGTGATCTATTTCGTTCAGTTTCATATGTCTCAAAATTTAATCTAGTCATCAATTCGTCATTAGGAATAATCAAGTATTCAAATCGCTGATTATTATTTTGAAACATGAATATGTAAAAATCAGGACCTTGATCAAACCGAGGTTGATTAAATTTAAAAAGACCGATAGTCTGAATGTCTATCCCGTTCTTACTGCCGTGGATTAAAAGATTTGGCAGTTCGCTTATCATCAAACGAACTGTAAGAAAGTGATTTTTACCAAATAGAATATAGAATCCCACCTGTTGACGACTGAAAGAATAACCAAGTTCGAAAATCTTCTCCTCAAATAACTTCTCTCCTGACTTAATCATAACTGTTATCAGTATTATAATCGTAGGGAGTCGTAGACATCTTGAATTTCTCTTTCCCTCAATCCAAGGTATCTTCGGGTGATGGCTGGACTAGAGTGACTGAACAACTCCATCAGCAGGATTACAGCTTCGTTGCTATAATTATTCAATTTAAGAACTCTGTTAGCCATCGTCTTCCTTAGGAAATGGGTCGAGATATTGCCATCAATTACAATATCATATTTCTTAAATATCTGTTTCAGGCTGACATTAATCCAGCTTGTCCCGATTGTTTTTGTCCCATAACGATTAAGGAAAATCAATTGATTTGAATTATTCGGGTGCATCTTTTCTTTTATTCTACTGACTAAAACCTTCAAATCATTATTGATTTTGATTCTTCTTGTCTTACCTGTTTTTCTTTCCTGAATTGTTAGGATATCAGTACCCTCAAAGTCAGAAAACCTGAGTTGAAGCAAATCTGAAATCCTCAATCCAGTGAATACACCGATGGCTACGAGTAAGCAATACTTATAATTACCATCTCTTTCAAGCTTGGCTACCAAAGACCTGAACTGGTCCCAGTCCAAGCTTGTCGTTGTCGTTCGTTGACCTTTAAGTGACATAATTCTCAGTTTTAAAATGGGGGCCAACGTTAAGGAAAAATCTGATACTAACAGCATCTTTTGTCAAAAATGTAAGCTGAAAATCAGCATTTTACATGTTTTATTTTATAATTCATTGCAATTCAATGAGAAACCAAAAAATGTTTGCTTACAAAAATGACAAAAGTATAAGTTAGGCATGCCCATGATTAGCAAATGAACCAGAGATCTCGAAGCGATCATGAGTCCGTTGTGTATAAATCAAACGGCATAACAGCATAGTTAGTCCGACATCTGCCGATTGATTTCGATCTAGAATCCCCCGCAGAAAAATATTTACACGTCTGGATAACAGCATATTACGATCTTTGTTACATTAGCTTTATGAAGAAGATTATTATCGTGTTGTGCATTCTCATGCCTACTGGTTTAAATGGACAGTTTATTGATCCTTGTAATTTCAGCGAGGAGAAAATGAATGATGTCTTGTTCATGAAGATGAATGAGTTCACTGAGGCACATTATTCATATTCTTTATTTTGGGAGGATAATAAATCCAGAATGATTTATCGTCTGATCAAGAAGAATCATGAAAGATTGGATTTTGATGACCTTACTCTTAAAATAAACCGCCAGTTGCAAATACGATATGACACAAAGGTGTTGTCAGGAGCAAATTTGGTTGGCAGTGTTGGTTTGACCTGCCGTATTTCCAGTAAAGATTTCAAAACATATCAGGACATAGCAGGCAGGTGTATCGAGGAATGGTCGACCTCCGAGAATTTGATATTTATGAGATGGGGGCAGATTGGTAATGCTGTTTCCTACTATAACAGAAGAACTGAAATGGTATATCTATTTTTTGGATTCTATCATTATTAATTCCAAAAAAGTCAAGCAAGTTGGATCTTATAATAATCGTGTCATACGGAATCGTTAGCCTTTTGTCAGGTTGTCTTCTATCAAGTTTGATTTCAGATATAAAGTCCATAAGAAATGACTTGAATTGGGTAGCTACAGTTTCAGATGATAAACTGATCCAAGAAATAGTTCTATTCAGCAATGATATCTTACACCAAAACAGAATCAAACATTTCCCGTCCGTTGAGATATCGTATTACAAACATCCCTCTCATTTGGGAGCTTTTTGTGATCCTACAATCGTTATCTATCCAAAAAACAACCCTACTATACGAATTCTTGTAAATACGACACTCCATGAGGTGAACCATTACATCCAGTCCAAAACTAATTTGAAAGAATTTAAGAAATATGATGAATATATTAAACGTACAGGTTATGATAAAAATCCATTGGAGATTCAATGTCGGATTTTTGCAAAAAAATGGACTGCACCATGTATTTCTCATTTGAAATCAAAAGGTATCATAAAGAGAGCATGGCTAGCATAAGCTAATCATAACAGGGGCAATTTTGGTTTTAGGAAAATACACTCGCCTAATGTCACAAAGGTCAATCCCCTGCGGTTTCATATTTGGGATTTGTTAAGATTGTATTTCAGGTGATTTTCCATTCTTTAGTATAAAAACTGGGAATTTGTAGTAATTAACATTCAGTAGGCAGTTTTAGAGATATATGGCCAATCCACGACAAATAAGGTAATAAAATGGACAAAAAAAGTCAATCAGCATAGAAATGCCGATTGACTTAACCTTAAAATAATCCTTCAGGTACGATCAAGCTGCCTGCCTGAATTCTTTATCTGAGTCTTCATTCATCTGGTCACTCCGATTAATCATGAATTCATTTTCAAAATCTGTCACCTCATAGATCGAAGGAAGATTTTTTTCCACAAGCTCCAACCTTTTTTTTGCAAACATGTGAGATTCAGTATCGGTATCATATCCAATAACCCGACGACCAAGTTGAAGGGCAACTGCGGTTGTGGTTGATGTCCCGTTATAAATATCAAGAACGGTATCATTAACCTTAGTTGACATGAGTATTGGCAATAATGGGATAATAGAAGGAAATGGTGCAAGGTGTCGAAAACTTGGATCAATATCTTTGAGTTCCGACCAGTTAAAACCGCTTGACTCTAAAATCCTCGTTACATGCTGTTCAGATAAGAAATTCTTGAATCTTTCAAGTGGTTTTTTTAAGGACCAGGAATGATTATTCCTTTTATGGCCCATACCTGAATCCTTTGAACCACGCATGACACTATATGCCTCACCATCTTTCCAAATTTTAAACTCTCTGTAATAAAATAGTTTTGGATCCTTAACGAAGTGCAGAATATGCTCAGTTGTGGGCATAAGGCGTTTAGTATGAATAGAATGAGGTTTTGGATTGTCCTTCAACCATGTAATTTTCTGATTAAGGAACCAACCTGATTTATCCATCGCAAGGATAAACTTCTCGATAACCAAACAATTGACACCTCCTTCATAACTATCATTAATCACAACGAATAGACTTCCAGTCTTTTTCAATTTTTTGTAAACGCCTCTGTTGATTACAACCTCTTTCTGAACATAATCATCGACAGTCCTTTCCAACCCATGTTGGGGTTCATTCATATCCCGTACTCCATCAGGAAACTCTCTCTGCCAGAGATAGGGTGGAGATATTACTACGCTATCAATACTTTCATCAGGTATATCCTCCAAATTTTCACAGGATTTATTGTAAAGTGTAAAATTTCTTCCCTTTACAACACTTAGTGATTCAGTAAGTGCATTTGATCCTTCTTCACTCTTAGATTTTTTATAATTATTAACTACACCAAGTGCCTGATGAATTTTCATTTCCCCTTTTTCCAATTTATCCATCAACCCAAATCTTTTTATTTCTTCATCACCGTTCTCCTCAAAGTGTTTAACTTCGAGGAGTCTTCTCAGACTGGATGGTGAAATATTTGCATCAATAATCTCACATGCAAGTTCAAACCTATCCTTCCCTACCAGACCGAATTCCTCATCAGATAGGGATAAATCTCCTATCTTGTCACGCTTTTTGCCCTGTGAAAGGCCCAAAATGCCAAGTACAACTTCAGACTGCCGACAAAGTTCTTTGAATGAACGTCTGGGGTGAAAATTGTGTAATACAGATCGTTCTTGGATTTCTTCGTCTGAATAATCGAACACTTCAATAAAAATAGTTTTCCATCCCAGTTCACGGCCTGCAAAAAATCGACTTATTCCATCGAAAATTCCATAACGATCGCCTCGTTGAACAGCTTTTATGGACTCTAACTGTCCAACAAGGCCCATTGTGAACTTGAGGCCTTTCAAGTCTTTTGCCATGTATACTTTCATGGCTGAAGTGTGTGGTTCTGCGAGATTAATGTCAATCTCAAGAACCTTTTTCTCAGATACAGATCCCGATTTGGGATTGTTTTCAACCTGGCTTTCATTTTTTGAATCCAGGTTCGACTTTGAAGATTTCACTAACTTTTTCATTTTCTTAAAATTTTAATTAAACATTAATTCAGATTGTTTTTGTTATTTGTTTCATATTCATATTTTTACCAGCATTGTCAATTTATTTTGCCACTATTTTTGAGCATACGAATTCCCTTACGACACCTCCCATCTGTCGTATCTTTTACTTTCTATTTGCCCGATTTAATTTCTGACCGTTGCTCTTACTACCCTATTTCCTTTTATACATTTACAATATTTATTGCCACAATGATTGTTTAAAATTTTTTATCTCGGATATTCTTGTTTATACTGCTCCCACATCATCCTGTCTATCTCCTTTTCAACTTCATCTTGTTTATGTATTGGGACTTTCCCATTTACTAAGACTTTATCTTCTGCCCCAATATTTTTAGCAAATTTTCTGAATTTTTTACCCTGATTATTAAGCCAGTATGCCCTGAATACCACATATCTGATACCTGTTGGTGTGTGAAGATTTGTCCCGTAAGATATCTCGTGGTCCATTATTAATCGTAATTTGTTTATCTGTACCTTTTTGGACTCAATCCAGTTGTATATTGCTAAGGCAGGGATACTCTGACCCTTCTCATCAACAATTGGTTCCTTTCTACTTATATAATCCCGAAATTCTGTTTTGACCCTTTCAAGTTCATCATAAATGAATTTCTTATCACCGTACTTTTCGGGACTATAGACAAAACCATCATTATTTAACCACTCCTCAAAGTTTTCATCAGGCATTACCTCTCTGGGGAGAAGAAGTAAGAGTCCTTTTATTACACCTGCTGACATTAATATGGTTTCGAAATCAATCATTACTTGTAATTAATGATGTAAAGTAAAGTAAAAGTTTTGACATTACCAAATATTACTGCCACAATTTTCATAATAATAACCATAGAATTGACGAAATGATGAATTCTTTACGTCAAGGTAGAAATAAGTTATTACAATCATCCCACTTCTGTTGAATCATATGAACTGCTTCCTGTAATTTTACAGGAAGTCATGTTATAAGATTAATCTGTTGCAGAATTAAATTTTCTTTAAAAAGATGTTAAAAGGCTGAATTAAAGCCTGTTCTCGCTTTGTTGTCTCAATAAATTTTCTTATATTTTAATAAAGACACTTAAATCTGTGAATTATGAAAGTATTGATACCAGAATCGGTTAAAGTGAAAGAGTTGGTGGGCGCGTTAGGACTTACTAAGACCCGTTCAGAAAACATAAAAAATAAGGTTTATTACTTTTTGGGGTTACTAGCTGCTACGAATGAAAATTTCGTCGTTAATGAAAAGAATGACGGTTATCGGAATATTTCATCAGTTAAGATGCGAAAGATCATGGGTCGAAAAGATTATTATCTAGTTCTTGACCTACTAACAAATCCAATTGACCCAGTAATTGAATCCAATAACTCCTGGAGAAGTTCAAAGAAAGGAGGTCATGCCTTTGCAAAAGGATTCAAGTTATGTCAAAAATACAATACGGGTGAATACGTTTTTAGAACCATACCAAAAAAGTATTCGAAAAGGATAGAAAAACATATGTCAAATGATACAAATATTGATTTTGATGATAACCAGTATCAGTTCCTATATAATCAGTTCCGAGATTTCTCATTAACCATTGATCCTAAAGTTTACGATTACATTTATTTGTTTGGTAATTATCTGTTTTCAAGAGTAATTGACGACTGTCAATATCAAAGAGTCCTGATTTTAAACCTTATCGGCAGATGGTTGTATTTTATAGAAAAAATAAGGAATAAGGATTTCTGGTACAAGGTATCTCCTGTTAATCATCGTTTGAATTCAAGTATAACACACCTTAATAGAACCCTTAGGCCTTTTATTTTATGTAATGGAGAACATCTTGGAATGATCGATATAACAGCATCACAACCGTATCTACTAACGGCGGTGATGAATGATAGCTTTTTGAATGAAAATCAGTCATCATTCAATCTTTCCTTTATATATCCTGAGGTCTTTAGTATCCTTTCTAATAATGGATATATCCAAAGTCACACGGGAAATATGAGCCATTATGGTTCTTCAAGTTTATCTGGAACGACAATTAATATTGAATTTGATCCTTCCACATGTTCAAGCACTGGGTTAACTGTAAATTCGTATTCATTTATGTGGGGCCAATTTTTAGAGGATAATGAGGTTGCAAGTATCGAGAAATATATATCTGTACCCTTCGAAGATGATTTGTATAATTACCTTTTAAATCATCAGGACTTTACAGATGGACCGAATCAGGGCAATTCAATATTAAACAGACAAAGAATAAAGAACAACATGATGTACGTACTCTTTGATGATAATTACCGACATCGAAATAATAATGAAATAATTAAAAGATTCCGTGCTGCATTCCCTGGTGTAGATAGTTGGATCTGTAAAATGCACAGTATAATCGGGAAAGAGAGATTTTCATATTTGCTACAGAAGACCGAAAGTCACTTAGTTCTGGATGTTATTAGTAGAGATTTTCATGATAAAAAGCCATCAGCACCAATTTTTACTATTCATGATGCAATCTGTACATACCCAGAATACCTCCCAGACTTAAAACAGTCAATTCTGGGACACTTTCAGCGGCTTATCGGGCATCCAGCAGGCATGAAAGAAAGTCTTTGGATTCCTAACCCAGAACCCAAACTAAAAGATATAGAAGAGGAATGGGCTGATATTAGACATGTAAAAACTGCAAAGAGATTTGAAAAAGAGCAACATAAGGTTTTCTCTTCGAATATTGAACGAGCAACGAAGTTCTTTTCTTCAAGAGGCCTTTCCAGTTAGTTCCTTCTAGAGCAAGACATAATGTCCTTTTGAATCCACCTTTGTTTTATTTGAATTTAATTGTCCTTTCATTTGTATTTCACAATGAGAAATCATTAATTTTATAATGGATTTAGAATTTAATCATATGTGGTTGAATACCTACATATTACGCTTCTCTCATTCAAGAATTTGCTAAACCTAGGAATTGCACATAAAAAACAATTAAAATGAAAAAATCTATAGGTATTGACTTAGGTACAACTAACTCTGTTGCAGCCATTAAGGACGTAGGAGTTAAAATAATTCGCAACAAAGAAAACGAAGAACTCACACGATCCTGCGTAGGTATCCGAAAGGGGGAGAAGTTAATAGGGCTACATGCATATCAACTTTTACTTGTGGATCCTGTGAATACAATCCTCTCAATAAAAAGGCTAATGGGCGGTGCACTGAGTGATGAGATGGTTCAGGCTATGATCAATAATCCATATTATAAATTTCCTATTACATCATTAAAGGGAGGAACTGAAGATGCTGTTGCAGTTGTTTTAGGTGGCAAACAATATACACCTGAACAAATAAGTTCTGAAATACTTAAAAAGATAAAAACAGATGTTGAAGAGAAGCTTGGTGATGAAGTTACTCATGCAGTAATAACTGTTCCAGCATATTTTACTGAAAAACAGAGAAATGCCACAAGGGTTGCAGCCCAGCTTGCTGGCCTTAAAGTTCAGAAATTACTGCCAGAACCTACCGCTGCTGCAATAGCATATGGAGTTGATAATCTAAAGCCTGGCGACGCAAGATCTGTCATGGTCTATGACTTTGGAGGTGGAACCTTTGACTTGTCGATTTTAAATATTGTTGATGGACAGTATCTTGAGGCAGGTACTGGTGGCAACAGATGGCTTGGTGGTGATGATATCGATAGAGAGTTACAGAAATATGTTCTACGTAGAGTTGCCGAGCAGTATAATCTAACTGATATTGAGTCATTAATAAAAAACCTCACTGATAGAAAAAGATATCAATTTGAAGGACAAATTCGATTTCAAACTGAAGCAGCTAAAATCCAACTTAGTTCATCAAGAACAGCTTCTCTGATTATTGATAATATTCTTGAAGATGAATCTGGTGACATTATCGATATAGATATTACTATAACAAGAGAAGAGTTTGAAAAAATAGTTGCCCCGTTCATCCAAAAAACAATAGATCTTATTGAGGACCTTCTAAAAGGGATGGGATATGACATGTCGATGATAGATAGCATACTTCTCGTTGGTGGAACATCATGTATTCCCCTTGTTAGACAAATGCTTTCTGAAAAATATGGAAGTGATAAAATCAAAATTACCGAGAAGCCGATGCTTGCTATTGCAGAAGGTGCGGCGATCTTATCTCATAGGCTAGGAGATGAATATGAGCCGAGTTTAGAAACTCAACCAGCAATAGTTGATATTTCTTACAGTGCAAGTCATAATTATTACATCGAACTAATGGAAGGGAACGACGATCTAATCGTTGAAAAACAAACACCCCTGCCATGTAATATCATTAAAACCTATAAAACAACAGTGCATAACCAAAAAATAGTAAAGGTTGATATATACGCTGTTGTTGAAGGAGGCAAAAAGGAAAGACAAACAATTGGGTTCTTTACAATTGAAGAAGATTTACCTGCAGACAGTGATATAGTATTTAATGTTACCCTTTCGATTGAACATTTGTTTGAAATAGGAGTTTTTACAAGGAATGATAAAAAAAGAAGTAAAAGAATAGTTCTTGGCAGGGGAAATAAAGATTCGAAGGCTTTAGAATTCCTGTCAGATCATTTAGACAAAATACTGCACGAAGGGTTTTCTGAGAGACAAAAAGACTTCTTCTTAAAGGCTGTACAAAAGGAAATTGAAAAAATTAACATTTTGGGTACAGAAAACAGCAATTCAGACAAATGGAGCGAAATTGGAACTAATACTTTTTCAGCATTTGAACAAGCAGAAAGAATTAATGATTCTATAGATGATAATGAATTATCTATTCTTTTTGCCCATATCCTTATTAATGAGTATTCAGGACTTATTAGCACAAATGCCATTGAAGAGATGAAAAGATTACTTGCCGAGATCAACAATAATGATGATCCCTTGATAAGAGTACGTTCAAGCCAGAAGCTAAAAGCCCTAACAGATGAATATCCTGTTCTGATAACATTGTATACTTTAAAATTGGCATCGGATGCTGTAGGAAAATCTAATCCTGCTGATGCTCATAAACTCTTGCAAATGCATGACCAAATCGTAAATTATTTCAAGCAAAGAAAAAGAGATGAAGCATTCGCACTTCTAAATGAAGCTCTTGAACTTAGAGATCAATATGACATGGAAGGAATAGATTTTGGCAGTATTCACTTAAAAAAATAACTATGAAATTCAATTGTCCAATTTGTAATAAAGCAGGTTTACCTGATTACAGAATTCAAGAAACTATTTGCCCACAATGTAATTCAGATCTGAAACCTTATATGGTGCTTCATTCTGTGATTAAGACCAAATCACGAAAGCTCATGATAGCCTTGGTTTCAACTGTTGCTTTACTGATAGTCCTCTCGGGTATATTCATATTTAGTTTGAAAAAAAGAAACGAAAACATTAGGGTATCTCAATCAAGCTTAGTTGCAGCCCAAGATTCAATAAAAACTCTAAGAGTATCTTTATCTAAGAATGAGGAAAATAAGGCAAGTCCACCAATAAATTCAAAGGAGGTGATTTTAATTTATAAGGTCAAAAGCGGAGACTACCTTGGTAAGATTGCTCAACTGTTCTATAATGATCATCTTATGTACAGAAAAATTGCAGACGATAATAACTTGCAGGACCCATTTATACTAAACGTCGGACAATCTCTAACTATTAAAATCCAGCAATAATGGAGATTATACTTATCCTTGTTGTAATCAGCATAATTGTATATGTCGTTTATCAATCTTCGCCCTCTACGAAGCTTAATAAAGCAAAAGTGATAATGAGCAGAGGAAATTATTCCCAAGCTGAAGATATATTAGAGAAAATATTTAATAAACACCAGGATGCACCAATAGCTCTTGCAAATTGTAAACTTCAACAAGGTCTTCAAGCCATATCAAAAAATGAGACACTAGCTCTTTCTTATTTTAATCAAATGATTGACTTGGAAAAACGATTCCCATCAAAATCAGATAGTAATTTATTTCAGCAGTTTAAAGCGAGATCTCTATTTGAAATATCCAAAATAAAATTTGAAAATGCTTTAAAACAGAGTATTCTTGAAGATCAAATATCCAAATTATCAGAAAACGTTCATTTTATCGATACTTCAATAACAGTAGGAATTGATAAAGAATTTTCAGAACTGAAAATTAATCATCTTTCAAAATTATCCGAATTGTACTGCCTTATAGGTATTAAAAGTGAAAAACAGGCTAACTTCAAACAGGCTGAGAATTTATTTATAAACGCTAAAGAATATGGATTGCAAGCCCGAAATAACGTGGCAATTGCGAATTCATTAGCAAGGTTAGCAATTTGTAAGCTCAAGAATAACGAAGATCCACTTGATATTAACTTAAACGGATTTACAAAAGCGGAAGATCGCTATATAAGTGACTTCTATTTTAGATATGCTCTTAAATTATTGCACTTAAAGAAGTTTTCAGAAGTCGAAGAAATAATTTCAACCAATCTTCCTTCCAGTAATATGGAGGTGCAAAAAATAAAGGAGTTAATACATGCAGAAAAAGTCAGAAATTCAGCTAAACAAATTGATAAAATAAATAAACTTCTTGACCAGCTCTATGAAAAATCTTTCCCCATTGATGAGGTTAAGGCTTTTTATGAAAAAATCGATTCTCAAATCGAAGATCTGAAGCAAGTTCTTCCTAATCATTATGAAAAGTTAAAACAGATTAAACCGAGCCTGTTTAATAGATTACTAAGTCATTCGATATCGGAGCATCAATTTGCTGGTGCAATAAAACTTATACAAAAATTTCCTTCATTTTGGGAGAATCCCGAACTACTTCAAAACCTAAGTATTTGCTGCTATAATTTCGTTAATCAAGGCAACCTGACGGAAAAGAATTACAAAACAATAGTTTCGAGCTGGTTAACAGCTGTGCATTCACCTCATGTGATTTTAAAATCTATTGAAACAACAGAGTGGGATGATGACTATTCCTTTACGCTTCAAAATGCATTAGGATTTAATAATCAGCTTGATGGCTTGCCCCATAATGTGAATTATGAGGAACCGACTGAAACCAATATCTCAATTGAAGTAGCTCAACGTGAATTAATAAATCAATTTGAAGCTTTACTACATGACAAAATAGAGGACGTATCATTAAAAACTTGTTCCAAAGAATTTTATAATACCGAAAAAGAAGCTATTGGGAAAATATCCTCAATTATTCAGAAGGATATGCTCTTTGCAGGGCCATATTTTTCTAAAATGTGTGGGATAAATAAAGATATTATAAGTGAATTGGACAATGATTATTTAGAGTACGGTGATGAAAATTCTCTTATTGCTGGAATTCCTTATCTGCATAATGAGTCGGATTCTTTGGTTTATGAATATTCATCAGGTAGAGATTTAATAAATAAAATAATACAAGCAATAGAAGAGGAAGATGTTGATGTAATAGATAATTGTCTTTCAGATTTTTCTATTCTAACCAATTACGAAACCTTAGATAAAATGTTCGAGGATTCCGTGTTCAACAAGATTGCATCCAAAATAGAAGAAGATGATGAAAATACTGACTTGATACCTATCATGGGAAAATGTATTCAGTCCTCAAATAAAAATGACAGGCTTAAGTATCAATACTCAAACTTCGTCTCAAATTATTGTATATCAAAAGTAAATGGAGATGAGATGGATTATTTTGAAGCACTTACAAAAATGGTTCCAGCCTATCTTTATTCGCCAGATAATCCTAAAATATGTAAGAATATTGTAACATTAATTCGATTTAACGTAATGGATTTGTTGAATCGGAAAAATAATAAAGTTCTATTCCTTGAACTTATACCGTTATTAGACAGAATTTATCCAAAAAGGAGTAAAACGTTTATTCAATCAAGTTCAGAATTAGCCAAAACGAGAAGAGATTTGCTGTCACAGCTGAAAACAGCGGGTGTTAATACATATTTTATTGATGATACTAATCCTTTAGCAAAAGACGATTGGGTTGTACAGGATAGACTTACAGCAGAGGGAATGATATTAAGATCTGCAATTACTCAGTTACGACGGTTAAGTGAAGCATAATTCATAGAAGTGATAAAAATAATAAATAGCCCAATGGAAAACCCATATCACATACTAAATGTAAATCAGAATGCTACTAAAAAGGATATCCTGAAAGCACAAATAGAAGCGATGAGAATTAAGAAATATAGTCTTCAGGAAATTGGACTTGCTACAAGGCAATTACTTGATCCTGCAAAGAGGCTAGCGGCCGATTTTATGCTGCCTGCCAGAATGAAAGCTAAAAGACCTCAAAAGATAATGGTCGAAATTCAACAGCCTGCTTTCGATATTAAGGACATAAACGAGAATGCATTTAATTCAATATAACTTTCATACTATGAATAAAGGAATTGAAGAGTTAGAAACCTTAATGGCTCAAAACCTAAAAGCTATTGTGAGTCTTCAGAATGAGGTTGAAAAAAAGAACCTTGAAAAACACGATCAATTAAAGGATATTTCACTGGGGATAATTGATGCCATTGATTCATTTGAAAGGGCCGATGAAGCAATAAAAGAAAAGGTTCTTGATAAAAATGATGACCTAATCAAAACAATAAATAGATATAGTATAATTTCAAAAAAACTGTTGAACCTTTTACAGAAATTTGGGATTACCAGAATAGCATTCCCTGATAATAGATTGATAGTGGGCCTTTGTGAAGTAATTGACACCGTTGCCGACAAGGATAGGAAAAACGATGAAATAGTATCCATTATCAGAAATGGTTACATAAGAGGCAATGAACTAATACGGGCAGCGCAGATAGTTGTAGTTAAAAATTAGTAGACAACAATCTATTGCTTACCTCATAGTACAAGAAAAATCATATGGATTTATCCTATCATAAAATCGTTTGAGGATGAAAAATAAAATACTGATAAGTTTTGCAGTATTATTAACCGCACTCATAATTATAGTACGGGTTTTGTTTAACCAGCATTTAGAAGTATTCAAAGCTAATATCTCTAATTATGAAGTTAAGAAACTTGAACAATTCAATACGTACAAAGAAATTAAGGCCTCAGAATTACTTAAATCAGAACCTCTTATAGCCAATCTTTTTTCTAAATACTTTGATGAAAATAAGGCAATCATTGTTACTGATACCACCTTTGCTTATCTATACTTAAAGAAAAGACTTACATATCGATTACCCTCTGTGACTTACTTGAATTGTCTTTATGAGAAGTGTTCTATTGATTTAAAGAATGAGGCAGCAAATCAATCAATTGTTAAAAAGGAAGCCGAGTTTAGACAAAGGTATAAAGCCACTTTTGATCTGTGGTATCCGAAGATTAAAGACGATAAACTGGTTAAAAGAATCGGACTGCCTGTTGACTGTAAAAATTTCTTCCCTGATGTCCAAGAAATTAAATATGATCCTGCCCTGTGGAATGAATTCGGGAAATTTCTATCGGCGTATAATAACAGAACAAGAGTAATAAAAGACCAAAACAGGATCAACACAAGTAAATTTGAATCTCAAGCTGCAAAGAATCGCAATCAATTACGAAAAGAATATCGGCCAATCTTTGACAGCAGAATTGCAGCAAATCGTGACAAAATCATAGGTAATGTGGACCTTAACGAAACTTATGAATCGACTACGTTAGGAAACATATCATATACCATTAGCCAAACTCAAATAAACTATATTGAATATAATAAAATTACAGATGAGTTATTTGAGGAACAATGGAAAACGAATTCTTTAGCCCACGGATCGATGCCATATGCATATTGTTATGGATCCAATAACAGCTGTGACTGGGGTTGTTCTGAAATTCATGTTACCAGTGGTGGATCAGATGTATTGGTCACTATTAAAAATGATAACCAAAGAGTTTTAAGACATGGTTATATTAAAGCTGGAAGAAAAATGATCTTTCATGTTCCAGATGGAAGATATCAGGTTTTCTTTTATTCAGGAACGGGATGGAATCCAAATAAAGTTATGGCCAATACAAATTGTGGGGAATTAAGGGGAGGCTTTGTTTCAAACGAAAGTTTTACTAAAGGCCAATATGAATATTTGTCAAGTCAGATTCTTACTTATGAACTAATAGCACAGCAAAATGGGAATTTCAATCCCAACTCCAGTTCAGCCAATGAGGCCTTTAATTAAATGTCTTAGAAGCACATATGTGATTTAAAACAATTTCAAATCCTGCTTGTAGTCTTCTCGCAAACCTTCACGTAAATATTTTTCTACTTCATACTTCAGGTGTTCTTCCAACATTGTATCTCCCATCATCTCATATACCTGGTAGAACTTTAAGACAATTGTATTGAGATGACCAGCAGGAATATGCTCATTACGAGCTTCGGAAGCTTCTCGAAATGCTGAACCGACGTGTTTATATATATCAATTATGTTCTGGTCTGCAATCTTTCTATAGCCATGCACAAGTATAGGTACTGCCAAGGTTTTTGTTTGATCTTTTTTCCTGAAAGCATCTAAAAGTCACATTTCGCTTTGTCCTGGTTTATATTCTGTCATGAACTCGATATTATGTATCGATCGTTTAAGACAAGCTTAATTTTAAAATTACTGTGTTATTTTGACTTCAATTAAGATTGCATTTTGAATAAGCTATCATGTTCAATTGGATGAAATATCATATCTAAGCAATTATTTATCTTTGATTTAATGAATCTTTTTTGGTTTTGAATCTTAAAGTAACTAATTTTATCTAAACTTTAAAAGGAACAAGATGGGTATATTTAGTAGGGTTTTTAAAAAGACGGTTAAACGTAATCCACAGGTAGAATTAACTCCATCACAAGAGATTCAGCAAGCACTTGCAAATAATGGCATTGTGGCTGACATTGACGATATTAAAAACGAATTTAATCGTCTATGGAAGACTATTAATTTCAATCAGGTATTACCTGAGGCATTAAGTTATTCCAATTCGGCTGAAATGGAACTTGATGGTTCAAATTACCAGGTTTATGCGTCAATGCTTGTATCAGACATTAAGTTATTAATGTCCGTAGCCGTTTATTGGGCAGTGGCTAGTGAAATAGCAAAAGCTAGGGGAGAAAGTAAATTTTCTTTAAAAGAAGGTGAAAGAATAGCTATTTGTGACTTCTCTGGATTTCATTCACACCCTATATATGAACTCTTTCCTGACATTTTAAAACTTAAACTCAATTAAAAGTAAAGATGGATAGGGTTGACAATAGCTTTGGTCATAATTTAACGCTATAGTATGAACGAAATAATAAAAAGAGGGGTACTCCCCAAAGGTTTCCCTCAATGTTGTAACTTGGTATTGTCGAAAACTAAATACAACATAGTTAAAATTACAGAAATAAAAATTACTCTCAAAAGCTATTCCAGTTGTATCTAAGATATTATTAGCTATTCTAAGAGAAATCCCTTGGACAAGCTCGATCTACTGTAAAACCTCCTTAAAATTGGTCCTGGGTTGTTTAGTAATACAATTTGACCTGTTTAAAATAATTCTGCTGCATAGATTCTCTGATGCGCATCAAATCTTGTGTTGCAGAATAAAAAAATGTACTTTTGGCCCCATTTTTTCAGTTTGAAATTTTGTTTTCAGGTTTTTTTTCGATATATTTTATTTACCCTGTTAAAGGGTATAAAAAGATATCAAAATAAGAAAACCATGAATAACACAAAGAAATTCTTAAACATAGACGAATTAGCGGATTATACTGGAATGTCAAAATCATTTCTTTATAAAAGGGTAAGTAAAAAGACAATCCCTTTCGTAAAGTTGGGGGAACGGCGAACGGTGTTCGTAACGGAAGAAATCGATAAGTGGGTTTTAAGAGGAGGTCAGATGGGGCTTGAATTACCTGATCTATCCAAATTTTAATTTTCTGAATGGCGAGATTCACAATACAGCTGGATAAAAGAAGAAAACTACATGATGGAATGTATAATTTGGTTGTGCGCGTGAATGTTGGGAACGACATGATTTACCTTACTATTGGTAAACTAACTGAACAACAGTATGATCAGGTCTTCATACGAAAATCGAGGGATGAAGAAAGTATCGCTTTCCGTGAAAAATGTGAAAAGCTCAGAACAAAATGTGAAAGGGACTTCAATAAGCTTAATCCCTTTAATAAGGCCCGACTCCGTGAACTCTTCTATGAAAAAGAGAAATACGTTCCAAAATCATTGGTTTTGAAAGACCTATTCAATGACTATGTGAAAAATTATGACCGAATTAAACTGAATTCAAGATTAAGATATAGAACAACTGGAAATATCCTTGAGTCTTATTCTCCAGGCTTAACTGTACTTGGAGTGACCCCATCATTCCTGAGGAAATTTGAAAAGGATCAACTTAATGCTAAGTTATCACCTGCAACAATTACTTCCTACATGATTGATTTGAGGAGAATAATAAATTACTACACCAAAGTGAAAAAGATAATCCCATTCACTTATGAATACCCTTTTGGTGAAGGTAATTATCAAATTCCAAAAGTAGAATCACATAAGGAGATACTTGAAAACAAGGAGATTAAAGCTGTCGCTGGAATGACAACGTTTAATTCACAAAAAGAAGAATACGCCCGCGATATTTGGCTGCTTGCGTACCGATGCAATGGTAGTAACTATACTGACTTATTAAGGATGAGATGGGAAGATGTGAGAACAAAGTATCTAATATATTATAGAAAAAAGACCGAATCCACACAAAGAACAACCAAAAAGCCAGTCATCGTTCCTTTAACGAGAAAAGTCCAGAGTTTACTGGATAAACTGGGCAACCATGATAGTCCTTTTGTACTTGGGTTACTCAAAGACGGTTATTCTGAAGAGACCATTGTAAATAAATCTGATAAGAAAAGGAAAGAGATTAATAAACTCTTAAAAGGAATTGAAAAGAGATTAAAACTATCTGCTCCCCTTAGAATGGATATGGCACGCCATTGTTATGCGACAACTTTGGATCGTGCAGGAGTCGAAACGAAGAAAATAAGTAACATGTTAGTTCATTCATCTGTGCTTGTGACAGAAAGGTACCTGGCTGGACTAAATACTGAGGAACTATTCAAGACCAATAAACATATCTTTTAAATTGCGCTAGGTTACGCGCTAGGATTTATGAAAAAAGGTGAAAACACAGGATAACCAGTAAACATAACAAATTGAAAATGATAACCAATGAAAACAGGTAATAGTCAGTAAATCAATATAATTATCGTTCATAATCATGAGGTC
>Ga0116141_10000632_pt1 | contig 28451 bp, 23 predicted proteins | sample AD_UKC097_MetaG_FD_89744 | JGI IMG/M metagenome (GOLD analysis project Ga0116141, IMG submission 89744) | Active sludge microbial communities of municipal wastewater-treating anaerobic digesters from USA - AD_UKC097_MetaG | ecosystem: Engineered > Bioreactor > Anaerobic > Digestate | place: USA...
CAGTAGGCGAGTGGCAAACACGGATCAAAAAGTAATCGAAGACGGCGTGAATCGCGGCAAAAAATTGTTGATTTCAAAGGGGATTGAGGAAAAAGAGAAAAACATGGGGCGCTTGATTTCAGCCGGGCCGTTCGGATCCGAAAGGAGCCTTCCGTTCTCCAAACCGGAGCATGGCTATTAACAGGGTGTTGAAAAACAAGAATCAGGCCGTCAGGCAAGGCGCGCGGCGATACGACAAGCGCAGCATATTCAAGCATATGTGAGCATTGGCGAGAGCACCGCAACGCTGAATGGCGGCCTCAGGCGCAGTTTTTCAACACCCTGTTAAAAGAGCTTGACAGATTTCCATCAAACCGGTATGAATACCAAATTTTATATCATAAAAGAATTGGCAAGAAGTGCCCTGTCAAGCGATCGGCAAAAGGCGGCTTTTCCAAGGGCCGCTTAAACTTGAAGACCTTTGAAAAATGCTCAATTTTGTTCAAGCGCAAGGAAGGCGATAATTTTTTATCCCCGGGAAGCGGTTCGTGTTTCGATGATTCAAATTGGAGCCGGACGTGGAAATTGCGCGAAAAGAAGCGTTATGCACAGGTCTTACTCAATTGAAAGGAGTCGGTAAGGTTGGCGAATCATAAATCCGCATTAAAACGCGCCCGGCAGAACGCTGAAAAACATATCCGGAACCGGTCGGTGAAAACCAAGCTTAAAAACGTCGTAAAAGATGTTAGGCTCGCGGTTAGTGAAAATCAAGGCGAAGCGGTTCCGGCGAAACTGAACGATGCAAAATCCGTAATTGACAAAGCTGCAAAAAAGGGTGTGATCCCCAAAAGAACCGCTGCCCGAAAAATATCCCGTCTATCCAGATTGGCAAACACGATTTCCGGGTAAATCAAATCGCATCAAAAATAATCGCGGACAGGGTTGCGGGGAATCCCGGAACCCTGTCAAAATTCACCCGTCAAACGATCATAAACAGTTTCCGCGAGTCTTCGGGAAAGTGATGAAATCGCATTTTTCCGATTCTGTTCCGTCCGGATCTTGTCCGATGAGGCATTGTACGCCTGATTTGCTGAAATCCGTCTTGCCGACCAGAGCACTTTGCCTTCCGGGTTCGTCAGCTTCAGCGAAATGGTGAGCCTGACCCGTCTTTCGACGGCGCTGTGAACCTGCCGGTAAGAGATGGTTTCGACTCCCAGGGATTCAACGACTCCGGAAAGAACCGCGTCCGCACGGTCCCCGCGCATCAAGGCCACGTTGCTGCTCCGGGTGATTTCATAAGCGATATCATTCGTCAGGGTCTGTTCGATTCCGGTTTCGGAAGTTCGGTTTTCAAACATTACAACCGCGATGCTGGTAATATCGGAAGGAAAATCACCCCGCCCCGCGAATTGATAACCGCATGCGGCGGTCAGCAACCAGGAAAAAACAATGATCGAAATCGGTACTCTTCTATATAACACTCCGGCTTCCAATCCACGCGGTCATTTTCCGGAGAAGTGCTTTCAACACCTGCCCACGGGCCGATCGGTGCATCGAGATTTTCAATCCTCAAAATAACAAACGTATTCTTTCGGTTGAACCACTCGAAGCGCCTCGATCGTGAACCCGATGGAAGGTTCTCCACTTCCATCCTACACCACGATGTTAACCAGCTTTTTCTTTACAACAATTATTTTTTTAACGGGTTTGTCCTCGATAAACTTCCGGACCCGCTCATCGGCAAGCGCCAGTTCCCGGATGGTGTCGTCTTCGGTGTCGGCGTCCACGATAAACTTGCTTCTCAGTTTGCCGTTGACCTGCACCACGATCATCCGGTCCTCTTTAAGAAGCGCGTCTTTCCTGTAAGAAGGCCATGGCGCCTTCAGAATGCTCGGTTTCCGGCCCAGAGCTTCCCAGATTTCTTCGGCAAAATGGGGCACCATCGGAGATAACAGAAGCGCCGCCGATTCAATTGCAAATCTCATTACTCCGGCCGTATCGGGCGCTTTCGTTTCCGTTTCGATTCCATACATGGCATTTACAAGTTCCATGATCGCGCTGATGGCGGTATTGAAATGGAACCGTTCTTCGATATCCGTTGTAACTTTTTTAATGGTCTGATGGGTTTTTTTATACAGGACCCGCGGCTCACCATTCAGATCGTCCGGATTGCCGTCAAAAGGCGCAACGCTTCTTATCGAGTCCAACCAGGTCTCCGCAAGTCGCCAGACGCGGTTCAGGAAGCGAAAAGCGCCTTCAACACCCTGTTCGCTCCATTCGAGATCCCTTTCGGGAGGCGAGGCGAACAGGCAGAAAAGACGGGTGGTATCCGCGCCGTATTTTTTAAGGAGGATATCGGGATCGATCACATTCTTTTTGGACTTCGACATCTTCTCCACCCGGCCTAAAGCAACTTCGGTGCCGCATTTCCTGCAGAATTTTTTTGTTTCCCGGTCTTCCGCCTCCCCGGGGAAAAGAAAGCCATGCTCCGGGCAGTGGATGGTTTCTTTGCAGACCATTCCCTGGGTCAGGAGGCGGGTAAAAGGTTCCTTGTATTTCACCAGCCCGAGATCGTTCAGAACGCGTGTATAATAGCGGGAATAGAGAAGATGCAAAATCGCGTGCTCAACCCCTCCGATATATTGATCCACCGGCATCCAGTAGTCAACCGCGCCGGTGTCGAACATACCGGTGTTATAATCCGGACTGCAGTACCGCTCAAAATACCAGGAGGATTCCACAAACGTGTCCATCGTATCGGTTTCTCTCCGGGCGTCGGAACTGCCGCATGCCGGACATCTGGTTTTTGAAAAATAATCCATCTGATGAAGAGGGGATCCCCCCGCTTCCGGGAGTTCGACATTTTCCGGGAGGATGATGGGCAGGTCTTCTTCCGGGACCGGAACAATCCCGCATGTTTTGCAGTGAATCATCGGTATCGGAGCGCCCCAGTAACGCTGCCTTGAAATGCCCCAGTCCCTCAGGCGGAAGTTGACGGTTTTTCTGCCGATTCCCTTTTCTTCAAGATAGGAAGCGATTTCATCGCGGGCTTTTTTACTGCCCATTCCGTTGAATTTCCCGGAATTAATCATTTTTCCTTCATCGGCGTATGCCTCGCGGAGTGTCGCGGACTCCAGATCCCGGTCGGGCGGGGCCACGACCACTACGATTTCCAGCCCGTACTTTCGGGCAAAATCCAAATCGCGCTGGTCATGCGCCGGTACGGACATCACCGCGCCGGTACCGTATTCCATGAGGGCGAAATTGGCCGTGAAAATCGGCATGCGGCGGTTGTTCAGGGGGTTGATGCAATAGGCTCCGATAAAAACCCCTTCTTTTTCATAGGTTTCCAGAGTCCGGACGGATCGGTCCTGCGTGGCCATTCGTTCGATAAACGCCGAGACCTTTTCTTCCTGTGCGGTTCCTTTGGAAAGCTCACGTACCATCGGATGTTCGGGAGCAAGGCACATGAAGGTGGCTCCGAAAACCGTGTCCTGGCGGGTCGTGAAGACCGCAATGTGATCCCCGCTGTTTTCCACGGGGAATCTGATTTCCGCTCCCAGGCTTTTTCCGATCCAGTTTTTCTGCATGGTGATGACCTTTTCAGGCCAGCCGGGAAGTTTGTCGCAATATGCAAGGAGGTCATCCGCGTAGTCGGTGATACGGAAAAACCATTGCCAGAGATTTTTCTGACGGACCGGTTTGCCGCATCTCCAGCACATTCCCGCTTCCACCTGTTCATTGGCAAGAACCGTCTGACAGGTTTCACACCAGTTTACGAGGGATTCTTTTCTGTATACCATTCCCTTTTCATACATTTTTAAAAAAAGCCACTGTTCCCACCGGTAGTATTCCGGTTTGCAGGTGGCGATTTCCCTGTTCCAGTCGTAGCTGAATCCCATGCGTTTCAGCTGCGTGCGCATGGCATCGATATTATCGTAGGTCCATTTTGCCGGATGGGTCTTGTTTGCGATTGCGGCGTTTTCCGCCGGCATCCCGAACGCATCCCAGCCCATGGGATGAAGGACGTTGAACCCCTGCATTCTTTTGTACCTCGCCACCACATCGCCGATCGTATAATTTCTCACATGTCCCATGTGTATTTTCCCGGAAGGGTAGGGGAACATTTCCAGAAGGTAGTATTTTTTTCTGTCGGGTTCTTGTTCGACCCCAAACAGATCGGTCTTTTCCCAAAAACGTTGCCATTTTGATTCAATGGCCTTTGGATCGTATTTTCCACCCATTATCTGTCTTTCAACCTCCAGGCATAGAAATCATTTCCAACCGGAATCACTCGCTCAGCGCCCAAAAACCTCCGGCGGGTCAAACGATGAGATTCAAATCCGGGCCGGCAAGGATGCGATGCGGAAATTCTTGCCAAACCGTGTTTTCTCATGCCACACTATGATACAAATAGCAAGCTTGACCTTACATGTCCGGAACATGTCCCGCGGATTCCCTGACGGCTGCACTCATGCGCGGTGCCGGGACGACGGGAAAGGCTCGATGGATTCGAAGCGCGGCCGAATATTCCGGATCCATTCCATCCGTATTCCATTCGGCGTAGAGGAATCCGGATGAAGGGAGGCAAACAGCAGAAATCATTTGACTTATGGGTAACAATTTCATATTTCAAAAAATCAATCCCCTTTAAAAGCAACAAGACCCGACTTCCGTCCGCATCATTGTTATTTGTAATTTTTGTTTTCGGGGAAAAATACCAACAAGAGGATACATTATTTATGAGCATTAAAATCCTGATCAATGCGGTCGATTCCGAGGAATGCAGGATTGCGACCGTGAGAAGCAGCAAGCTGGATGCATTTCACATTGAAAGCTCGGCAAGGGAAATCACACGCGGCAATATTTACAAAGGAATCGTCTCCCGCGTCGAGCCGAGCCTGCAGGCCGCCTTTGTCGAATATGGAGCCGGACGCCATGGTTTTTTACAGAAGCAGGAAATTCACAGTGACTATTTCCAGGACACCCCTTCCGGGGATCGTTCCATCGAAAATATCATCAAGCGCGGGCAGGAGCTTCTTGTGCAGGTTACAAAGGATCCGATCGATAAGAAAGGAGCGATGCTGACCACCTATATTTCACTGCCGGGCAGATTCGTGGTTCTGATGCCCGGAAGCAAAAACGTGGGCATTTCTCGAAAAGTCGAAGATGAAGAGAACCGGAAGCGGCTGAAAGAAATTGTTGGAAAACTGCAAATTCCGGAAGAGTTCGGAATGATTGTTCGCACCGCCGGTGCCGATTGCACCAAAACGATCCTGTCGAAGGATTTGCGGTATCTTTTACGGCTTTGGAAAAATATCAAGAACCAGGGGATTAAAGAAAAAGCGCCGGTGCTTCTTTACAAGGATAGAAGCCTTTCGGTCCGGTCGATACGGGACTATTTTACGGAAGAGGTCAATGAAATTCTTATAGACGATGAGGCGGTTTATAACGAGGTAAGAGACTTCGTCAACATCATATCTCCCAAGCATGCCAAAATCGTCAAGCTATACAAAGGGGTAAAACCGATATTTACCAAACATCATCTGGAAGACCAGATTGCTTCCATATTCGAGAGCCGGGTGCAGTTGAAATCCGGCGGTTCCATCGTGATCGCGCCGACGGAAGCCCTGGTCGCCATCGATGTGAATTCGGGTAAAGCGACTCACAAGAAATCCGTTGAAGAGACCGCATATATGACCAACCTGGAAGCGGTGGAGGAGATTGCCCGCCAGCTGCGTTTAAGGGACCTCGGCGGCCTGATCGTTTTGGACCTCATCGACATGAAAAATCCGAAACACAAGTCGGAAATAGAAAAAGCAATGAAAACGCATCTGAAGGCGGATAAGGCTCGAACAAAGGTGGGGAATATTTCCAGGTTCGGGCTGATGGAAATGTCGAGGCAGCGGATCCGCCCCTCGATTGAATACGGAAGCTTTGAAATGTGCGGTTATTGCAAGGGAAAGGGAGTGACGCCATCCACTGAAACCCTGGCCCTTGGTTTTCTGCGAAAACTTCGACTGGAAACCCTTCAAGAGGAAGTTACGGCCGTCAAGGGAATTGTTCCGGTGCAAGTGGCTGATTATCTATTAAATCGAAAACGGCGGGAACTTCTTGATCTGGAGGAAAGGCGAGGCCTTCGCATTAAGGTCGAGGGCGACGGTGCCATGATACCGGGGGAAAGCCGGATCATTACTGAAAAATAGAAAAGGTCTGGTTGACATGATTTTTTGATTCCTGTATCAAGGGTACCTCAAACCGATATTCGGAGGGAAAAAATGCCTCCCAGAAAAATCGAACGATCCGGAAAGTCTTTTGGAATCATCGTAGCGTTGCTGTTTGCGGGGATCATCCTTGCCGCGGGCTGGATGTTTTGGTTCGGGCATGATAAAGCGCCTGTAAGCGAAACGGTCTCCCAAACAACGGCTGAAACGGTTCAACCCGAGCCGGTCATCGATTATGACCGGATGGAAAAAGATGCCGGGGTCCGGGCACTGATGCGGGAGCGCAAGGAAGCATACGGCGTAAACGAGGGCATCGACCTGATAATGAAAGGCGATGAATCCCTTAAAATCGGCGATTCGACGGTTTCCATGCGGGAGATTCTGGAAAAGATACGCCTGAAAAAGGGCGATATCATAGAGAAAGATATCCGGCCGGAAACCGGTTCGGCGGACCTGGTGGAAAAGACCGAGGCGTATGGAATATACATCGTTCAACCGGGAGACAATATCTGGAATATCCATTTCCGGTTTTTGAAAGATTATTTCGACCGGAAAGGGGTTCGGCTTTCACCGTCTTCCGATGAACCGGACCGGCATGGCCGAAGCTCCGGCATCGGAAAGATTCTGAAATTTTCCGAAAACATGGTCTATATATACAACATCCACGAACACGAGCTGGATGTTGATCTGGATATGATCCAGCCGTTGAGCAAAATTGTTGTTTTTAACATGGCCGAAGTTTTTGCGCTGCTGGACCGCATTGACTACGAAGTGGTGCGTCGGATTCAGTTCGACGGCGAAACGCTCTGGATACCGGCGGAGCAATCCACCTTTACGGGGTGAAGAACCGATCCGGGCGCGATCGGACCTGGGGATTGAATTAAAAATATTTATAAATCCGGTCCATATTTTTTGGGACAAACCCGAAAGGCGGTCTCGCCTGGCAGGGTTTTTTATTTATGTGCAATGAGATCCGACCATCCGTTTCCCCGGAAAAAGAGAACCGGTCACATCGGATCGATCATCAATTGCGGCATGAAACCGCGCATGATGCGGCTAACATTTAACCCTGTCGTTGAAGGAGGCTTATCTTGATCGATATCGCTTATGCAATGGGAACCGGTGGAGGAGCGGGAGAAGGTGTCGGCAGCTTCGGAGCGTTTGTCCCTCTTATCCTTATGTTTGCCATATTCTATTTTCTGCTGATCCGGCCCCAGCAGAAGAAACAAAAGGAACACCGTCAGATGATCAGCAATCTTAAGAAGGGGGATCGCATCATGACGGCAGGCGGCATCTACGGCCGCATTACCGGGGTTGACGAAGCCACCGTAACCGTGGAAATCGCCGAGAAAGTTCGTGTCAAGGTGAACCGAGGCAATATTTCCGCATTGATTCAGTCTTCTCCGCCGGCTCCGGAAGCAAAGAACAGCACGGCTGAGTCGGACGATTCGAAAGAGACGAAATAACCCCAAGGGATTTCGTCCTGATCGAGTGATTTAACTTTCTATCGAAGAAGGAACGGATCAGTGAAGAATCTTTCATGGAAACCGGTAGTTGTTATCGGGGTGATTATTGCGTCGGTTATTTATGTTCTCCCTTCCATAAAGCCCGAATTATGGCCGCACAAGAAAATCAATCTGGGTCTTGATCTGCAGGGCGGCATGCATCTTGTTCTCGAAGTGGATACCATAAAGGCGGTGGAAAGCACCGTGGAGCGGATAACCCACGAACTTCGGGATTTCTTAAAGAAAGAACACATACGGTATGCGGATTTGAACCGGATGGAAGGAAACCGCATTGCCGTTACGATCGCAGACCGGACAAACATGGAAAAATTTGAAGCGCTTCTGGATAAAGAATTCAGAGACATCCGCATTCTTTCCCGTTCGGCCGACGGCGAAAGTCTTGCCCTGGTGATGGACCTGCCCGAAGGCGAAACCGAACGCATTCAAAAAATGGCGGCCGAGCAGGCGCTGGAAACCATCCGAAACCGGATCGACCAGTTCGGAGTGAGCGAACCGGATATCCGTCGTCAGGGCGAGAAACGGATACTCATCCAGCTGCCCGGAATCCGGGATACGGAAAGGGCCAAGGAACTCATCGGAAAAACGGCTCTCCTGGAATTCAAACTGGTGGATGAGACGCAGGATGTCGACGCGGCTTTAAAAGGAACGCCTCCTCCCGGAAGCGAGGTGCTTTACGAGACGAAAGGAGACCCGGCGACCGGACGTGTGAGCAGGATACCCTACCTCATTAAAAAACGATCGCTTTTAACCGGTGCTTACCTCACGGATGCAAGGGTGCAGATCGACTCCCAGTACAACGAACCTTATGTTTCCATTAAATTCGACAAAAAGGGGGCAAGGATTTTTGAAAAGATAACGGAAGAAAACGTTAAAAAACGCCTTGCGATCGTTTTGGATAATAAAGTCTATTCGGCGCCGGTAATCCAGGAAAAGATTGCGGGGGGCGAGGCCCGTATCACCGGTAATTTCATGATCGAGGAAGCGCGGGATCTGGCCATCGTGCTTCGCGCGGGCGCTCTTCCGGCACCGGTGGACATCCTGGAGGAACGGACGGTCGGTCCCTCCCTGGGAACCGATTCCATTAAAAAAGGACTCCTTTCCATGTGCATGGGGGGGATTCTGGTGGTCCTCTTCATGGTTGTCTATTACAGGGGCGCGGGCCTGATCGCGGACGCCGCATTAATCCTCAACATCCTTCTGATCGCGGCCGGTCTGGCCGGGTTTCAGGCTACCTTGACGCTCCCGGGAATCGCCGGCATCATACTGACCATCGGTATGGCCGTGGATGCCAATGTGCTCATTTTTGAACGTATCCGGGAGGAGGCGGCTTTCGGTAAAACGCCGAGGGCTGCGGTCGAGGCCGGCTACGCCCGGGCGACGCTGACGATTCTGGACGCCAATGTCACGACGCTGATCGCGGCGCTGGTTCTGTTTCAGTTCGGAACCGGACCGGTCAAGGGTTTTGCCGTAACATTGTGTCTGGGTGTGATCGCCAGTTTATTTACGGCATTGATCGTGACGCGGATTATTTTCGATTATCTCCTGATCCATCGAAAAATGAAGACATTGAGCATCTGAACGAATTCAATCAGCACCCCATTACGAGGAAACATACATGCAATTTATCAAACCCGGCATAAACTTGGATTTTGTTGGTAAAAGAAAAATCGCTTTCACTATATCGCTTGCGATGATCCTGGCCAGTATGGTTTCTCTGGTCATACACAGGGGGCCGAAATATGGAATCGATTTTTCCGGCGGAACCCTGATTCAGGTAAAATTCGCGAACCCGGTTCGGATTGCCGACATCAAGTCCGGCCTGAGCCGTCTGAATATCGGAATATCGTCCGTCCAGCATTTCGGGGAGGCGGAGGAGAACGAATTTCTCGTCCGCACGGATCAATCCGAAACGGCCGCGGAGGGTTTCGCCGGGCAGGTGGAAAAGGAATTAAAGGCCGCCACAGGAAGCGACACGGAGGTGCGGCGCATCGAAATGGTAGGTCCTCAGGTAGGAAAGGACCTGAGAGAAAAGGCCTTGCTTGCCATGTTTTATGTCCTGCTTTTTATCTCCATTTATATATCCGGGAGGTTTGAATTCAAATGGGCGTTGAGCGGAGTGATGGCCGGGGCGCTCATGGCCGCGGTGTATTTTCTTTCTCTCTTTCATGTCGGCATCCCCTTTCTTATTGTCGTGGCGCTTGTCGTCACGATTTTCCTCTTCTGGTTTCTCAATCTCAAATACGCCATGGGAGCCATTGTGGCGCTTATCCACGATGTTATCATCACGGTGGGGGTTTTTTCCGTTTTCGGCAAGGAATTTACCCTGCCGATTATTGCGGCGCTTCTTACCATTATCGGTTATTCGCTCAACGATACCATCATCGTTTTCGACCGTATCCGTGAAAATCTCAGGAAGAATTACAAACGCCCTCTCGAAGTCAATATTAACCGGAGCATCAATGAAACCCTCAGCCGCACGATACTTACATCCGGCACGACACTGATTGTGGTGATCGCCCTTTTTGTTCTCGGTGGCGGCATCATCCACGATTTTGCGTTTGCGATGATCGTCGGCGTGGTGATCGGAACCTATTCCTCCATTTACGTAGCCAGCCCCATACTCATTGCCTGGCAGCGGAGTGGGAGGAAAAACCGCTGAAACCCGTGAATCCCGCCTGAAAACATGTAAAGTTAAGATGATGAAAAAAAATTGGTTACATGCCGGAGCCGTCCTGATCGTTTTTTTTCTTGCCGCATGCGCCGCCGTGCCGCCTCAAGAGGAGGGAAACATTCTTCTTCTCGAGAAGCGGATCGAGGAAGCCGATCAGAAGATCGAAGAAATCTATCACCGGGTTTCCGTCATTCAATTCATGGCGGACAATCATGAAAGAGCGATCCGGGAACTGAAGAAGACGGCTGAAAAACCGAAAGAAGATAAAGAGATGCCGCCGGCCGCATCCGCGGAGACGCAGGAAAAGAGGACCGATCCGGCCGCGAAACCGCTTTCCGCCGTTCCGGCCGAGACCGCTGAAAAGCTGTATAATGAAGCGCGCGCGCTTTTCAAAGACCAGGCGTATGATCGGGCCGTATCGTTGTTCGATTCTCTGTCGCAAAAATATCCACGGCACGATCTCGCGGACAACGCCCTGTACTGGTCCGGTGAATGCCATTATGCCCGGAAGGATTTTTCTAAAGCGATTCTTTCATTTCAAAAAGTTGTAAAAAATTATCCCCAGGGCGGAAAGGCGCCGGATGCGCTGCTAAAGATCGGCTATGCCTATCTGTCGATGGATGATCGCGCCAATGCATCTCTTTACCTGAAAAACGTAATAAAAAATTACCCGTTTACTACTGCCGCGACGAAGGCGGAACAGAAGTTGAAGACGATCCGAACGCCTTGATCGATCGACACCGTCGCCCGATCCGGTATTTATTTGGTGGTTCGATGGAAAAAGCGCTGCCATGGTTTATACTAAAGAGTGTTCCGGGAATCGGCAATCATCTTTTCAAGCGGCTGATCGAACGGTTCAGCCGTCCGGAGTTTGTTTTTGAAGCATCGAAAGAGGAGCTTCTTCAGGTTGAGGGGATTTCGCCTCGTCTTGCGTCGGCGATTCATCGGCACCAGGCGCCCGAAACGGTTCGGCGGGATTTTGATCTGGCGATGGGCAAGGGATACAAAATCATCACCATGGCGGATTCGGAGTATCCGCCGCTTTTACTTCAGATCCCCGATCCGCCTCCTTTTTTATACCTCTTCGGGCGGTTGGACGCGACCATGCAAAATATTGCGGTGGTTGGATCGAGGAACGCAACCGGTTACGGGATTGCCACAACCACCCGTTTATGCGCGAGCCTGGCATCCCTTGAAATCACGGTTGTCAGCGGCATGGCAAGAGGCATCGATACGGCCGCCCATCAGGGTGCGCTGGCGGTACGAGGCCGTACCGTCGCCGTTCTCGGAAGCGGCCTGGAAAGAGTGTACCCGGCGGAAAACCTCCGGCTTTTCCATGAGATCGCGGAAAACGGAGCGGTGATTTCCGAATTTCCGCTTCAGACCGAACCGGATGCGCATCATTTTCCGGTTCGAAACCGAATCATCAGCGGAATGTCACACGGAACCGTTATCGTGGAAGCGACCAGAAGGAGCGGTTCGCTGATTACCGCGCGACTTGCCGCGGAGCAGGGGAGGGAAGTGTTCGCCGTACCGGGAAGCATTCATTCGTTCAAAAGCACCGGGACTCACAGCCTGATTAAGCAGGGAGCCAAGCTGGTCGAAAATGCCCGGGACATCATGGAGGAACTGCCGCACCTGTTCAGGGCCCCCTTTCGAAATGATATTCCCAGCGGAAAGAAAACAAACGATCCGCCCGCGGAGCTTGAATCCGACGAAATACAGGTGCTTGACTCCATCGGTCCATATCCCGTTCATATGGATGACCTGGTGAGAAAAAACTCCATTGAACCGGGGAAGCTTTGCGGCATCCTGCTTCGCCTCGAGTTGAAGGGGCTTTTGCAGCAAATCCCGGGAAATTTTTTCTCAAAACCGGAAGACGCGTCCGATCGGTAAATCGTTGCGCCTGGAAACGACTGCCGGGTGAGCTCCCCGGCTGAAGAATCGGTCCGTTTTTCCGATAAAACCTGGAGAAACGATTTCTAATCGTTTCCGCGCACAATTTTTCAACAAGTATTGAAATGAGGAAGGATGGTCGCTAAACCACTCGTTGTTGTAGAATCGCCGACCAAGGTGAGAACGATACAGAAGTATCTCGGAAAGGAATACAACGTCGCCGCAACCTTCGGGCATATCAAGGATCTTCCCGAAAAGGAAATCGGCATCGATATCCGGGATGGCTTTAAACCCATGTACCGTGACATTCCCGGAAAGCAGAAGGTAATCGCAACGCTGAAGCGGGCCGCGCGGGGTGCCGCCGATATTTATCTTGCCCCGGACCCCGACAGGGAAGGGGAGGCGATTGCCTGGCATACCGCGGAGCTGTTGAAAGGAAAAGGGAGAAGATTTCACCGGGTGCTTTTTCACGAACTGACGGAAAAGGCCATCCATGACGCCGTCTCCTCGCCGGAGAAGCTGAATCCGCACAAGTATGAAGCCCAGCAGGCCCGCCGGATTCTGGACCGGCTGGTCGGGTACCGGATTTCACCCCTGCTCTGGCGCAAGGTAAAGGGCGGGCTCAGTGCGGGACGGGTCCAATCCGTTGCGGTTCGTATCATCTGTGAAAGAGAGCAGGCGATTCATGCATTCGAGCCGGAAGAGTATTGGTCGATCACTGCTCACCTGGACAGCGATGCCCCTCCGCCGTTTGAAGCAAGGCTGGTCAAGAAAAACGGGAAGAAGATAACCATCCCCAATCGAAAAACCGTCGATGCCGTTTTGACCGAACTGTCCGGCGCCGAAATGGTGGTAGACAAAATTCTGAAAAAGACGGTTAAAAAAAATCCCCTTCCGCCTTTTACAACCAGCAAGCTTCAACAGGAAGCGATCCGGAAACTGAAATTCTCCGCCAAAAAGACAATGACGATCGCCCAACAGCTGTACGAGGGGATCGATCTCGGTCCCGGTGAACCGACCGGTCTGATTACCTATATGCGAACCGACTCCGTCCGAATCGCAAATGAAGCCGCTGAAGAGGCGCTTCAGTTGATTCATGAGCGCTTCGGAAGCGACCATGCGATGGAAAAGCCCCGGTTTTTCAAGAACCCCAAAAAAGCCCAGGATGCCCACGAGGCCATCCGGCCGGCATCGGTTTATAACACACCGGAAAAAGTGGAGCCTTATCTTTCCGGGGAACAGAACGCCTTGTACCGTCTCATCTGGCAGCGGTTTATTGCATCCCAGATGAAGGAAGCCCTGATCGATCAGAAATCCGTATCCGTCCGGGCCGGTTCGTACCTGTTTCATGCCGGCGGATCGACCGTCCGGTTTCCGGGTTTCATGGCGCTTTATATGTCGGTCGATGAAGAAATCGAAAGTGAAAAAAAGAAAGAAAATCTTCCGGAACTTTCGGAGGGGATGGTTCTGAAGCTGCTTCACTTCGAGCCGAAACAGCATTTTACCGTTCCGCCGCCGAGATTTTCGGAAGCATCCCTGGTTAAAGAGCTGGAGGAAAACGGCATCGGTCGGCCCAGTACCTATGCCGCCATCCTGTCCAACATCCGGGAAAAGGGATACGTTGATCTGGTGAAAGGATATTTCAAGCCGAGCGAACTGGGATTTATCGTGAATCATCTTCTGGTCGGAAGTTTTCCCGATATACTGGATGTTGATTTCACGGCCAGAATGGAGGATGACCTGGACCGGGTGGAATCCGCGGAAGTCGATTTGCTGAAAATTCTGACACGCTTTTACGGATCTTTCGAAAAAGAAGTGAACGAGGCGGCCGAAGGGATGCCGAATGTGAAAGGCGTGGGACTTTCCACCGGCCTTGCATGCCCGGAATGCAAAAGACCGCTTCATATCAAGGTCGGAAAAAACGGCCATTTTCTGGCCTGCAGCGGGTATCCCGACTGCACCTATACCAGCGACTACCTCCGGGATGAAAAAGGAAAGATCGAGCCGATTGCGCCGTCCTATGATGAAGCAACCCATAAGGTTTGCGAAAAGTGCGGCCGACCGATGGTTTTGAAACAGGGAAAATACGGTAAGTTTCTGGCCTGCAGCGGATACCCGGAATGCACCTATACCCAGTCGCTGGAGGGAAACGGCGCCTCGGAACCAACCGGGGTAAAGTGTCCCGAAAAAGACTGCACAGGCAATATCGTGCAAAAGAAATCGAAGCGCGGGAAAATATTTTACGGATGCAGCCGTTTTCCCGACTGTACGTTTGCAATCTGGGATCGGCCCGTTGCAAAAGAGTGCCCGCAGTGCGGCGGGAAGTTTCTTGTTGAAAAATCAACCAAAAGGCAGGGAGATTTTTTGGCCTGCATAGCGAAAGGATGCGGATACAAAGAGAGGAAGGATTAAACAGGCGCCGTTTCCTCACGGCGCGTTTCATTTCTTCCTCCCCTTTTCATGTTATCAGCAGTCCACGGAACCTTCCGGATGCGAATCGTACCGCTTTCCCGCCGGTCGATCCGCTTTTTTCTCGGATGGAATTCTCGTCCGTTTTTCCCGGCGCGAACAGGCCTCATGCCCTGAAACGCGATTCGGGTCCGTCAGGCGGCGTCCGCCCACACCCCATTTGCCGCGGCCGTTTTTCTTTCGGCGTTCTTTGCACTCCGTCTGAATCTGTTTCCCCGCTTGTTGTTTTCCATAATTAAAATGTTATGGATATATTTGTCACAGGCCCGGCAAAATGAGCTCCCGTTCCGGAAACTGAGGACCCCTTTACAGTGCGGACACCGTTGAACGTCGATCCCCATACCGAACCTGGACAGGTCTTTGCAAAAAAAATGGTATTGACTCATTGTTTTTTCCTCCTTTTTTTTAAATCCGCCGTTGTCATCAAACGGTCGAACCGATCGAGCGGTTTATCCCGGATTGCCCTCTGCGCGGCGGGAAGTTTCTTGTTGAAAAGTCAACCAGAATTCGGGGAGCTTTTCGGGCTTGAATGACAAAAGGACGCGGCTGAAAGAAGAAGAAGGATTCAACCGGTGCCGACACCGCCCGATGCTTTTCACTTTGCCCCCTTGTATATCCTACCGGTCCACGGAAACATCCGAATGCGAATCGCACAGTTTTTCCGCCACTTGATCCGCATGAATTTGATATCTCCCTTCCATCATCTGCCGTTTAATATTTTCCACCTTGTCATGCCGGATATCCGGGGCGGATTTTGCCGCTTTGCACGCGATTTGCAATTCTCTGGCTCGGCTGGAGATACAGGTAACCGTGTCGTTTTCAAGTGCCGCCCGGTTCCGGCGGATGGAAATTTTTCCAGGGGCATCCACCCGGTACGGTTCGATACCGCTCTGCTGATTGCAGCATTTGGTGATATCCAAATTTTTCATCGTTTTCTCCCTGCTCATGATTCCTGAAATTTTCCGGATGCGATTTCCAAACCTTCCTCCGGGACCAATCCTTAAATCATTCCATGTGTTTTTGCGGTTGAACTTTTTGCCATTTTTGATCCGAAACCCGGCGGAAGGTTTTGAAACCGATTTTACTCAAATCATTCTGTGTTTCGTAACTCTGAATGGGGTAGGTAGCTAAAATCGTGCCACACGGCGCGATTATCGAAGATTCATAAATATATCAATTTGTTATAGCTTCAGACAAAGCAGGCGGATCGGGTGCGGATTCACATACGATGGGAAATTCATGAAAGAGTTCTATGAAAACTTTTACATACTTTTGATCTTTTAATCGGAAGGAAATATTTTGGATAAGACTATAACCAAATTTCAACAGCAAGACGGGGCGCCGAATTCCGAGTGGGGAAATTCTTGTCGCTTTCAATCCGGTTTCCAACTTGACATCCTTATCGAATGTTTGTTATCCGGCAGATGTTTGTTCCCGTCTTTCATTTCCGGCTTCAATTTTCATTTTTCCGTAATCGGGGAAGCGGATTGAATCATTTCGCATCCGAGCCCAACCGGAAATGACATGGAAAACGTTGAAAGGGCTGCCGGCGGTTTAACAATTCCGTTTCTGATGATACGGCCCCGCAACGTTGCAAAGCTCCTTATTTTCTGATTGCGTTGTTATGAATGGTCTTCCTGTTATGAATGGTTTGCCGGGATGGATAAGGAGATTGTCATGCTCTATGGAAATTATCGCTTCAAATGTCGATTTACATCCGAAGCGCGCCTTCCTGAATATAAAGGATCGACGATCCGAGGCGTCTTCGGCCGGGCTCTCAAGCAGGTCGTATGCGCCCTGAAACGGCAGGCGTGCCCGGATTGTCTCCTCAAAAACGAATGCCTCTACCCCGCGGTTTTCGAGCCTCACCCGGCCGTGAAAACGACGGAAAACGGCGGTCCGGCGACCCGGCCTCATCCGTACGTCATTCAACCCCCTTCAGATTTGAAAACAATCTATCCGGAAGCGGAACCTTTTGCCTTCAACCTGCTTCTGTTCGGTCCGGTCAATACCCGGCTCTCGTATTTCATCTATGCCCTCGACGGGATGGGGAAAATCGGAATCGGAAAAAAGACAGCCGGCCGCAGAGCCGCCTTTTGCCTGGAAGCAGTTGAATCCTCCGGCCGGGAGATCTATACCGGCGGTGATCGGAAGCTGACCGATGCCGCGTCCTGGACGGATCTCAGGTTTTCACCCATAAAGAATCGGCCGAATGGGAACCGCACCGTCACCCTGAAATTCGAAACCCCTCTGCGCCTCAAACACAACAATCGTCTATCCCCCGAACTGCCGTTTCATCTGCTGGTGCGGGCCATGCTCCGAAGATCCTCCGCACTTCTGAATCATTACGACGGCGGCGAGCCGGATTTGGATTATGCGGGCATGGTCGGCAGGGCCTGGAATGTCCGGACGGCGGACTCCACATTGGGTTGGGAAGATCGGCGGCGATATTCTCTGCGCCAGGAACGGTCCATGATGATGGGCGGTCTTACCGGTTCGATCACCTATGAAGGCGATCTGGAAGAATATCTTCCGCTGATCGAATTCTGCGCCAAAGTGCATTTGGGCAAGCAGACCACCTTCGGCATGGGTCGGTTTACAGTGGAGGAACTGAAGTGAAAAATATCCTGCTGGCCGTCACCGGGCTTTCGCCGCAGGTGATCACCGAAACCCTTTACGCCCTTGATCAGATGAACCGGCCGGTTCATGCCATCCACATCATCACCACCCGGACGGGTAAGGACTGCCTGCTGGCGGAACTTCTAGACGCCGGTCGAGGACCGTACTACCGGTACCTGGACGAATACGGCGTTTCCGGAAAAGGGATCGATTTCGGGCCCGGCAACATTCACGTGGTTCGCGATACCTTCGGCGTTGAAATCGCGGATATCACGGACGAGAGCGACAATGCGCAAATGCTGGCCAAGTGCATGGAACTGGCCTTTTACCATACCCGCGATCCGGAAACAGCCGTCTTTTTCTCCATCGCGGGCGGCCGCAAGACCATGGGCGCCTGCCTGACCCTGGCGGCCCAGATGTATGGGAGGCCTCAGGACCGGCTCTACCATGTGCTCGTTTCTCCGGAGTTCGAAAATTGCAGGGGATTTTTCTATCCTCCGAAAAAGCCGAAGCCCATCGAACTTCGCGACAGCAAAGGTGAAATCTCTTACAAGAGCACCGGCTACGCCCGGGTGAATCTGGTTCACATGCCGTTCTTTTCGATCCGTTCCCAGCTTTCTCCGGATGTGCTGGACCAGCCGCGGGACCCGGCCACCCTGATGCTTTCCCTGATCCGGGAGGCTCCGGAACGGCTGGTGGTCAATCTCATCGAAGGAAAAATCCTGTTCAGGAACGCAGAACTGGACTTGATGCCGGTTCGCATGACCCTTTATGCCTTCTTTGCCCTTCGCAAGAAAGCATGCCCCGAGCCGGAGCGAAGCTGCAAGGGATGCGATCGCTGTTTCATCGACATTCAGGAGGTGATGAAACGCCAGCCCGAGATCACGAGCCTTTACCGACGCCTATGCGGCAGTCGGCCTCTGGATGAAATGAGCGATAGCGGTATCCTGGGACTGAATCCGGAAAACTTCAACAGCTACAAGGCCCGAATCAAAGAGGATCTGCTGAAAGCTTACGGCGCGCTGGCCATGAATATGCTGGAAATCGCATCCGTTGGCCGTCGGCCCAACAAGCGTTACGGCCTGCGCGCGGACAAATCGCTGATCGAGGTGGTGATGTGAGGCGGCAATGTTGCAAGGGTTGTTCCGGGCTCGTTAAAGCCTCAGCATACAAAACATGTAGATTTTCGGAAATTGGATAGCCATCACGCGCAATACTGAGAGCAAGGCTACGATAAAATTTGATGTCGTCACAACGGCCTTAACCCAAGACCAAAACAACGTATTGACGGATTTGTGCGATGTAATCTGGCGGATAGAAATGGTATTGGATTTAGCAATGCTAATGCAGGATCGTTAATGTAAGGAGGCTCAATGGGATTCAATATCTCAAGATATCAAGGACGTAGAAGAAGAGAATTCGAAATAGAAGTAGTTACGCCCATGTTTTTAGGAGGAGCAAATACAAATGTTGCCGAACTTCGGACGCCTTCTTTGAAGGGCGTGATCCGATTTTGGTGGCGTGCAGTTCATGGTGAGCAACCTATCCATTTATTGAAAGAGAGGGAAAAGCTGATTTTTGGCGATACGACACAAAAATCGTCAACAACCATCCATATTGAGCCGGTGGAAAAATTGAAGACAAGCATAGATTTGAAGCAAAGAGGAGAAAAATTCACAGTGCACGGAAGGCCTATGCACATTTTGGACTACCTTGCCTATGGCACCCACAAATATGAAAGAGGGAAGGGCAACGTATACCACAAAGAGCACATTGAACCCGGCAATCGGTTTAAGGTGTCGATTGATTATGAAACGCAATATGAAGAAGAAATATTATCAACTTTAGGTTGGGTCGTGCATTATGGTGGCCTTGGAGCTAGAAGCCGAAATGGTTTTGGATCTATTTGGACAAAAATCGAACAGCCTAAAATTACAAATGTATCAAAAACTGCAAATTTTACGGCAATCTCGGAAGAAACAAGACTATTTATATTCTCCAGGAAAAGCTCGTGGCATTTAGCTCACTCCGAAGTTGGGTTGGCCTATAGAACCGCTAGGCTGAAAACCGAAAGGCGGCTTCACCAATATGAGAGAAGGAAACTTATCTCTGCGCCAATAACTGTAAACAAAAAAAATGTTGCAGACCTTGAACGACATGCGAAACCATATTTTCTGCATGTGAATAAATTAGCTGACGGCAGCTACCAGGGTCAGATTTTATTCGTGCCATATAAATATTTATCTGGCCATTTCGATTTTACTCCCAAAAAGCTTTCTGAATATAGAGCTGCATGTGAAGATTTGAATAAAAACCTTACAGAACTCTCAGGGGGTGCCATATGACATTCCCAAAACCAGACGAATCCTACTGGAACAACAAACTTGCCGCCTACCTGCATGATCCCATAGATAAAATTTTCAGGATTAAGGGCCACGAGGAACGGGCAGCTAAACAGCTTGAGGCTTTAGGCCTTCAAAAGCCGAACGAAGCCTTCTGGAAAAAGGCGGATGGGATTGCAGCAGGATTTGAAAGGGGCCAAGTGCCTTCTTACAGTAGCGATCCCAACCAAAACGGAGCAATTGATTTTTCTGAAAATCCGATCATCACCCATCCCACAGCAAAAAGCGCTCTGCTGGAGATTCTGCTCCCTGAAAGCGGGAGTACCGAATTTGCTAATAAGGTCGGTGATGAACTGCTTGCTTTTTTAAAAACAAATATCGGCATGAAGCCAGACAGCGGCGGATATTCGGATAATGACATTTTTAAGAACAATCCGAAAAAGTTTGCCTTTGCCCGCTTTTTATACGTTCACCATGGTCTTCGCTTCAAATTTGCTGAAAACGATGTCGCTGGTTTGGGGGGCCTCTGGCATCGGTTGCCGGCAGACTCCCGGTTTCCGGATCACACAATATGGCAGCACAACGCGCTGACATCGGCCTTATACTCTTGCATGGATTTGGCAAAGGATGCCAGCCAGGTAGGTGTCCTATCCTTTTCCATCACACCTGTTCAGTCATTTATCGCAACAGCCAGAAAACTGAGAGATTACTGGACAGGCTCTGTGCTTTTATCTTGGCTGGCCTTTGAAGGCTTGCGATGGATCATTGAGCATTTGGGGTCGGATCATCTCCTTTACCCCTCACTAATAGATCAGCCTCTCGTTAACGAATATTTGCAGGCGACTTGGAAAATGGGCGAAATTACCTCCCTTTCCGAAAGCCGCGATATTGCTTCTCTGCCGAATAAGTTCCTGTGTCTTGTGCCCTTCGATCAAGCTGAAATCATTGCCACAGACATCAAAGAACATATTCAGACAAGCTGGCGAGCAGTTTGCCAGCAGGTGCTACAAAAAATTATTCGCATCGCAGGAGAAAGCAGCACCCATCTGTCAGAGATTTTCCAACGGCAGACCGATAACTTCTGGAACCTTCAATGGGCTGCGGTAAAACTGATTGAGAAACGAGACATTGAAGAAGCGAAAAACCTCCTTCCTATAAATGACAAAGATGAATCGGTGATAAATGAGCCGGAAAAGGTGTTTAAATCCTTTGCAGATCTTGTCCGCGAAAAGTGGAAGTACGAAATGGATGCAAGGGGCTTACTTTACACACGCACCCATCAGCTCGCGCAAACGGCTCTTGCCGTTTGTAAAACCCGGAAAAAAATCAACCGGCCAGAAGAGCCGGGCCAAAAGTGCCGGCTTTGTGCTGAATTTGAAGTTCTTCACTCAGTGCCCTACTCGGGCGATTCAACTGCCAATGAATACAAAAAGCACATCGATGATTTCTGGACGAATCTTTCCGAAGGTTGGGGTGCAGAAGCAGATCTCGATGGCCGGGAAAAATTGTGTGCCCTGTGTCTGATCAAAAGGATCGCCTACCGTATTTTGAAAGAAGACAAGGAACATATTCTCCACGCTTGTTTTGGTGATGCGGAAAGCTTTCCTTCCACTACAGAAATGGCCCTGCATCAGGAATTCAAACGTCGAAAGATCTCCGATAAAAAACAAAAACGACAGATTGCCCAGCAGATTCACGACAAGGAAGAGAATGAAGTAGTTGACAATCTCAGTCGTTACTACGCCATCCTGGTGATGGACGGGGATCATATGGGAAAGCTCATCAATGGCGAAACTATAGGGGCGACCTGGGGGTCCGCTATGCATCCCGTAATGAGAGACCGCCTTCAGGAAAAAACCTTTGACGCGAGCTATCGTATTGCGTGGGAGCCGCTCCTGAAAGAGAATCGCAAAAGACTTATCACGCCGGCCATTCATGCGGCTATATCCGAATCATTGGGGGATTTTTCAATCTACGGCGTTTCGGATATTATCAAGCGACACGAAGGACGATTGATATACGCGGGCGGAGATGATGTATGCGCGGTCATGCCAGTCAACACAGTGGTGAAGGCGGCAAGGGAGATCAGCCGATACTATAACGCGGAATTCAAGCTCGTTACAGACGACGCAACGGTAGATGTGGATAGCAGGCGCAAATGGGAACCTGTACCTGGAAAACTTTCCGTAAATCTCGGGAGGAATGTTGAGAAAAATGAAGATTTGATCTCTATTTCTGCAGGCATTCTCATATGCCACCACAAGGAGGGGTTGAACCAGATGATCGCCCGAGCTCATGCACTGCTAAAAAACCGTGCCAAGGAAACGGCGGGCCGCAACGCCTGCGCCGTCGAACTTCGAAAACGCTCCGGCGGATCACGGTATTTTGTCCGGAAATGGAATGACAATGTCGCCTGGGAAGCCTTTGAACAGCTTGGTCAATGGATCAAGGTCAAGAACAAGCAGAAAGTCTCTACATCCCTCATTTATCGGCTGGAACGATTCAGGGATGGGGTGGAGGCCATGATTCAGGAAGAAAACCATAAAGAGCTTCTGTTGAAGTTTATAGCCAAACAGCTCGAACGATCCGGCATCAAAACGCCAAAGGGAAAAGAGAGCGATCTTGCGGCAGGAATCACCGAAATCGTTTTGGAACATGACGAAAGCGGGAACCCGACCTTTCGTCCTGAAGGGCTTATTGTCGCAGCTTTTATCGCCGATACGGAAAGCGAGGTGCAATGATGGACTGGTACGCATTTTACGCGGCGGGCACACTTCTGTTCAAAGGGGCGGAACCCGTGGACATGGGAGTGGATCACAATGCCTCCCATATATTTCCTCCACCGCCACAAACCATTGTGGGCGCATTGAGAACAGCGGTTCTCGTGCAAAATGGCATACCCTTTGAGAACTATTACAAAAAAGATGTGCCGTTCAATATCCTTTCCGTTATCGGGGAGACGGGAAACCCGTATCCCTTTCAGGTCAGCGGGCCTTTATTCCGGATCGGTGAACAAATTTTTGTTCCCGCTCCTTTTTGCTGGTTCATGGATAAAGCTGAATGGAAAAATGAAACGGTTCAGGTTTTAAGGGCTCGAGTTTTTAGGGCGCAACCAACGAAAAGCCGCCTGATAAAAGGTGAAGATGAAACGCCATTCTGGGTCAAGGAAGGACGCGGGGAGATGTTCAGCTTGGGCGGAAGTTGGCTTAAACTTGAAAATCTTTTTTCCACGGAGGAAACATTAGAAATATTTAAATCAAATTACTTCTATGCAACCGAACCTCGAACCGGCATCGCTCTGAACAGGAACCGCAGTGTCAGGCAAGGGCACCTCTACACCTTCATTCATGTGCGTTTGAAACCGGATGTGGCCCTGGCCTTTGGTACTGATGTAAAACTCCCGCTATCGAACAAAGGCTTTTTAAAACTCGGTGCCGAGCAGCGTTTCGGTCGATATGAAAAAATCGCGGAACCTTTTTTCCCGGAAAATAAGACCGGGCATTTTCTTTCACTCAGTCAGGTGAAAGGGTCCCCAAAAGCCAATCAATCCGTCATTGCCACTGGAAAAATTCAGTACATCGGTGGATGGGATTTAAAAAAGGGCTTCCATAAGCCCATGCAAGGTTTTTTCCCGGCTGGGAGCGTGTTTTCAGAAAATATTCATTCAAATTTTGTTCAGATATAAGGAGGCTTTATGTTGAAAAAAGAATTGTGCTCCATTGGAAAATTGTACGCGATTTCACCGGTCCACGCTGGGTCTGGAGCCGCTACCTCTGCCGTTGATCTTCCCATTCAGCGTGAACGCCATACGGAATGGCCTCAGATCCAGGCAAGCGGGATCAAGGGCGCTTTTCGGGATCATTTCCGGAAATTCAATGTCAAAGACAAGGAGTTGATCAACCTGATCTTCGGGTCGGATGAAAGCAACGACGGATGGAACAAAGAATGGGATTCACTTCCCGGCGCAATCAGCATTTCTGACGCCCGTCTTTTTGCTTTTCCCGTGCGTTCCAATGTGGCTCCTTTTGTCTGGGTCACCTGCCCAGCGGTACTAAAACGGTTCAATGCAGATCTTCTATATATCGGAAGTGCTAAAAAAACGGATATTGAAAATATAAAAGAAGATGGTGCACTGTCCATCGGTGGTGTAACGCTCGCCGGCCAAGTGATTTTGGAAGACGCCGTAGTAAAAGTCGTTACCCACAAAGAGGATACATGCATCAAAGATGTGTTTCCGGAACTGGAGCGGCTGCTGCTGATTTCCGATGAAATGTTTAAATATGCGGTCACCTGCTGTACAGAAATCCAGACCCATATCAAGATCGATGCAGAGAAAGGAACAGCGGATGACGGCGCGCTCTGGTACCAGGAGTACCTTCCTTCGGACAGCGTCCTTTATACGGTGGTGCACTACAGCCACCGCGACATGGCGGAATCCGATGATCAAGACATCAAGGCCAAAATCGCTGACCTGAAGGCCGCTACGATCAAGCAATATGTTCAAAATTCCATCAAGGGTTTTGTACAGATTGGCGGAGATGAGACCCTTGGCAAGGGCATTTTTCAACTGACATGGATCACGGGAGGTGCGGCATGATGAGAACGCTTGGTCAGAAACGGGCGGCCTTCGCACTTCAGGAGGTTCTGCACAACAATTGTAATAATCAAAAAGAGTACAAGGCGTTTTGCGCCGGCGCGCCGGCGGTTATCCTGCAAAACGGATTCGGACAGGCCCTTGCCTTCTGGTATTCCAAAGGGAAAGGTAATCAGACCGACAAGCACCAGGTTCTGCTCGATATCATAATGAAGTGGCTCTGCAGGCAAAATGGTGATGTGAAGAACGAATTCATCCGGCCTTGCCAGACGACCAAAGAAATGATTACAGCCCTGTCAGGGATGAGCCAGCAGGAATATCTCGCTGCCCAGGCTGAAACCCTGGCGCTCCTTGAATGGGTTAAGCGCTATGCCAACGCCCTTTTAAAAGGAGACAAAAAATGATCCTTCCTTTTTCAAAAGAATTGCAGGAAACAGCCAACAACTTTTCAAATGGAAATTTCGGCCTGTGGTTCTATAAACTGGTACCATTAGACGACAGAAACGATTTCAAGGCCTGTACCCTGAACGCTGGTAACAAAAATGTGGCGCTATTCTATCGTGAAACTTATGACCGTGTGAAGAAAAGCGGCGAGCTGAAAAAACTGCTCGAAAAGAAACACGGCGACCAGGAAAAGTTTTGCCGGATTCATGAAGAGAACGGCGCAAAAGTGGTTAGGATTTCGGCTGAACTGCAATCCCCGTTGATCACCGGTATCGGAAAAACTCATCCAAGCGAGGTCGGCATGACGTTTGACCATACCATGGGCATCCCGTATCTGCCCGCAACGGGCATCAAAGGGCTGGTGCGGCTTGCACACATACTGAATTTGATTGACGACAAGGATAAAGCCAATATCCTTATTTATGCAAACGATAGAAACAAACTGGAACTGGATGATACGCATCCCGCCTCTTTGATTCCGAACATCTTCGGGGGCGATCTGAACCATGGAATAGAATTAGAGTAGTGGTGTGGGAAAGTTGTATTTCTGGATGCCTATCCTGAAAAAATACCGGATTTGCATGTGGACATAATGAATCCCCATTATGAAAAATACTACAGTGATGATTCCCCGCCCGCTGATTATTTAGACCCGGTTCCAGTCCAGTTTTTAACGGTTACGAAAGGTACGACATTTGTTTTTCGGGCCATCGTACGCGGTAACGATGATCTGAAAGAACCAGTCATCAACGCTTTTTACAAGGCGCTGACGGATCAGGGTTTCGGGGCCAAAACCGCCGTTGGGTATGGTCGATTTTTACCTTTTAATGTCCCAGATGAGGAAATAAAACCCTTGGTTGGTGATATTGGAAAACGACCGGCAGCCGCTCCGGAGAAATTACAAACTGAAACCTGGAAAAACGTATTTTTGACCTACAATCCCGGAAATCAGGAAATCACAGCAACCTGTGGCGGCCGAAAGGCAACAGCAAGCGGTAAACAATTGGTTCCGGAATGTTTGCAGCCTGAATTGTTCAATAAGAAAAAGAAACGTGCCACAGCCAAATCGGTTGAGGTCGAAAAGTGCGGGAATGCCTTTAAGATTGTGAAAATTTACGACGAATATTGAACACATACATAAGAAATGTTTGATTGTTAACAGAGGCTGTTGTTGATTTAAGTTTAGGCAGTGCTATTGATAACTCAAGGGAATATACAAATATGATAAAAATTCATGTATGCTTGGTCAGCGACCAGACCACTCCCAACATTCTGGCCATTGAGGCGTTTCAGCCCGACGAACTTCTGTTGGTCAGTACGAGTCTGATGGAAACCAAAGGCAAGTCGAGTCATATCCTTGACTGTCTTGCCTCCAAAGGCCTGAATTATTACAGGCGACGCCATATCCTGGAAGTAGCCGAAGATTCCATGCCCGACTGCCACCGGAAGTTGGGGGCATGGATTGAGGGCCGGGAAGAATCCGAGTTTGTCGTCAACCTGACCGGTGGCACCAAAATCATGTCGATTGCCGCCTACGCGTTTTTCAAGGATTACAACAGCCGGATGATCTATATTCCATTACACCGAAACGAATACCTTATGATCTTCCCCAAAGGCGGAGCGCCCAAACCAGTCCCCTTGCCTCAACGTCTTTCCGTGGGCGAATATCTGAAAGCATACGGGCTCGTTGCCCTCAATGTCCACCACCTCGAAGGCATGGCTGAAGAGTCTCGCAAACGGATGGAACTGTCCTGCTGGATTGTCGCCCACTTTGAAAAGGTCAAAGATCTTCTGGAAAAATTAGGCAAAACGCTTCGGTTGCATCGCAACGACCGTGAATTTCTGATTAAGGAAACGTTTCCAGATGTCACGGATGAAGAGAAGGAATTGTTGCGCCGAATGGGTTTTACGGTGAATGGCTCTAATCTGGAAAAACGACTGTCGAAGTCCGAAATTCAGTATCTGACCGGCGGATGGCTGGAGGCGTATTGCTTCAATGAAGTGTCTTCATACCTCGGCCGGGGGATTGACGATGCCGTGATCGGCATCCAGATTAAAAACCCGAAAGGCACCGAAAACGAATTCGATGTAATGTTTACCAAGGGCAATGCGCTTTACACGGTTGAATGTAAGTCCCTGGATCAGCAGGCAGATAAAAGGACCGATGCGCTCTATAAAGTGGGGGCCTTGCAGAAGGACTTTGGGCTGAGAGTCGGTAGTTTTCTGGTCAGCACGTCGCCTTATATTCTGAAGGACGATCAAATAAGGGCTTCCATCGCGGCACGGGCCGAACACCTGAACACCAAAGTCATTCCCCCCCACGAGGTTGTGAATTTCAGAAAACACCTGGCTGACGAGCTGAAATTGATTGGATGAAGGATTATTACAAATGGCGCAACATATCACCATCGACGTTGCAACTCTCTATGCCGGCAGCAATAACGCCAAACTGGCCGATCTGCCGATTTATGAGGATAAAGTAAAGGAACAGGCTGGAAACGGCAATCAGGTAACCCTGACCGGCCAGGGTCCGATCTGGTTATATCTGAAAATTGCTCATGCGCTGCATGGCAAAGTTACTAAACTTTCCTACCATTCACCGGTGACAGGCGAGGTGGTGATTTTTGACCACTCGCCCTTCTAATAATAAAAGCATTGCCACTTGGTGTATTAAAATCGCTCTTTGACAACTTGAAACTGCAACATTGCAGTCATTGAACCCGGGTCGAGCTTTCCCGTAGAATGCCGTCATACGCCGCATAAAAGTGTGGCGGCATTCTACAGGAGGTGAACCGATGAAAGGAGCATTCGACAAGCTGGCCGAGATTCGGCCGATGTTGGCAAAGGAGCCGGAAGCGGCGCGTCATGAAGACGAGTTTCTGAAGGAGGCGGACCTGGTTCCGGTCCGCCGTCAGGTCGCGGAGAACCGGTTGAAAATGGTATTGACGGAAATCGCGGAGATATTCCGTGAGCGGCAGTGGCAACAAGCCGTGGACCTGTTTTACCCGGTGCGGGAAAAGCTGCCGGAACTGGCGGACCTGGAGATGGATACGGCGGTGCGGGAAAAACTGGGCTTTGCCCTTGGGCAATTGAGCCGTTTTGACGATGCCGTCGAAGAGCTGCGGGTATGCGTGGAAAGGGAACCGGAAAATTTTTATCCCCACAGCGCCCTGGCCTATACGGCATACAATTCCCTGTTTGCGGCCGGGAACCGTGAAATCTTTCTCAGCGGCAAGGTGAGGCAGGATCGGATCGCCCTCGCCCACCGCCATTTTAAAGAGGCCCAGCGCCTGCGGCCCGAAGGTGTGACCAACTTTTACCGGCAGGCCATGCTGTTGTATAAGATCGAAAACAAGCCTCAAAAAGCCCTTCCGGTTTTCAGTCGGGCGGTGGCCAATTGGGAGGCGCTGAGCGAATCGGAAAAAAACGACCGGCATCAGGAGCGCAAGAACTATGTAAAAGCGCTTTACCGGAAAGCTGGCATTCTGCTGGCCCTGGGAGATTGCCGGGGTGCGGATCAGACCTTGAAACGTTGCCTGATGGAGGATGAGAAGAGCGACTACCTGTCCCGACTGCACAAGTATTTTGCCCTGGGTAAGGTTGAATACCACGCCAATCGCCTGCGGGAGGCAAGAAACGCCCTGCTGTTCGCTGAAAAATGCAGGGGCCGGGAACCGATTGATTTCG
>Ga0116141_10000633_pt1 | contig 28434 bp, 33 predicted proteins | sample AD_UKC097_MetaG_FD_89744 | JGI IMG/M metagenome (GOLD analysis project Ga0116141, IMG submission 89744) | Active sludge microbial communities of municipal wastewater-treating anaerobic digesters from USA - AD_UKC097_MetaG | ecosystem: Engineered > Bioreactor > Anaerobic > Digestate | place: USA...
GCCCGCCTGCGCTGGTGGCACGACGTCCAGATGAAGAACGAGGCCTCGCCCCTGGCCAAGGCCCAGGTCGGCGCCGGTCTCGCCCTCATGGGCGACCAGGCCCGCGCCCGCTCGGCCCTGCGCCAGGCGGTACGCACCCTGGGCTACAAGGACGAGAGCGACTGGTACCAGAGCCCGCTTCGCGACCTCGCGGCCGTGATCGCGCTCGCCTACGAATCCGGCCAGGCCGACATCGCCCGCAGCCTGCAAGGGCGGCTGGAGAACGCGGTCAAGGATCCCGACGCCCTCAACACCCAGGAAGAGGCCCGTCTGCTGGAGGCCGCCCACTACATGCTGAAGGCCGCCGGCCCGGTGAAGATCGCCGCGACGGGCGCCTTCCCCGTGCAGGGCGCGACCAACCGCTGGGCGGTGGGCAAGCTGGCCGACGCGCGCTTCGTCAACAATGGCGGGGCGATCTGGCGGACGGTCACGGTCACCGGCGCGCCGGTGGCGGCCCCGCCGGCCTCGGCCAATGGCGTGACCCTGTCCAAGCGGCTGTTCACCTTCACGGGCGGGGCGGCGGACGTCGCCAATCTGCGCCAGGGCGACCGGGTGATCGTGCTGGTCTCCGGCCGCTCCAGCCAGGCCCGGTCCATGGCCCTGGTGGTGGACGATCCCCTGCCCGCCGGCTTCGAGATCGAGACGGTGCTCGGTCCCGACGACGCCCAGAACGGTCCGTTCCGGTTCCTGGGCCAGTTGTCCGGCGCCGACGTCCAGGAAGCCCGTGACGACCGCTACGTGGCCGCCATGGACCTGGCCGGCAAGGGCGACTTCGCCTTCGCCTACGTGGCCCGCGCCGTGACGCCCGGGGACTTCCTGCTCCCCGGCGCCCAGGCCAAGGACATGTACCGCCCGGCCCTGAACGCTCGCACCGCCGCCACCCGCACCGTCATCGCGCCGGCGCCGTGATGACAGGACCGTCGTATCCTTCTCCCCTTGTGGGAGAAGGTGTCGGCGTAGCCGACGGATGAGGGGTCTCGCTCCCCTGTCCAGCCTGCTGAGCCGCGTGTTTCGGAAAGGTCAGAGAGACCCCTCATCCGACCCCGCTCCGCGGGGCCACCTTCTCCCACAAGGGGAGAAGGAAGGCGGTCGGTCGCCATCCTCTTCCTCCGCTCATCCCCGCGAAAGCGGGGATCCAAGCGGCGTGTCCGACTTGGCCAAGCGCGCAGAGGGTCCACTCGCCCGATGGATCCCCGCTTTCGCGGGGATGAGCGGGGATTGGGGACCCCTGGCGGGGGAGAAGGAGACCATCCGCCGTCTCACCCTCGGCCTGATCGCCCTCGTCGCCGTCGAGACCACTGTCTTCGCCCTCGACGCCCTGGCGCCCCCGGACATGAGCCGCGCGGTGCGCTCCTCGCCCGTGGCTCTCGACCACCGCGGCGCCTGGCTGCGAGCCCTGCCGGTGGAGGATGGGCGTTGGCGCATCCGGGCCGACCTGACCCGCACCGACCCCACCTTCCAGAAGCGCCTGGTCGCCGTGGAGGACGGCCGGTTCTGGCTCCACCCGGGCGTCGATCCCTTCTCCGTGGTCCGGGCTATCGGCTCAGCGGTGGTCCATGGCCGGCCGACCTCCGGCGCCTCGACCCTGACCATGCAGACCGCGCGCCTCCTGGAGCCGCGGCCGCGCAATCTCGGCTCCAAGCTGATCGAGATGATCCGCGCCCTGCAGATCGAGGGGCGGCTGTCCAAGCGCGAGATCCTGGCCCTCTACCTGACGCTCGCCCCCTATGGCGGCAACCTGGAGGGCGTGCGCGCCGCCAGCCTGTCCTATTTCGGCCATGAGCCCGAAACCCTGACCGACGGCGAGCAGGCCCTGCTCATCGCCCTGCCCCAGTCGCCGGAAGCGCGCCGCCCCGACAAGCGGCCCGAAGCGGCGCGGGCCGCCCGCAACGCCGTGCTCGCCAAGCTGATCCGCGCCCGCCGACTGACCGAGGTGGAGGCCACCGAAGCGGAGGGCGAGCCCCTGCCCCTGCGCGCGCCCTTCCCGTCCCTGGCCTGGCACGCCGCCGGCGAGTTGGCCCGCGCCGCGCCCGCCTCCCAGGCCTCGGTGGTCTCGACCCTCGATGCGGGCCTGCAGACCAGGCTCGAACCCCTGGCGGCCGCGGCCGCCCGCGCCCAGGGCCCGGAGAACACCGCCGCCATCCTGGTGGTCGAGATCAAGAGCCGCGCCGTCCGCGCCGCCGTCGGCTCCGGCGGCCTCGACCGCCCCGGCGGCTGGATCGACATGACCCGCGCGATCCGGTCGCCGGGCTCCAGCCTCAAGCCCTTCATCTATGGCTTCGCCTTCGACGACGGCATCGCCGCCCCGGACACCCAGCTCGAAGACACGCCGCGCCGCTTCGCCGACTACCAGCCGGAGAATTTCGACCGGGTCTTCCACGGCAAAGTTACGGCCCGCGAGGCCCTGTCTCATTCCCTCAACGTCCCCGCCGTCGAGCTGCTGGAAAAGGTCGGCCCCTCATCCTTCGAGGCGCGCATGGCTGGGGCCGGGATAACCCTGGTGCGGCCCAAGAAGGGGGTGACCACGCCGGGCCTGGCGATTGCGCTGGGCGGCGTCGGCATCTCCGCCCGCGACCTCGCCGTGCTCTATGCGGCCTTAGGCGATGGCGGCGTCGCCAAGCCCCTGGCCTGGACGGAGGACGAGGCGGCGCGCAGGCCCCGCCAGGGCGGCGACCGGCTGATGCGGACCGAGGCCGCCCAGTCCATCCTCGACATCCTGCGCGAAACCCCGCCGCCGGCCGGGGTCACCGCTGCGCCCCTGACCAAGGGCCGCCCCCTGATGGCCTTCAAGACCGGCACCTCCTACGGCTTCCGGGACGCGGTGGCCGCAGGCGTGGTGGGCGGCTACGCCATCGTGGTCTGGACCGGCCGCGCCGACGGCGGCGCGCGCGGCGGCCTCACCGGCCGCGACGCCGCCCTGCCCCTGCTGTTCGATGTCGCCGACCTGCTGGACGCCCCGCCCTCGGCGCCGCGCCCCATCGCGCCCCGCGCCGCGCCGGAGGCGCTGAAGCGCCTCGACCCCACGGCCGATGGCCCGCGCCTGATCTTCCCGCCCGACGGGGCGACCGTGCAGGTGGAAGCCTTCGGGCGTAAGGCCCGGGGCCTGGCCCTGGCCGCCGGCGGCGAGGACTTGAGCTGGTACGTGAACGGCGAGCCCATCGACCGCGATCCCGTCAGCGGCCGCGCCATCTGGCGCCCGGACAGCCCCGGCTTCTACAAGCTGTCGGTCGTCGACGCCCAGGGCCGCAAGGCCCAGGCGAAGGTCCGCATCAAGGCCGCCCCAGGTATCAACTAGCTGATTTTATTTATCTAATTTTCACTTTGCAGTTGGGTCCCAAGACCACTGCAACAAGTGGCTAAATCAGGCCTTCAGCGCGTCCAGCCCCGCCTGGTCCGCCACCGCCACATTGAGGTCGGTGATCAGGCCGTTGGAGATCGAATAGACCCAGCCGTGCACGCACAGGCTCTGGCCCCGCGCCCAGGCGTCCTGGACGAACACGTCGGACGCCACGTTCTTCACCTGCTGGATCACGTTCAGCTCGCACAGCCGGTCGGTTCGCGCGCGGCCCTCGTCCAGGGCCTCCAGCTCGTCACGGTGCGCCGCATAGACCTCGCGGATCGGGTGCAGCCAGTGGTCCACCAGCCCGCGCCGCTGGCCGTCCACCGCCGCGGCCACGCCGCCGCAGCCATAGTGTCCGACCACCATGATGTGCTTCACCTTCAGCACGTCCACGGCGAACTGCAGCACGGACAGATAGTTGGCGTCCTGCGGCGGCGCGAGGTTCGCCACATTGCGGTGCACGAACAGCTCGCCGGGATCCAGGTCCACGATCTCGTTGGCCGGCACGCGGCTGTCCGAGCAGCCGATCCACAGGTATTCCGGGCTCTGCTGGCCTTCCAGGCGCTTGAAGAAGCCGGGATCGACGGACAGCTTGCCGGCCGCCCAGCGGCGGTTGTTGGCCTTCAGGTCTTCGAGCATCAGATCACCTTGAAACGGATTTGGCCCACGCCCTCGACCTCGCCCTCGACCAGGTCGCCGGGCTTCAGCGGCCCGACCCCTTCCGGGGTTCCGGTATAGATCAGGTCGCCGGCCGCCAGGGTCCACAGCTTGGAGGCCTCGGCGATGATCTCGGCCACGTTCCAGATCATGTCGGCCACGGTCGCGTCCTGCTTCACCGCGCCGTTCACGGACACGGCGATGCGGCCCTGCGGCGGCGCTGCGTCCCATTTGCGGATCGCCGAGATCGGCGCGGAGGCGTCGAACGCCTTGCCGGCTTCCCAGGGATGGCCCTTGTCCTTGGCGGCGTTCTGCAGGTCGCGCCGGGTCAGGTCCACGCCCACGGCGTAGCCGAACACCAGGTTGAGCGCCGCCTCCGGCGTCAGGTCGGCGCCGCCGCCCTTCAGGGCCACGACAAGCTCGATCTCGTGGTGCAGGTTGCCAGTCTTCGGCGGATAGGGAACGTCCTCGCCCGGCAGCACGATGGCGTCCGCGGGCTTGGCGAAGAAGAACGGCGGATCGCGGTCGTCGCCGCCCATCTCCCGACGGTGCGCGGCGTAGTTCCGCCCGACACAGAGGATCCGGCGCACCGGAAACAGCGCGGTCTCGCCCTCGACGGGCACGGCGACAGGCGCGGGCGGATCAATGACATAGCTGGCCATAGGGGCCGCCTTACGCCCGCGCAGCAGGCTTGTGAACCCCTGCCCCTACGACGGTCCGCAGGGGCAGGGCATCACACCTATTTGAGGCCGTCGCGCAGGGTCTTGGCCAGGTCCAGGTGCTTCTGGACCTTGGGCGCGGTGGCCGCGGCGAAGGCCTTGATCGCGGCGACGTCGCCGTCCTCGGCGTAGCGCTGCAGCAGGTTCAGGGCGGTCTGGTGGGCGTCCACCTGGCCGTCCATGTAGGCCTTGTCGAAGTCCTTGGCGTCGGCCTTGGTCAGGTCGTCCAGCTTGTCCTGCAGGTCCTTGTTCAAGGCCGCCGGCGGGGTCAGGGACTGGCCGGACTCGCCGATCGCCTTGGTCAGGTCGTTGGTCGTCGCGGTGTGGGCGTCGATCATGTCCTTGGCGAAGGCCTTCACCTTCGGACTTGAGGCGCGGGTCACAGCCAGCTTGGCCGCCGAGATCTCGAACATGTCGCTCATGGCGGCCTTCTCGACGAAGGTCGGGGCGGCGGTCTCGTCCGACGGGGTCGGGACAGTGGCGGCGGGGTTGGCGTCCGGCGTCATGGCCTGTTCGGCCGGCGTCGCGGCGCCTTCGGTTTCGGTCTTCTTGTTGCAGGCGGCGAGCGACAGGGCGCAGACGGCCGCCCCCGCGATCAGCAGGGTCCGAGACATGTTAAGTTCCTTGACAAACGGTGGGTGAGGACGGCTCCAAGGTCGCCCTTGGATGTGAAACTCACGCCGCCGTGATCTGTTCCGGAGCCCCCGCATGACCCCGCTCTCTGAAGGCGCCTTGTCGGACCTGAAGGTCATCGAGATGGGCACCCTGATCGCCGGTCCCTTCTGCGGCCAGATCCTGGGCGACTTCGGCGCCGACGTGGTCAAGATCGAGGATCCCAAGACCGGCGATCCCATGCGCCAATGGGGCCGCAGCCTGCCCAAGGGTCTGTCGCCCTGGTGGCCGGTGATCGGGCGCAACAAGCGCTCGGTGGGCCTGGACCTGCGCACGCCGGAGGGCCGCGCCATCGCCGCCGACCTGATCGCCGGGGCCGACATCCTGATCGAGAACTTCCGGCCCGGCACCATGGAGAAGTGGGGCATGGACTATGCGGCCCTGTCGGCGCGCAATCCGCGCCTGATCATGGCCCGCATCTCCGGCTTCGGTCAGACCGGCCCCTACGCCCAGCGCGCCGGCTACGGCCTGATCGGCGAGGCCATGGGCGGTCTGCGGCATGTCACCGGCGAACCCGACCGCCCGCCGGCCCGCGCCGGCATCTCTATCGGCGACAGCCTGACGGCCATGCACGCCTTCATGGGGATCACCATGGCCCTGCACGCCCGCACCCGCACCGGGCGCGGCCAGGTGATCGACGCCGCCCTGTTCGAGAGCGTCCTGGCGGTCATGGAGAACCTGGTCACCGAGTACGACCTGACCGGCTATGTCCGCGAGCGCTCGGGCTCGATCCTGCCCGGCATCGCCCCGTCGAATGTCTATCCCTGCCAGGGCGACGAGGTGATCCTGATCGGCGGCAACGGCGACAATGTCTTCGCCCGCCTGTGCGAAGTGATGGGCCGGCCCGACCTGGCCGCTGATCCGAAGTTCGTCAGCCACGCCGCCCGCGGGACCAACCAGGCCGAGCTCGACCAGATCATCGCCGCCTGGACCCGCACCTGGAAGCTGGCCGACCTGCTGGCCCTGCTGGAGGAAAAGGGTATCCCGTCCGGCCGGGTGTTCCGCGCCCCCGACATGCTGGAAGACCCGCAGTACCAGGCCCGCGGCGCGATCGTGGAGACCGACCACCCGGTGTTCGGCCGCATCAAGATGCAGAACGCCTTCCCGCGCCTGTCCGAGACCCCCGGCCAGGTCCGCTGGCCAGGCCCGGCCCTGGGCGAACACACCGATCAGGTGCTGGGCGAACTGGGCCTGTCGGCCGACAAGATCGCCGACCTCAGGGCCCGGGGGATCGTCTAGCCGGCCAGGATCCAGCCGGCGGGCAGGCTGGCCGCGGTGACGCTGGCCACCACCAGCGTGTCTCCGCTCGTCAGGGTCACCACCACATCCGCGCCCTGCTGGGTGATGGAATAGGTCGCGCCGCCCTCGATCACCACCCGATCGCCCTGGGCGTAGCTGAAGTCGGTGATCCGGTCGTTCCCGGCGCCTGAGAAGAAGCTGAATCGGTCGGCGCCGGCGCCGCCGGCGATCGTGTCATTTCCGCGGTCGCCCCAGAGCAGGTCGTCGCCGGTGTCGCCCACGACACTGTCGTCGCCCTGGCCGCCCCGGACGACATCATTGCCGTCGCCGCCATAGACCGTGTCATTGCCGAGGTTGCCGTAGACGATGTCGGATCCGGCGTCGCCATAGAGCAGGTCCTCGTTCTTGCCGCCGACGACCCAGTCGTCCCCGGCGTTCCCATGGGCGGTGTCATTGCCCATGTTGCCATTGATGTCGTCGAAGTCCGATCCACCGCTGATCTGGTCGTCGCCCTCGTCGCCGCGCAGCACGTTCGAGCCCGAGGTTTCGACCAGGGTGTCGGCGCCGGCGCCGCCGCTGACGCTGTCCGCGCCGCCGCCGCCCCGCAGCACATTGTTGAGCCCGTTGCCCCAAAGGGTGTCCGCGCCCGTGCCGCCGATGGCGTTCTCGATGTCCGCGCCCTTGGCCACAGCGACGTTGCCGACGAGGCCGCCCACGCTGGAGAAGTTGCCCTGGCGCAGGTCGATGGTCTGGTTGTTGGTGTAGCCGGAGAAGTCGAAGGTGTCGTTGCCGCCGGCGTCCCACACGGCGGTGACCATCCGGCCGACATTGGCGTCGAACCAGGTCCGCCCGGCGTTGGAGTTGAAGCCATAGACCGTGTCGCCGGTGCGGGTGGTCATGTTGGTGCCGTAGAGCAGCTGGGCCGCGGCGATGTCATCGAGCATCGGGGTCGCACCGTAGTTGGGCCCGAAATAGCCCCCGGTCTCGTCCTCGTCGAAATAGCTCATCACCGTGTACTGGCGGCTGTCCTCGTAATAGCTGGCGTTGGCCGCATAGGTGAAATCAGACCCTGAGGTGGAGTCGTAGTCGGACGGGTGACCGAGGCCCAGGGTATGGCCGATCTCATGCACCAGGACCTGGCCGCCATAGTTGGAGCCGGTCGGGGCGGCGTTGTAGCTCTTGCTGACATTGGTCCAGACATCGCCAGCCTTGGCGGTGGCGAGGTAGGAGCCGGGGAAGTAGGCGAAGGCCGCCGAGCCGCTTTCGCCAGAGCCATAGTTGGCGAACAGCATGGTGGCCTGGTCGGTGTAGGCGGCGTCACCGCTCGAGCCGAACCCGACCCGGGAGAAGCGGATATTGGCCACGTCGGACCAGGCGGTCAGGGCCTGTTCGGCCTGGGTGATCTGGGCGGTGTTGAAGCGCGAGAAGTCGGTGGTGTCCGACGGCATGGTGTCCGGCGCCGTGGCGCGGAAGCCGTAGGTGATCGTCGCGGGAACGCCGAAGGGCGTCCAGCCCGGCTCGCCCCCGGTGAGCTGGTTGGCCGCCTGGGCGATCGTGTAGCTGGTCTTGCCGTTGGCCGTCGTGTTCTCACGCGCGTCCGCGTTCAGGAAGCCCAGCGGCGCGGCGCTTTCGTTCAGGTCATACAGGCCGGCGGCGGGCGTGATCTGGGCGGACATGGCGACTCCTTCCCCGCGATCTGAAACCGGGGCTTGCTAACAAAGTGACTACGACTCGCGCCCCAAGAGAACAAGACGCCGCCATCATCTTATGGGCGATGCGAACCGCGCCGTCGCGATGAAATCTGGCCCTGACGCCCGGCCCGACGCATCATGGGGTGGTCCGTCACGAAAGCCGTCCCATGCCCTTCGCCGCCCTTCCCGATCTGAACATGTACTATGAGCGCGCCGGCGCAGGTGAGCCGCTGCTGTTCATCTCGGGCACCGGCGGCGACCTGCGGGTGAAGCCCAATGTGTTCGACGGGGGACTGGGTCAGGCCTTCGATCTCCTGGCCTTCGACCAGCGAGGCCTGGGCCAGACCGACAAGCCCGACGTCGCCTACAGCATGGCCCAATACGCCGACGACGCCGCCGCCCTGATGGACCATGTGGGCTGGGACAGCGCCCTGGTGGTCGGGGTCTCTTTCGGCGGGATGGTGGCCCAGGAACTGGTGCTGCGGCATCCGCAGAAGGTCCGGCGCCTGGTGCTGGCCTGCACATCGCCAGGCGGGGCCGGAGGCGCCTCGTTCCCGTTCCACGAGATTGACCACCTGAAAGGCGAGGCGCGCGCCCGCCACCTGATGGCCTTTTCCGACACCCGCCGGGACGAGGCCTGGGCCAAGGCCAACCCGGAGCTCTACGAGCAGCTGGTGCAGATGAGCGCGACTGATCCCTTCGCCGGCGAACCCGGCCGCGAGCGCGGCGCCTGGCGTCAGCTTGAGGCCCGCTCGCATCACGACACCTGGGAGCGGCTGCCCCAGATCGCCGTCCCGACCCTGATCGCGGCCGGCCGCTATGACGGGGTCGCCCTGCCGGAGACCCAGCTGAACCTGGCGATGCAGATCCCCGGCTCGACCTTGCGCTTCTTCAAGGGCGGCCACCTGTTCATGATCCAGGACCGCACGGCGGTCCCGGCGATGATCGAGTTTCTGAAAGCCTAGCTTCGGGCGCGGCGCCCGGCCAGGAGACCGGCGACCGCGGCGGCGACCTGGGTCACGTCATAGGGCTTGCGGATGATCGGCGCATCGAAGCCACCGGGCGCCCCGCCTGTGTCGCCATAGCCGGTGGCGAAGACGAAGGGCACGCCACGAGCGGCCAGCAGCTCGGCCACCGGGGTCACCGAGCGGCCGTTCAGGTTGGCGTCCAGGACGGCGGCGTCCACCGGCTGGTCCAGCAGGGCCATAGCCTCTTCCAGCTCATAGGCCGGGCCGATCACCTCGGCGCCGGCGGCGGACAGGCCGGTCTCCAGCTCCATGGCCAGCAGAACGGCGTCCTCGACGATCAGCACCCGGGCGCCGCCCAGGTCGGCGTCTTCGATGTCGGTGACGATGGGGGCGGCGGCGCGGGCGGCCGGGGCGGCGGGGACGGTGTCCGGCCGCTCGACCACCGCCTGGTCGCCGGCGGACAGCACCACGCGCACGCCCGAGGCGGGATACTCGATCCGCACCGCACCGTTCAGCTCGCGGCCGGTGACCTGTTCCAGCAGGGTGGAGCCGAAGCCGAGCCGCTTGGGCGGCTGGACGGTGGGCCCGCCGCTCTCGGTCCAGGTCAGCTCGAACCCGTCGCCAGGCCGGCGATGCCACCGGACATTGACCCGACCGTGCTCGCTGGACAGGGCGCCGAACTTCAGGGCGTTGGTGGCCAGTTCGTGCAGAGCCAGAGACAGGGCGTTGGCGGCCCTGGGCGTCAGGAACAGTTCCGGACCTTCCCAGCGGGTCTGGCCCGGCGCGATGCCCCCCAGCTCGGCGGCCGCCAGGTGGGCGATAGCCGCGCCAGCGGGCGGCGGTGAGCAGCTCGTTGGCCGAGGCCATGGACTTCAGCCGGCCGGCGAAGGTGCTGAGGAAGCTTTCCAGCGAGGTGGTGCGCTTGGCGCTCTGCTGGGCCAGGGTCTGGACGGCGGCGAGCACGTTCTTCACCCGGTGATCCAGCTCGGCCATCAGGGTCTGGCGCTGGTCTTCCTCGGCCTTGCGCTGGGTGATGTCCTGGATGACGCCGCAGATCGCCTGGGGCTTGCCGCCCTCGTTGCGCACCACGTCGCCGCTGGAGCGAAGCCACAGGTCCGGCCGGCCGGGCTCGCCGGCGAGCCGGAACTCGGCCTCGTAGCGGCCCTCGGCCCGCAGGCTCTCCTCGACCGCGGCGCGCACCGCCGCGCGATCCTCAAGGTGCACGAAGCTGTAGATCGCATCCCCGCCGCCGCCCTTGAGCGCGCCCGCGGGCAGGCCGGTGATCGCGGCCATCCGCTCGCTGACCCGCAGCAGGTCCTGTTCGATATCCCATTCGAATTCGCCCAGGCGCGCAGCATTCAGCGCGAGCTCGAGGCGCTTGGCTTCAAGGCTGTGATCCACGGCCGAGCTGGGCATGAGGCGAACATAGGCCCATGTTCGCGCCGAGGCGATAGGGGCTCACGGACACAAGTCGAAGAATATTCGCGGCTCGAGGCCAAGCTTTGCCACCTTTTGGGAACCAGCCTATTATATGAGGGTTGAGGCTGTGCTCCCCCACGGCCAGCAAGACCCCCTTGCCTCACGCTTCTGGAGAATCCAAATGCCCGCCAACGCCGTCGACAAGGCCGCCAGCGAAGCCAAGGCCGCGGCCAGCTCGGTCGCCGAAGCCGCCACCCAGATCGCCGCTCAGGCGGAGAAGAGCTTCTCGGAAGCCGCCAAGCGCTTTGAGAAGGTCGTGTCCGAAGGCATGGAGCAGGTCCGCGCCCAGAGCCGCACCTATACCGACACCGCCGGCCAGCACCTGGACGAGGCCCAGCGCTACACCACCGAAAAAATCCGCGAACGCCCCCTGCTCGCGGCGGGCGCCGCCCTCGGCGTCGGCCTGCTGGTCGGCCTGCTGCTGTCCGGCGGTCGCAACCGTTGATCCTGAAGAAGGTCATTCTCAGCGCCTGCGCCGTCTCCGCCCTTGCGGCGGCGGCGGCGGTGGGCGTCGTGGCCGCGGCCTTCGCGGTCTATGCGGCGCTGAAGCCGATGATCGGCCCGGCCTGGGCCTCGGCCTCGGTGTGCGCGGCCGCAGCCCTGCTGATCGCCCTTGGCGGTCTCGGCGCGGCGCTCGCCGCCAATCCGCCCCGCCGCAAGGCGTCGGCGGATAAGGACCTGACGGCCAAGCTCATCGAGCTGGCCAAGGAAAAGCCCATCGTCGCGGCCAGCGCCATTCTGGCCGCCGGGGCCGTGGCGCTGAAGAACCCGAAGATCACCGCCGCGATCGTCGGCGCCTTCATGGCCTCCAAGGCCAATGGACCGAAGAAGTAATCGAACCAAGCCGGCCTGAACCAAAGAGGCCCGGCCGGGTTTCCCAGGGTGCGCACCCTCGCGCCCAACCGGAGACCCGGCATGTTCCAGCTTCCCGACCTTCCCTACGACCACGCCGCGCTCGAGCCTGTGATCTCGCGCGCGACCATGCACCTGCACCACGACAAGCACCACAAGGCCTATGTGGACACGCTGAACGGCATGCTGGCCAAGGACGGCTGGTCGCCGCCCAGCCTTGAGGCGCTGATCGGCCAGGTGCGGGACGAGGCGGCGCATCGCAAGCTGTTCAACAACGCCGGCCAGGCCTGGAACCACGCCTTCTTCTGGGAGGCCATGACCCCGCGCGGACAGCCGCCCCAGGCCGCCCTGGCCCAGGCGATCACCGAGGCCTTTGGCGACCTGGCGAGCCTCAAGATCCAGTTCGTGGAGGCTGGCGCGACCCATTTCGGCTCGGGCTGGGTCTGGCTCGCAGCCAAGGCCGACGGGCTTGTCATCGACACCACCCACGACGGCGAGACCCTGGCGGCGCGGGAGGGCGTCACCCCGCTCCTGGTCTGTGATCTTTGGGAGCACGCCTACTATCTGGACCATCAGAACAACCGGAAGGGCTTCCTGGAGGCCTGGTTCGACGCCCTGCCCAACTGGAGCTTCGCGAGCGCCCAGCTAGCGGCGGCGCAAGGCTCCGGCCCGGCCTGGCGCTATCCAGAGCCCCAGGACGACGGAACGGGGGAGAAGCGTGAGCGTTCTGTCTAGGTCGTCAATTCCCTAGGAGAGCCAACATGTTGAGCTGGGCCCTGACCTTCCTTGTGGTCGCCCTCATCGCCGGGCTTCTGGGCTTCACCGGTATCGCGGGCGCCGCGATCGGGGTCGCCAAGATCCTGTTCTTCGTCTTCCTGGTGCTGTTCGTGGTCAGCCTGATCTCGCACATGATGCGAGGCCGGGCGGTCTAGCCGACGCAACCGCAACAAGACTGAGCACGCCTCCGGGAGCGATCCCGGAGGCGTCTTCATATCCAGCCGCGGGTGTGACCCCAGGCGCGAAAGGGCTCGAACCGCGTTCCGGTCCAGGCCAGGGCGGACACCCGAATCTCGGCTTCGTCGATCTCGATCAGGTTGAAGCTCGCAGGCACGCCCCGCTCGCGCACCGACAAGGTGCCGGCGCCGACCGCGGCCATGCGGCCCTGCGGAAAGGGCAGCAGGAACGGGGCGTGGACGTGGCCCGACAGGACCATGGCTATCCCGGCCTGCGCCAGGCGCGCGGCGGCGGCCGCCCCGCCCCAGACGCGGCCCGTCATGGGCGCGCCGATCATCTCGACCAGCGGATGATGGACCACCAGGATGCGGGCCCAGTCGGTGGGGGCCTTGGCGAACCAGGCCAGGGCGGCGTCCACCTGGCGCGCGGAGATCTGGCCCTTGGACCAGTTGGCCCGGGGCTGGACCCCACGGGCGGTGTTCAGGCCATAGACGGCCAGACCCTGGCCCAGCCACTGCACCGCTTCGGCGGGGCCGATCACCGCCTCATAGCGGGCGAAGGGGCGGAACAGGCGCTGGACCCAGGCCAGGTAGGGCGCGTCGTGATTGCCCGGCGTCACCAGCCTGGGCTCGGGCAGGCGGCGGAGCCAGGCCGCGGCGGTGGCGAACTCGTCCTTCTCGCCGAACCGGGTCAGGTCGCCGGAGACGATGGTCAGGTCCGGGGGATCGGCCGCGAGCCAGGCCGTGGCCGCCTCCACGGCGGCGGCGTTCTCGTCCCCGAAATGGATGTCGGAGAGGTGGGCGATGCGGATCATGCCGGCGCCAGCACCTGCACCACCTTCGGCCGCCAGCGGATGCTGGCCCTAGGGGCCAGGCGCACCGGCTCCCCGTCCAGCAGGGCGGGCAGGCCGCGCGCGGCCCAGACCGCCGCCGCCTGGCAGCGGGCGGTGCGCACCGCGGGGTCCCTGCGCCAGTCGCCGGTGAGGGCGTTGACGCCCAGGCGGAAGGCCTCGGCCGCGCCCTTGGGATCAAGCGCCGCGGCCTCCAGGGCCTGCGCGTCATCGGACAGGGCGCGCGAGATGGGCGGACAGAGGAAGGCCAGGGCCTCGGCCTTGTCGGGCGCCTCGAGGTCGAAGCGATAACGCAGACGACCACTGAAGGCCCGCGCCCAGGCCCGCCGCGCACGGCCGAGCGCCAGATCCAGCCGGCCCTTGCGGACGGCTTCGCGGGCCGGCGCCCACAGGGCCGGGGAGCCGAGGATGGCCGCCACCAGGAACAGCCGCCCCTCGACCTCGCCGCCGCCCAGCATGCGCGGTTGGCCGGCGGCGAGCACGGCCTCAAGCGCCTGGGGCCAGGCGAGGTCGCCATAGATGGCCTGGGGCAGCATGTTCATGGTCCCGCCCGGCAAGGGCGCCAGCAGGGGGCCGTCGGGCCCACAGCATTCCGCCGCCGCCCGGGCGGTGCCATCGCCGGCCAGGATCGCCAGGAGGTCCGGCCCCGCGTCGACGGCGCGCTTCAGGAGATCGGGCAAGGCGCCGTCCTGTGGCGTCCAGACCCGGCCGCGCAGGCCGTGCTCGGCCAGGATCCGACGGGCGAGGTCCGGCGCGTCAGGCCCGACGCCGCCCGAGGCGGTGTTGGCGATCAGCTCGACATGTCGAAGACGAAGCGGGCTCAGGACGCGGGCTCGGCCTTCGGGGCCTCGGTAAGCCCGCGCAGGGCGGCCCCGGCGCCGCCGGCCGCGTCGCGGACGGTGGGTTCGGCCCGGTCGGCCGCCGCCGCCAGGCCCTGGTCGACCACGTCGCCGCTGCGCTCAAACGAGCCTTCCTTGACCGCAAAGCCCAGGACGACAGCCCCCAGGGCTGCGGCGGCGAAGGTCAGGGCCATCAGGACCGGATGGCGCTTACGGGCGGCGCGTTCGTCCCGGCGCCCGCGCTCATAGGCGGCGCGAACCTCGCGTTCGAGATCGACAGGCGGGGTGGAGAAGCGGGGACCGGCGGCCGCCGTCCGGTGACGGTTCCAGAACATGAGAGCCTCTGTGCGTCGTTGGCGTGGTGAAGGTGCAACGGCGCAGCCTGACCCCCGGTTCCATGGGGGAACCGCCGGCGCAGGGGGGCGTTCATGCTCAAGGTTGGAGGGTTGAGCCATGCGCATCTGGATGAACCTGTCTCTGGTGGCGGCCCTGGCCGGTCTGGGCGCCTGCGCCCGGCTGCCCCATCCGCGCGCCGAGGTCTGTCCCGACACCAGCTTCCAGATCTATTTCGAGCCGGACTCCGCCGCCCTGACCGACGAGGGCCTGGCTGTGGTCGCGACCGCCGCAGCCGGCGCCCGCAGCTGCCGGGTCGATGGCGTGCAGGTCCTGGGCCTGGCTGATGCGGCCGGATCGCCCCAGGCCAACCTGGCCCTGTCCCAGGCCCGCGCCGCCGCCGTCAGCCGCGCCCTGGCCGCCAATGGCCTGCCCGCCGCGCGCTTTGACGAGGTCGCCGCCGGCCAGGCCGGCGCGGTCACACCCGCGGGCGACCTGCGCCCCTTGCGGCGCCGGGTGGACGTCACCCTGGCGCTCTCGCCGCCCCGCTGAGGCCGCAAGAAGAAGAGGGCGGACCGAGGTCCGCCCAGGTGCGTCATCGAGAAAAAGGGGGTGCGGAGGCGGCAGACCAGCGTGTGCGCCGGTCACAAGTCGGGGGGGGCGTCGCCGCCTCCGCAAGACAAGAACGACCAAGCTGCCGGAGCGTTCCCGCCGCGAGCGAAAAAAGTGCGCAGAATTTTCGAGCGGCTAGTTCTGGTCGAGCTCGACGGTCGGCATGGCCTCAAACTCGGCCTTGGTGAGCGGGGTCGAGAACCCCTCCCCGTCCGCCGTAAGGCCGGCCACCGCCAGGCTGCGCACCCCGGCGGTGGGACGGCCCACCGGCCGCACCAGGACCTGGGCAGGGCGGCCATTGGCGCCCAGCACCACCTTGTCGATCTGGCCCAGCACCGCGCCCTTGGCGTCACGAACCGTGCGGCCCTCATAGGTCTGGGCCACGGCTGCGCCGGCCGCAGGCGGCTGGGCGACCGCCGGCGCGCTCAGGGCAAGGGCCGCGGCGAAGATGAGGATCGAAGGCTTCATGGTCATGGCCCTTTAGATGGGCGCTCCTGTGGGTCGGCGCAAAGGCTTAATCGGCGACTAAGGCGCGAGCGCGGCGGAACGCTGGCGCTTGGCGAGGCGTTTCAGGGATGCGGGCGAGGGGCTCGCCAGTCCACAGGAGCCATCCATGACGCCGTCCTTCGATGCCGCCTATGGCGCCGGGCTCGGGGCGAGCCGCAGTCCGCGCCGCCGCCGCGCCGCCGCCATCTTCGCTGTGCTGTCCATCGCCGCCGCCGGCGCCCTGATCGGCCGGCTCAGCCACGAGATCGATTCCCCGCGCATGGTGACCGGCGGACCGTTCGCCTATTTCCCCGGCTGATCCGCGAAGGATCGCCGTTTCAGGAGGCCGCTAGAGATGCCGACCTACATGAAGTTTCCCACCCGCGTCGTCAGCGCGACCCGCGCCCGCCAGGGCCGCATGGGGCGTCACATCCTCTGGGTGCTGCTGGTCTCGACCGCCCTGGCGGCCCTGGCCCTGTTCGGCGCCTGGACCCTTCATGCGCCGCAATGGGCGGGCACACGCGGGACGGAGCGGGCGTCGGCCGCCGAGGCGCGCAGTTTCGACACCGGCGCCCCGGTCGCCAAGCAGAAGAGCCCGGACGGCCGCTGACCCAGACGCCTTGCTGAAACGCCAACGGCCGCCCCGATCCCCGAGGCGGCCGTTGTCATTTAAGGAGGAGAGGCTGTGGCGGTCAGACCACCGACTGGCCCCGCACCGCGCGGATCACAAAGGTCGCCACCAGCACGACCAGGAACAGGGCGAACAGCACCTTGGCCACCGAGGCGGCGACCCCGGCCAGGCCCACGAACCCCAGGATGCCCGCCAGGACGGCGAGGATGGCGAAGGTGATGGACCAGCCGAGCATGCGGCGTCTCCTGATCTGGCCGGCCGCGCCCTCAGGCGGCGCGGCGGGTGTTGCGGGGGTGGAAGAACAGGGCCTGCCCGATCGCCGCCTTCACCGTCTCCGGCTGGAAAGGCTTGGTGATCAGGAAGGTGGGCTCAGGCCGCTCGCCGGTCAGCAGGCGCTCCGGGAAGGCGGTGATGAAGATCACCGGCACGTCGTTGCGGGCCAGGATGTCCTTGACCGCGTCGATGCCCGACGAGCCGTCGGCCAGCTGGATGTCGGCCAGCACCAGGCCCGGCGTCTTGCGGGACACCGCATCCACCGCCTCGGTGCGGGTGGCCGCGATGTCGACCACGGTGTGGCCAAGCTCGGTCACCAGGGCCTCGATATCAGCGGCGATCACCGGCTCGTCCTCGATGATCAGGACGTCAGTGGCCAGTTCGGCGTCGATTTCAGCCTGGGCGGCGGCGATCAGCTGCTCCACCTGGGCGAAATCCACATCAAGGATCTGGGCGGCCTCGGACGGCGTGAAGCCTTCGAGTGCGGTGAGCAGGAAGGCCTGGCGGGAGCGCGGCGCGATGCGCATGAGGCGACGCCCGGCGTCCTCGACGCCAGAGCCGTCGTCGCCGCCGGCCTCAAGCCGTGCGCCGGTGGAGCACCAGATGGCGTGGAAGACCTGGTAGAGGGCCACGCGCGGGGTGAGGGCCGCATCCAGCGCCCGCTCGCCGGCCGCCAGGGCCTCAAGCGAGACGCGGACATATTGGTCGCCGGTGGTCTGGTCCCCGGTGAGCGCGCGGGCGTAGCGGCGCACATAGGGCAGATGCGGCGCCAGGCGAGCAAGTAGACTCAAAGGATTTCCCCTCCCGTTCGGACACGTCGCCGCGCCAGCGCGCACGCCGGCAGGCTTCACCATGGACTGGAAACGTACGCCTGGGGAACCGGTTCCCGAGATTCGGCGTTTTTGCGGGACTACAATACAAAAGGCGGGAACCAGAGCCTTAAGCGGGGCGTTGATGCGCGACGAGGATGAACCGAGGGGGCCGCCTCCGCCGAGCCGGAGCGCCATGCGCATGATCGACGAACCGCACAGAGAGCCGTCCAAGCGCGGCCCCGCCGCCATCGACGAGGCCCGCCTGCGCCAGCACGCGATTGGCGTGCGGCTGCGCCAGATGTTCGACGACGTGGTCAATGAGCCGGTCCCGGACGAATTCCTCGAGATCCTCCGCAAGCACGACCAGAAGCCCTCGGGGACCGAGTGATGGCGGCGGCTGAACGGAGCCCCGCCGAAGACCTGGCGTTCAAGCGCGAGCTGGTCGGTCTGATTCCGCACCTGCGGGCCTTTGCGCGCACCCTGACCGGCGACCCCACCAGCGCCGACGACCTGGCGCAGGACGCCATGATGAAGGCCTGGGACGCCCGCGCCAGCTACCAGATGGGCACTAACATGAAGGCCTGGACCTTCATGATCCTGCGCAACCAGTTCTATTCCGAGAAGCGCCGGTCCTGGCGCCAGACCCAGCTTGACCAGGAAGCCGCCGAGCGGACCCTGGTGGCGGTGGACGATCCCGAGGCCCCCGTGGCCCTGGACGAACTTCGCCAGGGGCTGGGCATGCTGCCGCCGGAACAGCGCGAAGCCCTGATCCTGGTGGGCGCCGGCGGCTTCGCCTACGAGGAGGCGGCCGAGATCTGCGGCTGTGCGGTGGGGACGGTGAAGAGCCGGGTGAGCCGGGCCAGGCGCGCCCTGCACGCCATCCTTGAGGACGGCTCCTATGAGCGCGACGGCGCGCCGGCGGGGGATGCGATGCAGGCGATTCTCGCCGACGCGGAGCGCCTCAGCACGATCCGTTAGGCCAGCGCCTTGATCCAGCCGCCCTGGGGCTCGCTCTCCACCATCCGCGTCCGCCTGACCGCCGCCCTGGCCGCCGCCCTGCTGCCGGTGCTGATCCTGGGCGCGATCCAGTCCACCCTCGCTTTCCAGCGCGAGGGCCAGGTGCGGCGCGCCAGCCTGGCCGCCGCCGCCGAGCGCAGCGCGGCCACGGCGCGGGCCAGGATGGAGGCCGCCGACATCCTGCTTCAGACCCTGGCGCCGGGCTCCATCGGCTTCCAATGCGCCCAGCGCCTGGCCCAGGTGACCGCCCGCATTCCCGGCTACGCCAACCTGATCCGCTTCGACAGCCGCGGCCGGGTGGCCTGCGCCGCCGCTGATGTGCCGATGGACCCCTATCGCGCCGCGCGGCCCTGGTTCCGCCGCATGGCCTTGGGCGAGAACCTGGTGGTCACCCGCGACGCCGGCGCGGCCTATGCGAAGTCCCCGGCCCTGCTGGCGGCGGTGCGCGCCGTGGGCCCCGACAAGCGGTTCGATGGCGGACTGGTGGCGGTGATCAGCCTGGCCAGCCTGGCCCCGCAGCTGTCGGACCCGGCCCTGCCCGTGGACGCCGAGGTCGCCCTGGCCGATTCCGGCGGTCGCTACATCAACGCCACCCAGGCCGAGGCCTTCCCCGCCCTGCCCCGCAACTGGCGCGACCAGGTCAAGGCCAAGGGCTCCTATGTCTGGAACGGGCGGGATCAGCAGGGCCGGCGACGGGTGTTCTCAGCCGCGCCCCTGGTGGGCGATGATCTCTATGTGGTGCTCTCGACGCGCACCCAGGACCTGTTCTCCTGGGCCTGGGTGAACCCGCTGTCGGGCCTGGCCTTCCCCTTGATGACCTTCGCCCTGTCGCTGTTGGCGGTGCTGGCGGCGACCGACCGGGTGGTGATCCGCTGGATCGCCTATCTGCAAAGGATCGCCGCCCTCTACGCCAGGGGCCGCCTGACGGTGCGGCCCGTCCAGGCCGAGCAGGCGCCGCTGGAAATCCGCGACCTGGCCGAGACCCTGGAGGACATGGCCGGCGCCATCGTCGCCCGCGACGGCGAGCTGCGCGAGAACCTGGCCCAGAAGGACGCGCTGATGCGCGAGATCCACCACCGGGTGAAGAACAACCTGCAGGTCATCACCAGCCTGCTGAACATGCAGCAGCGGGCCCTGGCCGACCCGGCCGCGCGGGCGGCCATGTCCGACACCCGCCAGCGGATCACCGCTCTGGCCCTGATCTATCGCGCCCTCTACCAGGGGCCGGACCTGAAGCAGGTGGACCTGCGGCCCTTCCTTGAGGAGCTGACCGCCCAGCTGATGGCCGGCGAGGCCTTGCAGGGCGCGGGCGTGGAGACCGAGCTGCACGTGGACGCCCTGGTCATTGACCCGGATCGTCTCGCCCCCCTGGCCCTGTTCGCGGTGGAGGCCATCACCAACGCGCAGAAGCACGCCTTCGCCGGCCGGGGCGGGCGGCTGATCGTGACCTTCAAGGTGCAGGCGCAGGAGGCCGTCCTGACCATCGGCGACAATGGCCAGGCGCCGGAGGAGGCCCTGGTGGCGTCGGGGGTCGGCCGCACCCTGATGAACGCCTTCGCCCGCCAACTGCAGGGCCGGGCGGAGCTGGTGCGCAACCCTGAGGGCGGGGTCACCGCGCGGCTGGTCTTCCCGACCCCCGCACTCGATCCCCTGGGCGGCAAGGCTCAGTCCGGGGGGAACCAGGCCGCGGCTTGACCGTTGATCCGGCGTTCCATCAACACGCCCATGGAGACCATAGGTCCATGAAAAAGATCGCTCTCTTCGCCCTCGTCGCCTCGACCCTGGCCGTGGCCGTGGCCGCCTGCAACACCGTCTCCGGCGCCGGCCGCGACGTCCAGGCCGCCGGCAAGGCCGTCACCAGCACCGCCGAGGAGGTTAAGCACTAAGCTCCGCGACGAGAGCCCTTTCCGATCTGACTGAACCAGTCAGATCGGACAAAAAGGGCTCTAATTCAAAAGTTTAGAGCATTTTTCGATCCGATAACCGTTTCACACTTATCGGAAAATGCTCTAGCGGAGATCGGAAGCCCCGCCCTCACCGGCGGGGCTTTTCGCATTCAGTCGCCGCCGAACCAGGTGAAGCTGCGGGTCAGGCGCTGGCGCATGGCGCTGACCACGCCCTTGAGCACCGGCTCCTCGCCGCCGCCGGAGCGGACACGGGCCAGGGCCTTGGTGTCGATCTCGCCCTCGAACACCACCTCGCCCAGAATTTCGTCATGGCCCTTGAAGCTGATCTTGCCGCCGGTCAGCGCATAGCTGTCGGGCAGGACCCGGCGCACCGGTCCCTCCTCGCCCTGGCTGATGTCCACGAACTCCAGCATCACCGGCGCATAGGCGGGCGAGACGCTCTGGCCGCGTTCATAGGCGGCCAGTTCCTCCGCTGAGCCCACATGCAGGTTACGCAGGCGGTAGCTGCCGAAGGTCACGTCGGTCTGGGGCATGTAGTAGCCGAACTGGTCCAGGCCGGCGGCGTGGCTGAAGCCCGTAGCGGGGGCAGGCGCGGACGGGGCCTCAACCGGGGCCGGCGCGGGCGCCGCGGGCTTTGGCGGGGGCGCCTGTTGCTCGGCCTTGCGCTGGCAGGCGGCCAGCAGGAGGACGAGGGCCAGGGATGTGACGAGAGCCTTGCGCATTGCAGCCTCCAAGCGGACCCGGAAGTTCTAGCCTGAACAGAGCCCCGCTGTCAGGCGGCGGCGCGATGGGCCGGGTTGCGGGCGAACAGGCCCGGACGCCCCGCCACCGGCTGGAACGCCTCGGAGACACCGGTGATGCTCTCGCCCTCGCCCAGCACCAGGAAGCCGTCCGGGGTCAGGGCCCGGGCCAGGTTCTCCAGCAGACGGGGCCGCATCTGCGGCGTCATGCCGGACAGCACATAGCGGCAGAAGATCACGTCGAACCGGCCATTGGTGTTCAGGTCGGCGATCAGGTTCACCCGGCGCCAGCGCACCATCTGGCGGATGCGGGGCGACAGCACCCACATCTCCTCGGACTTCTCAAAGTGGGCGACGAGCTTGCGGATCGGCAGGCCGCGCTGGACTTCGAACTGGGTGTAGAGCCCGCTCTGGGCCTTTTCGAGCGCGCGCTCCGACAGGTCCGAGGCGAACAGCTCGACCTTGGTCTCGGGCAGGTCGGCGCGCAGGTCGGCGACGGACATCGCCAGGGAATAGATCTCCTGGCCCGAACCGCAGGCCGCGCTCCAGATGCGGATCGGCTCGAGGCCGCGCAGCCGCGCCAGGGTGGGCAGGATCTCGGTCTCGAACTGCTGGAAAGGCTTGCGATCGCGATAGAAGGCGGTCTCGCCGGCGGCCAGGGCCTCAACGATCGCCCAGGCCAGGCGGTCGTCGCGCTTCAGCTTCAGGTCGCCCATCATGTCGTCGATGGAGTTGAAACCCTCGCGGCGGGCGACGGGGGCGAGCCGGCTCTCCAGGAAATAGGTCTTGTCCGGATCAACCAGCAATCCGGCGCGGGAGGCGCAGATCTGCGCCGCCAGTTCGCAATCCTCGCGCGTCATGCCAGCCCCACCTCGACCAGCTTGGAGGCGATGATGTCGCCGTCGAAGGGCTTCATGATGTACTCGTTGGCGCCGGCGGCCAGGGCCTCGCGGATGTGCTCCAGGTCGTTCTCGACGGTGCAGAAGACCACGGTGGGCTTGGCGCCGCCGGGTTCGCTGCGCAGGTGACGCAGGAACTCGATGCCGTTCATCACCGGCATGTTCCAGTCCAGCAGGATGGCGTCGGGCATGGCCGCGCGGCACCAGGCGAGCGCCTCCATCCCGTCGGACGCCTCGGCGATTTCGAAGCCGAGGTCCTCCAGGATGCGGCGGGCCACCTTGCGGATCACCCGGCTGTCATCGACCACCAGACAGGTCTTCAAGCACGCACCTCTTGCAAGAGGCCTGTTGTCTCGCGGCTTTGGTTAAGGACCCGTGGAAGCCGGACAAGTCTTAACAGAAAAAGTCGCATTCCAGGCGCTCCGCGCCGCGGGGTCAGCCCGCCGGCAGGCTCGCGGCGAAGGTGACCTTCTCCTCCGTCGCCTCGGCGAAGATCCGGCCGCCGGCGTCGTTCACGAACAGGTTCACATAGTAGGCCTGGACCCAGTGCCCATGCAGGCCCTCGCCCATGGGCTCACCCTTCAGGCCGGCCAGGACTTCCGGACGCAGCCTAGCGCGGGGGCCGGTGGCCTCCACGGCGACGACCACCACGCCGTTCTCCTCAACCGCCTGGATACGGGCGGTCCCGCCGGTGGGCAGGGCGGCGCCGGCCAGCTGAGCCAGGTTCAGCAGGGTGCGGGCGGTGGGCTTGTTCACCCCCTCCGGCGTCACCTGCCAGTCCATCTCGGCGCGCATGTGCTTGAACAGGCCGTCGGCCAGCTTGGCCAGTTCGCGGGTGTCGAAGGTGTCGGCGGTGGCCGAGGCGCCGAAGGCGACCCGGGTGAAGGCCAGGTGATCGGCCAGCTTGCGGGCCGAGGACGCGATCAGACCCATGGCCTCCTCGCGCATGTCCTGCGCGCTGGGATCATCCAGCAGGTCCAGGCCGGAGACGATGGCGCTCGCGGGGCTGATGAAGTCGTGACACATGCGCGCGGCGAGGTAGGCCGCGACCTCCGCGGTCCGCGGCGCAACGGTTTCGGCGGGGGAGGTTTCGTCGCTCATGGGCTCGGGACCTTGGCCTGATTTGGCGCTTTGGCAAACCGGGCGGCGGGGTTAGACCCCGGCCATGTCCGCCCCCGACCCCTTTCTGGAGCCTGGCGTCCTGGTGCGCCATCCCGGCCAGCCGGACTGGGGCCTGGGCCAGGTGCAGTCCGTGGCCGGCGCCAAGATCACGGTCAATTTCGAGGAGGCCGGCAAGCAGGTGATCGATTCCAAGGTGGTGCGACTGGTGTTCGCCGGAGATGATCCCCGAGAGGGCCGGGCATGAGCTATCCCGACGCCGGGCCGGTGCTGGCCGATATCTGCGAGGCCGCGGGGCGACTGATCCTGCCGCTTTGGAAATCCGGCCTGACGGTCCACACCAAGTCGGACGAGAGCCCGGTGACCGAGGCCGACCGACGGGCCGAGCACCTGATCCTGGCCGAACTGGCCCGCGCCTTTCCGGACATCCACGTCGTCTCCGAGGAGCACGCCAGCGAGTACGGCGCGCCGGAGGCGGTGGGCGAGACCTTCTTCCTGGTCGATCCCATCGACGGCACCAAGGCCTTCGTGCGGGGCGACCCCAACTACACGGTCAATATCGGCCTGGTGTCCAAGGGCCGGGCTGTGGGCGGGGCGATCATGGCGCCTGTGACCGGCGAGACCTGGTTCACGCGCGGCGACCGCGCCTTCAAGCGGGTGAACGGCGGGCCGGAAGTCGAGGTCCGCGCCCGGACCTGGCCCAAGGGCGCAGCGGTGGCCCTGATGAGCCACACCATGAAGCCCGAGACCATCGCCCGCTACGCCGAGGAATACGGGTTCGACCATCCGCAGCCGATGGATTCCTCCATCAAGCTCTGCCGGCTGGCCGAGGGCGCGGCGGACCTCTATCCGCGGCACGGGCCGACCATGGAGTGGGACATCTGCGCCGGCCAGGCGATCCTGGAGGCGGCCGGCGGCCGGATCGAGGCGCACGGTGGCGGCCCCTTCGCCTATGGCAAGGTGGCCGACGGGTTCCGCAATGGCTGGTTCATCGCCCGAGGGGCGGCCTGAAGATCAGGCCGCGCGGGCCGGGTTGTCCGCGTCCTGCGCCGGGGCCATGGCCGGCAGGGCGCCGGCGTCATGCGCCCGGGCAGACATCGGCGCGCCGCCGCCAGCGATCAGCACGCCGCAGAACCCGACCAGGAAGGCCAGGGCGGCGGCCCAGATGAAGGGCTTGATCAGGTCGTAGGCGGGGGAACTCGCGCGAGAGAACATGGTGGTCTTCCAGGTCCCAGTCTTCAACGGTCGGGTACGCTGACATTGGAACGATCAGATCGCTGCATGGTTGCGATCTGTCCCTTACCGAATCACATGATTCGCGCGACGGGCGAGGGCGCTTTTGGTCGCAGCACCCTGCCCCACGGTCCGCCGGTCTGGTCGACGCCCGGCCTCGCCGCCTGCAGAAGGCGCCCCAAGGGCAATTGGCGCCTACACGGACGGACGATTTCGGCCCATAAGGCCGGCGATATCCAAGGAGACCCGCCATGGCCCTCGACACCGCCGCCGACGCCAAGACCTTCGACTGGGAAGACCCGCTGGACCTCGCCGCGCGCCTGTCCGAGGACGAGCGCATGGTGTGGGATTCCGCCCGCGCCTACGCCCGCGAGAAGCTGCTGCCCCGGGTGGTCTCGGCCTTCGCCGAAGAGCGGTTCGACCGCGAGATCATGACCGAGATGGGCGCCCTGGGCTTTCTTGGGCCGACGCTTCCCGAAGAGTATGGCTGCGCCGGGGTGAACCACGTGGCCTATGGCCTGATCGCCCGCGAGATCGAAGCCATCGATTCCGGCTATCGCTCGGCGATGAGCGTGCAGTCTTCGCTGGTCATGTACCCGATCTACGCCTTCGGCTCCGAGGCCCAGAAGCGCAAGTACCTGCCCGGCATGGCCAAGGGCGAGATCATCGGCTGCTTCGGCTTGACCGAGTCCGACGGCGGCTCCGACCCGGCCTCGATGCGCACCGTGGCCCGCAAGGCGCCCGGCGGCTATGTGCTGAACGGCGCGAAGATGTGGATCACCAATGCGCCGATCTCCGACGTCGCCCTGGTCTGGGCCAAGCTCGACGGCGTGATCCGCGGCTTCCTGGTGGACCGCGGCTCGGAAGGCTTCGAGACCCCGAAGATCCTCAACAAGCTCTCGCTGCGCGCCTCGATCACCGGCGAGATCTCGCTGCAGGACGTCTTCGTCCCCGAAGACCAGATGCTGCCCAACGTGTCTGGCCTGCGCGGTCCGTTCTCGTGCCTCAACAAGGCCCGCTACGGCATCGCCTGGGGCGCCATGGGCGCGGCGGACTTCTGCCTGCACGCCAGCCGCGACTATGTCGCCAGCCGCAAGGTGTTCGGCAAGCCGCTGGCCGCGCGCCAGCTGATCCAGAAGAAGCTGGCCGACATGCAGACCGAGATCGCCCTGGGCTTCGAGGGCGCTTTGGCGCTCGGCCGGTTGATCGACCAGGGCGCCTGGGTGCCTGAGGCCATCAGCCTGATGAAGCGCAACAACTGCGGCAAGGCCCTGGCCATCGCCCGCGAGGCCCGCGACATCCACGGCGGCAACGGCATCTCCGGCGACTATCACGTGATGCGTCACGCCGCGAACCTGGAGACCGTGAACACCTATGAAGGCGCCCACGATGTCCACGCCCTGATCCTGGGCCGGGCCATCACCGGCGAGAACGCCTTCTAGGACGGAGTGAAGAGGGGGCGGCGCGCAACTCCCACGCTAAGGCGCCGCACCCCCAAACCTTGCGTTTACGCTTGCGCGTCTAGGGTCCGCCCCGAGCTTTGGGGGCACAGATGCAAGCCGCGCCGGACACACCGACCGACGCTTCAACGACCGCGCAGTGGCTGTTCGAACACAGCCGCGAGCTGCTGTTCGTGCTTGGGCCAGACAACCGCTTCAAGCTGGTCAATCCGGCCTGGCTGCGCACCACCGGCTGGACCCAGGACGAGGTGATCGGCCGCCATGCACGCCGCTTCCTGCACCCCGATGACATCACCGGCGTCGACGACCACATCACCCGCCTGACCCGCGACGGCATGAGCCAGCACATCTCGCGCGTGCTGATGAAGGACGGCTCCTGGCGCTGGTTCGAGGGCCGCGCCCAGCGAACCGAGGACGGGCACATGATCGGGGTCGTGCGCGACGCCACCGAGGAGCGGGCCGCCCGCGCCGAGCTGGAGGCCGCCCGCCAGACCCAGCTGATCCTGTCCGAGGCGGCGGGTATCGGGTCCTGGAGCTATGATCCCGACACCAAGCTGATCACCTGGTCCGACGATATCCGCGCCGTCACCGGTCACGGCAATGACGATGTCCGGACCGTCGAGCAGTTCCTGGCCATCCTGCATCCCGATGAGGTCGAGGATGTGCGGCGCCGGTTCGCCGAGGGCGCCCGCGAGGGCCGTCCCGGCGCCTTCGACCACCGGATGCGCAACAAGAACGGCCGCTGGTCGAACTGGCGCGTCACCTATCTGTGCGAGCTGCGGCCCAGCGGGGCCTTCACCCTGCGCGGCATTTCGCAGGACATCACCGAGCTGACCCGCGCCCATGAGACCGCGGTGCAGGCCGAGCGTCAGATCCGCGACGTGGTGGAGAGCGCGCCGGTGGCCGTGGCCATGTTTGATCTCGACCTTCGCTATGTGGTGGCCAGCGCCGCCTGGCGGGCGGCGTTCAGCCTGGAGGATCGAGCCTATCTGGGCCGCACCCTGCCCGAGGTGTTCCCGACCATTCCCGCCCGCCTGGTCCGCGCCCAGAAGCAGGCCCTGGCCGGCAAGGTGATGTCCAACCAGGAGGACCGGTTCACCGACAGCCAGGGCAACGCCCACTGGGTGCGCTGGGAGGCGCGGCCCTGGCGGGACGCCAACGGCAAGGTCCAGGGCATGTTGGCCTATGTGGACGACATCTCCGCCGTGGCCCAGGCCAAGCGGGAGGCCCAGGCCAATGCGCGGCGCCTGAAGCTGGCCCTGGGGGCCGCCGACGCCGGCGTCTATGAGATCGACCACGTCAACAAGACCTTCTGGTCCTCGCCGGAGTTCAAGCGGCTGATCGGCTCGCCCAGGACCTACGAGGACGCCCGGTCCCTGCGCTTCCCCTATTTCCATCCCGAAGACGATCCCGGCGTTCGCCAGGCCTTCCGCGACCTGCGCACCGGCAAGCGCCAGCCCAGCGACGCCTTTGAGGCGCGGGTGCGCACGCCGGGCGGTGAGTACCGCTGGGTGCGGGTGTTCCACCAGCTCAAGGTCGACCGCAACGGCGGCTGGGTGAAGGGCGTCGGCCTGATCCAGGACATCGACGACCTGAAGCGCCAGGAGCTGGCCCTGATCGAGGCCGAGCAGGCCGCCCAGGCGGCCGCCGAGGCCAAGGCCGCCTTCCTGACCAATATGAGCCACGAGATCCGCACGCCGATGAACGGCGTCATGGGCGTGCTGCACCTCCTGAAGTCCGAAGCCCTGACCGACCAGGGCCGGCGGATGCTGGAGGAGGCCCTGTCCTGCGGCCAGATGCTGGCCGAGCTGCTGAACGACGTCATCGACTTCTCGAAGATCGAGGCCGGCCGGCTGGAGCTGGCGCCGGAGGCCATCGCCCCGGCTGATCTAGCCCAGGGCGTGGTCGAACTGTTGCGGCCCCAGGCCGAGGCCAAGGGGCTGGACCTGCGGCTCGAGGGCTTCGAGGGCGTGGGCTATGTCACCGCCGATCCGGTGCGCCTGCGCCAGGCCCTGTTCAACCTGGTCGGCAACGCCGTGAAGTTCACCCCCACCGGCCATGTGCTGGTGCGCGCCCTGCCGGGCGAGGATCGCCTGCGCATCGAGGTCGAGGACACCGGGGTCGGCATCCCGGCCGACGCCCAGGACCGCATCTTCCAGCGCTTCGACCAGGGCGACGCCTCCACCACCCGCCGCTTCGGGGGCTCGGGCCTGGGTCTGGCCATCACCCGCCGGCTGGCCGAGATGATGGGCGGCGAGGTCGGCTTCAGCTCGGTGGAGGGCCAAGGCTCGACCTTCTGGCTGGAGGTCTCAGCCCCGCCGACGGCCGCCCCGGCCCAGGCGCCGGCCGTCGAGGGCGATATCCTGCAGGGCCTGCGGATCCTGGTGGTCGAGGACAACCCGACCAACCGGATGATCGCCACCAAGCTGCTGGAGAACCTCGGGGCCGACGTGGAGGTCGCCTGCGACGGCGCCCAGGGCGTCGAGGCCGCGGCCAAAGGCGGCTTCGATCTGATCCTGATGGACGTCCAGATGCCCGGCATGGACGGGCTGGAGGCCACCCGCCGGATCCGCGCCTTGCCGACCGCAGTGGCTGCGACCCCGATCATCGCCC
>Ga0116141_10000637_pt1 | contig 28402 bp, 29 predicted proteins | sample AD_UKC097_MetaG_FD_89744 | JGI IMG/M metagenome (GOLD analysis project Ga0116141, IMG submission 89744) | Active sludge microbial communities of municipal wastewater-treating anaerobic digesters from USA - AD_UKC097_MetaG | ecosystem: Engineered > Bioreactor > Anaerobic > Digestate | place: USA...
ACCGCTCAGGAAGGCCCGCCGAGGCCTGTTTGGCGGCCTTCAGGGCACCCGGCGCACCTTCAGCAGCTTGCCGTTCATCTGCTCGATGAAGGCAGCCTCGGCCTTGGCGTCGCCGCGTGGCGCGCCGCCCGTGAGGTTCAGCACCACGAGCAGGTCGCCGCGCTGGTACATCACGCTGGGGAAGGGCGGCACATCGGGCTTCTGCTGCACCGTCACCGCCTTGTCCGGGTCGCCGGCCACGGGATTGAGCTTGGCCTTGGGGCCGCCGGCGGTCATGGTGCGCCACATGTCCATCTGCCCGCCGGTGGGGATGATGCCCAGCCACACCGAGAATTCCGTGCCCTTGGCCGCGCTGCCGCCCACGGTGCTGTACTTGCAGCCGGTGCCCATGCCGCCCGCGGGGTCGGCCTGGCCCTTGTCGAAGGCCACGCCAAAGGCCTTCTGCAGATCGGCCGGCTCCAGCGCGCACGCGGGGGGTGCGGCGTGCGCGGTGCCCAAAGCCCCGGCACAGGCCAGCGCCAACAACGGGGTGCGCATCCAGGTGCCGGAAGACCGGGCTGTCGTGCGTGCCACTGAAAAGGGGTGAGAAAAGTCCATCGAGTCCTCCGCGGAAAAGGGGCCAAACCTGGCGCGCATCCCGGCCCGGGCGGCGCACGCTCGAAGGCGTTTTATAGCGCACGGCGTTCGGCCACCGTGACCGCGCCCAGCATCACCGCCATCCCGAACGCTTGCACCGGGCTCAGTGCCTGGCCCAGAACGACCCCGTCCAGCGCGATCGCCACTGCCGGGTAGACAAACTGCAGCACCGCCGCGCGCGCGGCACCCAGGTGCGCCAGCCCCGCGTACAGCAGCGTGTAGGCCAGCCCGGTGTGCAGCACACCCAGGCCGGCCAGCCACGGCCAGGCCGCGCCCGGCGTGGCCGCCACCGGTGCCGCCGCCCAAGGCGCCAGCACCAGCGTGCCAATGGCGCATTGCCACCAGGCCAGCACACCCGGCGGCACGGCGGCGCGCGCGTCCTGCAGGCGCCGCGCGATCAGCGTGACCCCGGCGGTGCACAGTGCGCCCACCAGGCAGGCGGCCACGCCCGCCCAGTAGCCGGGCGTGCGCGCCGCGCCATCGGCGCCAAGCACGCCGGTGGCCAGCACCAGGCCGAGCATGGCCACGCCCACCGCCAACACCTGCCGCCGGCCCACAGGCTCCTTCAGCCATGCGGCGCCCAGCAGCAGCACCCACAGCGGTTGCACATGAAACAGCACCACCGCCACCCCGGTGCCGGTGTGCGGAATCGCCCAAAAAAACAGCCCCCACGCGGCGATCAGCAGGCAACTGATCGCCAGCACGGCCAGCGCGTTGATCCGGTGCAGGCGCAGCGCGCGGCCCTGGCGGCGCAGCAGCACCCACCCCGTCAGCGCCAGCAGGCCGAAGGCGCAGCGCGCCCAGGTGGTCACCAGCGGGCCGGCCTGCGCGTGCAGCACGAACAGGCCGATGGTGCCCAGCAGCGCGTTGCCCAGCACGAAGGGCGTCACGCCGGTCGGCGCGGCCGGGCGGGGGCTGGCGGTGGAGCGGCTTGGCGTCATGGCCGCAGTGTCGGCGCCCGTCATGAAAAAGAAAATCACATAATTCAGCAACCAATCATTCGATTTTCGAAAACCATTTACCATGGCCGACGTGCCGCTGCGCGACCTGCAATTCGACTGGCTGACCTGCTTCGTGGCGGTGGTGGATGCCGGCTCGCTGTCGGGCGCGGCCGGCGAGGTGCACCGCTCGCAATCGGCGGTCAGCATGAAGCTGCGCAAGCTCGAAGACGCGCTGGGGTGCCGCCTGCTGGAGCGTGGCCCGCGCCGGCTGGCGCTCACGCCCGAGGGGCAGACGCTGCTGGGTTATGCGCGGCGCCTGCTCGATCTGCACGCGCAGACGCAGCAGGCGCTGTGCGGCCAGGCGCTGAGCGGGCGCGTGCGCCTGGGCGTGCCCGACGACTACGCGCAGCGCTACCTCACGCCCACGCTCAAGCGCTTTGCGCCGCGCCACATGGGCGTCGAGATCGAGCTGACCTGTGAGCAGTCCACCGCGCTGATCCCGCGCGTGGACGCCGGCGAGCTCGACCTGGCGCTGATCTCGCGCGACGACGCACGGCGCGGCACGTTGCTGTTCCACGAGCCCATGGTGTGGGTCGGCTCGCCGCAGTTCGAGGTCTGGCGCCGCGACCCGCTGCCGATCGCGGTGTACGAATCCGCCAGCCTGGCGCGGCGCAGCGCCATCGACTCGCTGGCGCGCCAGGGGCGGCGCTACAAGGTGGTCTATCACAACTCCAGCCTGGCCGGGCAGATCGCCGCCGTGGAAAGCGGCCTGGCCGTGGCTGCGCTGACCCAGTGCAGCGCGCCAGCCCAGCTGCAGGTGCTGTGCGCCGCACAGGGCTTCGGCCCGCTGGCACCGATGGAAGTGGCGGCCTACCGCAGCCCCGCCGCGCGCGGCCAGCCGGCGGTGGACAGCCTGTACCAGCTGCTGGTAGAGACGCTGCGCGTGACCGGCGTGGGCGAGGGTGCGCGGTCTGGCGATGGAAGCGACTCGACCGCGCTCCCGATTGCATAGCGGCTGGTGGCCATTTGGCGCGGGAAAGGCGGTGAATTGGCCAGAAAACCTGGGCGACGCGGCCTGCAAAGGTGTCGTGAATGGCTCGTCAGCCAAGCCCGGTGCCGGCTCGACGGTGGCCGGCCTGATGCCGGATAATGGCGGCAGAATCTATTCATTGATTTATTCAATTCAGTATTCAACAGGATGCCAAGCCACGCTGAAGCCCTCCGTCTGCGCCTGGCCAGCGGCCCGCAGACCGCACGCGCCCTTTGTGAAACGCTGGGCGTGAGCCAGCCCACCGTGTCACGGGCGCTGACCGAGCTGGGCGACGCGTTGGTCCGCATCGGCGCGGCGCGATCCATTCAATATGCGCTGCGAGACGCCGTGCGCGGCCTGCCGGACATCCCGGTGTACCGGGTTGACGCCGAAGGCCGCATCCGGCGGCTGGGCGTGCTGGTGCCGGTGCGCCCGGATGGCTTCGTGATGCGCCAGGACGATGGCGCGACCTTGCACAGCGACGGCTTGCCGTGGTGGCTGGCCGACCTGCGCCCGCAAGGCTACCTGGGCCGGGCCTGGGCCGCGCGCCACGGCGCCGCGCTGGGCCTGCCGGCGCGTCTGGGCGACTGGAGCGACACCCACGCGCTGCGCGCGCTGCTCGCCCACGGGCACGACGCCGTCGGCAACCTGCTGCTGGGCGACACGGCGCGGGCCCGTTTTCTGGACGCCCCTGTGCCCGCGCCCTTGGCCGCGGCCAGCCAGCCTGCCACCTACGCCCGGCTGGCGCGCGAGGCCGCGCGGGGCGAGCTACCCGGCTCCTCAGCCGGCGGCGAGCTGCCCAAGTTCACCGCCTGGACCGACACGCCCGACGGACCGCGCCAGGTGATCGTCAAGTTCAGCGAGGCCGAAGGCGGCCCGGTGCCCGAGCGCTGGCGCGACCTGCTGCTGGCGGAACACCTTGCGCTGGCCACCCTGCATGACGCCGGCGTGCCGGCCGCAGGCACGCGCGTCATCGACTTCGGTGCGCAACGCTTTCTGGAAGTCGTGCGCTTCGACCGCGTCGGCGCGCTGGGCCGCCGCGGTTTGTTTTCCCTCTCCGCCCTGGATGCCGAATTCGTCGGCGCCGCACCCGCCGGCTGGCCCGCCGTCACCGCGAGCCTGGCGCAGGCCCGCGTCATCACGCCGGAGGCCGCCGCCGGCGCGCGGCTGTTGTGGGCCTTCGGCACGCTGATCGGCAACACCGACATGCACGCCGGCAACCTGTCGTTCGTGGCCGATCACGGCCGACCCTATGCGCTGGCCCCCGCCTACGACATGACCCCCATGGCCTTTGCCCCGCGCAACAGCGGTGCCCTGCCCGACACCGTGCCCGAACCGCAGCTGAGCCCCGAGGTGCCCCCCGCCACCTGGCGCGCGGCGCTTGCCCTGGCGCAGACCTGGCTGGGCCGCCTGCGGGCCACGGATGCCTTCAGCACCCGATTCGCCCCCTGCCTCGTCGCGCTGGCGGGGCATCTGGACCTGGCGGCCCGGAAGATCGTGCGGCTGGGTTGACGTGCCGATCCTGAACCGCCAGCCAGCTTTTACGGGCATGGCAAATGACGGATGCTTGTCTTCCACCGGCTATGCTCGCGCGATGAACCCGCACCGCCGCTCCCTCCTCGTCGCCGCCGCCGCCGCCCTGGCCGGCGGCGCGGTGGCCCAGCCCGCCTGGCCGTCGCGCCCGATCCGCCTCGTGGTGGCCTACCCGCCCGGGGGTGTCAGCGATGTCGTGGCACGTGCGCTGGCCGACAAACTCGCCAGCAGCCTCGGGCAGCCGGTGGTGGTCGAGAACAAGGCCGGCGCCAGCGGCAGCATCGGCCTGGACGCCGTGGCCAAGGCCGCGCCCGACGGCTATACGCTGGGCTTTGCCGCCATCAGCCCGCTGGCGCTGAACCCGCACCTGGGCAAGTCGCCGTTCGACCCGGCCAAAGACATCGTGCCCGTGGCCAGCGTGATGGTCTCGCCGGTGCTGCTGCTGGCCACGCCCGCCACCGACGCCAAGGACTTCAACGCGCTGCTGGCGGGCGCCCGCGCCAGGCCCGGTGCGGTGCGCTGGGCCACCTCGGGCCCGGCCTCGCTGGGGCACATCATGCTGGAGCAGCTGAAAGCCGCGGCCCGGGTGGACATCACCCACGTGCCCTACAAGGGCGGCGGTCAGCAGATGAACGACGCGCTCTCGGGCCAGTTCGAGGTGCTGTCCACCAACGCCTCGGGCGCGGTGATGCAGCACATCCAGACCGGCAAACTGCGCCCGCTGGCCGTGGGCGCGCCGACGCGGCTGGACACCTTGCCCGCCGTGCCCACGCTGGCCGAACTGGGCTTTGCCGCGGCCAACCTGAGCTCGGTGTTCGGCGTCTTCGCGCCCGCCGGCACGCCCACGCCCGCGCTGCAGCGCCTGAACGCCGAGATCAACCGGGCGCTGACCCAGCCCGACCTGCGCGCGCGCCTGACCGCTAGCGACAACCTGCCCACCGGCGGCAGCGCCGCCGACTTCGCACGCCAGATCGCCACCGAGTCCGAACACAACGCCCGCATCATCAAGGCTGCGGCCATCCGGGCCGAGTAGGCGGCGCGGTCAGCCCGATCAGATCAGGCGCCGCCCATCGCGTCCGTGATGTCCGCGCGCTGCCTGGGACGCACCACACGGGCGATTTCCTGCCCGTCTTTCAGCAGCACCAGCGTGGGCCAGAGCTTGACGCGGTAGCTGCGCCCCAGCGGCTGGCCTGGCCCGTCCTCCACCCGGATGTGGCGCCACGGCGTGGGCGGCGCCAGCGCCTCGGCAATCGCCGACTGGGCGGCGCGGCAGTGGCCACACCAGGTGGTGCCGAATTCGAGCACGGTCAGGCCGGGCAGCGCGTCCACGTCGGCGCGCGACGGCGCCTCGATGGCGCTCAGGTAGGGTTTGGATGCGGGCATGGGCGGATTGTGTCGCAGCCGCACCCGCGCCTGCCAAACACGAAAATCGGCACCATGCCGTTCCTGTCCAACGCCACCGGCCCTGTGGCCCCCGTCTTCCTGCAAGGTTTTGCCCTGGGCCTGGGTCTGATCGTGGCCATCGGTGCGCAAAACGCCTTTGTGCTGCGCCAGGGTCTGCGTCGTGAGCACGTGGGCACGGTGGTGGCGTTCTGTGCGCTGGCGGATGCGCTGCTCATCACCGCCGGCGTCTTTGGCATGGCGCAGGCGCTGGGCGATCGCCCGCAACTGGCCCGCGCGCTGGCGCTGGCCGGTGCCGCCTTCCTGGCCTGGTACGGCTGGAAAGCCTTTGCGCGCATGCGCCAGGCCGGTAGCCTGCTGGCCGCTGCGGGCGGCCAGGCCTTGAGCCGCCGCGCCGCGCTGGCGCAGGCTGCGGCCTTCACGTTGCTCAACCCGCATGTGTACCTGGACACGGTGTTGCTGGTGGGCGGCCTGGGCGCGCAGCAGCCAGCGCCGCTGCAGCCCTGGTTTGCCGCCGGCGCCAGCACCGCCAGCGGGGTCTGGTTCAGCCTGCTGGGTGTGGGCGCGCGCTGGCTGGCGCCCTGGTTCGCCCGGCCCACCGCCTGGCGCGTGCTGGACGCTCTGATCGGCGTGACGATGGGGGTGCTGGAGGTGGGGATGGCGCGGCATGCGCTGGGTGGCGTCTGAGATGCCGCGCCGGCCATTCGATGGACCGTCGTTGGCACTGATTCAATCTTCAAATTTCACGCCATCACGGTCTTTCCTGCTTTCCGAACCATTCATCATCAATGGCCTGCAGCATCTGCTCTGGCGTGAGTTGTTGCGTCATGCGCCCGCGCAGCACATGGCGGTGCTCAAAGGACTTGGCCCCGCGCGCCATCACCTTGGCCTTCAACTTGGCGATGTAGTCCTCGCCGATGTGGCTGTTGTAGGTGTTGAACAGCACCACGTGTTGGCCGTCAAAGCGGTTGTGCTCGACAAAGGCCCAGATCGGCGGCGCGGGACTGTAAAGCCACACGGGTGAGCCGAGCCAGACGGTATCGAACGGTGTCAGGTCCATGGTGCGCGGCGTGATGTCGGGCAGCACCTCGGGTTGGCTTCTGCGCGTATTCGCATCCTTGACCGCATTCGCCAGACCAGCCATGCCCAGCTGGTAATCGGGTGCATCCAAAGAGACCAGTTGCGCGTCCAGCCGCTTGGCCACATGGCGCGCGGCCAGCGCGGTATTGCCCGACCGTGAGAAGTACACCACCGCCGTGCGCGATGCACCCACCTTGGTGGATGTATAGGTCTGCTTGCTTTCCAACCGCCGTGCCTGGCGGCTTTCAATCCAGGTGACGGCATACAGGTAGGCAAATGCCACCAGCAACACCGACGCCAAAATGGAAAAAATCCAGTGCATAGGGGTCATCGGTTTTCTCACAGGCATGGTTGGCTGTCGCAGGTCAAACGAAGGCGGGTTTGTCGCGTGCTGTGGTCAGAGGTTGGCCTTGAAGAAGGGCACCAGCTTGGCCAAGGCCAGTGCAACGGGCTCAGGGCGGTCGTACAAGTCGTAGTGATTCCAGCCCTCGGCCACCACCAACTCTTTCACCTTGGACGCTGCGCGCCCATGGATCTCCAACCCGTCGCGGTACGCACCAAACCCGCCAGGCTGATCGCCCACGACAACCATCAGCGGTTGCGTCAGCAAGACCTCGGCGTGGGCAAAGGCGTCCCAGGCCATGGCGGCGCCATTGAACGAGAGCAGGCCACTGGTCGCGCCGTTCGGTTGCCGAGCGCGGTCGGTCTTGTAGTAGTCGGTGGCGCCCAGTACATCGATGTCGGTGATGCCTGCAGCTTTTGCCGTCTCAACCGAATCAGGCAGGTAGTCGATCACATGGCGCTGAGCCCCACGGGCTTCAGTCGTGCGTTGTGCAGCGATGGCATCGAGCGCCGCCACCGGGTTGAACTGGCTGAAGCCTTCGCGCATCAGGCGTCCGAAGTTGACCCCGGTGATAGAGGACAGCGCCTTGATACGGCGGTCGGTCATGGCAGCATGGATGGTGTACCCCCCGCCACCGCACACGCCGATGGCGCCGATTCGGTTAGCGTCCACATAAGGCAATGCGACCAGGTGGTCGATGACGAAGCGGATGTCGGACACGCGAATGGCCGGGTCTTCGATGAAACGCGGCGAGCCGCCACTGGCGCCCTGGAAGCTGGCGTCGAAAGCCGCCACCACGAAACCCGCTTCCGCCAGGGCTTTGGCGTAGACGTTGCCGGAGGTTTGCTCCTTGCAACTGCCGATGGGATGGGTGCTGACGATGGCGGGGTACTGCTTGGTTTCATCGAAATCCCGCGGCAGGTAGATGTCTGCCGCCGTGTTCCAGGCCAGGTTGGGAATCTGGATGTTCTTGAGGATGTTCATGGTGAATGACTCTTAAAGGGCGGGTGTCAGTTCAGGCCAAGGTGCGGCGGAAGAACGGCACCAACTGCGCCACGGCAGCGTTCACGTACTACGGCACGTCGTAGAACGACATGTGGTTGCCACCCTCGACCACATGCAGGGTCTTGTCGGTGCTGGCGGCACGCTGGACCAAGTCTTCGCTCATCCACTTGCTGCCCGCTTCGCCGCCCACCACCATCAACACCGGCTGGGTCAGGTAGACGTCGGCGAAACTGAAGGCGTCGTAGGTGACCAGTTGGGTCAGGTTGCGGGCGTAGGTGAAGCCCGGTGCGTTGGGGTGTTGGCAACGGGGGGCGTGGTAATACTCCCAGGCTTCGGCCAGCTCGGCGTTGGGGGCGTCTTCCTTGCGCATCGGCGTCAGCGGGATCGTCATGGCTTGAGCGGCTGCGTCGTTGCTGCGGGCTTGCGCGCCGTATTGCAGCAGGCCCATGGCGTCGGCGGAGGGCGTGGTGCCGTCCCAGCCATTGCGGAACATGGCGCCGATGTTCACGGCGCTCACCGTGCCCAGGGCCTTGATGCGACGGTCGTTGATGGCGGCGTTGGCCGCGTAGCCGCCGCCGGCACACACGCCCATGGCGGCGATGCGGTCGGCATCGACAAACGGCAGCGTGGTCAGGTGGTCGATCACGGCGCTCACGTCTTCGGTGCGGATGTAGGGGTTCTCCAGCTGGCGGGGTTCACCCGTGCTGGCACCTTGGTAGGACGCGTCGAAGGCGACGGCCACAAAGTCATGCTCGGCCAGTTTGGCGGCATACAGGCCAGCGGCTTGTTCTTTGACGCCACCACCCGGATGGGCGATCACGATGGCGGGGTAACGCTTGGCTGCGTCGAAATCCGCTGGGGTGTGGATGTCGGCAGCCATGGTGATGCCCTGGCCGTTGCGGTTCTGGAAAGTGACGGTTTGCATGCTGTGCTCCTTGGGGTTGAGGGTGTTGCACCGAACAGTTCGTCGGTGCATGGGGTGAACTGTAAAAATCCGATTGGGTTTACGTAAGCCCATAATCGTTTGCACAGACGTAAGCAAGACTGAACAATCATGGACGCTGCCCAATTGCCCTCGCTGCTCCCTTCGCTGGCCTGGTTCGCCCTGGTGGCCCAACACGGCAGCTTCACCAAGGCATCGGCGGAAGTGGGCATCACCCGTGCGGCGCTGTCGCAAAACCTCAAGGCTCTGGAGCAACGGCTCAACGTGCGTTTGCTCCACCGCACCACGCGCAACCTGTCCTTGACCGAAGAGGGGCGGCATCTGCTGGAGGTGCTGCAGCCGGCCCTGTCAAACATACAGCGTGCGGTCCATGAACTGGACGATGCGGGCCTGGAGCCCTCGGGATTGCTGCGAGTGAACACCTCGCGCATTGCGGCCAAGATGCTGCTCGAGCCGCACATGGGCGAGTTCCTGGCGCGCTTTCCCAAACTGCAACTGGAACTGGTAATGGACGATGGCCTGTCCAACATCGTGGCGGACGGGTGCGATGCGGGGTTACGCTTTGGCGAAAGCCTGGCCGAGCACATGGTGGCCGTGCCGGTGACGCCGCCCATGGAAATGGCGGTGGTGGCCACGCCCGCGTATTTCAAGCGACACGGCACACCCGAAGAACCATCCGATTTGGCGCAACACAACTGCGTGCGATACCGGCAAACCACCAGCGGGGCGATCTTCCGTTGGGAGTTCTCTGCACCAGCCAAGTCAGCGACGGCTGCGAGACACGACTTCACCGTGGAGCCGCACGGCAATGTGACCACCAACGACGATGAGGGGATGATCCGTGCCGCGTTACAGGGCGTGGGGCTGGTGCAGCACCTCGAACTGGCCTTGCGTCCTTATCTGCAAGACGGGCGCTTGGTGAGGGTGCTGCAACCCTGGTGCAAGCCGTTTCCAGGCTTGTACCTCTACGCGCCAACGCGTGACAAGATGCCCGCCAAGGTTCGGGCGTTGATCGACTTCCTGGTGGAGAAGCGCGAGCTGCTCAACAGGTCTGCCGAACCTGTCCTGAGAAAGCCAAGTCGCAGGCAGCTTGGTGCGACTTGACCCAAACGCCAAAGAAGTCATTTGATGACGTGAATCCAAGGTCGGCTCAGGATCGTCAGGCGCCCAAACCGGACCAATTCCGCTCACGCACACCGCACCGGCCTCACCAAGACCCGTTTGGCTACGCCGCATCGATCCAATTTTCATAGCGCCAGATGACCATTCCACGCTGGGGAAGATGCCCAAAAACACCTGAATCTCCGCTCCTGAATGGCCCCAAGGCATCGCCATCCGTCCCCCGTGGCGCGAACCTGCCCTCTGGGCCGCAGTCCCACCCATTCCAGCGGCACGCCTGCCGCAGCATGCGCTGAATGGCGGGTGATCGCACACCCGTCAAACCAAGGCTGGCGCCACCGTGCGCGTCAATCGCCCCCAGCGCCGCCCGCCGGCGGTTTGCGGGCCACGAAAAACTCGTAGGCGTAGTGGTGGCCAAAGAGGCGGTGCAGCTCGGGCTCCTGCGCGAGCTGGTCCAGGATGGCCGCGGCCTCGGCATCGCCGGCGTGCTGCTGGCGCAGCGCGGCAATGCGCTGCTCCATGGGCGTGTAGAAGTCGTCCCACCAGGCCGCGTCGGGCAGCGGAAAATGGTCGACCAGGCGGAACCCCGCCGCACGGATTGCCGCCAGGTCATCGTCTACCCGCCCCATGGTCGGGTAGTCGGCCTCGAAGCCGGCCCGCACCTCGGCCGGCGGCGCATCGCTGCGCCACACCGCATCGGTGAAGGCCAGGTAGCCACCCGGGCGCAGCAGCGCGTGGCAGACCGCCAGGGCCTGTGCCAGACCCACGCTGTAGAGCGCGCCCTCGGACCAGACCAGGTCAAAGCCACCCGGGGCCACCGGCGGCGCGGCCATGTCGCCCACCAGGGCGGTGATGCGCTGCGCCAGCCCACGCTGCGCGATGCCCTGTCGCATCCGCTCGATGCTGGGCGCATGGCTGTCGATGGCCGTGATCGTGCCGCCGGTCAGCTCGGCCAGATGCCAGGTCTGCCCGCCCACGCCACAGCCCAGGTCGATGATGGCCGGCGCGGGCCCGAGCTCGGCGCACAGCGCCAGCGCCCGCGCCGCGCAGGCCCGGTTGCCCGGCCCCTGCCGCGGCAGGCCTTCGTACAGCGAAAAGAAAAACTCCTGGAAACGCGGGGACGGTGTGTTCATGCAGGCTCCTGGCGGTGATGGCGGCGCCGCACCAGCAGCAGGTGCGGGCCGAACGGCGTGTCGTCAAAGGTCCGGTCGGCGCGAAAGCCCGCCTTCTCGAAGGCTGATTGTCCACGCCGGCAGCGGTGAACCGCCGCCTCAAGCAGCCGCAGGGCGCATGCGGTATCGAGCGCTACTCGGCCTGCGCGCCGGTGCAGCAGTGCTGCTGAGTGCCCGGCGCGTGGGCTGCGGGGATGCTGGAGGTTGATCTGGTTGCTTCGAAAGTAATAGCGTGATATGACCGAATGGCGATGGGAAGTGGGCGTTTTATTGGAAATTTTGTGGTTGAAGGGGTGTTTGGAGTGCTTGAAGGCTTGAGTTGCCTATTTTTTTTCTCAGGCTGTCACGCTAGGTGGCCGCTTTGCAGTGGTTGCCGTCGTCGATGCAGTCACGTGGAAGGACTGCTGCCGGCAAGGAGCCGCCACTTAGCCCAACTGACTGAACGTTGCCTATCGCTGAACGGCAGACGATTGCTATCGCCAGAGCATTTAATGTTTTTTTGGCACTTTCTTTTCGCGCTATCCCCTGCATAGTGGTGCGGATCGCGTTTTCAGTTGATCGCCAATATCGCCGAGGCGCCGCTACCGGAGCCAACCATCCTTTCACGCCTTGAAGGCTGTAGCATTGCCATTCATACGCACGACCGGACCCAAACATGAACGACTATCCTCGCGATGTGGCGGAAGAAATTGAAGAGTCAGAAGAGTCGCCTGAGCCGGTAGCCTCCGAATCACCCGTTGCGAGCGACGAAGACGTCGACAGCCAACTCGGCAGTCAGCCTTTTCGGGTCGTATATCAGACTAACAACTTCCTCCTACCGCAGATCCGCGATCTGATCGTCGATGGCGACGACGTCAACCTCCGCCCGGAGTATCAGCGACGGCTGCGTTGGACAAACACACAGAAGTCGCTTTTGATCGAGTCATTGCTACTCAACGTCCCTGTGCCGCCGGTATTTTTCTATGAGAACGACCTGGCCCGATACGAGGTCATGGACGGCCAGCAACGGCTCAACGCGATCAAAGAGTTCCTGAGCAACGGATTCACGTTGCGCGGTTTGCAGATCATCCCGAACTTGAACGGTCGCTCATACGCGCAACTCCCTGCGAAGGTGAAGCGCGGCCTTGATCGAGCCTCGATTTCCGCCATCGTGCTGTTGCAAGAGTCCAAGAGCAAGATCAAGAAGTCAGGCTCATCAAAGTATTACGAACTACGCCGATTCGTGTTCGAACGCCTCAACACGGGCGGCAAGCGCCTTAGCGCACAGGAGATTCGAAACGCGATCTATGCCGGTTATTTCAACACCCTCATCGTCGAGCTTTCCCGAGATCCCACGTTCACTCGCATTTGGGACATCCCGCCTTACACGAGCTCAGACCCTAGCGAGTACTACGAGGAGCCGGAACGGCAGAAAAACACGCTCTACAAGACCATGGGGGACTGCCAGCTGGTACTCCGATTCTTTGCGCTAAACAACGACTCGTACATTCAAGGTTCAATGAAAGCCATCCTCGATCGGTGTATGGAACGCAACGCGGACTGCACTCCGATGGCGGCCGAGGAGATGAAGACGCGATTCCGATCGCGCTTGATCCTCGCTGACCAGCTCTTCGACGGACAGCCTTTCTCAATGTCTACTCCAGGCGCGGCGACGGCCCACCGACCAGTTGCCGGGATCTACGACGGCGTGATGGTCGTCCTTGACGAGTTGTGGGACAAACATGAAACGTTGCAGGCGCGCAAAGCGGAAATTCAAACCGCCTATGGCAAGCTGGTAGAGGAGCGTCGGGAGAGCGGCGAATTGACGGGGTCAGCGAATACGGCGGCGGACATCCGTAACCGAATCGGTATCTTCCGGGACCTCTTTAAACAGTTTGTCTGATGCCAACAGCAGACCTCGAATTTGCTTTAGTGGAGTTCAAGGAGCGCACCAAGCGAATTCGCGAAATCATGGCGCTCGTAGAGGCAGCGGGCCGAAATCGCACTGCCCTGACCACAAACCGCGCGGGGATTGACCTCAGCCAAATTGACGCCAGCACGGGCAATACTGCCAACTCAATGGCGTTGATTCTATTGGCCTCGGCTTTCGAGGAATTCGTTAGAGAGGAGGCAATCCAGTGCGGAAACCTTCTCGTGGATAAATATTCGGCGTTGCCAGCCGCAAACAAGCACGCGATCAGGGATTCGTACTGGTCAGTGTCACGTGAGCGGCTCAAGTTCGAGAAGACAATTTTGGTGGGTAATTCCCCGGACCCAACCCTGCTCGCAAAGGTCGGATCAGCCCTGGGAGCGCTGCAGGGCTTCGTAGTTGAGGATGATGCCAGCAGGCTTGACAGTCAAACCTTTGGGCATCACTCGAACAACTTCAGGCCGGCGATTGTTGCGGAGATCTTCAAGAGGTTCGCACTCAAGGACTTAACAGTAGAGCTCGGCGAGAACACAAAGCTGAAAAACTATTTTGGCGTAACGACAAAGGCGCAATGCTCGGCCAAGCTAGTATCGAAGTGGAACGAGTTCTATGATCGTCGCAACGAAACTGTCCACTCGCTAGGCGGAGCGACGGGTTTTGCGGTTGATGCTGTAATTTCATACATAGAACTGATGGAGCTAAACGCGGAGGCGTTGAAGGGCGTTCTGCAAAAGATGCTCGCGTCGTGGCCGTGACAGCTGCGAAGTCCTTTGTGCCCATCACTGCGGGTTGGCTCTGGAATTATCGGACGCTCACCCGCCGCTTCGTCGACTAGTAAGACCCCTTCACCTCTTCCTCACCCCCAGCCACACCACCGTCCCCACCACCACCAGCGCGCCCGCCACTTGCACCGGCGCGATGGCCTGGCCCAGGATGGCCCAGGCCAGCAGCAGGGCGAAGACGGGCTCGACGTTCATGATGGCCGAGTTGCCCACCACGCCCAGCTTGGGCAGCACGGTGAACATGATGGTGAAGGCGGTGCCGTAGAGGAAAGTGAGCGCGCCCAGGCCCACCCAGCCCGGCGCGGCGCTGGGCAGGTGCGGGCCGCCCTGGGCGGTGACGGCGGCCAGGGCCAGCAGGCCGACGATGGCCATGGTGGAGGTGGTGCGCACGCGGCCGTCCAGGTCGCTGGCTTCGTGCTGGGTCAGCACCAGCGCGATGCCAAAGGTGGCGGCCGCCGTCAGCGCAAAGGCCACGCCGGCGCCGATGCGCCCCCACTGGCCGGCCGCGCCCAGGCCCGAGGCGGCGCCGAACACATCGAGCGCCAGCGCCAGGCCCACCAGCATCACCGGCATGGCCAGCAGCACCGCGCGCTCGGGCCGGTGGCCGTAGAACACACGCGCCCACAGCGCCGTCCACAGCGGGTAGGTGTTGAAGGCCAGCAGCGCCAGCGCCACCGGCAGCCGTGCCACGGCCGAATACAGGCACAGGCTCTGCACCCCCACCAGCAGGCCGATGGCGGGCAGCGCCTTCTTGTGCCGGGCCGTCAGGCGGATGGGCACGCGGTGCCACGCCACGATGACGCCCACCACCAGCGCGGTGATGACGCTGCGGAAGGTCACGGCCGTGGCCACGTCCACCCCGTGGTTGAAGGCCAGCCGCGCGGCCACGTGGTTGGCGCCCATCATGAAGGCGATCAGCAACAGCGTGGCGAAGGCCGTGGCGGAGAGTTTGCGGGCGGGTGGGGCCATGCGGGCGCTAGGGTGGGGTCAATCCAGGCCGGACAAGTGCGCCAGCGCGGCGGCGGCCAGCCGTTCGTCGAAGGTGGCCAGCGGGCACTTCAGGTCGGCCGCGAGCCAAAGGTAGGCGGCGTCGTAGGCGGAGAGCTGGTAGCGCTGGGCGAGGTCGAAGGCTTCGCCGATGTCGATGCGCAGCAACTCGATGCCGAACTCCGGAAACTGGGCCAGGCCCTCGGCAGCGGCCACGGTGGCGCCGCGCCGGGCTTTCTTGAGCGCGACGTTGCAATACTCCGACTGCAGGATGAACGGGGCATACAGGCTGCGCCCGGCAAGCCGCTGGCGGGCTGCCTCCTGCCACGGCTCCTGAAACAGGATGCCTGACAGGGTGCTGCAATCCACCACGATGGGGGGGCGTGGCAGGTACTTCGGAGGCGGCTCAGCGATGTAGAGACGCGGGGTGGTGTTCATCGCGAATCCCGGTCTTCACGGATGATGTCGATGCTCGACGGGCCCGAATCGATGGGCTCGGGGTACTTCGCTTTCAGCTCCGCCACCACCTGCTCCACCGTTTTCCAGCCCTGCCGCACGATCGGCCAGCCGCGTTTGTCGTAGCCGACGATGCGCGGCGCGCCAGGGTTGGCAGGGTCCACCGGCGAAGTGGGCGCTTCCGTTTCCTGTTTCACGGCCTGTTCGACGATGGCCATCAGCTCGCCCTGCAGCGAGCGGTGGTTGCGCGCGGCGCGCTGGCGAAGTGCCTCGGCCCAGGCTTCGGGCACGTCCTTGATGGAAAGGTTGGGCATGAAGTGGCTCCACAATGGTTCTGTGGAGCCATTATGGAACCAGATCGGAATTCAATACAACCCATGCACCTGCGCGTGCACCCGCGCCAGGCCGAGCAGCGCGTCGGTGAAGGGCGTGGGCACGCCGGTTTTCTGGCCCAGCTCGCGCACCACGGTGACCAGCGCGTCCAGCTCCACCGGCTTGCCGGCTTCGACGTCCTGCAGCATCGAGGTCTTGAACGCGCCGAGCTTGCGCGTGACGGCGTGGCGGTCTTCGGGCTGCTGATCGATTGGGATGCCGATGCGCGCGCCGATGGCCTTGGCCTCCAGCATCACCGCGCTGATGAAGCAGCGCACCAGCTCGTCGTCCAGGATGCGGTCGGTGGTGGCGCCGGTGAAGGCGCTGATCGGGTTGACGGTCATGTTGCCCCAGAGCTTGAACCAGATGTCTTTCTGGATCTGCGGCGACACGGTGGCGGCAAAGCCGGCGCGCTGCAGCAGCGCGGCCAGCGCCAACACGCGCGGGGTTTCCTGCCCTGAGGGCTCGCCGACGATCAGCCCGTTGCCGAAGTGGTGGCGGATGACGCCCGGCGCGTCCACCGAGCAGCTGGCGTGCACCACGCAGCCGATGACCTGGCGCGCCGGGATGGCGCGGGCGATGGCGCCGTCGGGGTCCACCGCCTGCAGCGCCGTGCCGGCCAGCGCGCCGCCAAAACCTTCAAAAAACCACCAGGGTACGCCGTTCATCGCCGTGAGCACCACGGTGCCGGGCCCGATCAGCGGGGCGATGTGGCGCGCCACCTCCCGCATGGCCGGCGCCTTGACGGCGACGACCACCAGGTCCTGTACGCCCAGCGCGGCCGGGTCGCTGCTGGCGCGCACCGCGTGGGTGGTGGTGCCTTCCGCCTGCGCCAGTTGCAGGCCATGCTGCTGCAGCGCGGCCAGCGTGGCGCCGCGCGCCACCACGCCCACCGTGCACCCCACCGCCGCCAGCCTGGCCCCGAGCCAGCCGCCGATGGCCCCGGCGCCGTAAATAGCCACTTTTTGGATCATTTTTCGCTTCCTTCCAGCGTCAATCGGCCACGACGTGCTATCAATTTTTATGGCTCTCGTCGATGCGGTCCACCTGCCGTACCAGCGCGTCGAACACGTCCCGCCCGGCGCCGTGGGCGGGGTTGAACTGCAGCGCGTCGCGGGTGCATTTGGCGGCAATTGGCTCGGGCACCGGGATGGCGGCGCCCATGCTCAGCGTCGCCAGCTGGATTTCGCAGGCGCGTTGCAAGGTCCACAGGATGGCAAAGGCCTGTTCCAGCGTCTGGCCCCAGCTCAGCAGGCCGTGGTTGCGCAGGATGATGGCGGGTTTGGTACCCATGCTGGCCAGCACGCGCGGGCCTTCCTCGGCGTGGATGGTGATGCCCTCGAACGGGTGGTAGGCCACCATGTCGTGCAGTTGGGCGCTGTAGAAGTTGCTCTGGCTCAGGCCGCCTTGCAGCGAGGCCACGGCTACGCCGGCTGTGGTGTGGGTGTGCATCACGCAATGCGCGTCTTCGATGCCGCCGTGGATGGTGCTGTGCAGGGTGTAGCCCGCGGGGTTGATGGGCCAGGGCGAGCCGTCGAGCACGTCGCCGGCCAGGTTGATCTTGACCAGGTTGCTCGCGGTGACCTCGGTGTAGTGCAGGCCGAAGGGGTTGATCAGGAACTGCTTGTCCGCGCCGCTCACGCTGGCAGGCAGGCGCAGCGTGATGTGGTTGTAGATCATCTCGGTCCAGCCCAGCATCGCGAAGATGCGGTAACACGCGGCCAGGCGCACGCGGGCGGCCTGCTCGTCGGGGTGCCAGTCCGACAGCGGACGCACGGCGGATGGCGATGGCGAGACACGGGACATGGAATTTCCTCGGACGTTGGGCAAAGGGGAAGGGTTCAGGGTTCGTCGCGCGGCCAGGTGACGGCGCCCGAATGGGTCACCGCACCCTGGCAGCTCGGGCGCACGGTCAATGCGTATTTCTCCAGCAGGCCGCCCTGTGGTGCGGTCGGGCGGGCCGTGCGCTGCGCCAGGCGCTGGCGCAGTTCGGCGTCGGTCAGCTCCACGCTGATGCTCAGTGCTGCGGGGCGCGCGTCGATGGCGATCAGGTCGCCGTCGCGCAGCGCCGCGATCGGGCCGTCGCAGGCGGCCTCGGGCCCGGCGTAGCCGATGCACAGGCCACGGGTCGCGCCGGAAAAGCGCCCATCGGTTAGCAGCGCCACCCGGTCGCCCATGCCCTGGCCATACAGCAGCGCGGTGATGCCCAGCATCTCGCGCATGCCGGGGCCGCCTTTGGGGCCTTCGTTGCGGATCACCAGCACGTCGCCGCTGCGGTAGTCCATCGCCTGCACGGCGGCCTGGGCGGCTTCCTCGGACTCGAAAACCCGCGCCGGGCCGCGGTGCACCAGCGTCTTCAGGCCGGCGGTCTTGAGCAGCGCGCCGTCGGGGCACAGGTTGCCCTTGAGCACGGCCAGCCCGCCGTCGCGGCTCAGCGCCTGTTCCACCGCGCGCACCACGCGGCCGTCGGGCGCGCCGGCGTCGGCGAGTTCCTCGGCCAGGGTGCGGCCGGTCCAGGTGAGCGCGTCGCTATGCAGGTGGCCGCCGCGCAGCAGTTCCCTGAGGATGACGGCGGTGCCGCCGATGCCGTACACGTCGCGCGCGAGGTAGCGCCCGCCGGGGCGCAGGTCGGCGATCAGCGGGGTGCGGGCAAACACGGAGGCCACGTCATCGAGGTGGAAGCGGATGCCGGCTTCGTGCGCGATGGCCGGGATGTGCAGCGCCGCGTTGGTGGAGCCGCCGGTGGCCGAGACCACGGCGCAGGCGTTCTCCAGCGCCTGGCGCGTCACGATGTCGCGCGGCAACGGGGCATCACCCCGCACCGCGGCCATCAGCTGCCGGCCGGCCCGGCGCAGCAACGGCGCTCGCTCGCTGTAGACCGCCGGCACCATGCTGGAGCCGATGGGCGCCAGGCCCAGCGCTTCCGAGACCATGCCCATGGTGTTGGCGGTGAACTGGCCCGCGCAGGCGCCGGCCGTGGGCAGGCAGCTGCGGCCGATGAGGTCCAGCTCTGCCAGGGTGGCGCGGCCCGCGATCACCTGGCCGATGGTCTCGTAGGTGTCGACGATGTTGAGTTCGCGCCCATCGGGCCCCGGCAGGCGGCCCGGCAGCGCCGAGCCTCCGTGCACGAACACGCTGGGCACGTTGCAGCGCACCATGCCCATCATCAGGCCGGGCAGGTTCTTGTCGCAGGCGCCGATGCCGAAGATGCCGTCCCACTGGTGGCCGCGCACCGAGGCCTCGACGCTGTCGGCGATCAGCTCGCGCGAGATCAGCGAGAAGCGCATGCCCGAGTGCGCCATCGTCAGCCCGTCGCTCACCGACACCACCGGGCATTCGTGCGGGGTGCCGCCGCCGGCATAGATGCCGGTCTTCGCGTGCTGGGCCTGCTCACGCAGGTTCAGGTTGCAGGGGCTCATCTCACCCCCGGTGTGGAACACGCCGACGTGGGGCCGCTCGATGTCGTCGTCGTCCTGCCCGAGTGCGCGCAGGAAGCTGCGCGTGGTGGTGCGCAGCGTGCCGTCGTAGAGCATGGCCGAGCGGAAGCGGCGGGGCTTGGCGGGGTCGGTCATGGCCGTGGTCGGGGCAAATCAGTACACGCTGCCCTTGGCCGCGGCGGGCGCTGGCGCCTGCTTGAACGTCGCGGCCAGTGCGCGGGTCTGGCGCGCCAGGATGCCGGTGTCCAGCCCTACGGCCACGAACACCGCGCCCAGGGCCAGGTAGTGGCGCGCCTGGGCTTCGTCGCTGGTCAGGATGCCGGGCGCCTTGCCGGCCTTGAGGATGCGCGCGATGGCGTCCTCGATGGCGGCCTGCACCTCGGGGTGGTTGGGGTCGCCGACATGGCCCAGCGAGGCCGACAGGTCGGCCGGGCCGATGAAGACGCCGTCCACCCCGGGCGTGGCGGCGATGGCGTCCAGGTTCTGCAGCGCGGTGCGGGTCTCGGCCTGCACCAGCAGGCACACGCGTTCGTTGGCCTCTTTCACATAGTTGGGGTAGCGGCCCCAGCGCGAGGCGCGCGCGCCCGCCATGCCGCGAATGCCGCCCAGGCCGTCATCCTGCGGGTAGCGGCAGGCCTTGACGAGCGCGGCGGCCTGCTCGGCGGTGTCCACCATGGGCACCAGCAGCGTCTGCGCGCCGAGGTCGAGGTACTGTTTGATCAGTGCCGTGTCGCCCACCGGCACCCGGGCGATGGCATGGCTGGCGGGGTAGGCGGCAATGGCCTGCAGTTGCGCCAGGATGTCGGCCAGGCCGTTGGGCGCGTGCTCGCCGTCGATCAGCAGCCAGTCGAAACCGGCGCCGGCACAGATTTCGGCGCAGTAGGCGTTGGCCAGGCCGAGCCACAGGCCGATCTGGGGTTCGCGGCGCAGGATGGCGTTCTTGAATGGGTTGTCAGGGGTTTGCATGGGGGACCTCGGGGCTGGGGTGCGGGGCTCAGACAAAACGGAATTGCAGGCGGCCGAGCGCGCCGTAGTCGGCGTCGAACACGTCACCGGCCTGCGCGGGCACCGGGCGGGTGAACGAGCCCGCCAGCACGATCTGCCCGGCTTGCAGCAATTCGCCCCAGGGCGCGAGCTTGTTGGCCAGCCAGGCGATGCCGATGGCCGGGTGGCCCTGCACGCCGGCGGCCAGGCCGGTTTCTTCCACCACGCCGTTCTGGCGCAGGATGGCGCCGCACCAGGGCAGGTTGGTGACGTGCGGGTCGACCTTCTCCGCACCGAACACGATGCCGGCGTTGGCCGCGTTGTCGCTGATGGTGTCGAACACCTTGCGCATCACCTTGCTGTGGCGGTCGAACTGCTCGATGCGCGCGTCGATGATCTCGATGGCTGGCGTCACGTAGTCGGTGGCGGCCAGCACCTGCTCCACCGTCACGTCGGGGCCCTTCAGGGGGGCCCGGAGCACGAAGGCCAGCTCCACCTCCACGCGCGGCGCGATGAAGCGCGCGGTGGGGATGTCCAGCACCTGGCCCGGTGTGCAGGTGAACCGCATGTCGTCCAGCAGCGTGCCGTAGTCGGGCTCGGTGATCTGGCTGGCCTGCTGCATGGCGCGCGAGGTCAGGCCGATCTTGTGGCCGATGACGCTGCGGCCCTCGGCACGCTTGAGGTCCATCCAGGCGCGGCTGATGCGGTAGCCGTCTTCGATGGTCATGCCGGGGTAGCGTCTGGAGAAGTGCTCCACCTGCACGCGGGTTTTTTCGGACTGGTGCAGCTCGGCGGCGAGCTGGCGGATCAGGGTGTCGTCAAACATGGGGCTTGGGGCTGGGCTTGCCGAAGAGGGGATGCAGGTTGCTGTGCTTGGCGTCGAAGACCTCGTGGCCTTCGTCGATCTGCAGCGTCACGCCGATGTGCCGGCGGCTGAACACCGGCTGGAAGTGCGCCTTGGTCGCCATCAGCAGGGCGTCGCCCACGCGTTTGTGCGTGGCGGGCGTGCGCCCGCGCGCCATGCGCAGGTTCAGGTACACGAAGGCGTAGTCGCCCGGGTCATCGAAGTCGCCGCCGGCCGCGCGCCCGGCCGCGCCGCCGTCCGACACCGCATGGTGCGGCGCGGGGTAGGCCAGGACGCGGGTGCCGCCGGGTGGAAACACCGGCTGGCCCGTGTCGTCGTGCGCGGCCAGCATGGTGTCGGCCAGGCTGCGGCACAGCGCCGTCATGTCGGTCTCGGCGTCGAGGTTGCCGGTGTAGAGGATGACGAGATGGGGCATATTCAGAGTCGGGTCGCAACGGAGGTGTAGCCGTCGGCCCGTGAGGCCTGCGCGGCCGGGATGGCGCGGCCGTCCTGCGGCGTGACCGGGAACACCGCGTTGAGCTGGCCGGTACCCGAAGCGCCGAAGTAGGGCGTCACGATCTCGGCCGCGCCGTCGTAGGCCGACCAGCCCAGCGCGCCCAGCAGCATGGCGGTGTCGTGCATGAAGCCTTCGCCGTGGCCCTTGCTCGCGTACTCGGGCAGCATCTCGCAGAAGTCCTTCCACTCGCCGGCTTGCCACATCTCGATCACGCGCCGGTCGAGGTTCTCCAGGAACGGGCTCCAGATCTTGAAGGCGTATTCGGGCGCCAGACCGTTCTGGGCAAAACGGTGCGACAGCGAGCCGCTGGCGAAGAAGGCCACCGTGCCGTCGTAGTGCTCTTCGATGGCGCGGCGCATCGCCCAGCCCAGGCGCGCGCTGTCGTTGAGGTAGTGCACGGTGCACAGGGCCGAGACCGAGACCACCTTGAAGTGCTGGTCGGTGTTCATGTAGCGCATGGGCACCAGCGTGCCGTATTCGGGGTCCAGCGTGGTGGCGTGGTGCGCGAGCGTCTCCACCCCGTGTTCGTTGCAGACCTTGGCCAGCAGCTGCCCGAGCGCCGGGTTGCCGGGAAACTCGAACGGCATGTTGGCGATGAAGTGCGGCAGCTCGTTGCTGGTGTACAGGCCCTTGAAGTGGGGCGCGCAGTTGATGTGGTAGTTGGCGTTGACCAGCCAGTGGGTGTCGAACACCACGATGGTGTCCACCCCGAGCGCGCGGCAGCGCCGCCCGATCTCGATGTGGCCGTCGATGGCGTCGCGCCGCGTGCCCCGGCGCGGGCCGTCGAGCTCGCTCAGGTACATCGAGGGCACGTGGGTGATCTTGGCGGCCAATGCAAGCTTACCCATGGTGGGCTCCTTTCAGGTGTTCGTGTGTGCCCATGGTGGTTCTCCGGGTGGTCAGGTGTCCAGCGTGATGCCGGCCTTGCGGATCACGGCCGCGTATTGCTCGATCTCGGCACGGATGAAGGCCGCGAACTGCTCGGGTGTGCCCGACAGCGAGGCGATGCCGCCCTTCTGAAAAGCCTCCACCACGGGCGGGCTGGCCAGCGCCCGGTTGACCTCGGCGTTCATGCGGTGTACCACGGCGTCCGGGGTGCCGCCGGGCGCGAGCAGGCCGTTCCACGAGTTCGACACGATGGCCACGCCCTGCTCGGTGAGTGTGGCGATGTCGGGCGCATGGGTCGAACGTTTGGCGGTGGCCATGCCGACGGCCACCAGCTTGCCGCTCTGGACGTGGCTGCGGAACTCGGGCCAGTTGCCGAACATCAGCGTGACCTGCCCGCCCAGCAGGTCGGTCAGTGCGGGCGCCTGGCCCTTGTACGGCACGTGCACCAGCTCGACGCCCATCTGCTGCGCCAGCGCGGCGCCCGACAGGTGGGCCGAGGTGCCGTTGCCGAACGAGGCGTAGCTCAGCGCCGCGCCGCTCTTGCGCACGGCGGCGCGCAGGTCCGCCACCGACCGGATGCCGCTGCCCGGGTGGGTGGCCAGCACGTGTTCAGACATGCCCATCAGCGCCACGGGGCGCAGGTCTTTCAACGGGTCGTACGGCAGCTTCTTCACCAGCGTGACGTTGGCGGCGAAGCTGTTGGCCACGGTGACGAAGCTGCTGCCGTCGGGCGGGGACTTGGCCACGTTGTCCACACCGATCACGGTGCCCGCGCCGGGCTTGTTCTCCACCACGATGGGCTGGCCCAATGCCTTGGCCACTTCGGTGCAGACCAGTCGCGTGACGAAGTCGGTGGTGCCGCCGGGCGGAAAAGGCACCACCACGCGCAAGGGGCGGGTGGGCCAGGCCTGCGCGTGCAGCGCCGTGGGCAGTGCCGCGAGGGCCGCGGCCGCACCGGTGGCCTGCAACAGTCGGCGACGGGTGAGCGGATGCTTGGGCGGGGTCATGGTCGGATGTCTTTCAGAAGTGGACATGCACCGGCGGCGTCAGGCGCCGTCACCGAGCGTCACGGCCGGTTGCGGGGCGGTGTTGACCCGCAGCGAGAACACATCCGGGCGGGCGTAATGGCCCACCGCGTCGAAATCCATCTGGGCCTGGGGGATGAGGTCCAGATCGAGTTCGGCGGTGAGCAGCGCGTCTTCGTTGAACACCGGCCCGGCGAGCGTGCGGCCCAGCGGGTCGACGATCAGGCTCCCGCCGCGCATCAACACGCCGTCGGCGGAATCGGGCAACGCGTTGTGTAGCTGCGCGTCAGGAAACTGCGCGCGGCGCAGGTGCTGGCAGGCCGACAGCACGAAGCAGCGGCCCTCCAGCGCAATGTGGGTCATGGTCGACGCCCAGGTGTCGCGGTCGTCGGCGGTGGGCGCGCAGTAGATCGTCACGCGCTGCTGGTACATGGCCATGCGCAGCGCGGGCATGTAGTTCTCCCAGCAGATCACCGCGCCGAGCCTGCCCCAGGGCGTGTCCACCGCCTTGAGCGTGGAGCCGTCGCCGAAACCCCAGACCAGGCGCTCCAGCGCGGTCGGCATGAGCTTGCGGTGCTTGCCCAGGACCTGGCCCTCGGGCCCGAGGTAGACCACGGTGCAGTACAACGTGCCGCCGTCACGCTCGATGATGCCCACGACCACATGCAGCCGGTGCTGCGCGGCGGCCTGGGCCAAGGCCGCGATCTCGGGCCCGTCCACCGTGACGGCCGCGTCGAAATAGTGCTTGTACTCGGCGCGGCCCTGCGGTGTGCGCGCGCCCAGGTAGATGTGGAAGTCCGCGCCCTTGGGGTAGCCGCCGATGTAGGCCTCGGGGAAGACGATGAGTTGCGCGCCCTGGGCGGCGGCCTGCGCCATGAGCGCCAGCGCGCGCTCGACGGTGGCGGGCGTGTCCAGCAGGACGGAGGCGGTCTGGGCGACGGCGGCGATCAGTTTCATGGTGACTCCTCAGACGCCCCAGTGGGGGATGTGGTGGCTGCCCAGCGACACCGCCACGTTCTTGGGCTCGCAGAACACTTCGTAGCTCCAGGTGCCGCCTTCGCGGCCGGTGCCGCTGGCCTTGGTGCCGCCGAAGGGCTGGCGCAGGTCGCGCACGTTCTGGCTGTTCACAAAGCACATGCCGGCCTCGATGGCGGCGGCCACGCGGTGTGCGCGGCCGAGGTTTTCGGTCCAGACGTAGCTGGACAGGCCGAAGGCGATGTCGTTGGCCAGTTCGATGGCGTGGGCTTCGTCACGGAACGGAATCAGGCAGGCCACCGGGCCGAAAATTTCCTCCTGCGCGATGCGCATGCGGTTGTCCACGTCGGCGAACACGGTGGGCCAGACGTAGTTTCCCTGCCGTACCCGCTCGGGCAGCTCGGCGGCGTAGCGCGGCTGCTCCAGCCCGCCGCACAGCAGCGTGGCGCCCTCTTTCGGGCCGAGTTCGATGTAGCTGCGCACCTTGGCGAGGTGGGCCTTCGAGATCATCGGCCCGACGATGGTTTTTTCGTCGAGCGGGTCGCCCACGGTGATGCGCCGCGCGCGGTCCACGAACTTTTCCGCGAAGTCGGCGTAGATGTTTTGCTGCACCAGGATGCGGCTGCCGGCGGTGCAGCGCTCGCCGTTGTTGGAGAAGATCATGAAGATCGCCGCGTCCAGCGCGCGGGCCTGGTCGGCGTCGTCGAAGATCACGAACGGGCTCTTGCCGCCGAGCTCCATGCTGAACTTCTTCAGCCCTGCGGTCTTGACGATGCGGTTGCCGGTGGCGGTGGACCCGGTGAAGCTGATCGCGCGCACGTCGGGGTGGGCGCACAGCGGCTCACCCGCCGACTGGCCGAAGCCGTGCACGATGTTCAGCACGCCGGCCGGAATGCCGGCTTCGAGTGCCAGCTCACCCAGGCGTGCGGCCGTGAGTGGCGAGAGCTCGCTCATCTTCAGCACCGCGGTGTTGCCGAAGGCCAGACACGGCGCGACCTTCCAGGTGGCGGTCATGAAGGGCACGTTCCAGGGGCTGATCAGCGCGCACACGCCCACCGGGTGGAACAGCGTGTAGTTCAGGTGCGTGGGTGTGGGGTAGGTATGGCCGTCCACGCGGGTGCACATCTCGGCGAAGTAGCTGAAGTTGTCCGCCGCGCGCGGGATCAGCTGCTTGCCGGTTTGGCTGATCACCTGGCCGCAGTCGTTGGTCTCGGTCTGCGCGATCTCGGGCACGTGCTTGACGATCAGCTCCCCGAGCCTGCGCATCAGTCTGGCGCGCTCGGTCGCGGGCGTGGCCGCCCATGCCGGGAAGGCGCCCTTGGCGGCGGCGACGGCGGCGTGGACTTCGGCCTCGCCGCCCGCGGCGACCTCGGCCAGCACCTCTTGTGTGGCGGGATTGACGGTTTCGAAGTAGTCTTTGCCGGCGACGGGCCGGCCGTTGATCAGGTGGTGAATGCGCATGTTCATCCTTGGGCGGAAATGGTGTTGACCAGGGCGCCGATGCCCTCGATCTCGGTGACGATCACATCCCCCGGGCGGCAATCCACCACGCCGTCGGGTGTGCCGGTGAGGATCAGGTCGCCGGGGTAGAGCGTCATGAAGGCGCTGAAGTACTCGATCAGCGTGGGCACGTCGAAGATCATGTCGCGCGTGTGGCTCTGCTGCGTAACGACGCCGTTCACGGTGGTGCGCAGCGCGAGGTTCATCGGGTCGGGCACGTCGGCGGCGTCCACCAGCCAGGGGCCGATCGGTGTGCAGGTGTCGCGGTTCTTGACCTTGAGGTTGGGGCGGTACCAGTTCTCCAGGTAGTCGCGGATGGCGTAGTCGTTGGCCACGGTGTAGCCGGCCACATGGTCCAGCGCGTCCGCCTTGGACACGCGGCGCGCCTCGCGGCCAATCACCACCGCCAGCTCGCACTCGTAGTGCATGAAGTCCACGCCGGCCGGGCGCACGGTGTAACCGCGGTGGCCGGTGAGCGAGGCCTCGCCCTTGAGGAAGGCCAGCGGCTCCTCGGGTGCGTTGAAGGCGAGTTCCTTCGCGTGGTCGGCGTAGTTCAGGCCCAGCGCCAGCACGGTGCGCGGGCGGTGCGCCGGCATGGGCGCGAGCGGCGGCAGCCAGACGACGTCGTCGAAGCCGACCCGGCGGCCCTTGAACGCGGGCGTGAGCAGCTCCAGCTGGCCGTCGGCCTCCACCGCGTCGTGAACGGCGCCGGCCCAGGCGATGCGCGCTCTTTTCATGATGACAGGACCCCCACGCTCGGCACGGCCGTGTCCTCGCTGCCCCCCGAGGGGGCCCTCGCGCCTGGGGGCGGCCCGTCGGCGCTCCACTCCTCGACCAACATATTCACCAGCGGCTCGAAGCCCGGCGCGGCAATCTCGATGCGGTCGCCCACGCGGGCGCGTGGGCGTGTGCCGTCGTCCAGGCAGTCGGTGCCCAGCATCAGGATGTCGCCGGGGCGCAGCGTCATGAAGGCGTTGACCTCGGCCAGCAGCGTGACCGCGTCGCGCACCAGGGTGGCGAGTTCGACCGTCTGGCGCAGCTGCCCGTTGATGCGCACCGTCAGCGCCAGGGCCGCCAGGTCGCCGATGGCGGCGAGCGGCCGCACGCGCGCGCCCACGCCCAGGAAGCCGTCGAGGTTGCGGTACTTCACCGGCGGCCGGTAGTAGCTCGCGTGCGGCAGGCTCAGGTCGTTGAGCAGCACGCAGCCGGCGACGCCGGAAAGTCTTTCATGCACTCCTGAATTGATAGCTGCTTGTGGCCATTCGGCGATGGGATTCGGCCAATAATCCTTGAAATTACCCATCACCAGGCCGACCGAGGCGCCCACGTCGACCTCCGGCGCGCTCATGGGCAGTGCGATGGTCGCCCCGGCGGCGCTGAAGGTGTTGGCGGTCTTGATGTAGAGCACCGGCGCCCGGGGCGCGCCCTTGTACGGCGCCTCGACGGCGCGCTCGACCCACAAAGCGGCCTCGCGACGGAAGTTCAGCAGCGTGCCGTAGACGGTGCCGTCGGGCAGGAAGGGCAAGGTGGGTGGCGTCATGCGTCGGTTTCAGGTTCGTCGGCGTCAGCGCGGTCCGCGGGTTGCTCCAGCGCGATCAGTTCATCCAGCAGGGCATAGAGCCGGCTCAGCGCTGCTTTGCCCAGCTGGCTTTCGACCCAGGCATAGTGCGCCTCGATGGTCTGGGACAGCGTGTCGACCAGGGCCAGGCCCTGCGCCGTGGCGCGCACCACCGTGCGCCGCGCGTCGTCGGGGCAGCGGCTGCGGTGGATCAGGCCGTCACGCTCCATGCGGGTCAGCACGCCGGTGAGGCTGGGGCCGAGCAGGAAGGCCTCGCGCGCCACGCGGCCGGTTTCCACACCGCCGGGGTTGGCCGCGTGTTCTCCGAGCACGCGCAGCACGCGCCACTGCTGGTCCGACAGGCCCTGCTCGCGCAGGCTCGGGCGCGTGTGCGCCATGACGGCTTCGCGCGCCTGCAGCAGCAGGCGCGGCAGGTTGCGGTGGGTGAACGGCGTGGTAACGGGCATTTATTTAATATATTAAATGATTCACCGAACCAGCAACTTCGGGTTAACCCAGGGCTGAAGCGGTTACAGTGCCAACAGCCCCGCCCCGTGTCGCCGTGAGAGTCGTGGCGCACAGTTGGCCAGGCGGGTTCCGGCATCCCTGTTTTTCAGAAGCGAGGTACTCCCATGGCTGCACCTGACATCGGTTCCTGCCTGTCCGCCGGCATTGACGGACTCAAGAAAAAGCCGCTGGAACACATTCTGGCGGTGGTTCTCGTCGGCGCGGTCGGCGGCGTCAGCGCCGGTGTGCTGTCGGGCCCGATGGTGGTCGGCTACACGCACAATCGAGAGGCAGGAACGGGGCGAAAAGGTGGACTTCACCGACGTCTTCAAGGGCTTCGACGATTTCGTGCCGGCCTTGCTGGCCGTGCTGTTGTCCAGCCTGATCGTCTCGGTGGGGTTCATGCTGTGCTTCTTGCCCGGCTTGCTGATCGTCGGCCTGGTGCCCACCGCTGCCTA
>Ga0116141_10000644_pt1 | contig 28313 bp, 23 predicted proteins | sample AD_UKC097_MetaG_FD_89744 | JGI IMG/M metagenome (GOLD analysis project Ga0116141, IMG submission 89744) | Active sludge microbial communities of municipal wastewater-treating anaerobic digesters from USA - AD_UKC097_MetaG | ecosystem: Engineered > Bioreactor > Anaerobic > Digestate | place: USA...
TAATCCGTTATTCCCATGCCCGCATAAAACGGTACTCTCGGATCATTGGTAGCGACTTTGGCTTTCTGAAATTCAGCTTTTTTTGCAAACCATTCTCCCGATGTTCGGATGAGGTTGTCCTGTTTCCGAACGATCTCGGTGCACTTGTATAAAGGTAAGATCAGGAAAACCATACCGCAGAGGGCTATCAAAAACCCGGGCTTGGAGCTTTTTTTCACAAATTCAAGCATGTACCGGCATCCCGCTCCGATCCATGGAAATAACAGAAATGCAGGCGCTAGGAGCGGCCTGTCTATTGTCCAGTCATTATAGATGAGGAAATAAAAGATCATCAAAAGGTAGAAAACCACTACCGACAGAACAAACCCATGGATTTTGGAGACGGAATTCCGTAAGCCGAAAAAAAGAGGGATCATAAAGAAAGGGAAAAGCACCTTGATAAAGCTCTCCATCAATCCGATGAGATAGATGACCGGTATGTAGTGCCTTGCAATTTCTCCAAAATTCTGTTTTCCGCCAGGGTAGTAGGATAATGCTTCCATGGCTTTGAGCTTTTCATAAAGCTGATGATAATTATCAAGAAAACCGAGCCGAAACAGGTTTTGAGCTTCTTTGATTAATTCGTTTGCTCGATTGAAATAAAAACCGTAATGGTCGGGCACCGTCAAAAATGCCGCTATAAAAAGCAAGGGGAAAACAAGACATACGATCAGGCCTTTAAACAAAGACATCCGGTGGTTCGGTTCCCGGATGCACAGCCAAAGGATGAAAAGAAAAAATACGGGGATGAAAATGATTCCTTCAATCCTCAGTAAAACAGAAATCCAGGAAAAGAGGGCCGACAACATGAAAAAAATTAATTTTGCAGATGCGATGGCCCGCTGGGCAAAATAGACCGCCCAGGCAAAAAAGAACAAGAAAGCCGGATCGCGGATCACATCCACCGCCCAGTTGTTCGGCATCGGCGCGACGGCAAACAACAGGCATCCCCAGAAGGCGGCCCTTCGGTCAAAGAGATCTTTGGATAGAAGGTACAGCGGAACAAGAGCCAGAACGAGAGAGGTGATGGAAATGAATCGAGCCGCGGCGATCCAATGATGTATAAAAAAATGGGCTACGGCTATCAGCAGGGAGTACAACGGCATGGGGTATATACTCAGCCCCTCTTTGAAATGCCCCGCGGAAAACTGCTGGGCCGCATAAATATATAAAACGCCGTCTCGGTTAATTTCCTGAATACACAGGGCGATGCCTGTTTTAATCATCGCGGAGAGACAGAGAATGAAGATCAGTCCTTTTTTGTCGGCCGAGAAATTTGTGATTTTTTCAAACATTTTTTCCTGAATCGGATTCAATTATGGTTGCACGTGAGATATTCCCGACCATTTTTTCCAGATGGAAACAAAAAAGGCCTCGTTTCGGAGATCCGTATCCAATTTTCTCCAGTCATAAAGAAACCGTTGAATATCTTTACGTGATTTTTTGGAATGGATATTCCGGTATACCCGGGCACTATCCATATCGCAGAAGAAACAATTTTTTTTCTCTGTAACCGGTTTGACCAGGATATTATTCCATTTCAGGTCACCGTGAAAACCGCCGACCTGATGCATTCGGCCGAGTATCACAGCCAGCCGGGCGATCCATTCTCTCTGATCCGAATGATCCGTTTCGCCCCAAATGTCATTGAGTCGCCGGGTTCCACCTAAAAATTCCGAGAGAATGTAGGAACGCCCCAGCAATCGAAAGTTTCTTTCTTCAAGGCATACGAGGGGTTTCGGAACCGGAAGATCTCTTACCATAAATCCCCAGGTTACCCGCCATGTACGCAGCGCCCTGGAACGTCGCAGCGCATTCTTTATTCGATACTTCCATCCTTTACAGTTATATCGCTTGAGAAAAAACCACCGTCCGTCCAGTTCAATTTTCGCGGCTTTGACCGTCCCGCCGTCCTTAAGAATTTCTCCTTGCTCCAGAATACGATCCGGGTCGGGCAGAAGATCTCGAAGGATTCGATCCGTAAGGGGACTTCTGGCACGATGAATTTTAAATGCACCGACTTTTTCTTTTATGAACCGGCTGTTGCTGGAAAGGCACCGGTTTGCTTTTTTCTCCCAGGACTTGCGGGAAGTTTTCCATGCGATTCGAGAAATCTTTTTGATCAAATCTCTTCCGTCCGAACCGCGCCATTGCCCGTTATAGGATTTGAGAAAACGAAAGCGTTCCATCCGGGTGCTGAGGGTCCAAAAATTGGAAAGAAGAAGCGCAAGGTTCGCAGCGCGCTGCCCTTGAGAAAGTGGTGTCGGTTTGATGCGAACCCTGTCCAGATCAAGGAGGATAAAGTCATCATCTCCGTTGTTTTGACGGATTAAAATGTTTCCGATGTGAAGATCGGCATGAAAGGCACCGGTTTCATGAAGGTTTTTTATGAACCACGCAAAATTTTGAATCAATTGCGACTTTTCTTTAAAATCAAGACGCGCATAATCGTTTTTTATAAAGGAAGCAAGGCTGATTCCGTTTGGAACTTCCTTGGTCACGAGGATATCTCGTTTCAGAAGCCCTCTGGACCGATCCGTTCCGAAAGCAAGCAGTTCCGGCACCGGTACGCCGCGTCGGTCAAGTTCTAAAATCATCTTGCCTTCTCGATAAGCGTTTCCTTTGCATAATGTCTTTACGATGGAGCGCATTCCCGAATAACCAATCTGTTTGATGAAAATGCCCTGAGGCAATCTCAATACGCACCGGTTATAGGAAGATTTCCGGAGTTCCCCGGCTACCGACGGTCGCTCGAGGATTTCCGCCAGGGGACCTGATTCCTCTGGAAAATACTCCCAATCTATTCCATCCAGCTCGATCTTCATTTCTTTTTTTTCATCTTCTTGACCGGGAAGTGTTTTAAAATTTTATAAAAACGTACTTCCAATACTTCGGCGCGCTGTTTTCAGGAAAAATTTTTGGAATGATCCTTTCAATATTTTGCGATCGCCATTGCCGAATCCGTTTTTAAAATCGGCCGGCGAATCGTACCCGCTAACGCCTTCCCATCATCGGCCGTAATGAATACGGTCCGTTTGCCTCATCCCTGATTTCTTCCTGAACGGAAGGAGAATTTGCCGCCGGGACAGGACGTGCCGAAGCCGGACATTCATAGCGATTTGTATGGACGCCATGGTTTGAGAGGGCATAACCTGTTTGGATGACCGAAACATCCTGCGCCCGGTGCAACATGAATTCTTGTTTGTGTGGATCGATGACCCTGATTATTATTGTGGCCCGAGGCGGGATCCATTTTTTTGTTCTCGACCGCAAAAAAACGCATTCGCCGTTTATCCGTCGAATGCGGCTTATTGGTGCGTATTCAAAACGGTTGCCGGGTAATTCTCGATGCGTTCGCACGGAGTTGTCAATCCCCTGTATTTTGATTTTTCATTTTTGTCTTGCGTTTTTCCCTGCGGCGTTGTCGCATCGAGATATCTTCGGGGTATAAATAAGGATAATGCCGTTTCCATCGTTTATGAAACCAGAACCACTGCTCCATGTGGTCCCTGACCGCCTGTTCAATCGTATATGCCATTGTCTGCGTATTTTTCAGAAGATCGGCATGCGAATCATTTGTTTTTTCAAATCGTAAAGGCGGTTCAAAGAGCAGAGTCAACCCGGCGTCCGGTTCCCGGACGCAAAAAGCGGGGAGAACGGAGCAATCATAACGCCTGGCCAGCATGGCGGGAGCGGGCGTCATGGTGGTGGTTCTGCCGAAAAAAGTCACTTCAACCCCTTCGGACCGTTTGGTTCCCTGATCGATTAATAACGCAAGGATTTTGCCCTCACTGAGTGTCCGGGCCATCTCTCTCAACGCCCCTTTCTTGTCTATGATCGTATTTCCGAATCGGGAACGAAGCCTGTGAATCCAACGATTCAGTATCCCGGATTGTATCTTTCTGGCAATCAATAGCATGGGTTTCCGGAGATAAACGGATATAAAGATGTGCCCCATTTCCCAGTTGCCGAGGTGCGCGGAAATAAGAATCAGCCCTTTGGGACTTTTCAAAGCTTCGAAAAGATTTTCTTCCCCCCTGATTCGGACGTTGCGAAGGATGTCTTTTCCGGAAAAACTGAACATTTGACAAATTTCAAGAAAAGTAATCCCCATGTTCTGAAAAACACCCCGGGCGAGTTTCCGGATATGGTCCTGATTCCATTCGGGATGGGTAAATTTCAGATTCCGTTCCACGATACGCCGATGACGCCTGTCCAGAACATACGCCAGGCTTCCCAGCAGCCTGCCGATCCGGATAATATACTTTCGGGGCAAATCGGCGACAAATCCGGTGACGTTTCCGGAAAACGTTTCGATTTTTTCCATCGGCTGCTGATTCTGTTTTTCTGTTTTTCCGATCATAAAAAATTAAAAGGCGGTATTTATGAAATCGCAAACAGTTTTAAAGAAACGATCACTCGGGTTTTGCACCCATGATTTCTTCATCGTACGGATTAGCCGTGCTTCGAATACTTTTTAGTGACAAAATATTCTGTAGTGACTTCGATATCGGCACACGCGATTTTAAACTAATGGTAAGGAAAAATATAAATGTTTCGGTTTCTAAAACACCGTACGTGTGTCTGGCCGAGACGCTTGTAATCGGGTGCTGACGAATTGCTCCGGTGTCATTATTTTGCACCTAAAAAAATTTCATTCGAAGCAGGACCTGTAAGGTTTCACTGCGAAAAAAGAGCGCGAAGCAATAACTATAATATTTCCAATTTTCGAACGCCGTCGAGAACATTCCGCACACTGATCCGTTCCATGCATTCTCTTGTATCGCATTTGCGCTTGTAACAGGGACTGCATTTTATGCCGGTTCGTATGATCTGATGACCGGATCCGAATGGACCGGTTCTCCATGGCGCCGTCGGCCCCAGAAGAGCGACCACCGGGGTTCCGACCGCCGCCGCCAGGTGCATGGGGCCGGTATCCGTCGAAACGAGGGCGTCCGCTTTTTCGTAAAGCGCGGCAAGATTGATCAGCGTGGTTTCACCGGCCAGATTGACGGCTTTCTCTTTCATGGCGGACATGATGTGCTGAATCGTTTTTCGATCTCCGGGGCTGCCTGTAAAAACCACGTCGACACCGAATTGTCCGATCAGAATGTCCGCCAGGTTTGCGAATTTATCATTACTCCATAGCTTTGTTTCCCATTTGGCCATCGGATTGACGGCCACAAGAGGCCTGTCTCCCTTCACGCCGTGTTTCGTTAACCGTTCTTCCAGCAGATGACGATCCCGGTCCCGTATCGGGATTTTAAATTCGATCTCATGCGCGGGAATACCCAAAGCATTCAGCAGCATCATGCTCCGTAAAAGGGCATGGTGATCCATCGCAACAGCCGGCACTCGCTCATTTAAAAAGAAATAACTATATTCCATGTGATCCATGCCCCTGCCGAATCCGGCCTTGCGTTTTCCCCTGGCCAATCCCGCCATGATCCCGCTTTTGAATAATCCCTGAAAATCAATCACCAGATCATACCGTGTATCCCGGAGGGTTTTTAGGAAGCGGTATGCCTCTTTTATATTTTTCAGTCCCGATGCGCTTACAAGACCCTTGATCCATCGCTTTCTTTTCGAAACCAGAACGCGGTCCAGGGCTTCGTGATTTTCAATCAAAGGAGCGGCATCCTCTTCAACCAGCCATGTTATGCATCCTTCGGGATCGTGCCTTCGGATGGCATTTAAGGCGGGAAGCGTATGGATGACGTCACCGATGGCGCTCAGTTTTACAATCAGTATATTCATTTCCGTTTTTTCGCCTCAACATCCGGTCCGATCCTCGACGCATTTTTCTCCTTCTACTCAGGCGGTCCGGCATACCGATGGCTGTAATTTCCCAGCGGGATCTTTTCCGCGGTTCCCTGTTCAACCGAATTTTTCCCGATCCGTCGCGATATCTTTCTTCGGCATCAAGACCCATCAAAGGATCGATATGGGGTTTGTCGGAAAAATTCCGAAAAAGCCTGTTTGTTTTTTAACGGCTTCCGGGAACGTTACCATTGAATCGGTTATTTCTGAAAAAATGCAAAATATCAAACCAACCGTCAGGAAACAACCGAAAAAAGGTTTAAATTTGACATCCAATATTCTTTTCTTTATGATTTCCCTCGATTTTTGCGCCTCTGATCTCTTCGGAGAACCGGCGGAACCGACCGGCGGCTTGAAATCGGTTCCGGTATCTTGAAAAGCAAAAACCTTCCATTGAGAAGAAAACGCATCCATGTTGAACCGTCCGTCCATGAAAGCCGTTTTTTGGCTGTATAATCTATGCTGGAAGCTTGCCATTCCGGTGCTGCGGCTTAACCATCGCCTTGCCGAGGGATTTGAACAGAGAATTTTTACGGGCGCTGGTCGACCTTCGGTCGACCTGTGGATTCAATCCGCTTCGGTCGGAGAATCTTATCTGGCCGGGGAGTTGCTGAACCACCTCCATCCGACGAGGCCGCTCCGGACTTTGTTGACATCCAACACCAGCCAGGGAATAAAAATCCTCGAACGCGCCGTAGAAGATTTCTCCTCGGAAGACAAGGGTTTCAGCGTACGTATTTCTTATTTTCCTTTCGATCAGCCCGGCATCATGCGCAGGGCGGTGGAAACCCTTCGTCCGAAAGTCATGGTTCTTTTAGAGACCGAGATCTGGCCGGGCCTTTTTAAAGCCTTAAAAGCAGGCGGCTGCAAGATCGTCATCATCAACGGCCGCATGGCCGTCGGGAGTTTGAATAAATATCTCATATGGCCTTCTTTCTGGCGTTGTCTTGCCCCGGATAAAATTCTTGCCGTTTCGGAAAACGATGCCGGTCGATTCAGACAGCTTTTCGGCGGGGAGAATATCGATCGGATGCCGAACATGAAGTTCGACCGGATCGGTGACATCGGGTCCGAACCCCACCAGGCAACCCCTCTTGGAGATATTTTTTCCACCGAAACCCCGCTCCTTGTTCTTGGTTCCGTCCGGCGGGAGGAAGAATCCTCGGTGCGAAAGATCATCCTCGATGTCCATCGCCGGTTGCCCCGGGCGGTTATCGGGCTTTTCCCCCGGCATATGCACCGGATAAAAAACTGGAAACGAATGTTGAATCGTCTGCCAATCCCATGGATATTGCGATCGGAAAGTAAAAAGCAGGTTCCCTCCGGGACGGTCGTTCTCTGGGATACCCTCGGTGAGCTGACCCCGGCATATGCACGGTCCAAAGCGGCTTTTGTGGGAGGAAGCCTTGCCCCTCTCGGCGGCCAGAATTTTCTGGAGGCGCTGGCCTGCGGGATTGTTCCCGTGATCGGCCCCTCCTGGGAGAATTTCGCCTGGGTAGGCCGGGAAATCGTGCAAAAAGGGTTGGTTCGCATTGCATCGGACTGGAGACAAGCAGCGGATATCCTGGTTGAAAACATGAAAAGGCCGCAACCGCGGTTGCAGGTGCGCCGGGAAATCCTGAAATATGTCAAAGCGCGTCAGGGCGGCACGGTGCGTGCCTGTCGCTTGATCGAGGAATTTTTAAAAAATGGATAAAGGAAGGAGCGAGGCTCTGCCTGAAATGAATCACATTCCGAAATGCTATGGTATTATCCCGGCACGTTACGCATCGACCCGTTTTCCGGGGAAGCCGTTGGCCGAAATTCTCGGCAAGCCCATGTTCCGGCATGTTTTTGAGCGGGCCCGCAGGTGTCCGGAACTGTCAGAAGTGGTCATGGCCACCGATGATGAGCGAATTTTATCCGCCGCGAAGGAATGGGGGGTTCCGGCCGTTAAAACGCGGGATGATCATATGAGCGGAACGGACCGGGTTCTGGAGGCCGCGATACGGCTTCAGCTGCCTGAAAACGCAATTGTGGTGAACATTCAGGGCGACGAGCCCGCCATCGAACCGGCCATGCTGACCCAGCTTGTTCGTCCTTTTTCGGCACTCGACATCCAGGTGACCACCCTTGCAAGAGAAATCGATTCGGAAACGGCTGAAAACCCGGACCAGGTAAAGGTGGTTTTTGGAACCTCCGGCAAAGCCCTTTATTTCTCCCGTGCGCCGATTCCCTATCATCGAGACGATGCGGAGAGGAAATTTTACGGACATGTCGGGCTGTACGCGTTTCGCATGAATGTTCTCAGACAATTCGTCGCCCTTGGCCCGAGTCGGCTGGAGACAACGGAAAAACTCGAACAACTCCGTCTTCTTGAAAACGATCTATCGATTCACGTGGTCGTTACGGAATATCAGAGCATCGGCGTGGACCGTCCCGCTGATATCGAGGCGGTAAGCCGGATCCTGGAGAATCAGGCCGGATCGCGCGGATAAAAGAACACGTTCCGCTTTGCGGAATTTTGACCATTCGGACGAAGAGATGAGGATGATCGGCCGGTGCTCTAAGGGTTGAGCCCGAATCTTTAAAGGAGGCCGCCTTGAAGCCGATCGGAATCCGCAATCAAACCGTTCAGGCGGTCCCTGATAAAACGTTCAAAGGCATCCCGGTCTTTTCCGAACGAAATCCGGACTCCCAAAACCACCAGGTTCATGGGCCAGTTGACTCTGGTGGCGATCCGGACATAGTCCTTTTCGGTGGTTACCAGAAGATCGGCATTCCCATCCCGTGCCGCCCGGTATATCCGGTCCAGATCACGGTTTGAATAGGGATGATGGTCCGGATAACCATAAAAACCCGCCGGCTTGCATTCAAGGTCTTCCAGTGTGCGCTGAAAATCCTCATTTTTGGCGATTCCGGAAAAAGCGAAAACCCGGCGCCTTTTCAAAAAATTCAAATCGAATTCATCCGAAATTTTTGAAGGGCCGTGGTTTAAATTTGTGCCGGCTTTTACAAACCGAACGATGTAAGGGGTGTGACAGGATCTGAAGACCGGCTTATTGATGGGAATGGCCAGTTTTTTTTCAAGAGATGATCCGTCGGAATCCAGGGCTCGATTCGATCGCGTAAAAACAATCGCGTCCGCGCGCAGAAGCGCCGAAGCCGGTTCTCTCAAAGTCCCTCTCGGCAGAAGATGGCCGTTTCCGAAAGGTTGAAGGCTGTCCAGAAGGATCAGATCGATATCCCGCGAAAGCCGCAGGTGCTGGAAAGCGTCGTCAAGCACAAGAACATCCGGCCTGAAACCCTTGACGGCAATCATCCCCGCCTCAAACCGGTCGCGTCCCACCACAACCGGGATGTCTTTCAGTGCGGTGGCCATCATAAAGGGCTCGTCTCCGGCGATGTCGGCATCCAGGAACAACTTTTTCCCGTCACTGACACAGGCCCCGGTTTTTTCGAGCGAACCTTTATATCCGCGGCTGATTACGGCGGCCTTTAAACCGAGACGTTGAACGATTTCGGCAACGGCAATGGTCATCGGGGTTTTCCCGGTTCCTCCCACCGTAAGGTTTCCGATGGATATGATAAAGCAGGGAAGCCGTTTGGAAGACAGGATATTTTTTTTATAGAGGCTTGCTCTTAATTTCACCATGCCTCCATATGCGGCGGCAACCATGGACAGGATGGAGCCCAGAGACAAAATTCCGCTTTTTTCACTTCCGGTCATCAGTGTTTTGATTTTTTTTAAAACCCGGCTTCTATCTGCTTTTTCCTGAATATTTTTTGACATAAGGAAGGGTGGGTTTCCGGTTTTGCAGGCAGCCGTGTATCACTTTCAATGTTTTTTCAACGGCGCCCTGGTTGTTATGAAATATCTTAAAAGCGTTTTTACCCATATTTTCCGCTTTGTTGCCGTCCGTAAGAAGCATGACGGCCGCTCGATGGAGACTGTTTACGTCCCGAACCTCCACCGCGGCTTTTGATTCCAAAAGCATTCCGGAAATTTGTGAGAAGTTGCTCATATTGGGGCCGAATAGTATCGGCTTGGAGAAGGCCGCGGGTTCGAGCGGATTATGCCCGCCGCGTTCGACAAGGCTTCCTCCCACAAACGCTGCCTCCGCCAGAGCATAAAGCCTCCTCAGCACCCCGAGCCGGTCCACGATAACGACATCGAATTTTACGTCGGGTTCCGCGCCGTCAAGCTCATTCATAAGGGCGGCGGAAAAACCGGCGGATCTGAACATTCGGCATACGGATAGGGCGCGTGCCGGATCTCTGGGCGCCACGATCAGGAAAAGGTCGGGAAGGTCCTTTCGGATCATAAGATACGCATCCAAAAGAATGTTTTCTTCCCCTTTGTGAGTGCTTCCCGCGAGAAAAACTTTCCGAGGGGGCCGTATGTTCATCAACCGTTTCCATGACGCCGTTTCATCTTCGGTCATCGGTTCCACCGGCTGATCAAATTTCAGGTTCCCGGTCGTTGTGATTTTTTCCGGCGGAACTCCGAGGTGTTCGAACATCGTTGCATCTTCCGGGGACTGGGTACAAACCTTTGAAAAGCTCGAAAATACGGATTTCGCAAAACCCGAAAGGCGTCGATATCCGGAAAAAGACTTTTTTGAAAGCCTGGCATTGACCAGAACGACCGGAACATCCCGAGCTTTCATAATCTGCATGAAATTGGGCCAGATATCCGTTTCCACAAGGACAACCATGGCGGGATCGATTTTGTCGGCCAGATGCCGGATTGAAAACCGCAGATCATAAGGAAAGAAAAAAAGGGCGTCGGCATGCGGTTTTAAAAGAGTATTCGCGATTTCATGTCCTGTTTTTGTCGATACCGAAAGAAAAAGCGCTCTATTCCGGAAAGCCCTCCGGACCGCCTTGACCAGCGGAACGGCGGAGATAACCTCTCCAACGGAAAGGGCGTGGATCCATATCGGCTTTTTATCCGGCCCGCGGGTGCCGGTTTTTCGGACAACCTCCGGCAGAGGCCGTATCCCGAGTCTTTGCAACACGGTTTTTCTCCTCTTTTCCGAAGCAAGCACCATCGGAATGATCAGCGGAAGCCCAAGGGCAATCGATAAAAAAATCATTATATTGTAAATAACGATCAAGTCATGTCCTTATTTTAAACCGAAAAATGGAATCCACAACCGGTCCTGTCAAATCAACCGGTTTGACCGCCGGCAGGCTGAGCCGATCCGGGTCCAACCCGTGCGGTTATTGCGCGTGGAATAAAATCAGAAAACCGAAACATAAAAAAACAATGTTGGCGGTCCAGGCGGCGATAATGGGCGGAAGCATTTCTCCGTAGCCGAGGGACACGCAAAAACTATAAAAAACCCAGTACAGGAAGGTAGTTCCGATCCCGAACGCGATGGAAGAGATGATTCCTTCTTTTTTTGCTCCCCTTAAAGCAAGGCCGGTTCCGATGATGCTCATGATGATACACACCAGCGGAAAGGCGGTTTTTGCGTACAGGTCCACCCGGTAGATCGTTGCGCTATAGCCATCGGATTCAACTTTTTTAATGAAGGAAAGCAATTCTTTAAAGCTCATTTCTTCCGATTTCTTGACGATCCGTTTCAGATCTTCCGGCAAAAAATCGAGCGGTTCAATTTTTTCCTCATGAAACGAGACCGTGTATGTTTGATCTTCTTCATTCCGGTTTTGTTCCATCAAATCGTATAAAGTCCATTTCCCTTCTTTAAAAAGCCCCTTTTTCGCGTCTATTTTTTTTATCATCCGAAAGCGTTTGTCAAAATAGCTCACCGTTACGCCCAGGACGGAATGGTCGGCCGGGTTATAATATTTAATATGGGTTATGGAGTGATTGCCTTTGAGCCAAATATTTTTTTCCTCGGATGTAATCAGGGACTTTTTTTTGACATCCATGAGCCAGATTCCGTTTGCCCGATCCATGGTTATGGGGACAATCACTTCGAACAGGAAAAACAGAAGCATCGTAAACAGGATGCCGATAAAAAGGGCCGGTTTTACCAGCGAATAAATACTGATGCCGCTGCTTTTTAATGCGACGATCTCGTTGTTTTTTTTCATCAGCCCGAAAACGACAAGAACCGAGAGGAGGATACAAACGGGTATCAGCTGTGCGATCATATACGGGATTTTGAGCATGAAATAGAGAAACGCCGTTGAAACCGGAACGCTTTTTTCCAGAAAATCGTCGATTTTTTCAAAGAAATCGACAGCCAGATAAATGGAGATGACCGCTGTCAGTAGAATGCCGAAGAATTTTATAATCTGCCGAATCAGGTAATGATATAAAATAGGCATATTTTTACGTCAATCTCCTGTCCCTCCCCGTCGATACGGGATTTCGGTCTATCGGGCGGTCCCGTCTCCCTTCGCCTTGCCCGTAAACCGGGACCATAAATATTGAATCGAATTTGCGAAATAAGTCAATTTTACCGGGCGTCCCTCCACGGTTCTTTTAAAAAGATACAGACTGATTGCGACGGTCACGATATTGGGGACCCACATTCCGATTGCCGGCGGGTAGACGCCTGCTTCACCGAAGACCCGGCCGGCGGAAAGCAGCAGGTAATAGAGAAGGAAAAAAAAGAGACCCAGCCCCAGCCCGAACGACCGTTTTGCGGTTCTGGATTGCATACCCAGGGGAACGGCCAGAAATCCGAGCGCAAAACAGGCGAATGCGATCGAAAATTTCTTATGAAATTCAATCAGTCTGGAATAATAATCGGCATCTTTTCGGGTGGCGTTTTTTATGCTTTGCCGCAATTCGGCAAGACTCATTTCCTTTTCATCCTTGGGTTTGTCTTTTTGTGAGGAAACGACGCTTTTCAGGTCAAGCCTGATTTCATAAGTGTCAAAATGAATTGTATTCGACGATTTTTTCTCCAGATTGACCTGGTTGATCATTCCTTCATACAGGATCAGGCGGTATGCGGTATGATCCGATTCGCTGAACAGTTGTCCCGTATGTCCGATGATCGTGGCGACAACCTTCGGGTTTCTTTGATCTTCGATGAAAACATCGATAAACGTCTTGTTCTTTAAATCGATCTTGTTAACATACAGCATCACGTCCTTGAAACTGTCATTGAAACTTCTTTCCTTCAATGCGACATCCAGATTGGATGACGCAACCTGGTAAGTCAACGCCTTAAAAGATTGTTTCGCCCACGGTATTCCATAAACGGCAATAAAGCATGTAAAAATACTTCCCATGAGGCAGAAGATAAATACGGGAGGCAGTAGTCGGAAAATGCTGATTCCTCCGGCTTTAATGGCGAGGATTTCGTTATCGCCGGACATTCTAAGAAACGTAAGCAGGACGGCAAGCATGACGGACATCGGGATCACGAATTCCAGAAAATAGGGGATGGAATAGAAAAGCATCAAAAAAACCGTGAGGATGCTGATTTTATAATTTACGATCATGTTGGTGATGTCGAGAATTTTTGTCATCAGGAAAACGAACGTCAAAAATACCATATTGATGACAAAAGGCGGGATCATCTGTGAGAGTATATATCTGTATAGGATTCGATTGATTTTCATTGAGATTTTGACTCCCCATCGATCCTTAAAGATGCCGAGGGAGCGTGGGGTTGTCATTCGGCGTATATCTGCCGGTGAAAATGTTGATTAAACCGGGCGGAGGGAGGCCTGAGCCTGCCCCGTGTCATTATGGAACTGCATTTGATAAAGCTTGTAATATTCGCCCCGTTTTTCGATCAATTCATCGTGTTTTCCCTCTTCCACAATTTGTCCATCGGCCAGGACGATAATCCGGTGGGCATACCGGATGGTCGAAAGCCTGTGTGCGATGACAAAAGTGGTACGGCCGATCATCAGGTTTTCAAGCGCTTTCTGAACCAGCGATTCGGATTCGGTGTCCAGTGACGAGGTCGCTTCATCCAGAATCAGAATGGGGGCATTTTTCAGAAGCGCCCGGGCGATACAGAGACGCTGCTTTTCTCCGCCCGACAGGCGTCCCCCCAGTTCTCCGATGTTCGTCTCGAATCGTTGAGGAAAACTCATAATAAAATCATATGCATATGCGGATTTTGCCGCACTTTCGATTTCCAGGTCGGATGCATTTGGATTGCCGTATGCAATATTGTTCCGGATGGTATCATTGAACAGGATGGGTTCCTGGGTGACGATTGCAATCTGTCGACGAAGGGAAGCAATCGAAGCTTTTCGTATATCAAGGCCATCGATCAGGATAGCCCCCCCGGTTACGTCGTAGAACCGGGGTATCAGGTTTACAAGGGAGGTCTTTCCTCCGCCGCTCATTCCGACCAGCGCTAAAATTTCTCCCGCCCGGACATCCAGGTTGATATTTTTTAAAACCATTTCATCTTTATATTTGAAGAAGGCCTGGCGGAAAGTGATTCGGTGAGACTCCGTTTGGATTTCAACCGGTTCGCTGATTTCCGTAACGTCCGATTCTTCTTCCAGAATATCAAAAACCCGGTCCGCGGCGGCAAGCCCCTGCTGGACCATGTTGTTCAATTTGCTTAACTTTTTGACCGGATCATAAAGCATAAGCACCGCAGCCAGGAAAGAAAAAAAGGTCCCGGGTGTGGAACTTCCCGATATTACTTTGTAACCCCCGTACCAGATGACAAAGGCGATTCCAAGACCCCCGAGAAACTCCATAATGGGAGAGGACAGCGATTTGGCGATTACCGTCTTCATCTCCAGCTTAAAAAGATCCATCGTCTTTTCAAAGAACCGTTTCTTTTCATGAGCTTCCATTCCGAAAGCCTTGACGATTTTATTTCCCGCAAACGTTTCATGCAGAAAGGAACTCATATCCGCCATTGCTTCCTGGAAGCCCGTGCTGACCTTGCGGACCCGGCGTCCGAATTCGATAACGGGATAGAAGGCGATGGGCAGAACGACGAACGCAACAAGCGCCATTTTCCAATCCCGGTAGAATATGACAAACGTAAGGCCCAGGATGGTAAAGCCGTCTCTCAAGGAACTGGTCACGGCATCCGACACCATATTCCGGATGACATTCACATCGTTGGTGATTCGCGACATCAAACCGCCGGTTTTTTCCCTTTGAAAAAATGCGATCGGAAGATCCTGAATCCGGTCATAGAGGCTGTTTCGAAGGCGCCGGATGATATCCTGTCCCACGTAGTTCATCAGGTATTCCTGGGTATACATGCCAAGGCCGCGTAAAAGATAAATGATAATCACCGCAAGAGGTATCAGCTTTAGCATGGCCTCATTTTTTTTAAAAAAAATGTCGTCCAGCGCCGGCTTGACAAGAAACGCGGTTGCCGCGCTGGATGCTGCCACCACGAGCATGCAGACCATTGCCAAAAAAAGATGGATCCAGTTTTCCTTTATCAGCGACAGCAAATGCCTGTGACGATTCTTCAACATGGGTAATGGTAGTTTTTTCATAGAGTTATGATATAAAATGGCCGAAATACCGGTCGGCGTCCGAGGTGATTCGGCAAAGTTCCTTTTCGAGGCGGATTCGGCAACTTTTTTCTTCATATTCGTCGGCATCTTCCGGAACATATACCGGGTCACCATAGACGATCCGACATTTTGTAAAAGGATAGGGGAGTATAAAACGATCCCAACTGGAGAAAACCTTTCTCCTTTTTGCGCTATAGCTGACCGGAATGATCGGCAGCCCCGTTTTTTTCGCCAGGATGATTACCCCGGGTTGCGCTTTAAACCGTGGTCCGGTGGGGCCGTCGGGAATTACGGCACCGGGTCTTTGTTTCTCTCGTATTTTTCTGATCTGGGCGGCGAGAGCCCGAGCTCCGCCTCTGCGGGTTGAACCCCGTATCGTTTCATGCCCCTGTCGTTGCAATACCCGCGCCATGATTTCACCGTCTTTGGACGAGCTCACAAGAATGACTCCATTCCAATTCTTGTAAAGATAGCTGATCAATAAAATCCTTGAATGCCAGAAGGCAAATATAAACCTTTTGGACGATAGAATCGATTCTACTTTATCCAATCCGACGGATTCGGTCCGGATCGTTGAAAAAAGCAGGTCAATGAACAGCTTGCCAAAGATACCGGCAAGCCGCCATCGGATTTCATCGGAACTTTTTTGGTTTTCCGGAAAAGGCATCACGTGTATCGGCTGATGATTTTTAAAAAATTAATTTCTTTTGTTTTTCAGTAGATTGACGGCGATATCCGCCGTGCGTCCGGATGCGCCCGCATGGCCGAGCAGATTTCTGATGCCGAGAAGTTCGTTTCTCATTTTCTCCAGTCCGATCGGGTCACTCAGCATTCCGTCGACCCGGTCCGCTATCTTTTCAGGGGATGCGTCGTTTTGCACCAGCTCGGGGACAATCTGTTTCCCGGCGATGAGGTTTACCAGACCGATATTTTTTACCTGGATCATTGCCCTCCCCAACCAGTAACTCAATCGAGACACCTTATAGACAATAACCATGGGGACCCCCGAGATTGCGGCTTCCAGGGTAACCGTGCCGGACGCGGCGACAACGATTTTCGCTTTTTCAAATACGTTTCGCACGTCATCGGTTTCCAGTTCGAATTTCAGGTCGGCGGACATTCGCTCGATGATCGTTTTTGCATCGTTTTTTTCAATCGAAGGGGCAAGTGAAATCAAAAAGCGTACGTTTTTCATCCGGCGGCTGAGTATTTTTGCCGCTTCCAGCATTACGGGAAGATGCCTGGAAACCTCTCCGTCTCTGGAACCGGGGAGAAGACCGATGACGGGAACCGGATCGGCTTCCTGCAGGGATATGGGAGTATTTGAGGATCGATCGGTTTCAAGCAGCGGATGCCCGACAAAGGTGGCGGGCACGTTATGTTTTCGGTAAAACGCTTCTTCAAAAGGGAGAATAACCGCCATATGATCCACGCGCTTTCCGATTTTGTTCACCCGTCCGGGCCGCCATGCCCAAATCTGCGGACTGATGTAATAGAGAACGGGTATTGCAAGCTTTTTGGCGGTACCGGCAAGATGAAGGTTGAAATCGGGAAAATCGATCAGGATGAGAAGATCGGGGCGAAGACTTTTAAGAAGCCGTTTCCCGATTGCCATTGCCTTGCAGATGCCGGAAATTTTGGAAAATACTTCGGTAATTCCCACTACGGAAAGCTCGGATGCATCCACGAGAATTCTTACCCCGGCTTGTTTCAGGGCCCTTCCTCCGATGCCGCTGAAAAACAGGTCGCGGTTTCTTTTCCTCATTTCCCGAACCAGCTTGGATCCGTGAAGGTCACCGGAGGCTTCCCCCGCTACGATCATGATACATTTGGGTTCAGTATAGGGTTCCATGGATAATCAGACCTTTGCCCGTGTGTTTTCGGTATGGATCTGATCCATAATTCGTAAAGCGATTTTTAAGGCCCGGCGTCCCACCCGACCCGAAACTTCAGGGGTTTGACGCCGACTTACCGATTCGACGAAAGCTTTCAATTCCTCTTCCAGGGCGTCCCCCCTGGTAAAGCATAATCGATTGATCTCCATTCCCGGGATCAATCCGTCACGGCTTTTTTCGGTTTTGCGGATGAGGGTTATCTCGTGAGTTGCAAAATCCAGGGAGATATATGCATCACTTTGAAAGAATCGGATCTTTCTTTCGTTTTTGGTGGAAATTCTACTGGCCGTCACGTTTGCAACGCACCCGTTTTCGAATTCGAGACGTGCATTTGCGATATCGACCTGTCCGGATATGACAGGGACGCCGGAGGCGTGAATATTCTTTATCTCTGATTTAACGAAGTTTAAAATGATGTCGATATCATGAATCATAAGGTCAAGCACCACACTGACGTCCGTGCAACGCTCCTTATAGATGCTCAGACGGTGCGATTCAATGAACATCGGATTTTCAACAAACTGTTTCGAAGCGACAACGCCCGGATTGAACCGCTCCAGCTGCCCCACCTGGATGATCCGATCCCCGGCTTCTGAAATCCGAATCAATTCATCCGCCTCTTCGAGGGATTTTGTCATCGGCTTTTCAATTAATACATCGACGTTATTTTTCAGAAAATCTCTGCTTACCGCAAAATGGGCGGATGTAGGGACGGCAATGCTGACCGCATCCACTTTTCCGATCAGATCTTTATAGTCCAGATACGCTCTGCTGCGGACTTCTTTCGCGACACTTTCGACCTGCGACGGGTTGATGTCGACGACTCCAACCAGTTCCACGTTATCCATTCGTGCATATTTCTCCGCATGAAATTTGCCAAGATAACCGACGCCGACAACTCCGATTCTGAGTTTTTTCATGGATCGTTCCGGTTTTAAAAAAATAAGGGGAACTCACCGCTCCCCGCAATTATTCCCATCCGAATCGTCGGATTTTATTTAGAAGTGATTTCAAAACCTTTCCTCGGTTACACTGACACACTCTGCGCCGAGGCAAGGCGTTCCATGCTCAAAATAGTCGCCGAATTCATTCGGTTGAACTTCTCAACCCGCCTTGATCCTAAACCCGACGGAAGGTATGATCAGCATTTTCATTCCGTTGCAGAGATCCTACGGAAAAACCGTTGCCCCGTCGATTACGATTATCTGGTGATTCCCCGTTCGGATGAATTGACAAAATCCATCAAAGCCATGACCTCCGGTATTTGTTCAACCTCTGCGGCGATTTTTTCCGTCGCCTCACTGACCGTAAGGCCTTCACGAAAAAGGATTCGATATGCTTTTTTCAATAAGGAAAGGGTTTCCGCCGAAAATCCATGGCGGCTTAAGCCGACTTTGTTTAAACCATGGAGCGTGGCCCTGTCGCCGGCGGCGATTACATAGGGTGGGATATCCTTTACGACGGCCGATGTCCCGCCCACGTAAGCATATTGCCCGACCCTTACAAACTGATGAATTGCAACCAGACCGCCGATGGATGCGTAATCGAAAAGAATGACATGCCCGGCAAGCGTGGCGCCGTTTGCAAGGATACAACCCTTTCCGGTTTTGCAGTCATGAGCGATATGCGTATAGGCCATTAAAAAGTTTTCCTCTCCGACTTCCGTGATACCTCCCCCGAATTCCGTTCCCCGGTTTATCGTTACAAATTCGCGGACAATGGTGCCTCGCCCTATTTTGGCATGGGTTTCTTCCCCTTTGAATTTCAATGCCTGGGGATCGGCGCCTATGGAAGCATACGGGTAAATTCGGCAATCCGGGCCTATGGACACATATGAATCGACAACCACGTGAGAACCGATCACGGTTCCGGATTCGATGGAAACCTTTCCCCGGATGATGGAGTAGGGACCGATTTCGACACCGGAATCGATCTCTGCCCGGGCATCGACAATTGCAGTTGAGTGTATCATTCTTTATCTCCGATCATGGCCATCATTTCCGCTTCAGCTACCAGATTGCCATCAATCGTTGCAATTCCTTGCATCTTGACCGCTTTTTGGCGCTGCTTCAACATCTTTACTTCAATGATCAGCTGGTCTCCCGGAACAACCGGTTTTCTGAACCTGACTTTATCCATTCCCATGAAATAGATGATCTCCGCTTGTTTTTCTTCGGGACGGGAGGCAAAAGCAAGTACACCGCCGACCTGCCCCATGGCTTCGATGATAAGTACCCCGGGCATGATCGGAGTTGTGGGGAAATGTCCCTGGAAAAAAGGTTCGTTTATGGTGACATTCTTAAGACCTCGAATTTTTTCGCCGGGCAACAGTTCGAGGATTCGATCGACCAGGATAAACGGATACCGGTGCGGCAAAATATTCATGATTTGTCGAATATCATAAGGTTTTTCCATCTTCTTTTCTCCGAGATCTTTTTTTGAAATCATCCTTTGATTTGGTTTTTTGATGATCATTCGGGCGGATTCGCCTCAATTTCAGTTCCTGTCTTTTGCTTCGATCGCGTTTAATCTTTTTTCCAATTCCGATAGCTTCTTTTTCATTTCGGGAAGCCTGGGTATAATCCACTGGACTCTCAGCCATTGGCGGTGAGGCATTTCAGGCGCTCCGGACATCACCTGCCCGACCGGGACCGATTTGCTCACCCCGGCTTTCGGTCCGATGACGGCGTTGTCTCCGATGTTCAGATGCCCTGCAATTCCGGCCTGGCCCGCCAAGGTGACGTGGTTTCCGATGGTGGCGCTTCCCGCGATGCCGACCTGCGCGACAATTAACGTGTTTTCGCCGACGGTGACATTGTGGGCGATGTGAACCAGATTGTCCGTCTTTACTCCCTTTTTGATCCAGGTTTTCCCGAAGGTAGCCCGGTCGATCGTGTTGCATGCACCGATTTCCACATCGTCATCGATCTGAACCATGCCCAGCTGAGGTATTTTGCAATAGGCGTTTCCTTCAGGGGCAAAACCGAACCCGTCGCTGCCGATAACCGTCCCCGGATGAATGATAACCCGGTTGCCGATCCTGCAGCGATCAAGAATCGTTACGTTCGGATAAATTTCCACGTCATTTCCGATCACCACATCATTTCCGATCACTACACCGGGATGAATTCTGACTCCATTTCCGATATGGACCTTATCCTGAATCACAACGAAAGCGGCAATCGAAGCATCCTTGCCGCAGATGAAATCTTTTCCGATCCGGGCATTTGAACTGATCCCCGCTTCCGGTTTCGGAGGGGAGAAAAAAAGTTTCACAAGCTTTGCGAATGCAACCCGGGGATTATCCACATGAATGGTGTCTTTGGAGCATCCCTTGAAATTTTTGGGCACCAGGACGGCTCCCGCGGCCGTTTCCTCGATTTTTTTTAAAAATCCCGCGTTCACCGCAAGGGTGATATCATCGGGCGTTGCTGTTTCAAATGGAGCGGCACCGCAAATCATTTTTTGGATATCGCCTTTGACTTCGCCGTCCACAATCTCGGCGATCCGAGCAAGTGATAGGACCATTAAAATCAACCCCGTTGTCTTGTTATCGGTTCAGCAGACAGGAAAATTCGGACTAATCCGTTCCTTTGGCATAAACCTCGTTGTACCGCTGAATTAATTTATCGGTTATGTCGATCGTATTCGGAAAGTACAATAAACCGCCTCCTCGTTTTTCGATGATGAGAAGGTAGCCTTCTTTTTTTCCGATTTCCTCGACCAGTTCGAAGATTTTATCTCTTATTTTTTTGACGAGCCCCTGCTCAAGTTCTTGAAATTCGGTCAGGTATTGTTTTTGAAGAGCCTTGAAATCGTTTATTTTTATCAGAACCTCCCGTTCCTTTTCTTCCTTTTTTTCTTTGTTCATCACCAAGGCTTCGCGTTCCAGCTTTTTTTTAAGTTCTTCAATTTCAACGCCCTTTTCTTTGAGCGTCTGTTCCATTGCTTTTCCTTTTTTGTTGATTTCCACCTGTGCAGACTTGCCGCCGCTGGAGGTTTCGAGGATTCTCTGAAAATCGACAACACCGATTTTCGCAATGTCCGCCCCATATGAGGAAAAGGCAAAGAAAAAAGACGGAACAATCGCCGCCAAAACCGCAATTTTAAGTTTTTTCATTCTATCCCCCGGTATTAACTGGATATTTATAAATTGTCCATTGATTCCTGGTTTCGATTCCAATTGGAGCCGCACCGGTGAGGGCGCGGGTTGAAGCGACATCGGGCGAATCGGTCCGATGTGGGATGCGGAAACCTCCCGGTCGTTCCTCCGGGATGATCGCCCGTCTAAAAACCCGTGCCCATGGAAAATTCCACTCGGCCGCTTCGGGTATCATCTTCCTTGCGATCCAGAATGTATCCGTACTCAATGCGAATCGGGCCCACCGGAGAGTACCATCGTATTCCAACTCCGGCGCTTTTACGCAGGTTCCCCAGGTCGATGCTCTGGTTCACGCCGTACACATTACCCGTATCATAGAATATAACCCCGCTGACACCGGCCTGTTTAACCAGCGGAAACATATATTCGAGGTTGAATTGAATATATTTGTCTCCGCCGATTTCGTCGCCTTCATCGTCCCTGACGCATATATCCTGAAAATCGAAACCGCGCAATGAATTAATGCCCCCGAGATAAAAACGCTCATAATCGGGGAGAATTCCATTGCCGTTTTCGGCGACGTAGCCGGCTTCCCCATGCAGGAAGCCCACCGTACCCAGAAAAAGAGGAATATACCAGCCGACTTTTCCTGTATATTTGGTAAAGCCGATATCGCCGCCAAGACCGGCATACTCAACGGTTACGCTGTGGTTCTGTCCCTCCGTGGTGTTAAAAAGCCGATCCCTGGAATCGTAGGTCAGCATGGTACTCACGCTGCTGGTAACGTTTGTTCCCTCGAGCTCCTTGATCGATTTCGCCGCGTCTTCCTCGATATCGGTGATATCGGCGATGTCATAAGTGTAAGAGAGATATACCCGGGTAAAATCATAAACCGGATAACCGAGTTGCAGTGTGCCTCCCTTGCTGTCTCTGTCATAATCGTCATACTCCCGGATCCAGTTATACAGATCGGTTTTTGCGGACAGGGGAATGTCAAACAGCCAGGGCTCAAGAAAACTTAACACAAACTGAGTGGTCCGGCTTCCCACCTGACCCCTTAATTGAAGCGTCTGCCCGCGCCCGAAAAGATTTCGTTGGGAAATGGACGCCATGCCGAACACATTTTCGACACTGCTGTAACCGGCGCCGAAGGTAAAAACACCGGTCGGCTTTTCCGTAACCTCGATCTTCAGGGCCATCGTGTCATCGGAACTTCCCTTTGACGTATCGACTTTAATATCTTCAAAGTAGTCCAGGCGATGAAGGTTGCGGATGCTCCGTTTGAGCTCTTTTCCGCTGTAAAGTTCCTGCTCGTACACTCGAAGCTCACGGCGAATCACTTTATCCCGGGTCTTGGTGTTTCCGGCGATCAAAATTTTTTCATAGGTGACCTGGTTGCCTTTTTGTATGGAATAAGTGATATGGACAAGCCTTTCATCGAAATCCCGATCGATTCCGGGTGTAATATCCGCATAGGCATAACCTTTGTCCGAATATAAATCCGTCAATAATAAAACATCGTTACGCACAATTTCCCGGTTAAAAAATTCTTCCTTGCCGATTTTTAGATTTTTCAGCAATTCGTCCCTGGGCAGAACCAGATCCCCCGCGACATCGACCCTACCGACCGCAAACCGCGGCCCTTCATCAATTTTTATGGTAATATCGATCCAGTCATCCTTGAATTCGACTTCCGGCTCTCCCACCCTGGCCTGGATGTATCCGCTGTTCTGATAAAAGGCGGAGAGTTTGCCGACATCCTGGTTCAAATCCTCCCGGTTCAGATCTCCGGCGGATGTCAGCCATGAAAAGAAGCCTTTTTCCGATGATTTCATAATTCCTTTCAGCTTCTTGTCGTTATATGCGCTGTTTCCGATAAAGGTGATGCTTTTAATCCGAACCTTTTCTCCCTCCTCGATTTCAAATTCCAGATCCGCCTGGTTCTTTTCCAGCTGCCGGACATTGTAAACCACTGTTACATTATGGAAGTTTTTGTCTTTATATAGCTCTTCCATTCGTTTAATATTACTGTTTATTTTAGAAATATTGAGAATCGAGCCCGTCTTGATGTCCATGCTTTCCAGGAGTTCTTTATCTTCAAAGGTCCGGTTGCCTTTGAAACGAATGACTCGGATCGTCGGTTTTTCGGTCACTCGGAATATGACGGTCTTTCCATCGGGTTTGCTTTCCATTTCGATCCGGACGTCCTCAAAATATCCCATGGAATAGATTCTTTTGAGGTCTTCGGAAAGGTTTTTCGGGGAATAGATGTCGCCCGGTTTTGTCTTGACTACCTTTTCAACGGCGTCTGACTCGATTCGCTGATTGCCGACGACTTTCATTCCGGCAACCTTTTCCTGTTTGAAAAGCTTGATGCCGATATCGCCGGCAAGTTTCTTTACGATTCCAAGAAGGTTTTCAATGTTTTCTCCTTCTTCAAAAAAAACTTGCGGTGGTTTTTTCTCCAGAGATTCAATCATCTTCGCATCCAGACTGAATTTCCGGCCGATCCAGGTCAAGCTTCCCCAAACGACATATTCCGCGCCGTTTTTTAAGCCGATGGCCCGAATTTCTTCCGTGCTTTTAAACGTTTTTTCCCGGGAAGCATCCTTTCGTTCATCCGGTTCGATAATGACCGCCCCCTCCTGTTCCAGATGTTTTTGAATGATTCCGGGGAGTTCATCCCGAAGGTAGGAAAGATTTTCCCGCGCCAGAATTTCAAAGGGAAGTACGACGACACGGACCGTTTCAAAAGAAGATACCGAGGACGGGAAACAACACCATATTGAAATTACAAGCAGCCACCAGCGCTTTTGCATAATGATTTCTTATTTTGTTTCAGTGACTTGGCCATCGATAATCGTTACCGTTTTCGACATGTAGGCCGCGAGCTCCATGTTGTGCGTAACGACGACCAATGTCATGCGAAATTCCTGATTCAATCCCAGGAGCAGATCGTGAACCTGATCGCTGTTTTTCCTGTCAAGATTACCGGTAGGCTCATCCGCCAGAAGAACCAGCGGTTTGAGAACCAAAGCCCTTGCGAGGGCAACCCGTTGTTGTTCGCCCCCGGAAAGTTTCCCGACCATGTGATTCAGTCGATTTTTAAGTCCGACCCGGACGAGTATCGCCTCGGCAGCCTGTCTGGCCTTTTGTTTACCTTGCCCCTTTATGAGGGCCGGCATCATTACGTTTTCAACGGCATTGAATTCCGGGAGCAAATGATGAAACTGGAAAACGAAGCCGATATATTCATTTCGAAATTTTGCCAGCTTTTCATTATCGAAAAGAAAGACATCTTCACCCTGAACCCGAAGGGTTCCGCTGTCGGGCCGGTCCAGCGTGCCAAGTATATGCAGAAATGTGGATTTGCCGATTCCCGAGGCTCCCACAATCGCAACCGTCTCTCCGGCATGTAAATCAAAGTTCACATCCTTCAGGATCTCAATGAGAGAGCCGCTGCTGTTAAAACTCTTGTAAAGATTCCTCACCGCTATGATATGATTCGGACTCAATTCCTGCACCCGTGGCTCATTCGCCCCGCTTCCGGAAGAAAAATGATTGCTGCTATCCATAGCGGATCGCCTCAACCGGATCGAGTTTGGATGCCTGGCGAGCCGGATAAAGGGTTGCAAGAAAACAGATCGCCATCGCGGCGGAGGCAATGAAAAAAACGTCGATTGCTTCCAGCTTTACCGGAAGGGTTGTGATATAATAAACATCTCCCGGAAGCTCAATAAATTTGTAATGCTTCAGTAGCGCGCACAGTATAAATCCCAGGCACACACCAAGTATCGTACCGATGGAGCCGATCGCCATCCCTTTAATTACGAAAATCCTCTTGATGCTTTTATCCGTGGCGCCCATGGCCTTTAATATTGCGATATCCTTGGTTTTTTCCATCACCATCATAATCAGCGTACTGGCGATGTTAAAAGCCGCCACAAGAATGATCAGCGTCAATATGATGAACATCACCGTTTTTTCCAGTTTCAGGGCGGAAAAAAGGTTTTGATTCATTTGCATCCAGTCTCTCGCCCAGAATGGAAACCCCAATCCCTCGATGATCCGGTCCGCAATTTTTTTAGCATGATAGATGTCTTTTACACGGAGTTCGATTCCGCTGATGGAATCGTCCATCCGAAGAATTTTTTGCGCATCGCTCAGATGAATGTAAGCGAGGGATCCATCATATTCATACATACCGGACTCGAAGAATCCGGTTACCTGAAACGGCTTCATCGATGGCATATGGCCGATCGGGGAAATCATTCCCCGGACGGATATCAGATAAACCGTGTCACCTTCGGTGACCCCCAGGTTCCCGGCAAGTTCCTTGCCTAAAATGACTCCCGGTGTTTCCGGGAGGTCGGTTTCTTCCCGGCTCGCTTTCCGGATGGCGGATATTTTTTCCAAAGCGGACTTGTCGAAAATTTTTATGACCCGGGCCACTGATTCCGGGTCGATTCCTCTCAAAACGGCACCCGACACCCCGGATGATGAACGCACCATGATCTGTGAAAAAATAATCGGGGTGGCGGCTTCAACTCCTGTAACGTTTTCCACGTATTCCAACACCCGGCGGTGGTCGGAAATCGGTCCGCCATGTCGCATAATCACTGCGTGGGATTCTACTCCGAGGATTCGGGATTTGAGATCGGATTCAAAGCCGGACATAACGGCGATAACAATGATCAGCGCCATTACCCCGACTGTAACCCCTGCGATGGAAAGGACGGTGATGAGTGAAATAAAAGCCTGCTTCTGTTTTGCCCTCAGATAGCGACCGGCTATAAAAGATTCAAGAGACATGATGAATAATCGGGTCAATGGCGAAGGGCCGGATACCGAAGGCAAAGGCAGTCCGTCCTTCGGCTGTACACCCTTAACCCTTTGTCCTTTCAACTGGTTTCATGTGGGGAAAAAGGATGACTTCTCGGATGGAAGCGGAATCGGTGAGAAGCATGGCCAGTCTGTCGATTCCGATTCCCTCGCCGGCTGTCGGGGGCATCCCATATTCCAGCGCTTCGATATAATCTTCATCCATGTAATGCGCTTCTTCATCGCCGGCTTTTCTGCATTCCACCTGCTGCAGAAAACGCTTTTTCTGCTCCGCCGGGTCGTTCAGCTCGGAAAACCCGTTGGCAACCTCAATCCCCCCGATGAAAAGTTCAAATCGTTCGGCAAATTCGGGCTGTGAATCGCTTTTTCTTGAAAGAGGAGATACTTCGATCGGATAGCCGGTAATAAAAGTAGGCTGTAACAATTTGGGCTCCACAAGCACATCGAAGAGTTTGGTAACAATTTTTCCGAGACTTCCGGTTTTGGTGATCTGGATTCCGCGGGATGCCGCGAAGTCAAGCAGTTTGTTGCGATCGGTCAGCAGGTCGGTATCAATTCCGCCCAATTCTTTCAAAGCGGAAGAAATGGTGATCCTCGGCCACCTGCCGCCCATTTGAATCGTATTGCCCTGATAATGAATGGTATCCGATCCCGTGACCTCCATCGCAACATATCGGAACATTTCTTCCGTCAGATCCATCAGCTCTTCATACGTTGCATAAGACTGATAAAATTCCAGCATTGTAAACTCCGGATTGTGCTTCGTTGAAACCCCTTCGTTTCGGAAGTTTCTGTTGATTTCGAAAACCCGTTCAAACCCGCCGACAACCAGGCGCTTCAAGTATAGCTCCGGTGCGATGCGCAAAAAGAGGTCGATTCCGAGAGCATTGTGATACGTTTTAAAAGGAGTGGCTTCCGCACCGCCTGGAATCGGTTGCATCATGGGAGTTTCAACTTCGAGAAAATCCCGATCCAGAAAAAAATTTCGTATTGATTGAATCATCCGGCTTCGCTTCAAAAAAATATCCCGAACGTTCGGATTCATGATCAGATCGATATACCGTTGCCGATATCGCTTTTCGGGATCTTTCAGCCCATGGAATTTTTCCGGAAGCGTCTTGATCGACTTGCAGAGAAGATTCAACTCGTTGACCAGCAGCGTCCATTCCCCGGTTTTCGTTTGAAATACTCCCCCTTTTAATCCGACAAAATCACCCACGTCGAGTTGCTTGAAAAGCTGGTAGGATTCGTTGCCGAGTCTGTCTTTTCTCAAATATGCCTGAAGCTGGCCGGTCCGATCCCTGAATCGGAGAAAAGATGTCTTGCCGAAACGATTGATCGCCATGATACGGCCCGCGACAATAAATAAGGGGGCTTCTTCCGTTATTGGATCCGACGAGTTTTCAATGGTTTCCCTGACTTCCCCGATTGTATGCGAAACCGTATAGCGGTTGGGATATAAATTAATATTCTGATTTTTTAAATCTTCGAGTTTTTCTTTGCGATCTTCGATGATTCTGCTCGTTTTTTCTTTATCCATGCCGTACCTGCTTATTCTGAGAATTCCTTATCATGGAGAATGCAACGGAACGAAGAATTTGAATCGGATTGAAAGGTTTGAAAACAGATCCTCCCGTCTGATGAATCAATCGGGCTCAAGCGTTTCTATCCGAAATACGCTGCTCATTATACCGGTGCTCCATCTCGGTGAGGCGGAACATTATCTTCCGTCTTGGTCCAAAAATTTATTCAAAGACCCTGTTTCCGGCCTGAAATGAATGCACCGCTTGTCCGGGCCGGAAATGATTCAAGACAGACGATCCATTCAAATGGTTGAGCAAATTTTGATAAGCTATTTGGGAAAGACTGTCAAGACTAAGTTGATGGATGGTCAGGCTGCGGCGGCAGTGGGGGGGTCGATTCTTTTGAACTCCATTACTATCTGATATTATTGGAAATATTGCTTATTTTCCTTACTTCAGTCGGTTTTCGCTGTTTTGTTATCCAAATTGTTATCCAAAAACCGAAAGGATACTAATGAAGATGAACAATGCGAAGTACCTATATTTACACACTTCCGGCTATTTCTTCAGGTATTTAGTTTCGCTAACCTAAAATTGACCCCCTAAAAGGCAAAACGACAACCTAAAATTGACCCCTTTTAGCCGACCTCTGGTATACAGGATTAAAAAACA
>Ga0116141_10000645_pt1 | contig 28311 bp, 24 predicted proteins | sample AD_UKC097_MetaG_FD_89744 | JGI IMG/M metagenome (GOLD analysis project Ga0116141, IMG submission 89744) | Active sludge microbial communities of municipal wastewater-treating anaerobic digesters from USA - AD_UKC097_MetaG | ecosystem: Engineered > Bioreactor > Anaerobic > Digestate | place: USA...
CCAGTGATGCCATGCTCATGTCCATGCCTCCTTTTCGGGTGTCATATATTTTGAGGCAACGGCTTTTTCCTCCCCCCACCGGCCCAGATCCTTGGGTGTCATCTATTATGAGGCAATGCGGCCATTGACACTGACTTCTCCAATAAGCGTTTTTTGGCTGTCTTTTACGAGGGAGGGGGATAGGATTTCACGGTAATGACGGATTTCCAGACAGCCCAGCAACTTTGGGCCCCTTGGCGCATGGAGTTCATTCGAGCACCTAAGGAACCGGGGTGTTTTCTCTGCCGGATCATTCGGGAGGGGTCCGAAAAGGATGACGAAAACCTGGTGGTTTACCGGGGAGCACACGGGCTCCTGCTGATGAACCGGTTTCCGTATACGACCGGTCACCTGTTGGCCGCACCCTTGCGCCACGAGGGCGCATTGACAGCCCTATCTGCGGAAGAACGGCAGGAAATGCTGGATTTGGCCTGTCTGGGGCAGCGGTTGCTGGACACAGTGGCGAAACCAGGAGGCTATAACTTGGGAATCAATCAAGGTGTTCCGGCGGGGGCGGGATTGGAAGACCACCTCCACCTGCATGTGGTGCCCCGCTGGGAGGGCGATTCAAATTTCATGCCAGTGACCGGCCGTATCCGCGTGATGCCGCAGGCGTTGTGGGAGATGCACAGGGCGCTGAGAGCGGAATTGGCCCGAACCGAACACCACCCCCGGACACCCCGTAGCTGATGGCGGAACATACCATCCATTTTGACAACGCCCGTGAGGCTCAAGACGTGACCGGTGCGCGGGGGGAGTATTTGGCGGCGATGGATGAAGCCTTCGGGGTGAAAGCCATCTCGCGGGATCTGTGGCTGAAAATCGAGGGGGATGGGGCCAAAGTCGAGTCGGCGGCAACATTTGTGGAAGGGCTCTTGCGAGCCCGGAACGCGGGCATGCTTCTGAATCGCCATACCGTGGAATATGCCCGCACGGCCTTCGCCACAGGGCGGGGGGCGGATTTGGATCGGCTGGCGGGACTGCGGATCGATGTCGCCTCCGGGCGGCCGCCGGTATTTCCGCGCACATTCGGCCAGGCGGAGTTTTTAGAAACCATTCGGCGGAGCGAACTGACCTTCGGGCTGGGGCCGGCCGGTACGGGCAAGACCTGGCTGGCGATGGCCATGGCTGTCTCGGCGCTGCTGAAGAACGAAGTGTCCCGCATCATATTGACCCGCCCCGCCGTGGAAGCGGGCGAGGCGCTGGGCTTCCTGCCAGGGGATTTGCAGCAGAAAATCCTGCCGTACCTGCGCCCGCTTTACGACGCCCTGAATGAAATGATGCCCGCCGAGGAGGTCGCCGGCCATGTGGAGCGGGGCGTGATCGAGGTGGCGCCCCTGGCGTACATGCGCGGGCGCACGCTCAACCGGGCCTTCGTGATCCTGGACGAGGCGCAAAACACCACCCGCGAACAAATGCTGATGTTCCTCACCCGCCTGGGATTCGGTTCCAAAGCGGTCGTGAACGGCGATCTGACCCAAGTGGACCTGCCCCCGCACAAGATGCCAGGCTTGCTGGAAGCCGAGTTTCTGCTGCGCAAGGTGACCGGTGTCGGGGTGGTCCGGTTGACCGCGGCGGATGTTGTCCGCCATCCGCTGGTTCAGCGGATCATCGATGCCTACAAGGGGCGGGAACGGGTGGCGGGGAATGGAGGACCAGGCTGATGTCTTTCTGGTCCGTCAAAAAGGTGAAAGACAGTGGGAATGGCCGGTCGGTTTCGTCTGCGCCCGCCCGCCAGGGGTGGAAAACCGTGGGCAACGTGCTGCTGGTCATCGGCGTTTGGCTGGGGAGCGTGCTGTTCATCAATCTAGGCGGTCCCCAGCTGCATGCCGGCTTGGCGGATGGCCAACGTGCGCCGGCCACGGTGTTGGCCTCCGTGGACTTTGATTGCGTGAATATCGCGGCCACGGAACTGCTGCGCCGGCAGGCGGCGGATGCCGTTGTGCCTGTGCTGTCCATCCAGACGGGGCCCTTGCAGGCGGCCTGGCGGATCATGGAAAAGCTGGCGGACCGGGCGGTCGCAATGCGCAGCGAACTGGACAAAGCCCCCAGCCAGGTTCCGCCCGGCTCGGTTCCGGATGCCGCCGCCGTCAAGTCATTGGAATCCGGCCTGGCGATCGCGGCGGATCTGCTCGGGGTTCCGATGTCCGGTGCGGCGCTGGCCAGCCTGTTCCCGGCCGCGCGGGAGATGGAGGCGCTGGCCGCCCTGAAGGAGAGTCTGTTCGGGGTGTGGACCAATGGGATCGTATCAGACTTGGATCGTGAAAGCCGGTTCCAAGGATTGCTGTCGGGGCCGGTTTTCGATCTGCTGGTGTCACAGGAAGGCGACGACAGTCGTTTCCGGACGGTGCAGATTGACGATTTGGCTTCGGTGAATTTGGCCGTGGAAACCTTCGTGGAGGACGCCCAGGGTCGGCTCTCAGCGTTGGATATCACGCTGGCCGAAGACACCTTGGCGGAACTGGGTCGTGCTTCGATCCGACCCAACTTGGATTACGACACGCGCAGGACGGAGGGGCGGCGCACCGCGGCCTGGCGCGCTGTCGAACCGGTGGACATGACCGTGCGGAAAGGCACAACGATCATGGAGGAGGGGGCAACGGTCACGGTCCAAACGGTCGAAATGATGGATGCCTACAACCGGCGCCTGGCGGAACTGGAATCACCCCGGAGTCGATTGATGAAGCGGTTGGGCGATGCCGTCTTGCTGTTGTTCGTGCTGGCGATGTGTTCAGGCTGGCTTCACAGCCTTCAGCCGGGGGCCTACACCAAGTCGCGCCGCAAATGGCTGGTGGTGACCCTGGCCATCTTCGCCGTCGCTCTGGCCAGTCTGTATCGCTATCTGTCGGCCGGACTGAACTGGATCCCTTCATGGCTCGCTCCCTTTGCCATCCCGATTTCGTTGACGACCATGCTGGCCGTGCTGGTGCTGGGTGCGGCGCCGGCACTGGTGATAGGGTTGTGGAGCGGATTGGCGTCGGCCCTGATCTTCGGGCGCAGTTTTGAGTTGCTGCTGCTGGGACTGGGGGGTGCGGTGCTGGTGGTGGTGATGATGCGGCGCGTGCGCAAACGGTCGCAGGTGATGCGCGCCGGATTGGCGGTAGGCCTGCTCAAGGGGGCCTTGGCGTTGTCCATGGCCGCCATGAACCAGCATCAGCCCGGAATATTTCTGACCCAGGCCGGGACCGCCGTGCTCAGCGGGGTGTTGGCCGCGCTGCTGGCCCTGCTGCTGCTGCCGCTGGTGGAGTGGCTTTTCCAGCACGTTACGAATATTTCGCTGTTGGAACTGACCGACATGAGCCATCCGCTGCTGCAGCGCCTGGCGCTGGAGGCGCCCGGAACCTACCACCACAGCCTGATGGTCGGGGCCATCGGCCAGGCCGCCGCCAACCGGATCGGTGCCAATGGGCTGCTCGTCTCGGTCTGCGCCTATTTTCACGACATCGGCAAGCTGGCCAAACCGGAGTTCTTCAGCGAGAACCAGCATGGCGGCGAAAATCCCCATGACGGTCTGGCGCCCAGCATGAGCGCCCTGGTGATTCAGTCCCATGTGAAGGAAGGCATCACCCTGGCCAAGCGCTACAAGCTGCCCCGGACCGTCTGCAACGGAATCCGCACCCACCATGGCACGACGCTCACATCCTATTTCTACCAAGTTGCCCGGCAGGCGTTGAAGGAAGCCGGCATGGCCGAAGATTCCGGCCTGGAGCATAGTTTCCGCTATGACGGGCCCAAACCCTGGACGCGCGAGCAGGCGATCCTGATGCTAGCCGATACGGTCGAAGCTGCCTCGCGTTCGCTGGACAAACCCACGCCCAACCGCATTGCCGAACAGGTCGAATCCCTGATGCGCGAGAAGCTTCTCGACGGCCAGTTGGACCTGTGTCCGCTGACGCTCGAAGACCTGCATGAAATCCAGAATTCGTTCGTGTTTGCGCTTGCGAACATCCTGCATGGAAGGAATCCCTATCCCCGTGAAGATCAACCTGCTCAACCGGCAACGGGTGCTGGCGCTGCATCCAAGGGCGTTCCGGCGTCTGGTCCGGACGCTGGTCCGGCGGGCATTTCCGGCTGACGCGGCTCCGCCCTTCGACGAACTGACGGTCCTGCTGACAGATGACGCCGGAATGCCTTCCTACAAGGCCAGGTGTTTCGGCGTGCCGGCGCAGACCGACGTGGTGGCGCAAGCCTATGTCGCGATGCCCGGATGCAGGCTGCCCACGGCGGAAATCATCTTGAATGCCGAGCGTGCCCGGCTGGAAGGGCGCCCGAGACCCGGCGGATGCGCGCGGGAGCTTGCCCTCTATCTCGCCCACGGATTGGATCACCTGGCGGGGCGCCGCGATGTCACGCCCGTCGGCCGGCGCGCCATGCGGCGACTGGAAAGTGCCTGGCTGGATGCGGATCCGGCCGCCTGGAAGGGTATAGTCGGGCCATGATCCTGAAGGACGAGGCGATCATCTTGCGCGTGTATCCCTATGGCAACACCTCGCGGATCATGGTGGGGTTGTCCGCTGCGCATGGCAAGCTGGCCGTATTGGTCAAAGGCAGCCAGCGCGAACGGAGCGGATTCCTGGGACAATATGACCTGTTCTATACGTGTGAAATCCTCTTTTACGCTCGGGAGCAGCGCAATCTGCATATTTTGAGGGAATGCTGTCCGCTCCAGTCCCGGTCCGCCCTGCGGGAGGATTGGCGAGCGTGTGCGGCGGCCTCCTATGTGGCCGGCGTGTTTGATCTGGCCATGCCTTTTGGGCCTGCTCCGCACGGACTCTACGGCTTGCTGGCCGACACCTTGGACCGCCTGGCCACGCGCACGCCTGGACCCGCTTTTTTGCCCCGTTTTGAACTCCTGATGCTGCAGGAACTGGGGCTGGCGCCGAATTGGGATGCCTGCGCCAAGTGCCGCGCTCCGTTGCACGGGGATAATGGCTTGCGGCTCGATGTGGCGCACGGAGCCGCGTTGTGCGAAGCCTGCTCCGCCGGCCGCGGCGTGGCGGTCTCCGCCGCCGCCGCCGCCCCTCCGCCGGATGCGTGCGGGCCATCCGCCCGCGGCCTTGCCGGCATCGGTCTTCCGGGAGGTGCGGGCCCTCATGGGCGGTCTGCTCGAGCATCATGCCGATTTGCCCGGACGCGCTCGGGAAATCGCCTTCCAGGTTCTCGCGGCGGGGTGACGTACGAAAGAAAAGCGGTGTGGTGGCTGCAATGCCTCGCTCCCCGCCATACTCCGAATCAGGCCTTTCCGCGCCCGGAGTCAAGATCCCGATTTTCCGGTGATTTTTTCGAGGGGATTGACCAGCCCCCAGTGGGGATCCTGAAAGGTGCCCGTCAGGTTGGCCTTCAAAAGCCGTGTAACGGGCGATGTAGCCAGCCGCACAAGGGCGGCGACCGGGCCGCCGCGAAGCAGTTGAATTTCAACATCGTAGTCGAGCACGCCGGTGAAGAAATATTCGCCCTTGGCCTTGACGCTGAACAACGTGCCCTGCAATTCAATGTCGCGGGAGATGACCCGGCCGTTCCGGATGCGGAAGCCAGCGCTGGCGTCGGTTTGGGCGAATAGCGTGAAGTCGGGAATGACCTTGGACAGGATCGCCGACAGTCCGCTGAACAGCCGGGTTTGAAACAGCAGCCCCTCGCGGATGGCGGCCTGCCCCGTGCCCGAGACTCCCGCGGCGGTGCCCGTGCCGATGTAGCCTCCGATCCGGGCGGTGCCATCCAAGCGTCCCCGCAATTCCCCGGTCGGTTCGCCCGTCGAGGCAAACAGCAGATTGGTCAGGCTGACATTGGTGGCGGAGGCTTCCACTTCATATCGCCAGTTGGTGTCACTCTGCACCGGGTAGAGGTGGGCATTGATGTTGGTAAATTGTCCGCCGTAGGCGGAGGCAAAGGCATTGGAGAACAAGAGTCGGCGCCCCCGTACGGACAGATCGAAGACGGCATGATCGGCTTCCCAGCGATCGTAGCCCAGCCCCCGGGCGTCCACCCGGGCTTCCAGGCGGTTTAGGGCGAAGTTGCAGAAGTCCAGCCAGCCGGTGATCTGCACGCGCGCCGGGCCATTGAACCGGAACGGCGCCATGAACTGGGCCACGCCGGGCCCCAGCATCTCGGCGATTGCGCGGGGGGCCAGGGTGCTTTCGGCTTCCAGCCGGAGGGTTTGGTTGGAAAACACCATGTGGACGTCCCCCCGCGCATTCCCCTCCATCCGCTGAAGCCGGGCGCCCGTGATGTGCATGACTTCGTTGGTGATGTTCAATTGGCCCTGCATGGATTGGCAGGCAACGCCATTAACGGTGAAATTGGTCGCCTGCACCGGTCCAAAGCAGTAAATGGCCGGATTGCCGACTTCGCCACCCAGAACGACGTCTGCGGCCACGGGCTCCTGAATGCCGAACCATTCCACAATGGTGCGCATCCCAGGCGACATGAGCGGCTTGAGCAGGTGGGGATCCAGCGTGCCGGAAACGTGCGCCTGGTATTGACGGCTGTCTTGGCGATAGGCGCCATTTTGGATGGTCACCCGGCTGGCGTGCGGGCCGGTCCCCAGCTGAACGGCGGCCTCGTTCACCCGTACCACCGGGCCGTTGCACTCAAAGGCGGCCCGCAGGCTGCTGATCGGCACATCCCGGATAGCGGCCTCCGACAGGGAAATGGTGCCTGTGAGGTGTGCCGCAGCCTCCGCCAGGGAGCACGGACCGACCTGAAGTTCGAGGCGCAGGGGAAAGTCATAATCGTCGGTAAAGGCGGCGGCCTTCTGCTGGATGTCAGGTGGGAGCAGGGCCACAAAGACATCGGGGGGCAAGGTGTTGAACAGCCGGGCGTGTACCATCTGATTGGTGAGATCCAGCCAGCCGGAAAGTCCAAGCCGGTTGCTGCCCTGGCGGAGCTGTGCCGTGGCCAGATGGATCTTTTGCGCTTTCCAGGCCAACTGCGCCTGAAATTGGTCGAAGCCCAGGCGTTGGAAACGTCCGCCGACCGGGTTGTCCAGATGGAGAGAGAAGGTATTGGCTTCAGGATGGGTACCATAGAGGGCGAAGGTAAACCGGGCGGAAGGCTGGGCATTGAAGGCAATCTGCTGGAGTTGCTCCACGATCCGCAACAGCCATACCGGGGCGTTTTCGAGGGCTTGAAGCGCGGTCGTGATTGGATTGGCCCCGGTGGCGGCTTTCCGGGGCGCGGGATACGCCTGTCCACGGCCTTGGAAATGGATGTTCAGCAAATCCGCCGCAAACTCGTGCAAGCGAACTTCATCCGGCCCGGTGGAGAAGCGTAGTTGAAGCCGATCCACGGCGATGATCTGCGGCCCCAATCCCTCGTCAATTCGATCCCGGCCCAGATGAATCCGCAGGGACCCGTTCTCGATGGCCAGAATGGGGTAAACGGGCCGGCGCCGCAACCAGGTCCATGGATTGGCCATTACGGCCATCGTCTCGGCCTCCAGGAAGGGCGTGGGTGAATCGGCATCGGCATACAGTCGAATATTCCGGGCGACGAGGCCGCGGTCGATTTCCAGAGTGAGCCGTTCGATCTGCAGGTGATAGCCCATGGCCGCCATCCGGTCGAGAAACAGATCCGTGAAGCAGACTGGCAGGCCAACCAGATGCAGATAGGCGAACAGAAGAATCATCAGGATCAGCAGCGTGAAGAAAATGCGCAGAATCCAGCCCGACGAATGACGGATAGCCAGCAGCAGAAATGCGGCGAATCGGCGCCCATGAGGATGGCGCCGGGCCTGCGGGGTTTCCGGACCGGAATTCACAATACCGCATCTTATGATCTTTTCATGTCCGGGAAAAGCCCGAAGAAATGCCGGCAATACCGCGAGAACTCTTGAACTGCACGGCAACTTCAGGTAATCATGCGTCGTTGATGTCCTGCACTCAATTCCATTCCAAAGGGCTGCAATGAAGTCGTCTCGCGCATGGTTAGAACGTGGCACAGCCTGCATTTCCCGCCATTTTCTTGCAGGGCTGACAGTTTTGGCGTTGTTGATCTACATGTTCACCTATCTTCAGGGGTATTTTGGCGTGCCGATCCGTTCAGATGGCACCGGATATTATGCCTACTTGCCAAGCTATTTGATCTACGGGGATCCTTCCCTGGAGCAAAATGCCATTGTGCAATATGGCGGAGAGTATCCTCACTCGACATTTATTCGTCGTCAGGCTGATACGGGACGGTACCTGAGCCAGTACAATATGGGCGTATCCCTTTTCTTGCTACCCTTCTTCCTGATCGCACACGGGGTGACCTGGTTCATGCAATCGTTGCCTGGTGCGCCGGAATGGTATGCATTTAACCATCCACTGAATGGATATTCATTGTTCTATCAGCATGCAGCGGGTCTTTCGAATGTATTTTATTTTCTGTTGGCAATAGCCATTCTCAAGCCAATTCTGGAGCGCAACTATGGACGATCCGCGGCACTATTCTCAATTATAGGAATCGTTTTTGGCACCAACTTATTGAATTATGGAACTGGAGACTGTGTTTCGGCACATCCTAGCACCCTATTCACGATTAGCGCCGTGCTAAGGATTGTACCTCACTGGTACCAGGATCCAGGTTCCCGCCTGAAATCGCTTGCGCTCGGCATTCTCTTGGGTCTGCTCTATCTCATTCGTCCGCCGAATATCCTGTTTTTCCTGATTGTGCCCCTGTACGGACTCACAAGATTATCCGATGTTCGCGATCGGTTGTTTTTTTTCTGGAACCATCGTGCTTCGATTGCCTGGGCTGGGATTTCCTTGCTTCTGTTATTGATCCCCCAGGTCCTTATTTGGAAATACGCGACAGGTCGATATTGGGTTAATTCATATGAAGGGGGTTGTTATGGGTGGATGAGACCAGAAATATGGACGTTTCTGTTCAGCATCAACCGGGGAATGTTTTTTTGGTTTCCCGTAACTCTGATATCAGCTTGGGGTTTGATTGCGCTCTACAAGAACAGCCGGCAGTGGTTCTGGCCAATCTCGGTTACCGTCATCATTTTCATTGTCATGATGTCCAGCTATTTTCTTTGGAAGAACGCGGGTGGATTTGGAAACAGGTATGTCGTTGATATCGCTTTGCTGATGTCTTTTCCGCTTGCAGCAGGATGGCGTGCGATAAAGAGACGGCGAATCCGTGTCCTGGTTTTATTGCTGACAGCGGGATGCGTATGCTGGACGGTATATCTCATGAAACTATATTATACGCGAGAGATATCCTTTTATGGCTTGGATTGGCCTGCGGTCTTCGATATTTTATGGACCCGGCAGCAATACCTGCTGTTTCTCTTGACCGGTGCCTCCTAGCCACCCCCGGATGCCGCCACACGAATGCATGAATATGCATCCGAACTATACCGGAATCGAATGAAATCGCGGCGAATAAGCACCATGAAACAGTTATGCAATCTTGTAATTCTCTGTCTGGTGTCTGCTTATGTGGCGCTGTTGCCCCAGTTTTATGCCGTATACAACCGCGAAACACGCTATTCACTTGAATGGTCTCCCCAAATCAGAGCTAGTATTTGGATGGCCATTGGCATTCTAGCCGCAATTTATGCAATTATCTATGGATCCTTTTACATCACAGCACACTATGCCAACCGGAAACAAGCCCGAGTAAATTGCGAACGCATTGTTTTTAACGCGGCCATTTGGGTTATGGGATTATTGATTGTACGGTCAGTGATCAGCATTGCATATCGTACCGGCTTGATGCCGGATACCATCACGGGCATTGTGGACGCATCCAAGTGGATTATATACGGATTTCTGCCCATCGGCTTATTGATATTCTGGCGGAAAGGATATGAGCGGCTAATACTGAATATTTATCGTCTCATGACTGTTATGTTTGTGTTATTTTGCGTACAGTCGTTATGGTGGAATGTTGCAAGCGGTGATACCAATTACACTGTATCTTCCAGTTGTACTGGAAACAAAAATGACGATAACAGCATCTATATTCTTATGTTTGACACGTGGTCTTACGAGGCCACCTATGGAAACCCTCTGTTTTCAATAACCAACATGCCTCATCTTCAAGAGTTTCAGGAGCACGCCTTTTTGTTCCGGGAGGCATATAGTCCTGGCATAAAAACAGAAGTATCCATTCCCCGTTTTTTGTATCAGGCGGATAAAAGAATACACACTTTTAGCTACGATGAATTATTGGAGCTTGTAGAAAACAATAGACTGGCCGACTTGGGAATGGAGTCGATCTTCGATCTGTCAGCAAATCATTTCAAGATTCTTGTGGGCTCGATCATTCATTACCCTAGTATTGTTGGCGAGCGGCTCGACTATATGAGGAACATTTATTACAGTGGAGCAATGTATACGCTTACGGACCGGGTTTGCTCCTTGTTGCACTCTCAATTGTCTTTCTTGGCGAAGATTGGGCTGAAGCAACTAGGCAAAACTATTTCAAATCAAGAACAATGGAATCACAAAGTCGCCAACACACAGCTCCGCATTCGCATGGTTGTCAACGAAGTCCTGCCAAAACTGCCCCGGCGAAACATTGTTTATTTTCATTTCTTCCTGCCGAAAGAACCCTTTCTTCTCAAACGCGATTGGACTTTGCGCGATACTCCTGATTACGGGGGGATGACGGACCACACGCCCACAGCAAGTTATATGGAAAAGTATCTTGAAAATGTGTATGCCATGGACATGGTTATCGGTGATATCATTCATCATTTGAAACTGCGCGGCGAATATGATTCTTCGTTGATTGTGATATTATCTGATCATTCGCTGGAGCGGGGCAAGACATTGTCTTGGGCCGTCCGAGATCAAGATACATATGGACCGGAAAAGCACATCCCCATGTTGATAAAATACCCGAATCAGGTTCGAGGCGGAGATGTATACGATCCTATTGTTGCGACCGAGTTGCATCCCCTTTTCAAGCTATATCTCAACAACCCGGATACAGTGGCGCAATGGGTGTCGAATTGGAATGCCGGTGAAACGCAATGGACGACATTGTCCTGTGAATGATGAGGTTAAGTGTAAACTGTGAGGGTGCTTGCGGGCGAACGTCTGCGCCATCCTGGAACTGCTGAAGCTCGGAGCTGCGCCGGGCAAGGCCTTGGAAACCACTGCGGAGGGTCCGGATGAAGAAGCGGCGCTCCGGGCCCTGTCCCAGCTCTTCGATGCCGGGGCGGGGATCTCTAGGCCTTGGCGTCTTCGAGGGCGGCCAGGAGCACGGAGGCCTGCTGGACACCGACGAACTGCTTCACGGGCTGGCCGTCTTTCAGAACGATCAGCGTGGGAATGCTCATGACCCCGAAGTGAGCGGCCTGGGCCGGGGCTTCATCCACGTTGAGTTTGGCTATCTTGGCGCCTTCGACCTTGCCGGCGATCTGTTCGAGAATAGGGCCTTGCATGCGGCAGGGGCCGCACCACGGGGCCCAGAAATCCACCAGCACGATGCCTGACTTGGTCTGTTGTTCGAAATTTTCGTCGTTCAGTTCGATGATTCCTGTGCTCATGGACGGGCTCCCTTTCATCGTGAGGATGCCACGGATTCCGGTTTTGCGCAAGATCCTTGGCCGTTTTTCAAGCCGAGGGTGCGCAGCAGGATCGTGGGCGGGCAAAAGCCGGTGAAGGCGGACTGGATCAGATTGAGGCCGATAAACGCGGTGAGCAGCAGCCACCACGGGCTGTGGAAATGGACGAGGGCGACGGAGACCAGGATCATGGTTCCGGCCAGGATGCGGACGCCGTTTTCGACTGTCATGTGCGTGTGCCTTTGTCGAAGGGGCCGCCCCTGCGGGCCTGGCGGCCCGCAGGGGGCGGAAGCGGCAATTATTTGCGCTTCTTCTTGAGGATCGCGGCGAGTACTTTTTCCTTGGGCAGTTTGCGGGAGCAGAAGAACCAGTCCTGGCACTGCATATCTTCCTTGCCTTCCATGCGGCGCTTGGCGGCGCCGCAGGAGCCGGCCGCGCCGATGATGACGTCATCGCCCGGGCGCCAGTCGGCGGGGGTGGCGACGCCGAAGGCGTCCGCGGTTTGCAGGCAGATCAGCGTGCGATACAGCTCGTCGAAGTTGCGGCCGACGCTGAGGGGGTAGTACATCAGTGCGCGGACGATGCCCTTGGGGTCGATGTAGAACACGGCACGGACGGCCTTGGTGTCGGACTCGCCGGGCTGGATCATGCCGTAGGCCTTGGCGACGTTCATGGTGATGTCCTCGATCAGGGGGAAGTTCACCTCGACGTTTTTGTGGCCCTTGTAGCTGATCTTTTCCTTGATGGTGCGCAGCCAGGCGATGTGGCTGTAGATGCCGTCAACGGAGAGGCCGACGAGCCTGCAGTTGGCGTCGGCGAACTGCTTTTCCATGGAGGCGAAGGTGATGAACTCCGAGGTGCACACCGGCGTGAAGTCCGCCGGGTGGCTGAAGAGAATGACCCAGCTTCCCGCGTACTGCTTCGGGAAGTCGATCTCGCCCTGGGTGGTGATGGCCTTGAAGGCGGGCGCCTTGGAGCCGATGACCGGCAGGGAGACAGGCGTGACGGATTGTTCCATATCTGAGTTTCCTTTCGGTTTTGAGGTCATATGGTTCTTATTTAAGAATCATTATTTATACATCAATCAGCGGCCGCTGGCAAGTAAAAAGCCGACAACCCCCCAGACGGCCATGGCGATCCAGGGGTTGGAATTGAGCGGGCAGGTGCCGGTGCGGCAGCCGATGAAGCGGTAGAGAAGGAAGCCGCCGGCGGCGCCGGCGGCGCCACCGAGGATGGATTTGAGCATGAGGGGCATGGGGGGCCTTTCTTTCGGGGAGAGGTCAGAGGTCAGGTTTCAGGGTTCGGGGTTCAAGGGGTAGAGGTCAGGGGTCGGAGGTCAGGGTTTGGAATCCGACTTCTGCGTACAGGTCTCATTCCAAACATGGATCAAGCCTTTTTGGGGGGTGGTTTGTTGTAGAGCAGGGCATAGGCGACCGGCACGACAACCAGGGTGAAGGCGGTGGAGATGAACAAGCCGAAGATGATGGACCAGGCCAGCCCGCTGAAGATGGGATCGAAGGTGATCGGCCAGGCGCCGAGCAGGGTGGTGCCGGCGGTCAGGAGGATCGGCCGCAGCCGGACGGCGCCGGCCTCGATGATGGCGTCTTTGAGGGGCTGGCCGCGGGCAGCGGCGCTGCGGATGAAGTCGATCAGGATGATGGCGTTGCGCTGGACGATGCCGCCGAGGGCGATCATGCCGATCATGGCGGTGGCGGTGAAGAAGACCGGGTCGGGGTAGCCGCCGACGGTCTTGCCCATCAGCATGTTCAGCAGCCAGAAGCCGGGCATGATGCCGATCAGGGTGAGGGGGATGGAGAGCATGATGACGATGGGCAGCAGGTAGGAGCCGGTTTCGTATACGAGCAGGACGTAGATGGCCAGCAGGGCGGCGGAGAAGGCGATGCCGAGATCGCGGAAGACGTCCACGGTGATTTTCCATTCGCCTTCGCCGGTCCAGACGGCGCGGATGCCGTCGGGCAGGGGCTCGTTCTTCAGTTCGGCCTGCTGGGAGAGCACGGCGTAGGCGGGGCCGCGGCCGGCCATTTCGGCGGTGACGTACACGACGGGTTCCATGTTCTTGTGCATGATGGTTCGGTCCACGATGTCTTCCTCGAAGACGCCGAGTTCGCCGAGCTGGACGCTGTGGCCCATGCGGCCTTTGACCAGGACAGTTTTCAGGTGCTCGGGGTCGGAGCGTTTTTCGCGGGGCAGGCGCAGGACAATGGGCAGTTCATTCTGCTCGCGCGGGGCGTGGACGACGCCGGCGGGCATGCCGGCGAGGGCGATGCGCAGGGTGCCGACGATGTCTTCGGTGGAGATGCCGTTGAGTCCGGCCTTTTCGCGGTCCACGCGGAAGAACAGCTTCTGCTGGTTGGCCTCGGCGGAAGTGTCGGCCTCGACGACGCCTTCTTCGAGGGCGAGGCGGTCGCGGAGGGTTTCGGCGGCGGCGATCAGTTCGGCGTAGGGCTGGTCGGGGCGTCCGTAGATTTCGGCGACGACGGTGGCCATGACGGGGGGGCCGGGGGGCACTTCGACGATGCGCAGGAGCGCGCCGGTTTTGGCGCCGATGGCGGCGATGTCGTCGCGGATGCGCAGGGCGATGGCGTGGCTGCTCATGTCGCGGCGCTGGCGGGGCAGGAGGTTGACGCGGACATCGGCCAGGTTCGGGGCCTGGCGCAGGTAGTATTTGCGCACGAGGCCGTTGAAGTCCATGGGCGAGCCTTCGCCGACGGTGGAGACAACGTTGACGACTTCAGGAACGGTCTGGAGGTAGGCTTCGATTTCGCGGACGGCGGCATCGGTGGCTTCGAGGGTGGAGCCTTCGGGCATGTCCACGACGATTTGCAGCTCGTTTTTGTTGTCGAACGGCAGCATTTTGAGGGGCACGCGGCCGGAGGCGGCGAGGAAGGCGGAGAAGGCGAACAGGGCGGCGACGGCGAGCAGGAGGAGTCGGCTGCGTCCGGGCGAGGCCACGAAGGGGGACATCAGACGGCGGTAGAAGCGATTGGTACCGGTAGCGGTGGCGTCATAGGCGACTTCGTCGCCGGCTTTCTCCTTGAGCAATTTGCCGGCAACCCACGGGGTAATGGCGAGGGCGACGAGCAGGGAGCTGAGCATGGTGAGCGGGACATTGAGAGCCATGGGGGCCATGTAGGGGCCCATCATGCCGGAGATGAAGAACATCGGGATGAACGAGGCGATGATCGAGAGGGTTGCGAGCACGATGGAGGGCATGACCTCATCCATCGCCAGCACGACGGCCTGCAGGCGGGGGTATTTCTTCATCGAGAGAAAGCGGGCGATGTTTTCGACGCCGACGATGGGATTGTCCACGAGCAGCCCCAGGGCGAGGATCAGGGCGAAGAGCGTCACGCGGTTGATGGTGTATCCGAAGAGATAGTTGAACAGGAGCGTGATGGAATAGGTGATGGGGATGGCGAGGCCGACGATGAGGCCTTCGCGCCAGCCCATGGTCAGGGCGATGAGGGCGACGACGGTCAGCAGGCCCATGGCGAGGTTCATGACGAGGTCGTTGACCTTTTCGTTGGCGGTATGGCCGTAGTCGCGGGTGACGGTGGCGGCGACGCCGTCGGGCAGGAGGGTGGAGCAGGTCATCGAGCATGGCGTGGACCTGCCGGGCGACGCGGACGGCGTTGCTGCCCTTTTTCTTGGCGACGGCGATGGTGACGGCGTCGGCGGATTCGCCGGGGGCGAGGCCGCCGACATCCGCCAGGGACGCGGCGGCGGGTCCGGCGGCGAAGCGGGTGTAGGCATTCATCTCGTCGGCGCCGTCAACGACGTCGGCGACGTCGCGCAGATAGACGGGGCGGTTCTGATGCACGCCGACCATCAGGCGGCGGACTTCGTCGGCGTCGTGCAGGAAGGGGCCGGTCTCGACGGCGATTTCGCGGTTGACCTGGGCGAAGGAACCGGCCGGGGCCTGGGCGTTGGACATTTTGAGCGCGCCGGCGACTTCCATGGCGGAGAGCCCGTAAGCGGCGAGGCGTTCGCTGTCGAGCTGGACGCGGACGACCCGTTTCTGGCCGCCGTGGATGGTGATTCTGGCGCTGTCGGGGATCCTCTGGAGCTTGTTGGCGACGACCTCGGCGATGCGGAACAACTCGTGGGTGCCGTGTCCGCGGCTGTGCAGGGTGACGTTCACGATCGGGACATCGTCGATCTCGATGGGCTTGACGACCCAGCCGGTGATGCCGGGCGTGGCCTGATCAACGTTTTGGAAAATCTTGTTGTAGATCTTGATCAGGCTGTCCTCGCGGTCCTCGCCGACGAAAAAGCGCACGGTGACGACGGACAAGCCCGGGCGGGACATGGAGTAGACGTATTCCACGCCGTCAATCTGATAGAGCATTTTTTCGAGGCGGGAGGAGACCAGCTGCTCGACCTCGGCGGCGGAGCTGCCGGGCATCATGACCATGACGTCGGCCAGCGGTACGACGATCTGGGGGTCTTCCTCGCGCGGGGTGATCAGGAGGGCGGCGACGCCGACCGCCAGGCTGATGAGAATCAGAAGGATGGACAGGTTGCCCTTCAGGAAGGCCTGGAGGATGCCGGAGGTGACGGAACGTTTGCGTTCATCCATCATGGATCAGCCCTCCTGGACGGGGTGGAGAAGGATGACGTCGCCGGCGGAGAGGCCGGAGAGGATTTCGACGGAGTCGCCACGGGCGGGTCCGGTTTTCACGAGGCGGCGCACCGCGCGGCCGTCGCGGACGGTGTGGACGAGCTCAAGCTGGCCGACGCGGATGACGGCGGAGGCGGGAATGACGATGGCCTCGTGCGGCCCGGCTTCGACCCAGAGGCGGCCGAAAGTGCCTGGCAGGACATCGCCGGCGACGCCTTCGGGATGGATCTTCACGAGCTGAGTGCGGCTGGCGGGGTCGACTTCGCTGACGATTTCAGAAACCGTGCCTTGGAAGACTCGCGCCGGGCGTTCGAGGGCGACTTCGACGGCCTGGCCAAGGGCCAGGCGGTCGATCAGGCGCACGGGCACTGGAGCTTCGAGGCGCATACGGGCGGAGTCGTAGACGGCCAGCAGCGGCATGCCAGGATTGGCGAGGTCGCCGGCTTCGATGCGGCGGTCGGTCACGATGCCGTCGATGGGCGAGGTCACCTGGGCATAGGTCAGCATGACCTTGACCTGCTCGACCTGGGCCTGCGCGGCATTGAACATGGATTCGGCGGCGGTCATGGCCTGCTGGGTAGTGGCTTCCTTATCAAAGAGGCTTTTGGCGCGGTCGTATTCTGTGCGGGCCTGGTGGAGCTAGGCCTCGGCGGCGGCGAGCTGCTGGCGGATATCGCGGTCATCCAGCGTCACCAGCACCTGGCCTTTCATTACACGGTCGCCGGCGGAGGCGAAGATTTCGCTGACATAGGCCGGGATGCGGGCGCTGAGGTTGATCTTTTCCTCGGAAGCCGTGGTGCCCACTACATCTACGCGGGTCAGAACGGTTTGGATTTGGACCTCAAGCGTCTCGGCGTCCCTGGGCAGGGGCATGCCCGTTTCCGCTTCCAGCTTGCCGGGGCGGGTCTTGTCGCCCAGAAATCCGCCGGACCAGACGATGACGACTGCGAGGCCGACGAGGCCGAGAAGAGTCTTTAGGATCTTCTTGAGGGAGGGGGCGATGGTTTTCATGGGTGGATCCTCCGGGGTTTATAAAGGGTTCAGAATTCGGGGTTCAGATGGGGACCGAAGCAGGAAAAGAGGAAAGAACGATCATGGTTTTCAATCCTGAAAATTCTGGAACATGCTTTACATCCTGTCTAAATGGCTGTTGGGTTTTCATGCTGACTTCTGGCTACTGGCTGCCGCCCAGCTCTCCCTTGGCGCGTTTCAGATTCGAGAGGGCGGTCAAATAGTCGTAGCGGGCGGCGATGCTGCGGGTCTGCATGGCGGTGACGCCGACCTGGGTCTGGAGGAGAAGGGCGATGTCGGCGGCGCCCTGCTCGTACTGTTCACGGACAATGCGGAGGGCTTCTTCGGCGGTTTCGAGGCTTTTGCGTGTGACGTCGAGCCGTTCCCAGGCCTCCTGCGTGCCGAGGAAGGCCTGTTGCAGATCGAGCCGCAGGTTCAGGCGGGCTTGTTCTTCGTCGGCGCGGGCGGCGTCGAGCTCGGCCTGCGCGGCCTGTACGGCGGCGCGGGTGCGGGCGCCGTCGAAGATATTCACCTCGGCCATGACGCCGGCCATGTAGCTTTCCTCGAAGCCGCTGGAGACATCGCTGTCAAAATCATAGGAAGCGAAGGCGCTGACGGTCGGGGCATACCCGGCGCGGGCCTTGGCCAGATCCATTTCCTGGACCTGGCGCATGAGGCGAGCGGCGCGCAGTTCGGAACGGTTTTCATAGGCCTCGGGATCGGTGCATTCAGGCGGCGGCGCTGCGAGGGCGGCGGTGCCGGGGGACTCAATGGTGTCGGCGGAGACCAGCTCCGAACCGATCCCGGCATTGAGGGCGGCCACGGCGAGTTGCAGGCCGTTGCGGGCGCGAATCAGGTCTTCGTTGGCCTGGGCAAGCTGGGTTTCGAGGTTCAGCACATCCGTGCGGACGGCGCTGCCTGCCAGGAATCGCTCGCGGGCGATGCGCAGGCTTTCCTCGATGCTGTGGACGGATCCGGCCTGGACGTCGGCAAACGCCTTTGCCTGCAGAACGCCGAGAAAGCCGCGGGTGATTTCGTGAACGAGCTGGTTGCGGGCGGCGGCAAACGCCTCGGTGCTGGCTTCGGCCCCGAAGCGGGCCATGTGCCTGCCGGCGTCGCGCTGGCGGTCGTAGACGCGCCACTGAGCGCCAAGACTCAGGCGCAGGTTATCGGCGTTGTCGGGGTTGTTGGGGTCGAATGCGGGATCCATCATGTTCAACTGCCGTTGATTCAACTGCATCATGAACGCCTGGATGGGATTGTCGCTGGCGGAATAGGCGCCTGAGGCGCCGACGCTGGGATAATAGGATGACCGCGCTTGCCGCAGCATGGCGCGGGCGGAACCGATGCGGGCCTCGGCGGCCTGCAGGGTGGGAGAGTTGGCCAGCGCGGCCTGCACGGCCTCGTCCAGCGTGACGGCGCGGGCGGCGGGCGCGGCGAGGAGGAGGGCGGCGAGAAGGAAAACAAGGGGTCGCTTCATGGTCAGGCTCCTTTGTTGGCTCTCATGCAGTTCAAGATGGTCAGGGAGCGGCGGTCGCCGAGCGAATACCAGATTTCCTTGCCCCGGCGCTGGCATTCAACCAGGCCGACACGGCGCATTTTCTTGAGATGGTTCGAGGTCGCCGCCTGCGGCAGTTTCAATCCGGCCATCAGCCGGTGGACCGGGGCCGCCCCGGCGGTTTCCAGCAGGTCAACGATCTTCAACCGGACAGGGTGCGCCAGCAGCTTAAGCACTTGGGCCATCCGGGCGAGTTCCTCCACGGTGAAATGACCGGTTATTGAACGGTTTTTTGCCTTCATGCCCGCAAATATATATCGTTGAATAAATATGTCAATAATGAAATATAATAAGCCCGGCGGGGCCGCCCGGAACGAAGGGCGGAGGCTTTTCCGGATTGTGAACGGCGGGGCAGCCCTTTAGGATGGGATGCGTGAAGAAAAACGTCCTGCAATTCGGCTATGCCGTTCGCCTGGTCTGGACCAGCGGTCCGGGCTGGTTCATCGCCTCCTGCGTCATCATCGTGGTGCAGGGATTGTTGCCGCTGGTGGCCCTGTACCTGTTGAAGCAGGTGGTGGATTCGCTGGTCGCGGCGCTGCCGGGGGCGGGCGGCGCCGGGGGGCTGCCCCGGGTGTATCTGTTCATTGGCCTGGCCGCGCTGGTCTGGCTGCTGGAGGCGGCCTGCCGGGGGCTGGCCGCCTTGATTTCCGAAAACCAGAGCCAGACCGTGGCCGATTATGTGCAGGAAGAGATCCAGGGCCAGTCGGCGGCGATGGACCTGGCGTTCTATGAGACACCGGCGTTCCAGGACACGCTGCACCGGGCGCAACTGGATGCGCGGGTCAAGCCCTTGCGCGTGGTGAACGCCCTGACGCGGGTGGCGGTCAACCTGATCTCGCTGACGGGCCTGGCGGCCATTCTGCTGGCCTATCACTGGGGTGTGACCCTGGTGCTCTGTCTGGGAATGCTGCCGGGTTTTCTCTATGCCCTGCGGGTCTCGCGGCGGCTGTTCGAGTGGCGCAACGCCTGCACGGAAATCGAGCGCAAGACCACCTATCTGCATTGGATTCTGACGGGCGGGGGCTATGCCATGGAGAACAAGTGCTTCGGTTTTTTCCGGGTACTCATGCCGCGCTTCCGGGAACTGCGCCGGCAATTGCGCCGCGAACGCCTGGGCCTCCTGCAGCAGCACATGGCGAGCGAACTGGCGGCGCAGATCGGCGGCGTGCTGGTGGTGCTGGCCTGCCTGTTGTACATGACCGGACAGGCCGTCCGCGGGGTCATGACCGTAGGCAGCCTGGTGATGTTCATGCAGGCGATGCATCGGGCGGAAGGCATTTTCCGAGGCTTGATGCAGTCTTTCAATTCCTTGTACGAGGACAGCCTGTTCCTCCGCAACATCCGCGAACTGATGGAAATGAAACCCTCCGTGACGGCGCCGGCGGCCCCGGCGAGCCTGCCGGCCAGCGGCCGCGAGGCCTTCCGGATGGTCGGCGTCTCGTTCCGGTATCCCGCCACGGACCGGCTGGCGCTGCGGGACGTATCGATAGAGCTGCCGCCCGGCGGGCGGATTGCGCTGGTGGGACACAATGGCTCGGGCAAGAGCACCTTGGTCAAGCTGCTCCTGCGCCTTTACGATCCGGAGGCCGGCATGGTGCAATATGGCGGCCAGGACATCCGGGCGTTCGATCCCGACGCCTACCGCCGGCGCATCGGGGTCATGTTCCAGAATTTCAATCGCTACTGGTTTTCCGCCGGCGAGAATATTTGGCTGGGTAATGTTGCGTTGGATCCCGCGGATGAACAGATCCCGGCCGCGGCGCGGCTGTCCGGCGCCGACGCCGTGATTCGCCGCCTGCCGCAGGGCTATGCTACCCAGCTCGGCCGCGGATTCAAGGCCGGTGCGGAAATCAGCCAGGGCGAATGGCAAAAAATAGCCCTGGCCCGCGCCTTTGCCAGCGATGCGCCGCTGTTGATCCTGGACGAGCCGAGCAGTTATCTCGATTCCGATGCCGAAGAGGAGTTGTTCCGCAACCTCCATGCGCATGCGCGGGACAAGACCATCCTGTTCGTCAGCCACCGGTTCGCCACGGTCCGCCAGGCGGATTGGATCTACGTCATGGAAGATGGCCGGGTGCGGGAGGAGGGCGACCACGCCTCGCTGCTGCGTCGGGAGGGAATCTATGCCCGTATGTTTCATCTGCAGGCGCAAGGCTACGGGACCTGAGGCACGTTCGGGGAGCGCCCGTCCGCGGGGCACGGGATTCCGGCACGGACTGGAGGAGGGATTCCATGGGCCGGCCCCGACGGGCCGGACGCGGACAAGATAAACGAGACCCGCGCTGGCCGTCTACGGCTGCGGCACCGGAGGGGCCAGCATTTCGATGCCGTAGAAGGCGGCGGGCGGCGGATTGGTATCCACAAACACGTTGGTGTTTTCCGGCATCACCGTCAGGACCTCCGGCGGTTCCGGCGGCGGGAGACGAGTGGCGCGGATAATCCGGTAATGCTCGTCCGGCCGGCTTTCCCAGCGAAGCTCCACGCCGCCTTCCGGCAGTAGGGTGGCCGGGCTGACGAATTGCAGGGGGGTGGCGGTGCGTTCGAAGGGCCCCGCCCCCAGGACCTGGCTGTTGGCCAGCATTTCAATGGTGTACTGGTTTTGCGCGCCGGGCAGGGCGGCGGCATCCACGAGGACGTAGGCCTCAGCGCCGGAGTATTCAATCAGCCCGTCGTGCACCGGGGTCCAGATGCCATCGGTCAGGCGGCTGACCCGGAACCCGTCGATCTCGTCCAGCGCGGAGACCCACCAACGCAGCACGACTTGTCCGTTTTCTTCGGTGGCCGTGAAGCGTTCAATGGTGCCGAACTGATTGGTGGGAGAAAGAGTCCGGGCCGGGCGGAAGCCGATGTCGCTCTGCCCCAGGCCGGGATCGGCCATGCCGCGGGCGGAAACCCGTAAATCAGCCGGGCCCGACAGCCAGGAACCGCCCCGCACCACTCTCATGTGTTCCAGGGGCGCGACATCCGGCCCGGCGGGGGTGGGAGAGATATACGCCTCTCGGTCGTACCAGTCCCAGCACCATTCTGCGACATTGCCGGCCATGTCATACAGGCCATAGGCATTCGGTTCAAACTGGCCCGGAGACTGGGTGCCAGCGGCCAGGAACCGGGCCTGGCCGGCGGTGATGTTCTCCAAGAGGAACGCCGAAGAGTTGTTCCAGGGAAAATCCGTGTTTTCCAGGCCGCCGTGCGCGGCCAGTTCCCACTCCCGTTCGGTGGGCAGGCGGTATCCGGAGACCTCCCACAGCGCCTGCACCTGGTCCGTCACTCCGGTCCGATACACCTCCAGGGAATCGGCGCCCAGCCGATAGACCGGCAGCAGGGCCTCCATTTCCGAGCGGGCGTTGCACCATTTGACGGCATCATGCCAACTGATATCGACCACGGGGTGTTGCGCTGCCTCTTCCGGATCGGCGTTGACCCCGCCGGTGCCTTCGGCCAGGTCGTCATAGCCATGCGCCAGACCCCATGCCCGGACCTCGTCCCAACGGCTTTTGGTGACTTCAATGTCCGCAAGCAGAAAAGTGGTCACTGCGGCAGGATGGACAGGCTGTTCGTCGGCGAAGCCGACTTGGTCATTGGTTTCCCGGTGGTTGCCGATGGATCCGGCCAGATCGTACAGCGTGACTTCGGCGGCAAGGGTCCCGCCGGCCAGGCCAACACCCAGCAAGCCGAACATGATCCAGCCCAGCGGCCCGATGGATACCCTGCTCGTCATGACTGATCACCATACCCCATCCATGAGGATTTGACCAATCCATATTGGGGAAAACAGGGAAAAATCGGATTGATTCTGCGGACGAAGGGCGGTAGCTTTCGATCCGGGCGGTCATTTATGGGTTCCTGGAAACGAACGGTATTTAACGTGTGGTTGGCGGCAGCGGTCTGCGGGACGGCGGCCGCCGGCGAGGATCCATGGCCCCGGGCGGACGGTTTTTTCCCGGGCCAGATGGTTGTGACGGCCGCCCAGGATGGCGCTGCGGTGGTAGTCCAGTGGCAGTTGATGGGCGATCGCGGGGTGGTGGGGTTTCATGTATTCCGTTCCGGAGGACCGGATCCGGATTCCCGGCAGATCAATTCGGAAATCTTGTACGATCCCCTTGAGTACGGTGGCCGCTACGAGTACCGGGATGTTCCACCTGCCGCGGCGGCCGACCTGACCTATCAGATCGAAGTGGTGTTTGCGGATGGCAGCCGGGGGCGGAGCGATCCAGCCGCGTTGCCCTATCGTCCGCCCGCCCGGATCCCGGCGGCAGTCGCGCCACTCCGGTTCACCGCCACGCCCTCCGCCGTCTCGGATGACTTGGTCCGGCAGGCTGAGGTGACGGCCCGCGACATCCGCCAGTCGCTTCTGGCGCGGTCCCAGAATACGGGAGCCCGGATCAAGATTACGGTCCGGGAGGAGGGCATCTACCGGCTGGACGCCACGACCATCGCCGCCCGGTTCGGCGCGGAGGTCGAGGAGGTTCGCGAATGGATCGGGCGGGATCTCCTGCGCCTTTCGACGCAAGGCGTGAAGTGCAACTGGATTCCGGCCGCGGGGCACGACGGCATTTTCTTCTACAACTCCGGCTATGAGGATTTGTACACCTTCCATAATGTCTTCTGGCTGGAGCGAGAAAGCCGGGGGCCCCAGGTGCCCCCCCTGTCCGGGGTTCCGCCCGGCGAATCCTTCCCGCCAACGAACTTCGTCCAGACGGTGCGTTTCGAGGTGCAGAAAACCCAGCAATACCAAGGGTTGAACATGGTGGAACTGGATGACTATTGGTTCTGGTTCAAGATGCAGGCCCCGGCCCAAAGCAATCTGGTGTTCGAGTTGTCTCGGCTCGACTTCGGGGTGTCCGAAGCGAACCTGAACCTCCGGTTGCAGGGCGGATCCTCCAATTCCCACCATGTGCAGGTTCTGGTGAACGGCACCCCGGTCGGCGAGGTGTTCTTCACGAATCTAGTTTCCTGTGTTGTGGATTTCCCTGTTGCGACGTCCGCGCTCAGCAACGGCATCAACAGCCTGTCCCTTCACGCCGTGCGGGATCCCGGCGTTCCCGCCAGCGAGGTGTACCTGGACCATTTCAGCCTGACTGGCCGGTTCCATGCCGAGGCGGTCCGCGACTATCTCCAGCTGCCCCCGGCGGAGACGGCGAACCAGTGTGTCACCGGTTTCTCGACCAGCGACATCCTTGTGGCGGAGCTCCTCAATTCTGGGCGGATCCGCCGGCTGGAAGCCATCCGGGTGGATCCGGGTGAAGCCGGTTCCTTCGCCGTCAGCTTCCTCGCCGCCACCAACGGGAATGCCGGCCATGTTGTCTTTACGTCCGCCGGAGCCCTTGCCCCGCTTCTGGTGGAGGGCGTCGGGGCCTCCACGCTCCGGGCCACCACGAACAAGGTGGATTATCTGATGATCACCCATCCGATTTTGCATGAGCCCGTCCGCCAGTTGGAAAGCTTCTGGGCGGGTCAGATCGCCGGCCTCCAGGTCCGCACAGTCCTGATTGACGAAGTGTACGACGAATTCTCCTGGGGCCTGAAAACTCCCGTCGCCATCCGCCGGTTCCTGGCCTATGCCGCGGAGCACTGGGCGGCCCCCGCGCCGAAATACGTGCTGTTGGCCGGCTCCTCCAGCATCGACTACAAAAACTACCTGAATTACAACGGATGTCTGGTGCCCATGGTGCTCACCGATACGCCGCTCGGCCCGTACTCCGGCGACAATCTCCTGGCGGACATCGCGGGGGACGACGGCATTCCCGATTTCGCCCTCGGCCGCATCCCGGCCGTGAATGCGGGGCAGATGAGCAACGCGGTCGAAAAGATCCGCCAGCATGAAGATGCTGCCAACCAGCCGGACGTGTTGCGCGCCTTCGCTTTTGCAGACGATCCCGACGGGGCAGGCGATTTCCCAGCCTCATGCGATGCGGTCTGCGCGGTCGTCCCGGAGGACTACGAGATTTCCCGGTCCTATCTCTATACCCCGGCGACCAATAACGCCGTCATGGTTCGCGCCGCCACCAGCAACGCCTTCCATGCGGGCACCAGCCTGATGATCTATTTCGGTCACAGCGCCTGGAACATGTTGGCCGGGGAGGGCGTGTTCCGCCAGACCGACATTCCAACCCTGACGAATGCACCGGTCTTCCCGATCGCCCTGCTGGGCACCTGCTGGGCTGCGCGCCACGAATGGCCGGGCCGGGCCAATCTCTACTTTGGCAACGTGTTTGTGCTGGGAACCAACAAGACAACCCGGGCGCCCAACAGCGTGCTGGCGGTGTGGGGGCCGTCCGGCGAAGCCTTCAATCGGGAACATGAACTCATGACCCTCCGCTTCCTCGGCGTCCATGCGGCGGACCGGACCCTCCCCTTGGGCGAAGTTGGCCGCCAGGCCATCCACCTGGCCGCCACCGAAGATGGCGTTCGCCGCTTCCACGTCGAAACCATGACTTTGATGGGTGACCCCCGCGCCACCGTCTGGTAAGATCCCGGCCATGAAATACCTTCAAGCTCCTCATGTCGTCGCCCGGCGCCTGGGCCAGGAACTGCTGCTGGTGCCGGTCAAGGGCAACCTGGCCGACATGCGCCAGGTCTTCACGCTGAACGCCACCGGCGAGGCCATCTGGCAGTCCTTGGCTCTTCCCGTGACCTTGGATCAGGTGGTCGAACGCCTGTGCGCCGCGTTCCACGTCCCGGAATCCACGGCCCGGCTGGATGCCGCCGAATGCCTGGCCGACCTGTCGGCCCGCGGCCTCGTCGAAACCGGTTCCGCCTAGCGGCCCAAGACCCGAAATGTTTTTCTGTGATTATGTACTTGCCAAGCCTGGCGGAACCCGATAGGTTCACTATGAGCAAAGTGGAGGAGTCTTTCATGGACCAGACAAACATTCAGGACCAGAGCGAAAAGCGGACATATGTAAAGCCTTCCTTGACCGCGGTCGAAATTGCGGCCCGCGAACTGCTCGGAACCGGCGGAGAGCCCCCGGAAGGGTAATCTGGCTCGTGCATGGCTACGGATGAAAAGCAGGTTTACGTCAAGCCCTCGTTGACAGTGGTTGAAGTCGCCGCACGTGAGTTGCTCGGTACGGGCCCCGAACCGCCCGAAGAGTCGAAGGCCATGAGCATGGGGGTTGCTCCGGACGTGTTGACCGAAGGTCTCGAAGGCTATTAACGTAACGCTCCCGACAAGGGGGCCTGCCTTCGCCGATCGCCTTCGATATGCTTTCCTCCTGTTGTATCCAGATCGCCGGGTTGGATTATCAATTCTCCAGCCCGGCGAATGTGTTTGTGGAGGACTTGACGCAACCGTCCTATGCCTCCTTCCGTCGGCCCGTGAACGCGCCGGCATCCGCCGAACGGCTCGACATTTGCCTCACCCCCCTGGAAGACCGTCGCGTGCCCGGACGGTTCCGGCACGTCATCACCACCGACCTGCAGTCGCAGATCTACCGGGCAGGGCCTGTCTGGCTGATTCAGCGGTTCGGTACCGGCCCTGCGGAAGGCATGCTGCGCTGGTCCACTGTCTACGACTCGCAACAGGAAACCGTTGCCACCGCCGGCCCGGCCCGGTGCGGTGCCGCCCATACGTTCGTGCTTCCGGAACTGGGATTTTATCCGCACTACCAGTTTTTGCTGACCGGGTTTCTCGCTCGGCGTCGCGGCGCGTTGCACCACTGCGCAGGTGCCATCTGCCGGGGACGGATGTTTCTCTTTCCTGCCCGCTCCGGAACCGGCAAAAGCACGCTGTCGCGCCTGCTGGCAGCCTCCGGCCGCTTTGCCATTGCCGGCGACGATCGGATTGTCACCCGCCAGCGGGACCACCAATGGCTGGCGTTCGGCACGCCTTGGCCCAGCACGGCCGGGTTCTCCGCTAACCTGTCCGCCCCGCTGGGCGGCATCTTCTTCCTCCATCAGGCCCCCGATAACCGGGTGGAAGAACTGGCTCCGCAAGACGCGCTCCGGCGGCTTCTGCCGGTCACCGATATTCCATGGTATGACGAGGCGTTCACCGCGGGGGTGTTGGCCCATTGCGAAAAACTGGTGACGTCTGTACCCATGCGGGCGTTCCATTTCCGTCCGGATCCCTCCGCCGTGGAGTGCCTGGAAGAAGCCCTGGATGCCTGAAGCCCTGAATCCATCGGATGAAATGCGCCCGCCACAGGAGGCGGGCCTGCAAAATCCGAAATCTGACCGGTATCGGCCGCCTCTCTGCGGGCGGCGGGCGGTTGCGTCTTCTGCCTGCCAGCTTTCTGCGCCTGGCGGACCATCCGCAAATGATTCCGCCATCCGCACGGTCTTTGTAGAGAGCGATGAACTTCTCGAGCTTAGCCGGGATTTGGCCGCCGACGGCACGACATTGCTCTATCAGGGCCGCCCCCAGGGTGGCAGCATGCGCCCCTTTGTCCGTTCCGGCGACAGGATCATCGTTGAGCGGGTGGGGGAGGAATCCATCCGGCTCAAGGATATCCTGGTCTTTTGCCATGCCAGGGGCAACCTGGTCGCCCATCGCCTGATCCGCATTGAAAATGTGGACGGCCGCCGCCGCTACGTGACCCGAGGCGATGCCTTCCGCCAAGCAGATCCACCCTGCGCCTATGACGACATCGTCGGCAAAGCCGTTCGTATCCTGCGCGGGGACATGGAAATCCCGCTGGACGGCTGGTGGCATCGCCGGCGGGTGGACCTCTGGCTGCTGATCCGTCCGGCGCTGCTGTTCGGCCGGGCCGCCTGGCGACGGATCCGCCGGGGCCCCTGAACCGGCCGGGTCGGCCACGGGGGTTTCCGGACTCCTGCCACCTTGTGTGGCAGGTGAACGAGGGGATCAATATCCAATATTCAATATCCAATATCCAATGTCCAAGGATCGGAACTTGGCACCCTTGGCGTGCTTGGCGAGAGACGGATCGGAAAAGACCCGAACAGCCATTTCAGACAGGATTTACAGGATTTTCAGGATTTTCAGGATGGGAATAGAAGATCCTTTTCCTGTGTTTCCTGTTTTCCTGCTTGGTTCGGTCCCCTTGGCGTCTTCGCGCCTTGGCGTGAGAATGGCTGTTCGGCTCGGCGAATACCGCCACCTCACCGCGGTGGCCTACAAAAAGCCGGATCTCAATATCCAATGTCCAAGGGTTGGAACTTGGCGTCCTTGCATCTTGGCGTGAGCATGGCTGTTCGGAATGGAGCCGGGACAGCTTGTCCGCCTGTGGAGGAACCCCTGTCCCGTTTTTCCGATCCCCCGACGAAAGCCACGCCACAGGCAGGCTGTCGGGGCTTCACTCGGACATGGTGGATGGTTGGTTGTTCGTCGTTGGTCGTTGCTTCTAATAGGATGCAGGTCAGCGTGTAGCAGCTGGCGCTTTTTCCGCCGGACGCAGAGGTCCGGCCTACAGCGCCCGCCGGTAGCCCGGAGGGTTGAACCGGGTCAGGCGGTGGAGGCGAGTGAAGGCGAAGTCGTGTTGCCTCAAATAGCCATGACACCGAAGGAGCGGTGAGCGGGAGAGCCGTTGGCCTGTTTTTGAGTTGCTTCGTACCGTAGCTCAAACGGGGGTGGCTGTCGAGGGGGGCGGGTGTCCG
>Ga0116141_10000652_pt1 | contig 28243 bp, 22 predicted proteins | sample AD_UKC097_MetaG_FD_89744 | JGI IMG/M metagenome (GOLD analysis project Ga0116141, IMG submission 89744) | Active sludge microbial communities of municipal wastewater-treating anaerobic digesters from USA - AD_UKC097_MetaG | ecosystem: Engineered > Bioreactor > Anaerobic > Digestate | place: USA...
GAATTCGCGCGACGGGGTGTCGGTTCTTATCCCTGCCGAACCACCTCAATGGGCAGATGGTGTCCCATAGAGGTGGTTCGGCAGGGATAAGAACCGACACCCCGTCGCGCGAATTCCGCACGGTAGGCATCATCAAACCGCCGAAAATCCGTGGGCCGGTCACCCCGCAGGTACACAACAGCCTTGCAGAGATTGAGCATCGAGACATCTGCTTCTTTTGCCTCATCCTCAACATGCTCAAGTACGCAACGTCTTCTCAACCTGTTCGCCAGAAGCGTCAAATGACGATCCAGCTGAAGTAACACATCTGCCACCTGAAGTTCCAGCGCGTCGGCGGCGTATTCGCCGCTATGTGCTTCGTATCCGGTCACGATGCCCGTTGTCGGATCGCAGGCCGCCATGCCGGAGACAGAGACCATGTACGCACTCAGTTCCTCGCGGATCACCAGGTCGCTGTATGTCCCCACCGGAAACAGCCTTCCTTCGCGCTGAAGGCGGACCAGCCCGCCCCGTTTTAGAATGTTGTCGGAATTCATTCTGCCCGTTCTCCTGTGCGGAATCCTCTATCGAAATGAACGACTCAGAGGATATCATATTGCCGGAAACGACATGGAGCGAGGTGAATAATGGCAAATCCTGTTCTGGTGGCAACATGGCCGTTCGGTCTTGCGGCAGTTCGAGTCGGTTCGGAAGTTCTGACTGACGGCGGTACGGCGATGGCGGCGGCAATCGCCGCTGTGTCCCACACGGAAGCCGACCCGGAGGTAGACAGTGTGGGATACGGCGGTCTTCCCAACAGCGCGGGAGTTGTGCAGTTGGACGCAGCGGTCATGGATGGTCGCACGGGCCACGCGGGAGCGGTGGGTGCTCTGGAAGGCATCCTTCATGCGGTACAGGTGGCGGAAGCAGTAATGCGGGACGGCAGGCATGTGTTTCTGGTGGGATCGGGCGCGAAACGATTTGCCCTCGAACACGGATTTCAGGAGCAGGATCTTCTTACGGAGAACTCCCGAAACTGGTTCAAGGAGTTTCAGCGGACCGGGATCAAGAAGGACTTCTTCGACACCATTGGTGTTCTTGCGCTGGATACGCATGGCGACCTGGCGACAGCATGCACGACAAGCGGCCTTGCGGGAAAAATGCCGGGGCGGGTGGGGGATTCACCGCTCATCGGTGGCGGTCTGTATGCGGACAACGAGGCAGGCGCTGCCGCCGCAACAGGCGTGGGCGAAGATATCCTGAAGATCTGCGGGAGTTTTCTGGTCGTGGAGTTGATGCGGCAAGGGCGATCCCCCCAGGAGGCCTGCCAGGAGGTCGTGCGCCGATGTATCCGGCATCAGCAGCGCGAGACTTCCACGCAGTGTTGTTTCATTGCCTGCAACCGGCAGGGCGAAATCGGCGGGGCAAGCACCCGAAAAGGCTTTCAGTACGCCGTATGGAAAGGGGAACAAGATTCCCTGATTGAAGCACCATTCTTCGGCGGAGAATTCTGACACTACGCATGAAATCGCTCTCTTCATGTCATTCCGAACGAAGTGAGGAATCTCGCGGGGAAAAGAACTCATCGGAGAGATTTCTCCCTTCGGTCGAAATGACAGGTAAGGGTGGTCGAAATGACAAAAAGGGCGTCATTCCGAAAGAAGTGAGGAATCTCAATCCCGGAACTCGTTGCGGGATTCATGCAGACAAAGGCTGAGAACCAGCCCCGCCGCCAGCAGATTGGTCAACATGAATGATCCCCCCTTCGAGACAAAGGTCAAAGGCAAGCCAGTGATCGGCAAAAGCCCCATGGCCATTCCGATATTAATAATAACATGCGCCGCATAGAGAGTCATCACGCCGCAGATCACCATCGCACCGGCAAGGTGCTTGCTGTTCTGGGCGCGGATCAGCCCTCGCGCGATCAGGAACGTAATCAGGCCGAGAAAAATCACGCACCCCAGAAATCCCCACTGTTCCGCCATAACGGAAAAAACAAAATCCGTCTCGACCTCCGGAAGAAACTGCAACCGGCTTTGCGTTCCCTGTCCCCAACCCTGTCCCCAGAATCCCCCGGACCCGACCGCAATTTTCGATTGGATCGAATTCCAGTTGACACCTTGGGTATCGAAAGTGGGATTCATGTATCCGTCAATCCGGTTCTTCCAGTGAAGTGGGAGCTGCTCCCACATCCCCGGTCCAAATACGCGCAGTCCAACATAAGATCCGAGATTCAGCACTCCAAAGGTTGCGAACACCGGCAAAGTAACTTCCCGATACAGCGCGTACACCAGGATAGCACTGAGAACAACGAGCCAGATCAGGAAATGAAGCAGGCTGGACGATATCCCCAGGAATCCCAGGAATGGCGAGAATAACAACAAAAAGTAAGCGGGATGCAACCCGGCAACGTACATTATGACCAGCGTGATCGGTGCGTAAATCATAGCGGTTCCCAAATCGGGTTGCGCCAGGGTCATTACCGCCGGGATAGCCCCGATCAACAGCGGCTCGAACAGACCCCAGAATCCTTTGACTTCCCCCCCGTGCCGAGCCAGCCGATGAGCCAGGAACAAGATCACAAATAGCTTCATGAACTCCGAGGGTTGGAATTGCAGCGGAAAACCTGAAACGAGAATCCAGGAATGCGCCCCCTTAATCGGCCGCATATAGAACACAGTCACTAACAATCCCAATCCAATGAGGTATAGGAACCAGGAGCACTTCAGAAGCCATTCAACTCGGATCAGAAGACAACAGACAATGCCCGTCAGACCGATCCCGGCCCAGAGCGTCTGCCGGACCCAGAGGCCCTCCATGTCCGGTCTGCCGTAGGTCGCTCCGGCGATCAATACGACCCCCATGGCTGTCAACGCGAACACGTTGAGCAGCATGAGATAGTCCACGTTATGCAATGTCTTCGCGTCCACCGTTCAGATAAAACTCCAGAAAGTCTTTGACCACGGGTGAGGCGGATTCCCCTCCGTGCCCGCCATGTTCCAGCAGAAATACCACCACAATCTCAGGAATGTTGTCCTTATCGGGACCGGTATCGTCTACCGGCGGACTGACCGGACCGAAACAGACATACCACGCATGGGGTTCCAGCGGCGGTTTCTCCGCTGTGCCGGTCTTTCCCATCGTGGGGAACTCTGCAATCCAGCATCGTCTTCCGGTTCCGTTGGGAGTATTGACTACCTCCCATAATCCGCGTCGAACCAGGTCCCAGGTCTTCGGAGAGGCTTTGATAGTTCCCGCCACCTTCGGAGGGAACGGCTCGATCCAGGTTTCACCGGACGTGGAGTGGACCACTCCCGATGCCACTCTTGGGTAATACAGCGTCCCACCGTTCGCCACGGCGGAAACCGCCACGGCGAGTTCCATGGGTGTCACCAAGACATCTCCCTGTCCAATGGCCGTATTGATTGTGTATCCCGCATACCATGGACGTTTTGTGGCCATGGATGGAAAGGACTCTGCCTTCTCAAAGGGAATATCGATACCGGTTGTCATCCCGAGATGGAAGTTCTCGGCCCAACGGGCCATCTTTGTAATCCCAAGAGCCTTACCGGACTTGTAGAAAAAAACATCGCAGGAAATCCGCAAAGCTTCAACAATGTCCACATTTCCGTGCCCATATTTGCGCCAGCAACGCCAAATCTGATTTACCCCCAGAGAAAAATGCCCCGGACAGAATTGTTCGGTGTTCTCGTTGACAATCCCTTCCTCCAGAAGCCCGAAGGATTCGAAAATCTTGAACACGGAACCAGGCGGATACAGACCGGCAATTGCTCGGTGGGTGAGAGGATGGGTTGTGTCGTTGGCCAAACGTCCTGCATCTCTACGGTATGTATTCGGATTGTAGCGGGGACTGCTGGCCATGCAGAGCACCGCGCCGTTTCGCGGATCCATGGCGATCAGCACACCCACGGACGCACCAAGAATCTCTTCGGCCTTCCTCTGCAGCCGCAAATCGAAATTCAGAATGATGTCGCTTCCGCGCTCCGCGGGCGATTCCACACGCAGCACATTCCGCAGACGACGGAGACTATCCAATTGAACGATCTGCTGACCATCCCGTCCCCGAAGCCAGGATTCATAGCTGCACTCGATTCCGCTTCTTCCAATTCTGTCGCCCATGCGATACCCCTCATCCCGCCGTTGCTCCAGGCTGACGGCGTCAATTTCACTGACATATCCCAACACATGCGCGGCAAGATCTTCATGCAGCCAATGCCGTCCCGGAACGCTCTCCATTACAATCCCCGGCAGTTCCAAAGCACGCTCGCTCACGGTCACCATCGTGTGAAATGGAACCGCCTGCAACAGAAGTCGCCGACCTTTCAGATCCGGGGTGCTTCCCGCGAGTTTGTTCCGAAGGAAACCGTCCGAATATCCGGTAATCTCGGAAAGAGTGACCAGCAACGCGTCTTGTTGCTCTTTATCCGGACACAACGACTTGTCAAACAACACGTTGTAATCCGGCCTGTCCTCGGCCAGCACATTGAAATTCCGATCGAGAATCCGCCCGCGCATACTGGGAATTTTCACGCCCTCTTCGTAATTCTTGATGGATTGCTGCAAGTATTGTTCGCCCTCCAGAAACTGCAGGGACCACAGTCGAAAAACCAGGATCGAAACAACCAGGGAGATCCCGATCCCCACCCGTCGGATGCGGTATACCGTTTCCATGGAGGGCATCCCCCCCCCTGCATATCGTTGTCTCCGCCTCATGATCCCACCGTGCTGAATAAGGATCGTTTTGTTTGAGACCGCCCCACCCGACATAAAACCGGGAAAAGCAGGGCATCAATGCCTGCTCCGATCAGGAGAAATTCAAAGAATCGTGTCTCTGCAACGTCGGTCGAAAATCGAGAGAGCCACAGAATTGCTCCCAAACCACGAGTCGCAAAAGAAACAGCCAGCGCCAACAGAATCTGGGTGATGGTATATTCGAACCAGATATGTAGATTCAAGCGCCGAACAATCAGGACAAGGAGAAGCCACACCAGGGAATGGTGGAAGAAAATCCCGTGCTGGCTCGCATCCCAGGCCGCTCCTGCAAAAAACGCCAATGTCGGTACCGCATAATCGTCCGTGTCTGACGCTTCCCAAAAAAGCCACAAAACAACCAGTTGCGGATACGGCAATCCCGGCAGGAAGATCCGCCAGATCATGTCTGCAAGAAACGTGACGGTGCAACCAAGATACAGATTCATGAGTCGTGCTCTATCATCGGAGCGATTCTAAGAAACCTCCGACGGCTCCAGTAATTCCAGCTCTTCTCGACGCTCGATATCAAGCAAAATCAACAGTTCGTAAACTTTTCGGGTGTCCACAGTGGGAGCCACTCGATAGGCTCCTTCCTGGTTTTCATCCGGTCCGAGCACCTCACCCACAAGAAGATCCGGCGGAAAGACCCGCCCGAATCCCGATGTCAAAATCCGGTCTCCCGGTTCAGGGACAATATGCGCATCGCCGGTCAGAAAGAGATCGCTCATGATCAGCAATCCTTCCTTAGGACTGCCTCGCACGATGGCCTCAAGGGATTTGTTCTCAACTCGTACGCCCACCACACTGTTATAGTCTGTAATCAGCTGTACACGGGAGGTCCTGGATAACGCTCGTTCAATCCGGCCCACCAGTCCCTGGGAGGCCGAGAGCACCGGCTGGTTGACCGCCACCCCGTCTTCTTTGCCCCGATTGATAATTAAGGCAAATGAGGTCCCCAGGTCGCGATTGATTACCAGCGCAGACAGCGCCCGGAATGGAGTCCGATCCGGCAGGTCGAGAAGAGCGCGCAAATGGACGGCATCCGCCGCCGCGATGCGCAATTCCTGGTTTTCTTGCCGGAGACGTTCGGCCTCTTCGCGAAGCAGATCGAATTCTTTGTGGGTGTGAATAGCCAGCCGGACTTCCTTGACCGTATGGAGGACATACGCTCGGGTTCCCTGCAGGAAACGGAGCGGGCTGCTCATGACATGGGTCACGGAGTTCTCCATCCAGCCCGATTCCTCCATCTTCCACCCGGCCACACTCACAATGGCGACAATCAGAAGAATGGCGGTGTAGGTTGTCGGATTCCAGGGTCTGAATTTCCGACGAGATCGCCTGGGAGACGCTGGTTGAAGAATCATGCTATGGCCTCATCTCGGCGGGCAGTCAACGCTGGGAAACCAGTGGGACAACTCCAGGCTGCTCGTCCGATGCTGAGCGGGTCTCTGGCCGGGAGGGAAAGACCCAAGTTCCTTCGGTTCCGACATGGTCCTGTCGGATCAATACCCATCCGTGGAGGTATCCAAAATCGCACGAAGCGAATCCATTTCATCCAGGGCTTTTCCGGTGCCTCGTGCGACACAAGTTTCCGGATCATCCGCAAGATGAGCGGGCAACCCGGTTTCGTCGGAAATCATCCGGTCGATGCCACGCAAGAGCGAACCGCCTCCGGCCAGGACGATTCCACGTTCCATAATATCGGCGGCCAGTTCGGGCGGTGTTTCCTCCAGCGTCACTTTGACCGCCTCCACAATGGCATTGACCGGTTCCTGGAGACACTCTCGGATTTCATCCGCGCTGATGGCCACCTCTTTGGGCAAGCCGGTAACAAGGTCTCGCCCTTTGATATTGAGTCCGGGAAGGCCGTCGTCATCCACCTTGGCCGCGGACCCGATGCGGATCTTGATTTGCTCAGCGGTCCGTTCACCGATCATCAGGTTATACGTGCGCTTGATGTATTGAATCACGGCATCGTCGAGTTCGTCTCCCGCCACGCGCACGGAACGGGCCACCACCAGTCCGGAGAGAGAGATCACCGCCACCTCCGTGGTTCCACCCCCGATATCGACGATCATGTTTCCTGAAGCCTCTGCAACCGGAAGACCTGCGCCGATTGCCGCTGCCATCGGTTCCTCAATCAGATAGACCTCACGCGCTCCGGCGGTCATTGCCGATTCTTTCACCGCACGCCGCTCCACGCTGGTAATGCCCGATGGCACACATATAACAATGCGCGGATTCACCATACGGGTGCGATTGTGAACCTTGCTGAAGAAATATCGCAACATGGCTTCGGTCACTTCAAAGTCGGCAATCACACCGTCTTTCATGGGCCGAATCGCCACAATGTTGCCGGGAGTTCTCCCCAACATATTCTTCGCTTCACTCCCCACCGAGAGCACCTGATTGGTTCCTCTGAGAATGGCAACGACACTCGGTTCCCGTAGTACGATCCCCTGACCTTTCACATAAACCAATGTGGTCGCGGTGCCCAGGTCAATGCCGAGATCGCGCGAAAAGACACCTTTCAATCGAGATAGGAACATCAATGTTCGCATCTCCTATGATTTCTGTAAGTTATGTCCCTCGAACGATGAAACAATCAAAGATCAAGGGACTCAAATCCTGATTATACAGGGAGCTAGATAATTATGCAAGATCGAAATTGCGGGTTGGAACACTTTTTGATAGGCTTATTTCGGCGGATCTGGCCCGGAATTTGCTCAAAATCCCTACTCAATTCCGACCTATCCGTGATATCTTTTTGAGGATATCCCCTAAACCGAATGGAGAGAATGATGGGAGTGGAAAACCACTTTGAATATATTCCTCAAGCCTTCGGGCTGGATCTGTTCTATCCGCCACTGGGTCTGCCGGACAAAATCATGCGGGAAATATACCTGGAATTGGCGGACAAATGCCGATTTACGGAGTTTCGTCAGCTGGGCGAAGGTCAAGGGGCGCGATTCGCGGAAGGAATGAACCGTCACCTGACCATCCTGCCTGACCGGCTGATGTACCTGGATGAATTCACCCAATCCACATTCCAGGGATATGCCGAGGATATGCTTGCGCTTCTGCCGGTCGCGTCCGTCAAGTTGACCATGCCGGTATGGTTGCACTGCAAGGTTCTGATCCGGTTATTGCTCCCCTATCAAGGCGTGGGAACTGCCGTGGAATTCCTGGCAAACCGTTGTCTCAGCCCACTCGTTGGGAACCTGAAGCAATTCAGCAGGCCCACCTCCGGCCTGGGAATTCGCCTGGTCTTTCCGGCCACGACAGAAAAGCATTCCACGTTTCATGTCCGAATCGAACCGTACTTTCGGGACTTGAAAATGTTTTTCCTGGAGAACCGTGCTCAATTCTTCGATCCTATCGTAAACCTGGACCAGATGCGGCCCCTGCTGACGGAAGCTTATGAGTTTCTCAAGAACGAGGCAGGCCCTTTTATCCACTCCTGCGATACGCCACTCTGAAACTCAACCATGAATCCTGAAATCCCGAAAGGCTTTTTTGTAACGGGAACCGATACCGGAGTCGGCAAGACCCTGGTCGCATCGGCGCTGCTGATGGGCATGCGTGCAAGAGGACTCTCTGTCGGCGGCATGAAGCCCGTCGCCACTGGAGCAAATATCCTTCGGAACGACAACGGCGTGACCATCCTGGTCTCTGAGGATACTGAGATTCTCTACCGATCCATGCATGGAGAGACTCCCTACTCCCTGATTACGCCTTGCGCCTTTCCGTTGCCCGCCTCGCCACATCTGGCCGCACAGGACGCAGGAACAACTATTCGAGAAGGCACTATATTTCACGCCTTTCGGGAAATGCAGAAACGATATCCTGTCTTGATCGTTGAAGGCGTCGGGGGGTGGCTTGTTCCGTTGCGCGACGATTGGCTGGTAGCAGACCTCGCACAGTTGCTGAACCTTCCGGTGATCGTTGTCTCACGCCCCGGTCTTGGCACGTTAAATCATACCTTGCTGACTCTGCAATCCATCCGCTCCCGGAATGTCCCTGTTGCAGGAGTTGTATTCAGCCAGAATGCCGCGCCGGGAGATCTCAGCGAGACATGGAGCCGGATTGAGAATGACAATATGGCAACGATTCCGCGTCTCGGTTCCGTTCCTGTACTCGGCGCGATACCCTATCTTTCGGAGCTTGATTCGAGCGATCCGATGGTCATCTATGCACGTGCGGAATCCTATTTCGACTGGAGAGGAATTCTTTCTCAACTACAGTGAATGAAACTCCACCTCATAAGATCCTTTGCGAGTGGGACCGACGGTATGTCTGGCATCCCTTCACCCAGATGAAACAGTACGAAGAGATCGAACCGCTGATTGTGGAGCGGGCAGAAGGCGCTTTTCTATACGACACAAAGGGCAATCAGTACCTGGATGGTGTTTCCTCCCTCTGGGTCAATGTTCACGGCCATCGTCGTCCGGAGATCGACCAGGCCATACGGGAGCAGCTGGACCGTGTCGCCCATTCCACTCTGCTGGGTATTGCCGGCGTTCCCTCGATCCTTCTGGCCAAACGCCTTGTTGACCTTGCCCCGCCGGGACTTGATCATGTTTTCTACTCCGATAACGGCGCAACGGCGGTAGAGGTCGCACTGAAAATGGCCTACCAATACTGGCAGCAGAAAAGCCCTCCCGAACCGGAGCGGAATATCTTTCTCTCTTTTACCAATGCCTATCACGGAGATACCATCGGGTCCGTGAGTGTCGGGGGAATCGACCTATTCCATGCCGTGTACCGTCCGCTGCTTTTTCGCGTGATTCACGCGCCGTATCCGTATTGCTACCGATGTCCCCTGAACCGCGAATATCCTTCATGCGAGATGGCCTGTCTTGGGGAGGTAGAGAAGATCATTAGCGAACACAGCGCACATTTGGCCGGTGTGATTATTGAACCTTTAGTCCAGGGTGCGGCCGGGATGATTACCGCACCGAAAGGCTTTTTGCGAATTGTTCGAGAACTTTGCGATAAATATCGGACTTTGCTTATTGCCGATGAGGTCGCTACGGGATTTGGTAAGACCGGAACCATGTTTGCCTGTGAGCAGGAGAAAGTATCGCCGGACCTTCTCACTCTGGCCAAGGGACTGACAGGTGGATATCTCCCCCTTGCGGCGACCCTCGCGACGGAAGAGATTTACCGGGCGTTTTATGCGGACTACCGGGAACAGAAGACCTTCTTTCACGGACATAGCTACACCGGCAACGCACTCGGTTGTGCCGCCGCCCTTGCCTCCCTGGATATTTTTGAAAGAGAAAAGACACTGGATTCCCTGAAGGGGAGGATCGAATACCTGGCGGACCTGCTGGAATCCATTCAATCGCTTCCGCATGTCGGTGATATCCGTCAATGCGGAATCATGGTCGGAATCGAAATGGTTCGAGATAAACGTACAAAGGAACCCTACCCATGGGAGGAGGCTATCGGCGTAAAGGTAACGCGGGAAGCAAGACGGCGGGGTGTAGTGATACGCCCCCTTGGGAATGTAATGATTTTTATGCCGCCTTTGTGCATTAACGATGAGCAACTGGAATACCTCGTAACCGTTACCAAAGAGTCCATTCAGTCCGTCTGCGGAGACTGAGAGGCAGGAGAGGAACATCATGGACCGTATCTTGATTGAGAACATTCAAGTCAGCGGCCGTCATGGCTGCCTGGAGCAGGAAAAACGAGAAGCGCAACCCTTTCGAGTGGACATCACATTGATGGGACATTTTTCCAGCGCGGCTCAGACCGATTCCCTCGATGATACCATTGACTATGGGATCGTATTGAAAACGGTGAATCGGATTCTCACCGGGGAGAGTGTCAATCTACTCGAAACATTAGCCGGGCGAATCGCCGAGGAACTCTCAGTAATTCAGTTGGTAGAGAACGTCCGAGTTCGGGTCACGAAACTGTGCCCCCCGATCCCCGATTTCAATGGCACAGTGGCCGTCGAAGTGGAGCGAACCGGCTTGGGATAAATCCGGAGAAGATCCCTCACCCTAACTCTCTCCCGGAGGACGGGAGGACCTTTATCCCGCAATGGGTAATCGTTGATCTGCAATCCGTAATATATCCTTTCATCCCTGCGTATTCTGCAAATATTCTCCGTAATCCGAAAGATCCAGCGACTGTCCGCCATCGACAATTGCCCTCTGCAATTCCGCGATAGCGATGCTCCGAACAGGGCAGGATTTCCGAACGCTCAGCAACGCGGCGTTTCCCGCCGCGAATCCCATCTGGGCACAGGTCGCCATGACACGCAGTGAACTCATGGCCATTTGGTCGCTGGAGGTCCCTCTTCCGGGAACCAGGAGGTTGTTCATTCCCTTCGGAATGAAGCAGCGGAACGGAATTGGGTAGGGTTCCAGGGGCGTTGTAATTCCGGTTCCTGCACGTTGCAGCCGGTCAGGCCAATGGTAGTCAATATGGTAGGTCCCGACAGCTACACAATCATCAAACAGCGTTACCTTCTTGACTTCATCCTCCGTAAGGACATGCTCCCCGACAATTCTCCTGGCTCCGCGAATTCCGATCTGCCGAGACACAGAAGCCAAGACATAGCGATCATATACGGTTCCCCTATAGCCTTTTGTCTGCAAGTGGTAGATCAAGCTCATCATCTGCTGACGGGCATGGATTTCGGCTCCGGACAGACTATCGCCATTGCAGGAATCAAATCCGATTACCTTCATTTTGACCTCGGCTTTTCCTGATGGAAACCTATGGATGGAAGTCATCGGGATATCCTCATCGCCTTCCCAAGTGGGGCAGTTCGGCGGAAGAAAAGGCGTTACAGGAGACCCAGTATCCCACAGCGTGAAATAAAGGCTCATCGGTAATTGTTGGTTTGGCCCTTCGTGCATTGTTTCCAGACCACAGTAATCGGCAACAAAACAATCTCCGGTTGCATCAATAATTACTTTTGGATGATACTCGATTAATCCGCCTGCTGAGGATACTAACACGGCCGTCATCGTTCCTTCGATTCGAGCCGCGCTAACGGCACAAGCGTGGAACAGAGGCCGGATCTCTCTTTTCAACACCAGGTCCTGTAGAAAGAACGCGCAGCTTTCCAGATCGTAAGGACGGCGGTCATGTTTTGGATTGTATGGGGCGATTAAGTTCCTCTTCTCCAGTTCCGCAACCAATTCCGCAAAGGGGGCATTGACCCGTTTGGTGTCTCCGCAAATTCCGGCCACACCACCGGCGGTTCCCTGACCGCCCAAGACATTATGCGGTTCAATCAGTACAACATTTATATCAGGCTCTTTCGCCCCGATTGCCGCGAAGACTCCCGTCATGCCCCCACCGGCGACCAACACATCTACTTCACGGGTCTCGACGATAGGCCAATTCATCTTAGCGGTATTCTCTGCAGCGGCAAAAGCCGGGGTCACGAGAGAGGCCACACCGGCACTCTGAATGAATCTTCGTCTACCATACCTGTTCCTGCTGTCCATGATCGGGAACCTCCTCGCGTAGTTTATCCCCGAGGGCAGATGCGGGCGTAGCCGCAATGTCCGCATAGTACATGAGATGGTTTCTCCGGAACTTGAATTGCGATCTCCACTTGTACAAGAGCCTCTATTCGTTCGGCAAGAACGTCGGCCGCTCGATGCATCCGCTCAGCAAGTGGAACCTCCTGTACACCATCACCGGTAACATGAATTACGGCTGGCGAAACAGGAATCGAGTCTTCTCGTAATCCCAAGGACCGTGCATAAAGGAGTCCCTGGATAGCATAGATGTCGAGATCATTGTCGGTCAGGGATGTCTTTGTCTTAAAATCCTTAATCGCAGGATTCCCGGTGCAATCATGGTCGATCAGGTCTATTCGTCCCTTTACTGTGACGAGAATCTCATCATTCAGCCGGAGGGTCCAGCGGACGGGGCGCTCCACGTCCCACGGAGCCGGACTTCTCGCCGCCCACTCCGAATGCATGAAGGCGATCCATAGTGCTTTGATCTTCTCATACAAACTTTCGGGCGCGTGGCCCCGGTCCGTTCTCAATAGGTTTTCGAAACGATCCTCGGCGTCAAAACAACGACCGGACCATCTCGACGTGTAGTAATCGGCTACCATATTGTGAAACACCTCGCCGGTCAGTCTTCCATAATCCGCCTGCTCCGACCGGGAGGTATCTCCAAACCACTCGGGAAGATCCCAGTATCTGTCTATCCAGTACTCTACCGGGCAGCGCTGTGCGCGCTCCAATGCTGAAAAGCTGGTCTCGATATGTTCCGGAAAAGAAGCGGCTCTATTCCCATCATGCGCACGAAGAAGCGCGGGGGATGCGGGACAGCGGATATCCGGGCTATCCAGTCGCCCTGGTTCCTGTGGCGCATCATGCAGATAATCGACGTAGGGATGAAAGTCGTCCTCTTTGCGAGAGCAATGGGATGTCAACAGTACCCGTTTGGCTCGCGTAAATGCAACGTAGGCGATACGTCGCTCCTCGTCGTTCTGTTCCTGAAAGACCTTAAGGACGCCGGATTTTAACGTTTCTTCACCAAAGAACTTACCCGAGACGAGTCCCCAGTCTTCATCCAGTCCCCAAGCCAGGCGTGATTGCGGCTGTTTAAGCCCCATGGCGAAACAGGCATCGAATTCCAGTCCCTTCGCCTGGTGGATTGTCATCAGTTGAACACCGGAATTGTGCTGCGGTGAGGATTGTGGCAATGAAACCGATTCACGAGACTGATAGAGTTCCAACAAATCCACAAAAGTATCCACACGTTCGTCCAACCCGGATGAAGGCAGCGACAGTGCCATGGCGCGCAGCTGTTCATAGCTGGATCGCCATCCGCGCAATTCCTCTGCAACGGGGAGATCGAGAATGCCTGCTGTACGGGCAATTTCGGTGAGGAACGCGCTTGCAGTTAAGATAGACTGCTGTTCGATCCAACGACAGAGGCGTCGGACCAGTGGTTCCACGGATTCCAGGGGAATCGTTTCCGTGGAAAGAGTGTCTGATCTACCGGAAACTCGGCGCATCAATCCCGCAAAAAGGTGATCTGCCCGACGCTCGTCTGAACGAGATGCGGTCGCACGTGTACCCAACAAGTAGATCTGACGATCCGATAGTCGAACAGGTGGCCTTTCAAGAATCCGGCACAGCGCCGCATCGTCATGCGGATTGGCAATGACTCGCAAATAGGCGATGACATCCCGTACCAACGGCTCTTCAAACAAATCGCCCGCGCCACCTTCGGAGAGGGGAATCCCCAGGCGGTCCAATTCCGCCCGCAGGACAAAGGCGCGCTTGCGGTCACGCAGAAGAATGGCGACATCGAAATAACGGATGGGATTCCCACTTCGTTCTTTCAGGAATCGAATCGTTTCGGCGGCCCATCTTGCCTCCTGTCGTCGCGCATCAGAAATCCTGGAACCTTTCGGAGCATGAAAGGAACTCGCTAGATACACCTCGCCGTCCGCGTCCTTGTGGGCGGTTAAAGGTTTGTCTGCGGGTTCCAGATCCGGACCTAGCGCATTCGCTACTTCAATGATCTTTCGAGTGGACCGGAAGTTCCGGCTCAGAAAGAACTCCAGCGCGTGCCCCTGCAGCACCCACTCATCGGGCACTAATTCCGCGAGATTTCGAGGACGTGCGTATCGCCAGACGTAGATTGACTGTTTACGATCTCCGGTAATCATCAAATTCGCGGGACCGCTTACAGCAGCGTGGCGACGGCAAAGAAGATCGGTTAATCTTGCCTGTAGACGGGATGTATCCTGAAATTCGTCCACCAGAACATATTGGAATGTGTTGCGGTATTGTTCTCGAACCTCTTGCGTTTCCGTCAGCAGGCGAACGGTTCGTTGAATCAACTCGTTGAAGTCGATCTTCCCCTCCGCGTAGAGGTTCTTGCGATACTCCGCATAGATATCCCGTGCCGCTCGCAGAACCGTGGCCTCTCCCCGGCGAACTCGCTCGCAGGTCTTGGCTATTTCCGCCAGCTGCGGTCCGGGAACATAACGTTTAAGACTTCTATTGTAGACATATCCCAGCGCCTTGATAAGTTCTTTTCGCCTTCGATCTTCGGAACTGTTCACCGGCTCTTCTGCGAAATGTGAGACCGGGAACCTCTCCGCCGCTAGACAATCACGAAATACAGGAAGGCTCTCCATACCATCCTGCGGTGGATCGAAAAAGAAGCGTTCCATCGCGCTGTAAAATCGGGTTTGAGCATCTCCCAGAATGGTATTTGTCCGTTCACCATCCAGATCTTCCGGTTCCCATCCCATGCCACGCGCATCTTCGACTAACTTATACAGGGTGCTGCTGAGCTGCGAGGTCGAATCGAAGGGAAGATCCTGCAAATCCTCTTCCGTGAGGCTTTCTGCAAGGGCAAGGTCCACCTGCATTGTGAAAATGCGGTCGAGCAATATCCGTGAGCCGACTTCATCCAGGATATTCACGGCACCGGGAAGTCCGGCCTGGTAGGCATGTTGATGCAGGATTCGTCTGCACAGCCCATGGAACGTATGAATATAGAGTCTTCCCTGCGGTGGTGCAGCCCCGTTGCGCACAAGCGCCTCGGAGATTCTCCGCTCCAATTCTCCCGCTGCTTTTTCGGTGAATGTTACTGCCAGAATCCGGGCGGGATCAAGTTGTTTCCGGAGAACCAGCCAGAGGAAACGACTAACAATCGTTTCGGTTTTCCCGCTTCCCGCTCCGGCAACCAGCCGAATGGGGCGGTCAATGGGTGCGGCAATAACAGATCTCTGCTCCTCGGTCGGCTCGTACCGGACCGCGATGCCCAATCTATCATCAAACGACCACTCGGCCATGGATCATTCTCCGTTCATCCGGTCGCACAGAAACAGGAATGGGCATTCCATACCGTACTTTCGACAGGCGTCATTCTTCGGTTCACGGGGAAAAGAACGTGCCTGTTGGGTTTGGATTGCCAGCGCAAAAGCCTCATCGAGTACGGCCGAGATTTCCTTTTCTGTTAATTCGCCCTGTTCCGGTTCTCCTTCCGGGATGATTCGAAAGGCGAGTTCCGTGAAGCCCTTCTTTGCACCGTACGCGGGAACAATGTGATACTGGCACAGGTACGTCTCCTTCGGAGGAGAAATGAGGAAATGATACAAAGGCAGCTGATAATCGCGATCGGCTGGAGTATATTTCGTATCCTCTTCGCGATATACCATCGCACGGCGCAAGGCCTTCTCCGTGTCCGGGGTGCCGGTTTTGAAGTCGATGATTGCCACGGCTTTGCCGGAAATGTCTTTTGCCACGTCGACTTTTCCAGTCAAAGTAATATCCCCGCTCTTGAGGGAAACCGTGCGCTCGAGTCGCCGTTCGACTACCGGTTCTCCGTCTACCACATAAACCGGCTCAGCGAAGAACTCTCCCTTCTTGTCAAAGAAATCCTGTAGGGCGGAAGTCATCCGATCCATGTAAAATAGAAATTGCGTTTCACTGGTGAAGCGGTTCCGATTGTTCTCAATAATTCCTGAGATATCCTTGCGTTTCAGAACATCCTCTACCTGAATCGACTGCGGTGGATCGAGCGTGAGATTCCGGAGGATGTTGTGTACCATAATCCCATAAACTTGCGCATCCGTTACGGCGCGATCCAGTTGAAGGGCGGTCTGGTAGAAATATTTGCGGGGGCAGAGCCAGCATGTCGAAAGCGAAGAGGGGCTATGTCGTATAAGAACCGAATCGAACACCGACTCCGGTGATACCTGGATCGGGTAGGGGTCTTTCCGGACGGGCGGAAACAAATAGGCCTCCGGTGGTGTTACATAGCGATATGTCTCGGAAACCTCTACCCAATCGAGTTGTTGAGGCGGCTGTTTTCGGAGACGTGCAATCGTCTTTCGGACATAGATGGAGGGCGAGATCTCGCGATCTCCATCCCGCTCGCTCCAGGAAAGGAGGAGACATTCGGATGCCCTGGAGGCGGCAAGAGTGAACAGGCGATCTTCTTCCTCCCTGGAATCACGGGGGTCCTCGGCGAATCCGACAAACGAGAATGCCCCTTTCCCCAAGTGGCGCTGCGCAGCGAGATGTTCCGTCCGTTCCTTCAGAGCCAGTGCGGTCTCTTCCCGAAACAGGGCGGAGATCTGCGGGTCGGCGGGGAAAACATGCTCATTGAGCCGGGGGAGAAACACGACGGGCCAATGCTGCCCGCGCGTCTCATGGGCGGGAATCACGGCCACGCCTGTTCGGTTGTCGGGTGGCGCGCTGTGCCCGATCAGCTGGGGCAATTGAAGGCGGATTATACCGGGATGGATGTGACCCCGGAATCGCCGGACGGTGTCCTCGGCCATCCGAATCCGCTGAAGAGCCTTTCCGAGTGCCCGCATCGCCGAGGACAGAAGCGGCTCGTTCAGAAAGCGATCCAGGCGAAAGATGCCCAGTAACCACGTCAGCACGTCGGAAATGGCTTCCCCGCCGCGTATCCGTCGGAGTGCCTCATTCAGCTCCGCCAGACGCTCGCATTGCCCGGCGATCTTTGACGCGAAGACTAATTCTCTCCTGTCCGGCGCAGGTTCCGCCAATGGGATGCTTTCTTCCTTGAGATCCTCTGCCAGGGCCATCATTTTCGTTGTCGCTTCCGCGCCCTGTCCCGCCAGGCTCACCAGGGCAAAGACCGACCGGGCAAATGGAGAATCCGGCGGGGCAGAGCTGCCGGATTTCAGCAGCTGTAGCCCACTGTCCAGGAACTCCATGACGTGATCCAGCAATACCATCACTGTCCCCGCGCCTGCGCCGCCTGCACCTTCACTCGTGGGAATACCCAGCTCGTGGAACAGGGCCGAGAACGCCTGGCAGTCCGCATGAGTCCGGGTGATGACCGCGATGTCCTGCGGGGCGCATTTCTCCCTCTCCCTCCGGGAGAGGGTTGGGGTGAGGGAAATAGATCTTCCTTCCAGCAACGCAATAATCTCTGCCGCGACTGATTCACGCTCGGCGGCAACATCCGGGCAGCATCGAAGGATCGTCGGCGTTTCCTTCCGGCCGGTGTCTTGAACATCCATCGCGGCAAGGGAAATCGGCCTCGTATCTTCTTTTCCCGTCAGATTGATGATCTCCGGTTCCGCCCGATTTCCGTGGGTATGTGCCAGAAGCAGAGCAAGCGAATCCACCGGATTGCGCAAGGCATATCGGAACCGGAATGCGGAGGTTTCGGGGCAATAGGTCGCGACTAGCTCGCTATCGGGGATAAGTATCCGCGTGAGCAGTTCCGCTTCCAGTGCGCTCAGATCCTGAACATCGTCAAAGAACACAACGCTATAGTTCGAGATACGATACCCCGATGCGACCGTTGCCACATAGGCGTTCCACAGAATCCCCTGGGCATCGTACCGCTGATCGTCTCGCAGGATTTCCTGGTACATCCGGTAAACCGTGCCGAGAAACCGCAGCTCCGCCTGCTGAGGCAGGGCGCCAATAAACTCATCATAGAACGCGGCGGAGCCGGGATGATCGGACTGGGGCGCGATTCGATGCTGCTTCAGCTCGGCAATGTATGCATGGACATCCTCGATGAATCCCGCGCTGCGCGACCGGATCGCTTCCCTGTATGCGTTGCCGGATTCAGTAGATTGATCTGAGAGGGCGCGTTCGATGACCGCCTGAAGCACAAGGCGTTCCTCGATATCGTCCATCGGACGGTGGTAGGCAAATTCGGGGGTCTTGGTGAGGATTTGTCCCGCGATTCCCTGCATCGTATCGAACCGGACAGGGAACCAGGTCCCACAATCCAGCGCTGTCCGGTCGAACCGAGCCGACAGCAGACGTACATCCGCGCTTGTGGGAGCCAGAACCAGCACCGATTCGGCGGAAATTTCCCCGTCCCGCAGTCGGCCCAGCAAATGCTCTACAATCCACTGCGTTTTCCCGGAACCCGGAAGCCCTCGGATCACCTGAAATGTGCGGGTCATGGCGGCAGTATTGCCCTCAAGTCAGAATCAAAAACGCTGTGCATCAGTTTTGCACAAGAGACAGGATTTTGCCACTGCTTTGTCCATCTGCCCCATCTCTTTCTCTTACTTCAATTCGCAATTCGTAATTCTTCTCCCGATTCCACCTTGAACCGAACTTCCCGCCATGATAAGACCTTGAGCATGAACATCCCCTCCCATCATCTCTGCGTTCAATTCAACCTCGGCGAGTTCGTTCGTGTCGATGTCGCCGGTGGGACACGGAACCGCAATCTTATTCTGCACACGGACCGGGGGCGATGGTTTGTGCGAGAACGATATGCGGGCTACTGCGAACCGGAGCGGATTCAGTTCGACCATGAATGTGCCCGCTATCTCGCAGATCGGGGTGCGCCGGTGGTTCCGCCCAGGTCCACCAGGGATGGGGAAACATTTTGGTGTGACGGCAACACGGTGTGGGAGGTGTATCCCTTTGTGGAAGGTCGTCCGTTTCGTGACGGCAGCCGCGATGACCTGATTGCACTGGGAGAATCCCTGGCGTTTTTTCACAAGATCGGTTGCGATTTTCCCCTGCAATTTGAGAAAGCCGCGCCGCGCGGCGAAACGGACCCGGACCGGCTCCGATCGCGGTTGGACGATCTGGAACGCGCGGATCCCGAAATTGGAGAGGCCGCCTCCTTGTATCGAGATGCGCTCATCAAGGCGGGAGTGGACCTGCCTTTCGACGCCTACTCGCAGTTGCCGTATACGCTGATCCATGGCGATCTGCAACCGGCCAATGTTCTTGTGAAAGATGGGAGAATCGCCGCGTTCGTGGATCTGGACTGGTGTGGCCGGCAGACCCGCATTTACGATATCGGGTTTATTCTGCTCTGCTCTTGCGGGCATGATGCCCCGTTCGATGGGGCCGATATCTGGTCGCTGACTCAGTCCCCGCGTCTGGACTGTGACCTGATGCGCGATTTCCTTCGTGCCTATCAAACGGCGGGTGTGCCGCTGTCTGCTGAGGAAAAAACCGCCCTGGTTCCACAGGTCATTCTGAGCTGGTGCGAAATGCGCATCGATGGCGCGCACAAAGTCCCCAAAGACAAGCGTGGTGAGTTCCTGTCCCGCGAGCCGGTGCAATTCCAGCGGCTCATCCGGCAGACGCTTCGCGAGGCGGTGGGATAGGCAATGACCAATTCCTGAGCCGGTCGAAGGGCCAGCTTTCAATCCTTGGGTAAACGCAGACCAGCAAGATCAAGAACCAGCCCCTCCAAGATATTCCTTGATGCTACCTCTGAAAGAGGATTGCGGTGAGGGATTTTCCGGGTGGCACCGGCATCTTGCCGGTGGAATATAGCGCCTGAATCAAAAAGGGCATCCGGTTTCCCGAATGCCCTTTATTTATTCACTGATATAGGTTGGTCAATCCCGCTGATAACTCAAGAATGGATGCGGTGCCGTGGTGACCTTATATCGCGGCACAATCGTGGTGGACAGGTTCGGATTCCAGATCACAAACGGATCGGTCACATCCGTACCCGGAGGTGCAACAGCGACCGCAAAGCCGGTGTCTTTGGGTGGTACGCTTCGCGCATACCGATACGCGGGAGTGATTGCCACGTCCACGAAACTGTCCTGGAAGCTGAACACTCCGCCGCCATCCGGGCCGGAACCGTTGATGTTGTAATCCTGGGCCGCTCCGGCTTCCCAGACCGTCCCGAATCCATCGACCACGAGATACCCGGCCACACCGCTCCGGTCTGCGGTGGGTACGATCTCGATGCCATTAGCGATATCCACACCAAACCACGGTGTCTGCGGATTTGCAAAGTTGAAGGGCGCCTCGCCAATCCCGTAAACCGTCCCGTATCCATCCAGCATATAGAAGCCATTGCCCGACGGTGTCAGTTCTATATCCCGTGCGATATCCCAACCGAAATAGGGGCAGTTGTTCCCCCAGGGAGGATACAGAGGCAGGTTATTTGCGGGTTGTCCAAAATTGGGATCGGCGATATCTGCATCGTCAATCTTTCCGTCATGATTGATATCGAATTGAAGCGGCAGGCGGCAGCAGTGCACCGCGCCGTATCCGTCAAGGATGTAATATCCATTGCACATCGCAATCTTCCGGCCCCTGGCCGCGGTAGAAACGAATGCATAGGACGGCAAAACCGGGCCGGCGGGATTCCAGTCCGGATTGGTCAGCAAAGCTGTGGTCAGTGTGACGTACTGAACGCTGACCTCCAAATCGCGCGCGATATCCCAACCGAAATACGGGAAGATCGGTCGAGCGGCGGATTCCTGGGTAATTGTTCCACCTTGAAGTGTCTGAACGGCCGTATCTTGAACCGACTGGCCTTGTTGCCCTGCGACGATGATGGTGTTGGGGTACGGACAGGCAACCGGCGTTTCATCCGTGGCTTTTGGATACAAAGGAAGATTCACATCTCCAACGGCATGAACGCCGCCGAAACCGTCCAGAATGAAATAACCACCGTAAGCGTTGGTGACGCCGGTCCAGTTGGGAGCCACTTCGATATCCCTGGCGATGTCCCAACCGAAGAAGGGAACGACGGAATTGGGAACTGCAGCGGCCAGGTTCTGCGGAGACACGGCGGTCCCGAAAGCATACTGGCCACCGAATCCGTCCAGAATGTATCCTCCCACTGCATTCCCGTTCGCGTCGCTGACCAGTTCGGAATCGCGGGCGATGTTGAGACCCAGGTTGAACTGTGCCAGGGCCGGCAGAGTATTCGCCGCGGAGCCGGTAGCTCCCCTGCCATGCAGGTTGCCAAAACCTTCGAGGAGCAGCACTCCGTCCTGACTGGGTCCCTGTGCCCAGGCACTCAAGCCCAGGAAGAGAATACACACTATGGCACAACCGGTGAGCCGCTTGAGGGCCATTTCGACCTCCTGAAAACACAAGTTATCGTCTCGTACCAATCTGACACCGCCTTCTTACTTGAATGAGCCTGACTTGCTCATTTCCTCTGTGTCGAGCGAACAGCCCATCCGTACATTATCGGCCGGACGGTCCGGCCAATTGAACGGATAGGACCAGATTCGAACAGCACTAAACACAATCACCGCAGTATAGGGGACTCAGGCATCCAGTGTCAAGAGAAAAATCACCCTTTGATACGCAACTAACTCCCTCAATTTGAACTATTAGCAGGTTCCCGTGCCTCAGGGACACATTCTCTGGCATTTTTGGCTTTCCGCCTCCTTTTCAGACCTCCTGTTTGCGCGAATCCAAAGCCGGAATCTCCTGAGTCGCCGGGCGTTCACTGCCCATCGAATCCCCATCTGTGAATCCAAATTAAAACAATAACCCTAAAATCAGACTTTTCATAGGATTAGGTATGCCTTTTGGGCGAATATTTTTCCAAAAATTGTCGGAAAACCTTCTTCCGGGAAGAAATTCCTGAGAAATCCCGCTCCAGTTGGGGTCCATGGCGATGGGGAGTCCGAACTCCCGCTGAATTGTCTCTCCGGCGGTTGCCGCCTTCACATCGACATGGGAGCCGCCAGTTTTTTCAGTCCATACAAGGATGAATCCACCGTATCGGTGCGGACCACAACCGCATGAAAAATGTGGGTTCCCTGCAGAACTCGCTGAAAACCACGTCCCAGCCCGGAAACGAGAATGGATACTGTCGTGGCCGTGGGCAGATTGCCGGAAGACCTCACCAGAACCCCGGTTTGGCTCTCGTTGATGATCTCCCCCCGTACGGGACTGATCACACTCCGATGGATCAGGAAACAACTCAGCCCGCATTTCTTTCGTCTTGCGCGTGTTCGGTGTTGCACTTGCTTTAAGTCTCCCTGATTCATGCCCTTATCTTAACGGGCAGATATGCGTATGTTCGGCAATCCACGGGCATCGCCGTAACATCTCACCGGCTCACTTCGTACAGCAGTAAATACTCAGATCCCCAATCGCATCGCTCGATTGGGACCACGAATTTTGCCTCAGAGGAAAGAAATCTGTCAAGGAAAGACCTGGAAAAAACCGTCTGCGCCCACCGGCTATTTGGCAAGATCAGATAATCCACTTGACACGCACGACAAAACTCCTCCAGGTTATCGACGGATTGTTCTTCGGGTTGTGCCCAAGGCTCCCCCAGCCAGGTAATCCGGTTCTCCATCCCGCAGGCAGCGAGGTAATACCGGCTTGGTTCGTTGGCCATGGGGGCATAGATTACCGATCCATCCGGCGCATTTTCCTGAAGATAACGAAACATCTCCGCATAAGGCAGAAAGAACGACTGATAGTTGGTCAGATTCATCCATGTCGAGTCTTTTAAGGGTCTTACATCCGGTGTCGGCTCGGAGCGGGGAAACAACAAGACCAGCCACAGCAGGTATACCAGGGAGAGAACCAGCAGGCTTTTTCGAATCCGTGGGGAAAATCCGTCCACCATCCAGGCAAATCCGACTCCGGCCAGGAGAATCAGCGGCGGGTAGGATGGAAGCGCCTGGCGGATGTTCTCCGGGCTTTTCCAGGACAAATAACAGAGCCAATACACGCCGCACCAGGTTCCGGCGTACAAGAGCCAGCGGCGCGCCAAACGGTCTCCACGCCACGCAATCCAAATCCCTAGTACGGTCACCACGAGAATCGGCCAGCTGAACGCTGTCGGTAGCATGGCGATGGGAGTGAAAAGCACTGAGGGATCGAAATAATGGGACCACCGGGCGGCATCCGGCACGTCCTGATTGCTTCGCGCCAGCCATTGAAACACCAGGAACATGCCGCCGGGCAACACAAAGCCCAAGGCATCCCGGATATTGAATCGTCGCCGAAAAAAGACCTCGTGAGCCGCCCATTGAACAGCGGCCACCGGTACAAGAAACACAAGCACTTGCTTATAGAAAACTCCCGCACTCAAGATGAACAACGCCCGACAAAAGTCCCGTCTTCGGGACTCCTCGAAATAGCGCAACAGATAGAATTCAGCGACCACGGCCAGGGTCACGGTCCCGCAGTCGATCATATTCAAATTTCCGTAATGAAAGATGGGAGGGAGAAACAGCAACACAACGGCTGCGGCGATCCCGGCGGTCTCTGTGAAAAAGAGTATTCCGATTCGGTATAGATAAATCGCGGCAATCCCTGTCAGAGCGATTTGGCTAACCCTCCCAACCCACTCATGAATCCCGAACAGGGAATAGAGAATTCCAAATAGATACCGACTGAGAGCCGGATATCGCGAAATGAACCTCGGATCGAGGTTCTGTCCAATCGTATCGGTTCGAGTCAGGAATTCATATTCCGCGAATCCCAGCAGGAAGCACAAGAGGACGATCCCGGTCAAATGGTGCCTCCCCCACTTCTCCGAATGATTCCGCATGAAATACCCAAAGGCGAGAATCAGAATCGCCAATCCTGGCCAGGCAATCAGCGGCAATGGGACCGGAAGTCTGTCGCGAATCATGCCCACCAGTACCGCCGGGACCCCGGCGTGTTCCTGCGCGTCCAGGCCGGTTACAATCGGTGCGTTCAGAAAGGGCAGGTGGGCCAGAAAACAAAGTGCCAGGAACGGCCAGAGAACACGAAGGGCCGAGTAGAGAAAAGCCGGTTCTTTCATGAACGGCTCGGTATCGCCCCGGAAAAGCCAATACACCAGAAGGATTCCGACCGCAATCGCAAGCCAAACCAGCCAGAACGATCCGAAGGCATTGTCTCGGCCCTGGGCGAACCAGTGCGGGTAGAAAACCAGGCAGGAGCACCACAGGAGGACAAACCAGATCCCCGCTTCGATAAAAAGGGGGGAAGTCGTTGTTGATTTTTCCTGGTTTGTCATCGGTCCAAACGGCTTTCTCTCCAAAGACATGGCGGAAAAAACAGACTATACTGAATAAAAAGCACTCAAGAAGGGTAACGAAGGTAACGAAGTAGAAGCCTGTCAGGCTACGGAGAGCCAAGGATGAAGGATGAAGGATGAAGGATTGGTCTTTACCACATCGTCATTGCGAGCGAAGCGTGGCAATCTCGCCGTTGGATCGAATGTAAGCCTGAGATCGCCACGTCGCCACCCTTCGCAGACTCCGGGCGGCTCCTCGCGATGACGGGGGATGGGACAGGTGGACACGGACGAGCACGGACGAGCACGGACGGACACGGACGAACACGGACGAACACGAACAGGCGTTGACGGTGGTGGAGTGAACCACGAAGGCACGAAGGAGACACGAAAGCACGAAGAGGAAGACCCTCACGCCTACTTATCTGAGATCGCCAGGTCAGTTGTTCCTCGAAAGGGGGCGTTGAAATGGAAGAGAATCGTCGAGAGATTTCCGAGGAACTGAACCGGATCGGGGTGCTGATCTCCGATGGCTTGAACGGAGAAGCCCTGATCGCGCTTCGCCGGTTGAGTCATGAGAATCCGCGTCTGGCTGAGCCGCACTTTCTCGCGGCGAGTCTCCTGTTCAGTCAGGGAGATCATGAGGAGGCGCTTACCGCACTGGAATGCTGCCTGGAATTGGAGCCGGAAAACGGCGATGCCCTGAAGATGCGCGATGCCTGCCAGGCGGCTTTGAATGCGCAGGCCACACCCAGCAAACCGTTCTGCTACTATCCTCAGTCGATCAGCTACGAGGCAAAAAAAACAAAAGTCTACACCAAAAAATGTCGTTCGTGCGGCAAGGAAATCCTTCGGGAAGCAAGAAGATGCCGACATTGCGGAGCGCCGGTGGGTGTGCCACGGCTGGTTGCCCAGACTGCAACGGTTCTTCTAGCAACCGGCGCTCTGCTGTTTCTGTTTTACTTTGTCACGTCGATTCTCGGGACGAAGAGGATGGAGCCTGTCGTGTTCAGCGAAGAGGGCGTCCGCATCGACTCCGCAGAGGCCAGGGATCAACCGGCCGCTTCGCTCCGCGTGGAGCATATACGCTGGCATCCCGGTTCCCTCCTGCCGATGCCTCTCCCCCCCACTCAGGATGTCGGGCAGTTGCGGAACATGTCCCATGGGGTGAACTTCCAGGGCGCGCTGGTCAACGCCTCGTATAAACCCCTTTCGCATGTCCTGGTGGTCGCCCGGTTTTATGGGGAAAAATCCGGCAGGGAGGACGTGGCGATTTCGACCGAGGTACGGAATCTCGATCCGGGGATGAGCAAGTCTTTTGCGCTCACAGTAAGGCTTCCCAATCGACCCGGGAAATGCGAGGTTTTCCTCGAAGAAGTTCAGTTCGGCACCGATTTAGCGGCATCGGAACAGCAGACGGAGGTGGCGGAATCGGAGGCCGCCGCCGTTGAAGAGAAGGCTTCATCTCCATTTCCCTGGGGACGATTTTTGGTTATGTCCGCTTTATCGGCGGTTCTCCTGTTCCTGGCGGCCCGGTGCCAGATTCTCTGCAATGGCCGTATCCCCTGGGATTACGAGTTACGTGAGGATGCCTGGGCTTCGATCCTCTGTGTGCCGTTCATTGCGCTATGCAACGTCTTCTTCCTGATAATCTACGAGGGTACTCGCCAACTGGCACAGCAGGGGATCTTCTTGGGACCCATTGTCAGGATTGCTCTGCTCGGCGCATCTATTTTGCTGTTTCTCTGCGTCGCTTTCTTCTTCAAACGCGGATTCTTCGGAACGCTGTTGATCTTTTTCTTTTATGGGTGTCTCTACCTTGTGGTGCTGCCGATTCTGCGCTGAGGAGCATGGCTCACCCCGACAATGGTGTGATTTCGACAAAATGTCTTGATTTACATCTGCTGAGAAATGGTATAATGTCCTGGAGAATGCATTCCCCGGCGGGTGTGGGATTGAAACTCATCGCAAGGAGAAGTCATGATGATGCGACGTCCCGCGTTCACCCTGATCGAATTGTTGATTGTGGTGGCCATTATCGGGATTCTGGCTGCCATTGCCGTTCCGAACTTCATGAACGCCCGCATCCGGGCCAAGATTGCCCATTCCAGAAGCGAAATGCGCGCCTATTTGAGCGTTCATCAGCAGTATTTCATGGATATCGGCGACATTCCGGGCCATTATGACGGCAGAGAGGAGCATTGCCCGTATGTTACCTTGGGATATCTCAGCGGGCCGCTGACGGACCCGTTTACCTGCGATGATCCGGAGGTGATGGAGACCTCGCACCAGGGGATGTACCACAGCACACATCTTCGGAGTCCGGAAGAGATTGCGATGATCAATCCGGTGTTGTACGAAGAGTGGGTACGCAAAGGGAAAGGGTATGTCGTATTCGGAGAAGGCCCCGGTATTGCAACTTGGGAGTATTACGACACCAGCAACGGTCTCATCAGTAACGGGAAAATTCTTTCGGTCAGCATTCGTGGCAAAGGCGTAGCTGCGTCGAATCTGGGCGGTCGGATGTGTCCCGGACAATCAGTGAGATAGATTCTCTGTCGAGAGAAAGGTACGAAATGAGACGCTATGGATTTACGCTAATCGAGTTATTGATCGTTGTCGCCATCATCGGGATACTGGCGGCGATTGCCGTACCGAATTTCATGAATGCGCGAATTCGGGCCAAGCTCGCCCATTCTTACAGCGAAATGCGCACCTATCAGAACGTGCAAATACAGTATCTCATGGACAACAGCGATGTTCCGGGGCATTATGACGGCAAGGAAGAGCATTGTCCGTACGTGATCCTGGGATATTTGTCCGGGCCGCTGACCGACCCGTTCATGGAAGGCCGGGATGATCTGGAGTATTTCAATAATCATGAGGGGATGTATCACAGTACGCATATCCGGACCGCATCCGATCTGGCCCTGGCGAATCCTGTGTTGTATGAGGAGTGGGTCCGCAGAGGAAGCGGCTATATCATTTTTGGGGAAGGTCCCGCCAGTTTTGGGACCTGGATCAATTATGACACCAGCAACGGAATGCTCAGTGTCGGAAGCGTTCTTGGACTCGGTATCCGTGGCAAGGGTGTGCCGATGTCGAATCTGGGCGGTCGGATGTGTCCCGGACAGTCAGTAAGATAAATGCCCCGTTGGAGTGAAAGAAAAAATATGAGGCGCTTTGGATTTACCTTAATTGAACTGTTGATCGTGGTGGCCATTATCGGGATTCTGGCAGCCATCGCCGTCCCGAATTTCATCAATGCGCAAATTCGTGCGAAGGTCGCGCATTCCCAGAGCGAGATGCGAACGTATCTCAACATTCAGCAACAGTATCTCATGGACAACAATGATATACCGGGCCATTACGACGGGATGGAAGAGCACTGCCCATACATCAACCTGGGATATTTGAGTGGGCCTCTGACGGACCCGTTCATGGAAGGCCGGGACGAACTGGAGTATTTCAAGAATCATGAGGGGATGTATCACAGCACTCATATCCGGGAACCGGCCTCGCTGGCCAATGAGAATCCGCATCTGTATGAAGCCTGGGTTCGGAAAGGAAGCGGCTACATCATTTTTGGGGAGGGGCCAGCCAGTTTTGGAACCTGGGTTTACTACGATGCCAGCAACGGAATCCGCAGTGCCGGAAGCATTATTGGTGTCAGCATTCGCGGCAAAGGTGTTGCTTGCGAGAATCTGCTGGCCCGGAAATGCAACTGACTATTGCCGGGCGGTCTCTCCTGCTGTTCCGTACGGATTGAACCTTGAGATCA